>Ga0302202_10000296_pt1 | contig 65248 bp, 62 predicted proteins | sample II_Bog_N3_3_FD_194579 | JGI IMG/M metagenome (GOLD analysis project Ga0302202, IMG submission 194579) | Peat permafrost microbial communities from Stordalen Mire near Abisko, Sweden - II_Bog_N3_3 | ecosystem: Environmental > Terrestrial > Soil > Wetlands > Peat | place: Sweden: Abisko... | reverse complement strand
CGCGCCGCCTGCGGTCTGCGCCAGCGAAATGCCGTCGTTGGCATTCTGCACCGCCTGGCTCATGCCGTTGATCTGCGAGGTCATCGTGTTGGAAATGGCCAGGCCCGCCGCGTCGTCGGCGGCGCTGTTGATGCGCAGGCCGGTCGACAGCTGCTGCATCGCCTTCGACGTCGCCGAGCTGGCAGAGCTCGACGCATTCGACGCCTGCAGCGCCGAAATGTTCGTGTTGATTACACTCATCTGTGATCTCCAGGGTAAATATTCTTACCGAAATGACTGCCGCACCGGTTCGGAACGAAACGGCTGTCCTACGCTAGAGCGGCAAATTCTTGCCGGTTTTAAGCGAAATCCGGCAATTTAATGCCGCAAGGCCGAAAGATTTTTTGTTTTCTTACATGAGGTTGGTTTGATCGCTGTTGCCCGGCGACACCGCAACGCAAGAACCCCGCTGCCCGGTGGAGACGGGCAGCAGGGTCTTGACCATCCCGCCGCGCGGTGGAGACGCGCAGCGGGAGAGGGATCGGCGCGAAAGTTTACTTGAGCAGCGAGAGCACGTTCTGCTGGCTCTGGTTGGCCTGGGCGAGCATCGCGGTCGAAGCCTGCGAGAGGATCTGCGACTTGGCGAGCTGGGTGGTGGTCGCCGAGTAGTTCGTATCCTGGATCTGGCTGCGCGCCGAAGACAGGTTGGTGATATTGGTGTTGAGATTGTTGACCACCGAGGTCAGCCGGTTCTGCGCCGCGCCGAGCGAGGCCTGCGTCGCGTTGACCTGGGCCACCGCCGAATCGACATTGGTGATCGTGCTTGCCGCAGCGGTCTGGGTCGTCACGTCGAGCGACTGGGTCGCGCCGCTGGCCGAGCTGTACGACGTGTTGCCGGTGCCGCTCGTGCTGCCAAAGAATGTCGACCCGTTGAACGCGACCGAATCGATCGTCACCGTGTTGCCCGAACTGGCCGAGCTGTTGGCACCGGTCTGAATGGTAAACGTCGCATCCTGCGATCCGTCGGTCGCGGGCGCACCCGAGGTGACGGCAAACACGTTGACCCCGTTGAACTGCGTCGTGTTGAGAATCGAAGAGATCTGGTTGGTCAGGTTCGACACTTCCGACTGCATCGAGGTGCGATCCGACGCCTGATACGTGCCCGAGCTCGACTGCACCGCCAGCTCGCGGACGCGCTGGAGCATGTTGGTCACTTCGTTCAGCGCGCCGCCTGCGGTCTGCGCCAGCGAAATGCCGTCGTTGGCATTCTGCACCGCCTGGCTCATGCCGTTGATCTGCGAGGTCATCGTGTTGGAAATGGCCAGGCCCGCCGCGTCATCGGCGGCGCTGTTGATGCGCAGGCCGGTCGACAGCTGCTGCATCGCCTTCGATGTCATGGAGCTGGCAGAGCTCGACGCGTTGGAAGCCTGCAGCGCCGAAATGTTCGTGTTGATTACGCTCATGGTTACTCTCCGGATAGAGGGCCTGAATTTGGGGCGGGGTCGGGTCCAGTCACTCACGACCCGGCTCTCACGGCAAAGACCGGCAAAACCGTGCCGGATTTAAGCCCCCCTCCGGCCAGGACTTGCCGCACCTACGCACTTTACCTCAGGACAGGCACGGGGCTTAAATTACCGGACCCTTTGTCGTTTTCGCGCGAAAAGCTGCTCACGAGACATGGTTAAGACGGGGCAGCAATTGATGAAGCGCGAACACAACGGACTGCAGATTTCAGACGCGGCAAAATCCGCGCATGCACCGCTGGTGCAGCGCGCAGCTTCGGTCATGGGCACGCCCGGCACACATTTTCCGGTCTTTCTGCTCGACGCGGACGAAGTCACGCCGATCCCCCTGCCGCTGGCACGCACGGTACGGCTGGGGCGGGCACGGCCTGGCCAGCCTTGCGCCATCCGCCGGGGACCGGGTGAAAAGTTCCATCTGGATTATACCGATGGTGCAGGGGAAGCCTCGCTCGCCGCGTTGATCGCCTGCGCCATGCCGGCGGGCAGCCCTGTCGCCGCCGATCCCGAAAGCCTGTCGGTGCTCGCGCTGGCCGAACGCATCGCCGCCAGCGACATCCCCGTGCTGATCAACGGCCCGACCGGAACCGGCAAGGAAGTGCTCAGCCGCTTCATCCACGATCGTTCGGCCCGCGCGGACAAGCCGTTTATCGCGATCAATTGCGCGGCGATGCCCGAAACCATGCTCGAAGCCATGCTGTTCGGTCATCAAAAGGGCGCGTTTACCGGCGCCAGCGCAGCGGGCGAAGGTTTTTTCCGCGCTGCCAACGGCGGCACGCTGCTGCTCGACGAAATTGCCGAAATGCCGCTGTCGCTTCAGGCAAAGCTGTTGCGCGCGCTGCAGGAACGCGAAGTCGTGCCGATCGGCGCGACCCAGCCGATCAAGGTCGATGTGCGCGTCATCGCCTGCGCCAACCGCGACTTGCCCACCGAAGTCGATGAAGGCCGCTTTCGCGCCGACCTCTATTACCGGCTCAATGTCTTTCCCTTGATGCTGCGCCCCTTGTGCGAACGCCCCGACGACATTGCCCCGCTGGCTTTCACGATGATGCTGCGCCACGTGCCGCAAGGGGCCCGGATCCCGTGGATCGGCGAAGCGGCGCTGGACATGCTGGCCCAGCATCCCTGGCCCGGCAATGTCCGCGAGCTGGAAAACGTGGTGCGCCGCGCCCTGTTGCTGGCGGGCGATGCGCCGGAAATCGGGCCGCAGCATATCGCGTTCGACCGCGCGGTACGCACCGCAGGCGATTCGCCGATGGCAGACCCGGTCATGACCGCCGGAAGCGGCGCGCGCCTGTCGAACATCGTGCAATTGTCCGAGGCCCGCGCGATCCTCGCCGCGCTCGATGCCTGTGGCGGCAGCCGCATTGCCGCCGCGCGACAACTGGGGATCAGCGAGCGCACCTTGCGCTATCGCCTCGCCTCGTTTCGTGAAGCCGGCATCGCCGTGGCGGGAGGCCGTCGATGAGCGGCATTTCCGGCATCGGCGCGGCATCGGGTGTTCACGACATCATGGCGCTGCGCCAACAGATCATCGACCGCAACCAACTGCTGCAACAAGTCCGCACCGGCGATACCGCATCCGGGAGCGCCCCTGTAGCCGCGACCACCGAGACCTCGGGCAGTTCGTTCACCGGCGCGCTCAAATCCGCGCTCGACACGGTCAACCAGACGCAGACCCACGCCGACGCGGTAACCGGCGCTTATGAAACCGGGCAAGTCACCGACATCGCCCAGGTCATGCTTGCGCGTCAGCAGTCGAGCGTCGCCTTCGAAGCCACCTTGCAAGTCCGCAACAAGCTGCTGTCCGCATACCAGGACATCATGAAACTGGGCGTCTAACCCGATATGGCCGACCTCGTCCCCACATCGGGCCCAGAGCCCGGTTCCTCGCTTCTGGCATCGCTGACCGATCCGGCGGGCGGCAGCCTGCCGGCGCGGCTGGGCCGGTTCATGCAGCAACCGCCCGTGCGCCGCGCGCTGCCGTGGTTTGCCGGTGTCGCGGCGGCGGGCATGGCCGGGCTGCTGTGGCTCGAAATGGCGCCCGCACCGCAACGCGTACTTTATACCGCGCTGTCCGACACCGAGCGCGGCCAGGTCGTCGCCGCGCTCGACAAGGCCTCGATCCGCTATGCCATCGACAACCAGACCGGCGCGGTGACCGTGGGCGAAGACGATCTTTACAAGGCGCGCATGGTGGCCGCTGCCGATGGCGCGCTGGCCACCCCCGAAACCGGGCAACAGATGATCGACAAGCTGCCGCTCGGGGCCAGTCGCACGGTCGAGGGCCAGCGGCTTCAGGCCGCGCGCGAGCGCGAGCTGGAATTGACGATCATGCAGATCGAAGGGGTGGAGGCCGTGCGCGTTCACCTTGCCGAACCGGAAAAATCGGCCTTTGTCCGCGACAATTCGCCGCCGACCGCCTCGGTCATGGTCAAGCTCGCCAAAGGGCGCCAGCTCGCCGCCAGCCAGGTCACCGCGATCATCAACCTGATCGCCGGATCGGTGCCCGGCCTGTCGCTCGATTCGGTCAAGGTGATCGACCAGATGGGCCATCTCCTGTCCGCCGGCCAGCCGGGCGATGCCGACCGCATCGAAATGCAGGCCCGGCTCGAAGACAAGCTGCACGAACAAATCGAAGGGCTTCTCACGCCGATGCTCGGCGCGGGCAATTTCTCCAGCGAGATCCAGCTCGATCTCAACATGGATCAACAGACCAGCGCGCGCGAAAGCTATGACAAGCAGGGCGCGGTGCGCACCGAAACGCAGACCGCCTCGCAGACCTCTGCCGGTGCCGGTGCCGCAGGGGTGCCGGGCGTCTTGTCCAACACCCCGCCGCCGCAGCCGCAAGCCTCGCCCGGCGCCCCGACGGGCAACAGTTCGCCCGCAGCCCCCGGCCCGAGCCCGACCAACAGCGACACATCGTCTACCCGCACTTATGAACTGGGCCGCGAAGTCGCCGTTACCAATGCCGGGCCCGGCAAGATCCGCCGCCTGTCGGTCGCGGTCGCGCTGAGCGCGGCGGCGATGGCCAAGGCCAAGCCGGGCGAAATCGATCAGATCAAGCAACTGGTCAGCGCCGCCGTCGGCGCCGATCCCACGCGCGGCGACCAGATCGCGGTGGTCGTGCGCAATTTTCAGCCGGTCACTATCGACCAGCCCAAATTCTGGGAAACGCCGTGGTTCGCGATGGCCGTGCGCAACGGCGTCGCGCTGCTCGCAGTGCTGTTGACTCTGCTGCTCGGCGTCAGGCCGCTGATCAAGGCGCTCAAGCGCGATCCCGCCGCCGCCAGGGCGTTGCCCGCCCCTGCCGATGACGACACCGAGGACGAGGCTGCCGAAGACACCCCGCGCCCCGACATGACCCCGGCGCAAAACCCGGAAACCGGCGCGGTCGATCCCGAACTGCTGGGCCGTCAGGTGGGCCTGGCCCAACAGCTCGTCCGCGAAAAGCCCGATACCGCCGTCGCCGCCTTGCGACAGATGCTCAAAGATCCTGACATGGAGCCGGCGCAATGAGCGACCTTTCCCCCGATGGCCTGAACCCGACCGACGCGGAGCGCGCGGCGGTCATGATCATGCTGCTCGAAGACGAACAGGCGGCCTCGCTGCTGGGTCAGCTCGATCCCGCCGAATTGCGTCTTTTGGGCGAAAGGATGTGTGCGCTGGGCGAAATCAGCCCGGCCGCGATTGCCGATGCGATCGGCCGCTTTGTCGAAAAGACCGAACGCATGGGGCTGATCGTGCCCGATCGCGTCGGCCAGGTACGCGACATGATGACCCGCGCGATCGGCGAGATAAAGACCGAAAGCCTGATGCAGCGCATCGCGCCCGAACAGCGCACCAATTCGCTCGAACTCGCGCGCTGGCTTACCCCGCAAGTGCTCGTACCGCTGGTGCGCGACGAACATCCCCAGGCGATTGCGGTGCTGCTGGTCCAGCTTGACGCCGATGTCGCGGCGGGCGTGCTCCATGGTCTGGCCGAAGAGATCCAGCCGCAAGTGGTCCATCGCGTCGCCACGCTCGGGCGGGTCTCGCCCGATGCGCTGATCATGCTCGAAGACATGCTCGCCCGGCGGATCACCGAATGCCATGGCCAGGCCGCGCTGACCATGGGCGGCCCGCGCGAAGCGGCGGACATCATCAATGCCGCCACGCGCGCGATCGAACGCCGGGTCATGCCCGAGATCAGCAAACAGGACAAAGCGCTCGCCAAGGCGATCGAGAACGAGATGTTCAAGTTCGAACATCTGTTTGTGCTCGACGAAAAGTCGATGGGCACGCTGCTGCGCGAAGTCGACAGCGACACGCTGATCGGCGCGCTGAAAGGCGCCCCCGAAGACAAGCGCGAAGTGTTTTTCCGCGCCATGTCGTCGCGCGCCGCCGATGGCGTGCGCGATGAAATCGCCGCGCGCGGGCGGATGAAGATGGCCGAAGTGCTCGAAGCGCAAAAGGCGATGATCACCGCTGCGCGGCGGCTCGCCGCCGAAGGGGTGATCGTGTTCGGCGCCGGCGACGACGATTATGTCTGAGCCCGCGCGCAGCCTGTCGCTGGCCGCGCTTGGCCGAAGCGGGCGCGGCTTTGCCCGCGACACCCGGTTCGATTCGCCGTTCGAACGCCTTGGCAACGATCCCGCCGCAGACACCATGCCCGACCCGGTCGAAGACGCCTTTGCCCGCGGCTATGCCGAAGGGGCCGAAGCAGGCGCCGCAGCCGCCCGCGCCGGAATGGCCGTCGCCGACGCCGCGCGCCATCGCATCGAGACCGCGCTGGCGCGGCTGGATGCGACCGAGACCGAAGCCTTTGCCCAGCGCCTGAAAGACACCGTGATCGCGCTGTGCGACGCTGTGCTCGGCGAAGCGGCGATCGCGCCCGACAGCCTGGCGCAACGCGTCGCGACCGCCGTCGCGATGTTCAAGCGCGCCGCCGACGAACGCGTGATCCGCCTTCATCCCGAAGATCTGGCGCTCGTCCATGGCCGCCTGCCCGAAGACTGCCACTGCGAACCCGATCCGAAGCTGGAGCGTGGCGCGGTACGCGTCGAGACTGCGGGCGGCGGCGTCGAGGACGGCCCGGCGCAATGGCGCGCCGCGCTCGACGAGGCGCTCCGCGCATGTTGAACCCGGTCTTTCCCTTGCTCGACCGTCTGGCCATGGCGCGGCCCGAATCCGGCCCGCGCCGCTATGGCGTGGTCTCCGCCTGCGACGGCGGCCTGCTCGAAGTCAGCGGGCTGGCGCTGCCGATCGGCGCGCAATGCCGCATCGCGCACGGGCGCGGTACGCTTAGCGCCGAAGCGATCGGGTTTCGCAACGGCCATACGCTGATGATGCTGCTTGGCGATCCGGTCCTGCTGCGTCCCGGCGCACGGGTCCGGCCCGAAGGCAGGCCCGGCATGTTACCGGTGGGCGAGGCCTTCCTCGGCCGCGCGGTCGATGGCGAAGGCCAGCCGATCGATGGCGGCGGACCGATCGCGGCGGGGCAGGAATGGCCCGCCGGCGGGGTGCGCGCGGGCGCGCTCGACCGGGCGCCGGTCCGCATTCCCTTCGATGTCGGCGTTCGCGCGCTCAATGCGATGACCACGTTCGGCGTGGGCCAGCGCATCGGCATCATGGCCGGATCGGGAGTCGGCAAATCGGTCCTGCTCGACATGATCGCGCATGGGGCAGAGGCCGAAGTGGTGATCGTCGGGCTGATCGGCGAACGCGCACGCGAAGTGTCGGACTTTGTCGAGCGTCACATGAACGGCACCAAGAAGGCGCGCAGCGTGGTTGTCGCGGTGCCCGCCGACCATGCGCCGAACTTGCGCATTCGCGGCGCGATGCTGGCGACCAGCATGGCCGAACATTTCCGCAAACAGGGCCGCCGCGTGCTGTTGATCATGGACAGCCTGACCCGCGTTGCCCATGCCGCGCGCGAAATAGGCCTCTTGCTCGGCGAACCCGGCGCGGCGCGCGGCTATCCCCCTTCGGCGCTGGCGACGATCACCAAGCTCGTCGAACGCGCGGGCAATTCGGCGGCGAGCGGCGGCTCGGTCACCGGACTTTACACGGTGCTGGCCGACGGCGACAACCAGGACGACCCGGTGGTCGACACCGCGCGCGCGATTCTCGACGGGCATGTCGTGCTCTCGCGCGATCTGGCGCAGCGCGGACAATATCCCGCGATCGACATTGCCGCATCGCTCAGCCGGGTGATGAACGACATCGTCGATCCGCGCCACGCGCAGCTCGCGCGGCGGTTCCGCGCGCTGGTCGCGACATACGAAGCCAACCGTGATCTCGTGCTGATGGGCGCCTATCGCCAGGGCGCCGATCCGCAGCTCGACCGCGCGATCGCGATGCACGACCGGCTGACCGCCTTTCTCGGGCAGGCGCAAAGCGACATCGTGCCGCTGGCGCAAAGCATCGCCCAATTGAGCGAATTGCTGGGCCATGAAGGCTGAACGCGCGCGCCTTGCCCGGCTCAAACGACTGGAAAAGCTGCGCGCGATCGCCCGGCAAACCGCGCTGAGCGAAGCTGGACGCGCCGAAGCGCGGCTGGCCGACCTTGAAACGCTGGGCCAGCGCACCGCCACGCTGATCACCGGCTATGCCACGCGCACCGATGCCGACTGCGGCGCGGACCTCGTGCGCCAGCGGATCTATCTGGGCGAATTGCAGCGCATGGCCACACGCACCGAGGCCGATGTGGCCCGCGCGCGCGATCAGGCCGATGCCCGCGCCGCCGAAGCCGCCGCCGCCGAGCGCAGCCGCGCCGCCGTCGAAGACCGTGCAACAGCCACCGCCCAACGCATCGCGCGTCATCAGGCCGCCGCCGCCGTGCCGCTCGGCTCCCGCCCATCCCGCAAAACCTGATCCGGTGCGCGCGGACGTCCTGAATTGGCACGCTTCTCGCTTAACCATGAATACCACCTCGCCGGGAGCACCAAGTCGATGACCGTCACGATTGCCGCCGCTGCCTCTGCCGTCAGCGCAACCCCGGCAGCGACCACCTCGACAACGCTGCCCAACCCCGCAGCAAACGGCGATTCCGGCGCTTCGTCGGGAGCCACGGGAGGGTTCGCATCGACCTTGCAGGCGCAACAGGACGCCTCGGCAGCGACTTTGCCCACAGCGGCAGCCCCGGCAACGCCCCCGGCCCCGGCGGCAACCCCCGGCAAATCCTTGCCCGTCACAAGCCTGATCCTTGCCGCATCGGCCGCATCTGCGCCCCCCGCCGCGTCCAAAGCCGCGACGGGAACGGGCATCACCACAGGCACCGGCCACACCGCGCGCGACAAGTCCGCCAAGGCGAGCGATGCCGCCCGGGCCACGACGGCTTCGACCGATACCACGATCACGCCGACGCAGCCGATCCAGCCGCCGCCGGTCCCGGCGGCATTGACCACAGCGCAGCCCCAGACCGCCGCCCCCCAAACGTCCGGCAGCAGCCAGACATCCACGGCTCAAACCCCGCCCACCGCTCAAACACCCGGCAATCCGGGCGCAGCGACCCAGACCGCCAGTGCTGCGACCGATACGCAGACCCAGATTGCATCATCCGACCCGGCGACGACGCCCGCCGCAGCCCGGCCCAATGCCAATCTGGGCGCCTACGCCGCGACCATCGCCGATCCGCAGATCCGCACCGCCACGCTGCCGACCACCACGTCCAGCCGCAGCCCCCGCGCGACAAGCGCCGTCAGCGCTCCGGCCGCTGCCAGGACCGCCTCGCAGGCAACCGCATCACAGGCAACCGCATCACAGGCCAACGCGTCGCAGGCCAACGCGTCGCATTCCACCGCCAGCGGCAAGACGGCGACCAGTTCCGACACCACTGCCACCACCCCGGCAGCCGCGACCGCCGCCACGCTGACGGCGGCGACAGCGCCCCACGAATCGACCGCGGCAACCCAGTCCTCCACGGCCACGCCGACAAGCGAAACCCCGACCGATTTCGCGACCCTGGTCGATTCGATCGCCCGCGCGCGGTCCGAAAGCACCAGCGCCGCCGCTGCGGTCGGCGTGACCATGCAGCATCAGGATTTTGGCCGCGTCTCGATGCAGTTCAGCGCACGCGACGAAGGTCTGTCGGTCACCATGAACAGCGCCGATCCGGGCTTTGCCCCGGCCGTCGTCGCCGCGACTGGAAGTTCCGGGGCAAGTTCCGGGGCAAACGGGGCCGGTGCCGGCAATACCAACAGCGGCGGCAATCAGCCCGACCAGAGCGCGAGCAGCACCGGAAGTCAGGGCAGCACTGCGAATCAGGGCAGCAGCGCAAGTTCGAATTCCGGCTCCGGGTCCGAGCAGGCGGCCAGTGGCGGCAGCAATCGCCAGGCCGCCGCGCAGGCGCGCCTGGCCAATCCATCACCCACCGCGCGGAGCGGCAGCGATGCCACCGACACCAGCGGGATTTTTGCTTGAAGGGGGCGTGTGACGCGCGATGAATGAGAAAAAGGACAAAGAGGCCAAGCCCGCAAAAAAGGGCGGCGGCATGATGATCAAGATCGTCGGCGTGGTCGCCCTCCTGGGCGTCGGCGGCGGCGGGGTTTTCGGACTGGTCGCCTCCGGCCTGATCGGCGGCGGGAACAAAGTCGTGATCAAGGAAGACAACCACCCCAAGCTGATCCGCAAAGGCGAAGCCGATCCTTTCGCCCCGGCGGCCAAGGAAGCCGAAGGTGAAGGCGGCAAGGCAGTCGATGGCGACGGCGGCAGCGAATATCGCACGCTCTATTTCAGCTTTTCCGAGGATTTCACGTCGAACCTCAAAGGCAGCGAATCGCTGGTCCAGATCTCGGTCGCCTGTTCGACGCACCGCGATTATCGCGTGGTCGCCTGGCTCAAGAAACATGAACTGGCGATCCGTTCGGCCATGCTGGCGGTGCTGGCCGACACCACCGACGAATCTATCCAGACCCCGCAAGGCAAGGAAGCGCTGCAACGCCGACTGACCCAGGCGATCAACAAAGTGCTGACCGATACCGAAGGCTTCGGCGGGGTCGACGCGGTCTATTTCAAGAATTTCATCATCCAATGATGACCGCCCCAATGACGCCCGCTTTTGCAAGACAGGTCTTTGGCCCATGAGACAGGACTTCGACATCGTCGCCGAGCGCGCCCTGGCCCGCCACAGCGCGGCGCTGCTGCGCCCCGGCCCCGCCCAGGCCGACCTCATGACCGCGCTCGATCACGCGGCGGCGCGGCTGGCGCGCGCATTGCGCGGCGCCCTCGCGCGGCTGTGCGGCGGCGATCCGCTCGATGTCGCGATCGCGGCCCCGCACGAAGTCGCCTTTGCCGATTTCGCCGCCGAGGGCCTGTGCGCCTACAGCACCTACAGCGCCTCGCCGATGCCCGATCGCCTGTTGAGCGCGATCGATGCCGAAGCGGTGCTGCGGCTGGTCGACCGGGCCTTCGGCGGCCCCGGCGAAGCGCCGCGACCGATGCCGCGCGAATTGCCGATGTCGGCGGACCTCATGGTTCAGCGCATCGAGACGATTCTGGCGGCACGACTGGGCGAAGCGCTGGGCGGAACAAGTGCCGCGCGCCCGACGATCCGTCCGTTGCGCCGCGATACCGACCTTGGCCAGTTGCAGCCCTTTGCCGGATCGACGCGGCTCGCCGTGCTCGACATCGCCATATCCGAAGGCACCCGCGCGCCCTGGCCGATCCGTCTGGCGCTGCCGCTGACGGCGCTGCCGATGCTGACCGGCATGACGGGCCAGACCGACGCGGGCGCGCGCAGCCCCGCTCCCCCCGCCGCCCCCGAGAGCGAACCCTTTGCCGCGATGCCGCTGCGGCTGACCGCGCTGCTGGTCGATACCCGGCTGCCGCTCCATGTCGTCACGCGGCTGGAGCCGGGGCAGGTGCTGAATTTGCCGATTGCCCGGCAGGTTCCGCTGATCGCCGGGCAACAGGCGATGGGACAGACCATCGGGCATCCCATCGCCCATGGCACCATCGGCGCCGTCGACGAGCGCGTCGCGATCCAGATCACCCAGCTTTCCTGATCCCCCAAAATCACCTGATCGCACCCCGATCAGCCATTCGAACACGAGGTAGCAATGACCTTCACCCCCCGCGGCTTCGACCTGATCAAGGATGTCGATGTGCGCCTGACCGTCGAACTCGGCCGCACCGACATGAAGCTCAAGGACGTGCTGGGCCTGACCACCGACAGCGTCGTCGTGCTCGACCGCATGACCGACGAACTGCTCGATGTGATGGTCAACGGCAAACTCATCGCGCGCGGCGAAGTCGTAACCCAGGGCGAACGGTTTGGGCTGCGCATCGTCGAACTGGTCGGCCAGGAGGGCATGGCCCCCGAAGAGCCGCGCCGACGCGCAGGAGGGCCGCAGTGATGCTGTGGTATATCGCCAAGCTGATCGTCCTGCTGCCGCTGATCGGGCTCGTCGCCTGGGGCTCGCTGCGTCTGGCGAAGCGGCTCGAAGGGCGTTTTGCGATGAGCGAGGGGCCATCATCGGGCCTGCGTATCGTCGAAACGCGCATGCTGTCGCCCACCATGCGGCTGGCGGTGATCGCGTTTCACGATCGCGAGATCCTCGTCTCCACGTCGAAGCAGGGGCTGGTGCGGCTGGCCGAGGGTCCGGCCCGGTCGCCCAAAGGGGGCGATGATGCCTGATCTGGCGCTACCTTTTCGCATCTCCGCCGTCTGGCGTGCCGTGCTGATCGCGTTCGTCGTGATCCTGGCCCTGACGCTTGCCGGGGCGGCCCATGCCCAGGCGGCGCAGGCCGGAACCGCTGCGGCAACCGGCGCCAACCCCGGCGGCGGCGCGATCCCCGGCGCGCTCGACCGCGCCTTTGGCGAACTGTCGGGTGCGCAGAGCAAGGGCAGTCTGGCGCTGTCGCTGCAGTTGCTGCTGATCATGGGGCTGCTGACCATCCTGCCCAGCCTCGTGCTGATGATGACCAGTTTTACCCGCATCCTGATCGTGCTGTCGCTCTTGCGCCAGGCGCTCGGGCTGCAACAGGCGCCGCCCAATCCGGTGCTGATCGGGCTGTCGCTGTTCCTCTCGCTGTTCGTCATGGCGCCGACGCTCGACAAAGTGAACGCCAATGCGATTCAGCCCTATTCGGCCGGTACGATCAACGCCGAACAGGCCTTTGTCGCCGGCGGGCGCGAATTTCACACGTTCATGATCCGCCAGACGCGCCAGCGCGATCTGCTGATGTTTGCCGACATGGCCCATGCTCCGCGCTTTGCCAGTCAGGCCGACGTGCCCTTTTCGATCCTGCTGCCCGCCTTTGTCACCAGCGAGCTGAAAACCGCGTTCCAGATCGGCTTCATGCTGTTTCTGCCGTTTCTGGTGATCGACATCGTGGTGTCCTCGGTGCTGATGAGCCTGGGGATGATGATGATGAGCCCGACGGTCGTGTCGCTGCCGTTCAAGCTCTTGCTGTTCGTGCTGGTCGACGGCTGGTCGCTGCTGATGGCGAGCCTGGCCTCCAGCTTTACCTGAATCGGATCTTCACGATGGACGATACCGCAACCCTGCTCGCGCTGGCCGACCGCATGCTGTGGACCGCAGCGCTCGCCGCCGTGCCCGTCTTGCTGGCCAATCTTGCCGTCGGGCTGGTCGTCGGGATCATCCAGGCGGCGACGTCGGTCAACGAACAGACGCTGACATTCGTGCCGAAGCTGGCGGTGACGACGCTCGTGCTCGTCCTGCTCGGCGGGGCGATGCTCGCGCTGGCGGGCGATTTCCTCAAGGACGTCATGGCCCAGATCGCGACTACAGGCCGATGATCGGGCTCGATTTCGGCTTTGGCCCGCTTGAAGCGGAATTCTGGCGCTTTCTTTTCGTGATGACGCGGATCGGCGCGGCGCTGTTTGCCGCCCCGCTGTTCGGCGCAGGCGCGGTTCCGCCGCAAGTGCGCGTGATCCTGACCGGCGCGCTGGCCGCGTTTGTCTGCGGCTGGACGTCGGTCGTCGCGCCGCCCGCGATCCTCTCGCTGGCCGGTCTGGTCGATCTGGGCGGCGAAATGGTGATCGGCCTTGCCATCGGCTTTGTCATGCAGCTGGCCTTTGCCGCGCCGTTGATCGGCGCGGAAATGATCGGCGCGGGGATGGGCATGGCCATCGCCTCGACCGCCGATCCGATCAACGGCGCGCATTCGGCAGTGCTGGGACAATATTTCAGCGTCGTGCTGACCGTGCTGTTCTTTGGCGTCGGCGCCCATCTCGACTGGATCAGCCTGCTGGTCGAAAGCTATCGCACTTTTCCGCCGGGAACACCGTGGATGACGCCCGACCGGCTGCACATGATCGACGCCTTTGCCGGCGACATGTTCCTTGCCGGGCTGTCGATCGCGCTGCCGGTCGTGCTGCTTTTGCTGGTCGTGCAGATTGTCACCGGGACGATCGGGCGGTCTGCCCCCGCGCTCAATCTCATGGCGCTGGGCCTGCCTGCCGGGGTGCTGGCGGGGATCACCGCGCTGATCGCATCGGCGCCGCTGATCGGCGACCGGCTGACCGAGCTGGCGCATACCGCCGTGGCCTATAGCGCCGCGCTGCTGGTGAAATAGAAAGGCGCGCAAACGATGTCCGAAGACGCCGGCGAAAAGACCTTTGCCCCGACCGCCAAGCGCAGGCGCGAGGCGATCGAGGGCGGCGATGTCCTGCGTTCGCGCGAATTGACCGTGGCCACGGGGATCGCGGTGGGCGTGGCATGGCTCATTCTGGCGGGCCCATGGATCATGCGCGGGCTGACCAAGGCGATGCGGCTGGGGTTCGTGTGGGACCACCATACGCTCGACCGGTTTGACCCCGGCGCCATGCTGCTCGATTCGCTGGGCGGGGTGCTGCCCCCGGTGCTGGTGCTGGGCATCTGCGTGCTGGCGGGATCGCTGTTTGTGCAGCTGGGGCTGGGCGACGGCGCCTTTGTCGCGGGCAATCTTGCGCCAAAGGCATCGCGGCTCAACCCCGTAAACGGCCTGTCGCGCATGTTCGGCGTGCAAGGGCTGATCGAGATCGGCAAGGGGCTGGCCAAGCTGGTGCTGCTCGGCACGCTGTCCTGGGTGTGGCTCCGGTCGCGGCTGGCGACATTTGTCGGGCTGGGCGCGGGGCAGCTTCATGCCCAGCTCGGCTTTGCCTGGAATGCGATCACCATGCTGCTGGTCTATCTCGCGTCCGGGCTGCTGCTGATCGCGCTGAGCGATTTTCCGATCCAGTGGGTCCGCCGCCAGCACCGTCTGCGCATGAGCCGCCAGGAAATCCAGGACGAACACAAGGAAACCGAGGGCAGCCCGGAAAGCAAGGCCGCGCAACGCCGCCGCCAGCGCGCCATCGCCAAGGGATCGGTACGCAAGGCGGTGCAGGAAGCGCAGTTCATCATCACCAACCCTACCCATTTCGCCGTCGCGCTGAGCTATGATCCCGACATTGCCCCCGCGCCGGTCGTGCTGGCCAAAGGGCGCGGCGAAACCGCGCTGGCGATGCGCGAACTGGCGAACGAATTCGGCGTGCCGCTGCTCGAATATCCCGCGCTGGCCCGATCGGTCTATTACACCACGCGCGAAAACCAGGTGATCCGCGAAGAGCTCTATGTCGCGGTGGCCGCCGTGCTGGCCTTTGTGATGAGCCTGAAACGCGGCGAAAGCCCGCCTGCGCCGCATGTCGAAGTGCCGCTGGACGTGCGTTTCGATGCCGATGGCGCGCTTGAAATCACCCAGGCGTAAACGCATGAAATGGCGCCCGCGATCCCTTAACCCGCTACACGATCGGTCGTTCTTTCCGGTATGACCACAGTCTCTTCCACCAGCTCGTCAACCGGCACGACCAGCTCGACCACGAGCGCGACATCGTCGACCGCCAGCACGTCGACAACCTCGACCGGCAGCGCGACCGAGGCGTTGCTGACCGCGCTTGGCGTCAGTGGCGACATCAATGCCAGCAGTCTGGCCGACGAACTGTCCGCTGCGGAATATTCCGGCCAGGTCGATACGCTCAATACGCGAACATCGACACTGGCGACCCAGATTTCGGATTCGTCCTCGCTGATGAACCTGATGTCGACGCTGGCCAGTTCGCTCGACACGATGATCACCACCGGCAGCCTTGCGTCGACGCCGCAGATCGCCAACAGCGCGGTCGCGACCGTCAGCGCCGGCACCGCCTCGGGCAGCGGCACCTCGACTCTCGAAGTCGACACGCTGGCCCAGGGGCAGACCATCGCCAGCCCGACGATTGCGTCTTCGGCGACCGATGTCGGCTCGGGCAGCCTGACGATCCAGCTCGGCACGGTTTCGGGATCGACTTTTACCGCCGGCAGCCAAAGCGCGATCACGGTCAATATCGCATCGGGTTCTTCCCTGGCCACAGTGGCCAGCGCGATCAATGCCGCAGGGGCCGGTGTGACGGCCTATGTCGCCAGCAATTCCAACGGTCAGCAATTGGTGATTTCCGGCCAGCAAGGCGCCGCGAACGCCTTTACCGTCAGCGCGACGGAAAATTCGTCGGACCCCGGCCTGTCGCAATTTGCATGGAACCCCACCAGCAGTTCGACGACCGGCGCAACGCTCGCCGCCTCGGCCACCGATGCGAGCTATATCCTGAACGGGGTGACGCGCACATCGGCGTCGAATTCGATCACCGATGCGGCGCCCGGCATCTCGCTCAATCTGACCGGGACCAACAAGGGCAGCCCGACGACGATCAGTTTCAGCGATCCGACCAGTTCGGTCAGCACCGCGATGAGCGATCTGGTCACCGCGCTCAATTCGATCGTGAGCACGCTCAACACCGATACCGCCGCCGGCGCCGCGCTCGCCAACAATTCGGGCGCGCGCCAAATGCAGCAGGCGCTGTCTGCGCTCAGTTCGACCACGATCATGCCCTATGCGACCAGCGGTCAGCCCGCAACGCTGGGCGATCTTGGCCTGACCACCAACAAGGACGGCACGTTCTCGCTCGATTCGACGGTTCTCAACAGCGCGCTGTCAGCCCATCCGCAGGCCGTGGCCGCGATGTTCACCACCGGCGCCAACGGCATCTATGGAACGCTCGAAGACTTGTCGCTGCAGGTCAACAATTCCAGCGACCCGAATTCCCTTGCCGGCTCCTCCAAGTCCCTCACGACGCAACAAAGCAGCATCACCACGCAATTGAGCAAGATCGCCACGCAACAGGCCGCGCTGCGCGCCACGCTGCTGACACAGTTTTCGGCGCTCAACTCCGTGGTCACGGCGGACAAGTCGACCCAGTCGTTCCTGACCCAGCAAATCGCGCTGTGGACCAACAGCACGACATCGGGCTGATATGCTGCTCAACCGCGATCCTTCCGAAGCCTATCGCCGCGTCGATTTCGACGCCCGTGTCAAAGGGGCGAATTCGCGCCAGCTGGTCGATCTGTGTCTCGAACAGGTCGCCGGATCGGTCGGCCGCGCGATCCATGCCAACGGGCGCGGCGATAACGGCGCAAAGAGCGCCGCGCTGACTCGCGCGGTGGCGGCGCTGACCGCGCTGCAAATGGGCGTGGACGGCAATGCCCCGACCGGGCAGGCCCTGCTTCAGCTCTATATGGCAGCGCGCACCACGATCCTCGACAGCGTGCTGACTTTCGATGCCGCAGGCCTTGCGCAGATCCGGCAGGATTTCATCGAGATTCGCCAGGCCATGCTCGGCGCCACACCCGCCGCCTGAAAGAGCATTCCCCAAAGATCACCGGCAAAAAAGATGCCCGGAAGCCGCATGAAAGCGGTTCCGGGCAGTTTCAAGAGCGCCATTCAGGGTTTGCGCTCTCTCGGGGTAAGGAAATTGGGCGCAAGCAAGTGTGCAGATCAGCCGATCCCGCAACGCGCCAGCACCGCCGCGCCCATCTCGGCCAGCGGCACTTCGCGACTGGCAGCATCGAGCGCGATCACCGCTTCGGGCGCCTCGCTTACCAGGGCTGTCTTGCGATCCTGGACAAATGTCTCGCAGCCGGCTTCGCGCAGCAGCCGCAGGCCCCGCGCACCATCGCTGCCCATGCCGGTCAGCACGGCGCCCACCGTGGGGATGGCACCGCGCGCAATCGATCCGAACATCAGATTGGCCGAAGGCCGCGCGCCGTCGACCGGATCGCGCTCCATCAGCCGCAGACGCGGCGGCTGGCCGGCCTCGACCACGACATGGCGTTCCGGATCGGCGGCGATGTAAATCGTCCCCTGCGTCAGCGTCGCGCCGTCCTTGGCGGGCCGGACATGACACTTGAGCATGTCATCGAGCCGCTTGATGAACGTGTCGACGACCATCGGTTCGGCCTGAAGACAGACCAGAGTCGGCGGACAATTGCCCGGAAACTGGCCCAGCATGGTGGTCAATGCATCGATCCCGCCCATCGAGGCGCTGACCGCGACAAGGTGACCGTTCCATTCGAAAGGCGCCTCGCTCGTCTTCTGCTCGGTGCGCACCTTGCGGTCGCGGACATTCGAATTGGCCGCAGCGAGCACGATCTTGCCCAGCTTGCCCACCGATTTCGCAAACTGCTCGGGCGTCGCCTTGAGCGGCTTGGGAAAGCATTCGACTGCGCCGAGTTCAAACGCACGCAGCGATGTTTCGGTCCCCGCCTGAGTCAGCGATGACAGCATGACCACCGGAAGCGGATCTTTTTCCATGATTTCCTCAAGGAAATCGATCCCGCTCATGCCCGGCATTTCCACATCGAGCGTGATCACATTGGGCTTGAGCTCGGCAATCTGTTCGCGCGCGTCAGCGGCGCTACGGGCCGTCCCTACCACGCGAACGTTCTTCGCCTGGTCCAGGATGTCCGAAAACAGGGCGCGCATCGCCGCAGAATCGTCGACAACCAGAACGCGTGCTTCGTGCATGGTACAAATACCCTTGGCCAAATTTCGCGTCGCTGTGCCGCGACGCCTGCTTGGCAACCAGTTAACCGTCAAGGCGCCAGCAAATCCTGAGGTCGGGGGTAGGTATCTCACCCTAAGGCTTCGGCAAGCCGACCTTTGCCGCTTGGCGTCTAAGCCCGGCAACTGGACGTGCAGCCATCCCTGTTGATCGCGTCATCCGGACACATCGGACCGGACACGCTGGGATGGCCGACGCGATTCGCCTGATTGCTTCACTCCGATCGCATTTTGAGGAAACCCGCCCCATGCCCACGATCAGCCTGCCTTCCCGATGCGACCGGGCTGCGGCCGAGGCGCTTTTGCCGGAAATGATCGCCGCGCTCGACGCGGGCACGCTGACGATCGATGCGCGCGAATGCACGCAGATCGGTCAGGCCATGCTGCAAGTGCTGGTCAGCGCGCGGCGCACCGGCGACGGCGCAGTGATCGAGGCCTCGTCGCATTTACGCGAGACCGCGCGTCGACTTGGCCTCTCGGCAGAGCTGTTCGACGACGCGCCCGCAACGGGCAAGGGGAACTGCGCATGAACGCCGAGGAAATTCAGGCAATCTTCTTCGCCGAATGCGAAGAATCGCTCGCCGCCGCCGAGCAGGGTCTTGCCGCATGCATGGCCGGGACTCAGGACGATGACACCGTCAACGCGGTGTTCCGGGGGGTTCATTCGATCAAGGGCGGCGCCGGCGCATTCGGCTATATCGCGCTTCAGGGCTATACGCACACGTTCGAAACGCTTTTGTCGGACGTGCGCGATGGAACCGTGCCGATCACCGATGCGCTGATCGAACTCATGTTGCGCGCGCTCGACACGCTGAGCGACCATGTCAGCGCGGCGCGTGGCCTGGGCGAAACCCCCGACGATGCCGCGTTGCAGGCAGAGCTGACTGCGGCGATGGCCGCCAATGCGGGCGCTGCGCCCACGCCCGCCCCGGCGGCAGAGGCACAGCCCGCATCGCCGCCGACGGTTCATGCCCATGACGACGACGACGAGGTGACCAGCGATTTCGATTTCGCCGCGATGCTCGACGATATTACCGGCTCGACGAGCCCCGCCGAAGCCTCGGACGCGCCGGACGACGATGCCGATACGAGCTGGGTGGTCAAAGTGCGCCCCCACGCCGGTGCGATGCGCAATGGCAGCGAACCGCTGCTCATGCTGCGCGATGTCATTGATTTCGGCGCGATGTGCATCGCCTGCGATGTCAGTCAGGTTCCCCCGCTCGATTCGCTTGATCCGGGCACCGGCTATCTCGGCTGGATCTTTGCCATCCCCGGCGAGGTAGACGAGGCGATGGTCCGCGACGTGTTCGACTTTGTCGGCGACGAATGCGGCCTGGCGATTGGCGACGATGCCCCCATGCCGCCCGTCCGCCTGCCCGAACCGCGCGCGCTCGCCCCTGTGGCTCAGGCCGCTCCCCCGATCGCCGCCGCCCCCGCCCCGAAGGCCGCCGCGACGCCGATGGCCAAACCTGCAGCGCAGCCCCCGGTCGCCGCCGCGCCGCCTGCATCGGCCCAAACGGCACCTGCCCCATCTGCGGCGCCTCCTCCCGCCCCTCCGGCCATGGGCCAGTCGATTCGAATCGAACTGGGCAAGCTCGACAAATTGATCGACGCGGTCGGCGAACTGGTCATCGCCCAGGCGATGATGGCGCAGCGGCTCGCCGGTGACGGCCTTGCCGCCACCGAAGAACTGGCGCTGCTCGAAGGATTGACCCGCGACATCCAGGAATCGGCGATGGCAATCCGCGCCCAGCCGATCGGTTCGGTCTTCAGCCGGGTGCCGCGCATCTTGCGCGAATTGACCGCGAGCACCGGAAAGCACGTGCGGCTCGACGTTTCGGGCGAAAGCACCGAGCTCGACAAGACAGTGATCGAACGGCTGGGCGAACCGCTCACGCACCTGATCCGCAATGCGGTCGATCACGGGATCGAACCGGCCGAGGAACGCCTCGCTGCGGGCAAATCGCCCGAAGGCACGCTGACCCTGTCGGCCGAACACAAATCGGGGCGCATCCTGATCCGCATTGCCGATGACGGGCGCGGGATCGACCGCGAACGCGTTCTGGCCAAGGCGATCGAAAAGGGCCTCGTCGTGCCCGACGTGATCATGTCGAAGGAAGAGATCGACCTGCTGATCTTTGCCCCCGGCTTTTCCACCGCGCAGTCGATTTCCAACATTTCCGGACGTGGCGTCGGCATGGACGTCGTGCGCCAGAACGTAAAGGAACTGGGCGGGCGGATCACGATCGAATCCGAGCCCGGCTCGGGCACCACGTTTACCATGACCCTGCCGCTGACTCTGGCGATTTCCGACGGCATGGTCGTCAACGTCGGCGACCAGACGCTGGTGGTGCCGCTGGCCAACGTGGTCGAAAGCCTGCGCCCCGAGCCCAAGGAAGTGCAAGGTCTCGGCGCGCACCGGGCGATGATCAACGTACGCGGCCGGTTCATCCCGGTCCTGCCGCTATATGCCGCGGTCGGCGCGGCAGGCGCGGTCGAACGGCCCGAGGAAGGGGTGCTGATCGTCGTCGAAACCGAAGGTGCGGGCCGCGCCGCGCTGCTGGTCGATGCGATCTGTGACCAGCGCCAGGTGGTGATCAAGAGCCTCGACACGCATTACCGCTCGGTCGAAGGCGTCGCGGGCGCAACGATCCTGGGCGACGGGCGCGTGGCGCTGATCGTCGATGTCGACGGTCTCGTCGCCAACAGCCTGTCGGATGCAGGCCAATTCGCCGCGGGCCAGTTCGACACCGGTTTCGTCGAGGCCGCATGACGATCATGGCCTCCTTTGCCGAGTCGCTGCCCGGGATCAGCCCCGGCGTCTATGGCGCCGATGACTTCCGCGCGATCAGCGAAATCGCCTATCGCGAGGCGGGGATCGTCCTGCCCGAGGGCAAGGCGATGCTGGTCTATTCGCGGCTGGCCCCGCTGGTGCGCAATTCGGGCTGCGCAACATTCGGCGCCTATGTCCTGCGTATTCGCGAAGACGCGGCCGAACGGTCAAAGACGATCTGCGCGCTGACCACCAATCACACGTTTTTTTACCGCGAATCGCACCATTTCGACCATTTCCGCGATACCGTTCGCCCGCAACTGGTCCGGCGGCTCGAACAGGGCGGCAAAGTGCGCCTGTGGTCGGCGGGCTGTTCCAGCGGCGAGGAAACCTGGTCGCTGGGGATGACCTTGCTCGGCCCCGATCGCAAGGCCGGACTGGCGCTCGCACGGCAGGACATCCGCATCCTGGCCAGCGACATCGCCGCCCATGCGCTGAGCAAGGCGGTTGCCGCGCGCTATCGCAGCGAAGACCTGAAACCCGTTCCGCAACCCTTGCGCACGGCATGGACGACAACCAACGGCGACGAAACCGAGATCGCGCCGGAACTGCGCGCGCTGGTCCGCTTTCGCACGCTCAACTTTCTCGGTGACTGGCCGATGCAAGGCCGGTTTGACGTGATATTTTGCCGTAACGTCATGATATATTTCGATACTCCCACAAAAGAGCGGCTCGTTTCGCGCTTTGCCGGGATGCTGGCGCCCGAAGGCACGCTCTATGTCGGACACAGCGAACGGGTCACCGGCCCGGCGCTCGACCAGCTCCTGCCGACGGGACCGACCGTCTATCGCAGGAGAGCTGCCGCATGACCGATGCCCATCCCGCAAACCGGGTCGCGGCCCCCATTCGTGTGGCGCCCATTCGCGTTGTGATAGTCGAGGATTCGCCGACAATGCGCGCGATTCTCAAGACCCGCCTCGAACGCGAAGGCGACATTGCCGTGGTCGGCGCCGCCTGCAACGCCGCCGAGGGGCGCGCGATGATTCGCGAACTCGATCCCGACGTGATCACGCTCGATGTCGAAATGCCCGGCATGAACGGGCTCGACTTTCTCGAAAAGATCATGGCGCTGCGCCCGACGCCGGTGATCGTGGTCTCCGGTTCGACGCAAAAGGGCGCCGATACGACGGCGCGCGCGCTCGCGCTCGGCGCAGTCAATTGTTATGCCAAGTCGGAAAAGTCGGGCGGTCTGCCGTTTGACGATGCCGGTCTGCTCGCCGGCCTCATTCGCGAGGCAGCGCGCGTCCGCTTTGGCGAACGGTCGCCCGTTTCGCAACGCCTCGCCAGCGAAGCGCGTCATTCGCTCGCCGACCGGCCGCGCGTGATCGCGATCGGTTCGTCGACCGGCGGAGTCGAAGCCTTGCAGATCCTGCTCGGCGGATTTCCGGAAATGTGCCCGCCGACGTTGATCGTGCAACACATCGCGGCGCGCTTTGCCCCGGCGGTGGCGCGCACGCTCGATCAGCATTGCCCGCCGCGCATTCTACTGGCCGAACCCGACATGCCGCTGCGCGACGGCCACGTCTATCTCGCCCCCGGCGACGCACGACACCTGACCGTGAGCGGCAGCAGCACTTTGTCATGCCGCCTGCGCGAGGGCGAGCGAGTCTCGGGCCATCGGCCTTCGGTCGATGTCCTGTTCGGCTCGGTGGCCCGGGTCGCGGGCGCCGCCGCAGTCGGCATCCTGCTGACCGGAATGGGCTGCGACGGCGCGCAAGGCCTGTTGGCGATGGCCCAACAGGGCGCGCGCACGATCGCCCAGGACGAGGCAACGTGCACGGTGTTCGGCATGCCACGCGCCGCGATCTCGCTCGGCGCCGCAAATGTCATCGCCCCGATCGGGCAAATCGCCCGCCACGCATTCAACAAAGCTGCCTGACCGATGTTCGAACAACGCATCCTTCCCCCCGGTTCCCCGCCGCCGCCCGAACGCATCACGGTGATGCAGGGGCAGGCTCTGGTCAGCGGCGATGCCCGCGCAGAGTTGTCGACCGTGCTTGGCAGTTGCGTCGCGCTATGCCTGTTTGATCCCGAGGCGCATCTGGGCGGGATGAATCATTTCCTGCTCGCCGAACCGCCGGCCAGCACCCGCGGTGGCCCCGTCGACGAATATTACGGCACTTATCTCATGGAGCTTCTGGTCAACCAGATGATGGCCAGGGGCGCGCGCAAAAGCAGGCTGAAGGCCCATCTCTATGGCGGGGCCAACGTCAACCGCAACATGATGCGCATCGGCAGTGCCAACGCCGATTTCGCCCGAAGCTTCATTCAGCGCGAAGGAATCGAACTGCTGCGATCCGACCTTGGCGGGACCAGTGCCCGACGCATCGATTTCCGGCCCGCGTCGGGCCAGGTGCGCTGTCGCCATGTCGAGGATCGCTTTGCCCCGCCGGTACAGCCCACCATGAGACCCGAAAAGGCCACCGGCGATGTCGAGCTCTTCTGAAACCCCGCCCGCGACGGCACCGCACCCCCTTGCCGATTGCGCATCCCGCCATTCCACAACCCCCCGTCTTTCCTCACCCCCCAGCCATTCCACAACCCCCCGCCATTCCACAACCCCCCGCCATTCCACAACCAGCGAGCCAACCAGCATGACCACCGCTACCCGCGTTCTTACTGTTGACGACAGCCCGTCGATGCGGGCGCTGCTCAACCACGCGCTCACCACGCAAGGTTTCGACGTGTCTCAGGCCGAAGACGGCATGGCCGCGCTCGACTGGCTGGCGCTCAACGAAGTCGATGTCGTGATCACCGACATCAACATGCCCCGGCTCGACGGCTTTGGCCTGATCGAGCGGCTGCGCGAAGGCAGCCGCCATCGCGACCGGCCGATTCTCGTGCTGACCACCGAAAGCAGCGAGGACAAGAAGGCGCGCGCGCGCGCTGCCGGGGCGACCGGATGGATCGTAAAGCCGTTTGACCCGGCCAAACTTGTCGCGGCCGTTCGCCGCGTTGCGCATTGAACGCCGTGCACCAGGCCAGGAGAAGAGCCATGCTTCGCGAACTGATCACTTTCGAAGTCGAAGGGCAGGTCTTCGGGCTCGACATCATGTCGATCCGCGAAATCCGCGCCTGGAGCCCGACAACCCGGCTCCCCCGCGTGCCGCATTATGTTGCCGGCGTCGTCAACTTGCGCGGCACGGTGCTGCCGGTCATCGACCTTGCCGCCCGGCTCGGCTGGCGAGCGACCGAACCGACCCCGCGCCATGCGATCATCGTCACCCAGATCGGCGCCCAGGTCGGCGGATGGATCGTCGATTCGGTCAGCGACATCGTCACCGTGCCCGACAACGCCTTGCAACCGCCGCCGCCGACCGCAGGCCAGGATACCGTCGTCCCCTTTCTCGAAGGGCTCGCCGCGATCGAGGATCACATGGTCATGGTGCTCAATCTCGCCGCGCTGACCGACGGGGCACAACTCGTCGAAGCCGCCTGAGCGCCGCACACCGGGTCAAAAGCCATCAGGTCGGCGCATCAGGCGGCCGCACAAGCAGGAGGCCTTCGATGGTCAACGTCGCCACCCACCGCCAGATCGCGGTGGTGCTGGAAGAGCTCTCGCAGGAAGTGGAGGCGCTCGGCGCCGCGCTGTGCGTCGACATGGACATCGCCATGCGCCATGTCGACACGCTTCAGGCGATCGATCTCATTGCCCAGAAACAACGCTCGCTCGCCGCCTTGCTCGAAGCGGATTGCCCCGAGGCACAGATCGAACGGATCGCGATCGATACCCTGCGCGAACGGATGCGCCTGCTGCGCTGATCGTGGGACGAATGGCAAACTTGTTCATGGGGAGATTGTCATGCTGGACTTGGCTTTGTGCGATCGGCCATTATGGCGGGTATCATGTGGCACCTTTACCAGTTTCCGATCTGTCCGTTCAGCCGCAAGGTTCGCCTTCTGCTCAGCGAAAAAGGCGTCGGCTATGAACTCGTGCGCGAAAATCCGTGGGAACAGCGCGAAGAGTTCCAGATGCTCAACCCTGCGCTGCGCACGCCGGTTCTGACCAATCCGGAACGCGGCCTCGTTCTGGTCGACAGCCGGGCCATCACCGAATATTTCGAAGAGACCGTCGACAAGGCGCCGATGATCAACGGCACCGCAGCCAATCGCGCCGAAATCCGCCGGCTGGTCGCGCTGTTCGACGAAAACTTCTTTGCAGGTGTCACCGGCCCGCTGCTCGACGAGCGGATGAAAAAGCGCCTGATCCTGCGCCAGCCGCCCGATGCCCGCTCGTTGCGCGAAACGATCCGGCTGGCCAACGACTATCTCGACTATGTCGATTTCCTGATCGACAATCGCCCCTGGCTGGCAGGATCGACCATGAGCCTCGCCGATCTTGCCGCAGCGGCGCAGATTTCGGTGGCCGACTATCTCGGCGGAATCGACTGGTCACAGCACGAACAGGCGCGCGGCTGGTATTCGGCGCTGAAAAGCCGTCCCAGCTTTCGCCCGCTGCTGACCGAACGCATGGACGTGATCAAACCGCCCGATCACTACGGCGACGTAAACGCCTGATCGGGGGCCTGCCCGCCCGATCAGGCCCCCGTTCAGACGGCGCCGACGCGCGTCCCGAACCGGCCATGCTTGCGCCAGGTCACCAGCCAGCGGTCGAGAAACAGGTCGAGCGGGCGCGGCGGCACGCCGAGATCGCGAATTCCCGGCAACGCGCCCGAAGCGACATTGCCCTGACGCAGCAGCGCATATTGATCGCGTGAAATCGGCGTGAACGGCAATGCCGCGATCAGGCTGCCCATCCCGTCGGACAATTCGACGAACAGCGGCGAACGGCGAGTGGCGCGCGCGATGCGGCGGTTCAGCTCCAGCACGCTCAGCACTTCGGGCCCGGCCAGTTCATAGGTCTTTCCGGCATGGACCGCAGGCGCTGCAAGCACATTGCCGATCGCTTGCGCCGCGTCATCGACATCGAGCGGCTGCAATCTGGCCGCAGGCGCAAAGACCGGCAGGACCGGCATCGCCATCAGCCCGGCAAACAGCGTCAGAAACCGGTCGTCCGATCCGAACAGCACCGAAGGACGCAGCACCACCGCGTCGGGAAAGGCAGCCAGCACGGCCGCTTCGCCTTCGGCCTTGGTCCGGGCATAGGCAATCGGCGAAGCCGCATCGGCGCCGATCGCGGAAACATGGACAAACGCCTGTGCCCCCGCCTCACGCGCAATTGCAGCGATCTGCCCGGCGCCCTTGCCCTGCACGTCATCGAGATTGCCGGAAAAGGCGCCGACCAGATTGACCACCACATCGACGCCGGTCAGCGCGACCCGCAGCGTGTGCGGCTTGGTCACATCGACCGCGACAATCTGGACCTGGCCCAGATTGCCCAACGGCTTGACCTTGAACCCCTGCTCGGGATGCCGGCTGGCAATGCGCAGGCGCGCACCACGATCGAGCAATTCCTGCGCGAGGTGCGTCCCGAGAAACCCGGTCCCCCCAACCAGCGCGATAAGCTTGCCGTCCAGATCGCGCGTCCTGCCGATGGTCATGCTCAGTCCTCAAGATGTCAGTTGCGCCGCGTGTCGCCACACGGTGATGATCAGCCATCGCGATTCGCCGCCTGTCGAAACCGGCGCACCGTCGCGAATGCCCAATGGCACAGCCGCCCCAATGGCACAGCCCCCATAGCCGATTCAATGACGAAGCTGGAACCAAAACAAAGGAATCCCATTCTTTTGCCAAAGCCTTGTTGACAGCCCCGCCGCCACCCCTTATCCGCGCCCTCCTACCCGGCGGAAGGCGCTTTGCCCTACGCCCCGTGCCCAGATGGCGGAATTGGTAGACGCACCAGCTTCAGGTGCTGGCGCTCGCAAGGGCGTGGAGGTTCGAGTCCTCTTCTGGGCACCATTTGTTCTCCCGACCAGCGGTCGGGAGTGTTGGCAATCCCTCATGAAATCGTGACTTTTGGCGCTTGGCTGGACCATGGCATAAGGTCTTGTCTTCGCATTTCCAAGCGCCCCTGCGCAGGGACCGCCGGTCAGCGTAGAGGTCAGCCGTGTTCGACTTTGGCCGGGGGCAGCGAGACTTCGTGCTCGATCGCGGTGGAATGCGCCATGACGACGCGATTGCGGCCCTGATGCTTGGCGGCATAGAGCGCGGTGTCGGCGGCGCGGTAGAGCGTGGCGAATGTGTCGCCCGGGCTGGCCATGACCATGCCGATGCTGACCGTAACCGACACCCCGCCCAGACCATGGTCGCACGCTGCCAGCGCCTGACGCACGCTCTCGGCGAAGCTGTGCGCGGCAAAGCGGCCCATTCCGGCGGCCAGAATCGCGAATTCCTCACCACCCAGTCGGCCGATCACTTGCACCGGGGAATCCCAGCGCTGTAACCGCCGTGCGACGGCGATCAGCACGTCATCGCCCGCATCGTGGCCATAGCTGTCGTTGATCGATTTGAAACGGTCGATGTCGAGCAGCATCAGCGCGACGGTGTTGCCATCATCGTCCACGCCTCCCCCGGTGTTCGCGGTCAGCAACGGCCCGATTCGTTCGATAAAGCCGCGCCGGTTGCTCAGCCCGGTCAGCGGGTCGCGCCGCGCCTGTTCCTGCGCGATCGCCTCGGCCGCGACCGCCTGATCGCGCTCCTGCCGCAGCAGGGTAAAGCGCCGGGTCGCTGCAAGCGAGAGCCACACCGTCTGCCAGGCCGCCGACAGCAGCACGAGCATTTGCGGTCCGCCGCCCCACAGGACATCGCCCAGATCGAAAAAGCCCGACAGGCTCATCACCAGCAAAGGCACGAGCCAAGCCCCGGCAAACGCGCGCGCTGCCGCGCTGCCGCGCCGCCAGGCCACACCGAGCGAGGCGATGATCACCACGACCATGGCCATGACCAGCACGCCTTCGATATTGGCGACAAGCTCGATCGCGCCGCTGCGCATCAGCCCCAGCGGCACGCCGAGCGCACCGATAACCAGCGCCAGCCCCAGCCCGAGACGCCGCAACCAGCGTGGCGTCTCACCCGGCTCGATCGCGCTGATCAGGCTCAGCGCAGTCAGCATCAGCATCGCGCATGCCAGAATGGTGTCGACTTGCGAGGACAGCGTGCCCGCCATGCCCGGCGCGACGAACAGATGAAGCTGGGACCAGATCGCGCCCCATAGCGCCATCGTCGCCGACCAGAGCCCCTGCAGCAGCGGGAACGTCCGCCGCACTGCCAGCCCAAGCATGAAATTGTAGACCGCGCCGATCACCAGCAGCATCAGCGCCGCACCGATCAGACTGGCCAGTGCGATCGTCTGCAGATCGGAAACCTCTGACCGTACCAGCCGGATTCGGAGCACTTCCGCGCTGGCCAACCGGTCAAAGCGCATGATCACCCCGGTCAGGCGGGCGTCGCGCAACGGCGCCTGAAAGCCGATCTGCCCGCCCAATCGCCAATGCCCGGCAAAATTTCCGCTATGCACGTCCTGCCAGGCGATCACCCCGTCGGCATAGCGAAAGCCGACCAGCAAGCGATCGAATCGCGAGGAATGGACCATCAGCACCGGGGCCCGCCCGCCGCCCGACACCGCCCGCACGCCACCGAGCAACCACAGGCTGCCCTGCTGATAACCTTCGGGGCTTCCTCCGCAGAAGAATCCGCCCGGCAAATCGTGATCGCGCGCCGACATGGGCAGCGCGGTCGAAGCATGACACAACCTGGCAAGCGGCAACCAGTCTCCGGCTGCCCCGTCATCAGCCTGTGCCCCGGCAAACAGCGCCGGCACAATCAACAAAAGGCAGGCGATCATGACGCGCAATGCCTTGCCCGCCCGCACCGCCATCTGCGGCCAACTTGTCCGAAAGGGAAGATCTCTGCCGGTCATGAACCCCTGTCTGCCACAAATCCGTCTGCAAAAGCTTAAAGAGTCAAGCATGTTACGCGAATTGTGGAAAGTCCTGACGACGTGATGAGGCATGGGCCGGCGCGTGCTTGTTCAAGTCCCACATGCGAATATCTTGAACGAGGCGCTCAGACCTCGGCGAAAGGATCGCTTGTCTCGCCCGTTGCAACACGTCCCAGCCGGACAATGCGAAAACGCCACCAGCACAGCCCGGCGATCAACCAAACGCCCCCAAGCACCAGCGCGGCATGATTCATCCCCGACAGAATCGCCGCCACCACGCCGATTCCCGACACGGGCGAGACGACATGAAACAGGACGTTGCGCCGCCCGCTCTTCGCGAAACGGACCATCACGCAGACATGGATCAAGGCAAAGCCGAACAAGGCGCCGAAATTGACGAAGGCGGCCAATTGATCCATCGCGTCGCGCAGCCATAGCGCCACTGCCAGCGATACTGCTGTCGAAGCCAGCATCGCGACATGCGGCGTGTTGTGACGCGGATGGAGCCGGGCAAGCGCGCCCGGCAATTGCCGGTCGCGCCCCATGGCATAGAGCACGCGCGCCACGCCGACCTGCATCGGCAGCGCATTGCTGAGCCCGACCAGAATCGCATAAGCCCAGGCGAGCCCGATCCCGGCCCAGACACCGCCCAACTGCCCGGCCAGTTCATAGGCGGCGGCATCGAGGCTGACGAAATGCGCCCCCTGCATCGCGTTGCCGAGAATCCACGCGGTCAACACGAACAGCGTCGTCGCAAAGCCCAGCACCAGCAGAATCGCCAGCCCGAGCGTGCGTCCGCTGCGGTCGGCGGTATCTTCGGCCAGAGTCGAGACCGCATCGAACCCGAGAAACGACATGACGCAGATCGACGTACCCGCCAGCACCGCCGACAGGGCAAAAGGCGTCCTGTAAAACGGCGCGGGCCCCAGCCCCGCCGCGCCATGGGCATGCCACAGGACATGGGCGGCAAGCCCCATCAGCGCGACCATCACCAGGATCTGCGCGATGACCGCGCCCGACGACACCCGCGTGGTCGAGCGCATGCCGAACCAGTTGACCATCGTCGTAAAGACCGCCAGCAAAACGATCCAGACCGCGCGGTCGATGCCGGGCATGAGCTGCCCCAGCGCCACCGCCATGACGACATAGACGAAAGCCGGGATCAAAAGATAATCGAGCAGGATCATCCACCCGGCCATAAACCCGACAAACGGCCCCAGCACGACCCGGGCGAAGCCATAGACCGACCCGGCACTATGCACCTCGCGCACCATCGCGGCATAGCTGAACGCGGTAAACGCCATGCACAGCCCACCGAGCAGGTAGGCCAGCGCGATCATCCCGTGCGACGCGCTCCACACCAGTCCGAGCGTTGACAGCGGCGCGATCGGCGCGATGTAGGCAAGCCCATAAGCCACAAGATCGGACAGCCGCAGTTGACGGCGAAAGCGTTCCTCGTTCCCGGATACCCCTCCTGATCCAGGCCCGCTCACCCGGCAAAGCCGGTCAGAACCGCCGCGACATTGACGCCGATGTCGGCGACGGCATAGCCGCCCTCCATCACGAACAGCGTCGGCCGACCGAGACCGGCAATGCGCTGGCCGATCGCGGTAAAATCGGGGCCAAACAGCTTGAAATGGCTGATCGGGTCTTCGGCGAACGTATCGACGCCGAGCGAAACCACCACGCTGTCGGGGCCAAACGCGGCAATATCGGCAATCGCGGCATCGAGCGCGGCCAGATATTGCGCGCCGGTCGTGCCCCAGGGCAGCGGGAAATTGCGATTGGCGCCAAGCCCTTCGCCGGCCCCCCGTTCGTCCGCATGGCCGAGGAAAAACGGGTATTCCTGCTGCGGATCGCCATGGAGCGAGGCAAAGAACACATCGCCCCGGTCATAGAAGATGCTCTGCGTCCCGTTGCCATGGTGATAATCGACATCGAGCACCGCCACGCGCGCGGCGCCATGATCGCGCAGATATTGCGCGGCGATCGCGGCATTGTTGAGATAGCAGAAACCGCCCATCGCACGGGCCCCGGCATGGTGCCCCGGCGGGCGGCACAGGGCAAACGCGCTGTCCGCGCCATCGACCAGATGCCGCGCGCCGGTCAGCGCGACATCGGCGCTCGATCGCACCGCCGTCCAGGTGCCGGCGGTAATCGGCACGGCCGCATCGATCGAATAGAACCCGAGCTTGCCGTCGATATGCGCAGGCGGCACATCGCGGCGCAGCCCTGCGGCGGGCCAGGCATAAGGCAGCGCATCGCCGGTCTCGCCCAAGGCCGCCCATTCGGCCCATGCGGTTTCGAGGAAGGCAACATAATCGTCGGCATGGACGCGGGTCAGCGCGGCGCGGTCGAATCGGTCCGGCGCCACCACATCCCCCAATCCGCAGGCACGCACCCGATCAAGCACCTGATCGGCGCGCGCGGGCATTTCGAAACAGGGCACCAGCTGTCCGCGATAAAGCTCCGCCGCGCCATGATGCAGCCGATGGTCATCGCTATAGATCGTTCGCATCGCCCGTCCCGCCCGCCCGTCGCGTCTGATCACAGATCACAGATCACAGATCACAGATCACAGATCACAGATCACAGATCACAGATTGCACGCGATCCTGCCTGCAGCCCTGCGGCAATTCAAGCGTCACGTCAAAAAGGGCGTGATTCAGCGATAGCGGCCAAGCGCCTCTGCGCCGACGCCCTGCATCTGGCGCACGCGACACGTCAGCCGCCCGCCAAGCAGCGTCAGTTCGTTGAACGAAGGCGGCGTGGTGCGCAGCCGTTGCGACAGCGTACCCGCGCCGATCATCCGCACGGGGCCCGCCGGCGTCTCGCGCACGAGGTCAAAGGCATCATGAACATGCCCCGAAAGCACCGCCAAGACCCCGCGCCGCGCCAGTTCGGTCAGTGCAAGCGTACCGCCGCGCGTCAAGGCACGCCCGCGCGTACCGACTTCGACGAGGGGATGATGGCAAGTGACCAGCACCGGCGTGTCAAAGGGAATGGCATCAAGCTCGGCCATCGCGCGGCCCAGTGCCACGGCGCCGGCGATGCCCCTCGACCAGTTCAGCCGCCATTGCGCCGCCGCCGTCGTCGGCAGCCGCACGATCGCCAGGCCATCGAGCCGCAGCGGTCGTTCGATGGTCGATTCGAGCGCGCGGAACCGGCGATAGGGATCGATGAGGCGTTCGAGCGGGTTGAAATAGGGCAGGTCGTGGTTGCCCGGATCGATCTGCACCGGCACCCCGAGCGCGGCGATCCAGCGCGCCGCCGCGGCAAATTCGCGCGGTCGCGCGCGCATCGTGAAATCGCCGGTAATGATCACGCCGTCCGGCGCCTCATCACGCACCGCCTGCGCCACCCAATCGAGCGCGCGACGATCTTCAAGCCCGAAATGCAGGTCGCTGATATGGAACAGGCGGATCATCACCGCCTTTTCGCCGCCCCGCCGGGAAGGTCAAGCGCCATGCGACGATCGCAACACATGCCGTTTGCCGATCCCCGGCAGCAGTTGGTCCGCCCATCGGCACGCCGACCACGCCGGTCGAGCCCATGATGAAACGACATCCGCGCCCGCCTACACGATGATCGAGCGGCAACGGCGGCACCCCTCCCCCCGGATACCCGGGGTGCCCACGACCGCGACCGGCGGGGTGCGTTGGAGGCGTGCCCCGCCGGTTCCCCCTGTCTGGCAACAATCCCAACCCCCGAAGGAATTCCGCGATGATGCATCGTTCTGCATGGCACCCGGTCATGCTTGCCGGATTGGCGCTGATTCCCGCGCTGACCCTTTCCGCAGCTCCCGCGCTGGCGCAAAGCGCTGACGAAGAGGCCGATGTGCCCCGCCTGGCGGTCGGTTATGGCGATCTCGACTTGTCCACGGCAAAGGGCCGCGCCCGGCTGGATCTCCGGCTGAAACGCGCCGCCGCAGATGTCTGTGGTCGCCATGACAGTGATCGCCTGCTGCTGGACCACCAGGCCGTGCGGCATTGCACCGAAACGGCGCTGAGCCATGCCCGCACCGTCATGGCGGCCCGGCTCAATACCCGAATGGTCGACAATCGCTAAAATGCGGGCGCTAAAATGCGGGCGCTAAAATGCGGGCGCTAAAATGCGGGCGCTAAAATGCGGGCGCCAAAATGCGGGCGCCAAAATCTATACGGCGGCCCGCAGCGGCGTTTCAACCTGATCCTCGGCAAGATCGGAGCGTTCCCGCCAGATCAGTTCGCCGGGCCGGACGATCCGGTCATCGTGCGCACGAATGGTGATCTGCGAAATCGGCAACCCGTCGCGCGCATCGCACAGCACCGGATTGCACGGCACGCCCAGCGCCCATTTTTCGCCCCACTGGCGCAAGGCGAGCATCGCGGGAAGCAGATCATGCCCCTTTGATGTCAGGCAATATTCGATGCGCCGCCGATCCTCGGAGCAATGGTCCCGCTTCAGGATGCCCGCTTCGACCAGCCGCGCGAGGCGGTTGGACAAGATGTTGCGGGCAATGCCGAGTTGCTCGAGGAATTCCTCGAAATGGCACACGCCATTGAATGCCGCGCGCAAGATCATGAACGACCAGCGTTCGCCCATGACTTCGAGCGCAAGCGGCAAGCCGCAACTGGCGGTACAGGACAAGGGTTCGCGCAATTTATCCATACAGGTGCGCATAGACCAGATCTGTCACGATTATAAGGTCTGCCATCGCAACCTTTTTGCAACAATGTGACGCGCCGCGATCAGTTGCAATCAGCAACTGGCTTTGATAGGTTCGCATTTGAAACTGATTCCTTTTCCCCACGTCCTTCCGGTCCCCTTCTCTCCAGCGGTCGGCCCCAGCCTTTCCACCCTTGCGGGCAAACCCTGGCACCTCGCGCCCCGGATGATCCCCGAATGAGCCCCGGTTCATTCGGGGATCGTCCGGGGCTCTTTTCGCCGGGGCCTTTTCGTTGGGGCCTTTTCGTTGGGGCTGGGCGCGCCTATGGCCTCGCCATGGCGCCCCTCTTCCGCTTCGTCCTGCCTGTCATCGCCGGCTTTGCGCTCGGCGCCGCGACGCAACCCGCCCACCTTGTCGGCACCGCCCCGGATCTGACCCGGCTGACCGAGCGCCATCGCCACGACTTGCGCTGCGCGGCGGCCTTTGCCGTCGTCGCCGCCGGGCAGGCGCGCGGCGATGCGGCCGCGCTGGCGCTGCCCCCACTCGGCATTCGCGGTCGATCCTATCTCGGCCTGGTCGGCGAACGCGTCGCGGCCGAATCCGGCCTGTCGGGCGAGACGGTGCGCGATTTGCTTGCCGACGCGGCGCAGCGCCTGGCGCCTCAGGGCGCGCCGATTGCCGCCGGGCAATGCCTCGGCGAGCTCGATGCCGCAGTGCCGCCCCGCCCCGCTCCCGACGCGGTCGACTGCGTGGCCATTCTCGGCACGTATGCCGAAGCGATCGACGCGCGCGAGCCCGGCTCTGCGCTGGCTGCGACTTTGCACAGCGAAGCCGCTGCCCTGATGCCCCCTACGCATGACCCGGCCACGGATCGCGCGATCGACCGCGCAAAGGCCCGCGTGCGCGAAGCCCTGACCGGCGGCCCGGCCCGCGTCGATGCCGATGATTACGCCGCATGCCGCCGCCTGGCGCATCACGGTTGAACCCCATCACGGTTGAACCAGACGCCTTGCGACCCCAGATATGCCCCGCGCCAAGGAGATCCCGACCATGCCGGACAAGCTTACCCTGACCGACGCCGAATGGCGCGAACGCCTGACCCCCGAACAGTACCAGATCCTGCGCCAGGCGGGGACGGAGCGCGCCTTTACCGGCAAATACGATCGCAACAAGGCGCCGGGTGAATACTTTTGCGCGGGCTGCGGCGCGCCGCTGTTCTCCTCCGACGCGAAGTTCGACAGCGGTTGCGGCTGGCCCAGCTTTACCGCACCCGCCGAGCCCGAAGCACTGGAAGAACTGCGCGACGCCTCACACGGCATGATTCGCACCGAAGTGCGCTGTGCCCGCTGCGACGGGCATCTGGGCCATGTCTTTCCCGACGGCCCCGCACCGACCGGGCTGCGATATTGCATGAACAGCGCCGCGCTGGACTTCGAACCAAAGGATTGACGGGGTTTTCCCACCTATTTCCTGCCGCACGCATGGCACACGGTGTTAACGCTGCGTTCCACTTCGCTTATGCATGGGGCAAATTCATGCAAAGCTTGGCGCGCAAAGCGTAGCGCCGACGTTTGAGGGAACCATAAAACTCCGATGGCCACACGGGACAATCCCCGCCGCCGCAATTCCGGCGGCCCGGAACCACGCCAGGGCTCTTTCCTTGGCCGACTGTTCAAGGGCCTGCTGATCTGGAGCTTTGCGCTGCTGCTGCTCGCAGGGCTCGGCCTGACGGCGGCGGTCATGGTCACCGCGCGCTCGCTGCCCAGCTATGAGCGGCTGAAATCGAGCCAGGCCGGGCAGATGATCGTCGTGCGCGCCGCCGACGGCTCCGAAATCGTCACGCTCGGGCCCAGCTATGGCAAATGGATCCCGATCAGCCGCATGCCCAAATCGATGCAGGATGCGATGATCTCGGTCGAAGATCGCCGTTTCCGCGATCATTGGGGCGTCGATCCGATCGGCATCGCGCGCTCGGTCTGGGTCCGCGCGGAAAAGGGGCGCTGGCGCCAGGGCGGTTCGACCATCACCCAGCAATTGGCGCGCAACACGTTCCTCAATTCCAACCGCACGTTTGACCGCAAGATCCGCGAAGCCATTCTCGCGCTCGCGCTCGAGACAAAGTTCAGCAAGGACCAGATCCTCGAACTCTATCTCAACAAGGTCTATTTCGGCGGCGGCGCCTATGGCGTCGATTCCGCCGCGCGCAAATTCTTCGGCCATTCGGGCGAACAGTTGAGCCTGGGCGAAGCCTCGATCATCGCCGGGCTGGTCAAGGCCCCCTCGCACTATTCGCCCACCGCCGATGCCAAGGCGGCGGTCGAGCGCGCGCAAGTCGTGCTCCAGACCATGCAGGAAGCCGGCGCGATCACCCCCGCCGAAGCGCAGAATGCCGACCTCAAGGACGTGAAACTGGCTCAGGAAGCCGGGCAGAACTCCGCGCGCTATTTCACCGACTGGGTCTTGCCGCAGCTCGATCTGGTCTTGCCCGACAACGATCAGCCGATCGAGGTATGGACCACGCTCGACCCCGCCGCGCAACGCGCCGCAACCGATGCGATCCAGGCCAATGCCCCCAAGGATGCGCAAGGCGCGCTGGTCAGCGTCGATCGCGACGGCGCCGTGCTCGCCATGGTCGGCGGCACCGACTACGTGACGTCGAATTACAACCGCGCCACCAATGCCGTGCGCCAGCCCGGCTCGGCGTGGAAACTGTTCGTCTATCTCGCCGCGCTCGAAGCCGGGTACAAACCCGATGACAAAGTCGTCGACGAACCGGTGACCATCGGCGGCTGGAGCCCGCGCAATTCCGGCGGCAAATATGCCGGTCAGATCGACGTGCGCACAGCCTTCGCCTATTCGAAAAACACCGTCGCCGCGCAGCTTGGCAACGAAGTCGGCTTTGGCGCGGTCGCCAACATGGCCCGCCGCTTTGGCATCACCACCCCGATCAACACCATGCCCTCGATGGTGCTGGGCACGAGCGATGTGCGCATGATCGACATGGTCCGTGCCTTTGCCGAAGTCTCTGCCAAGGGCGCCTCGCTCACCCCTTACGGCATCCGCAAGGTCACCACGACCGAAGGCGAAGTGCTCTACAGCCACCGCCCCGATCAGCCCCAGCAGCTCGTCCCCGACTACGTCGCCGCCGGCATCACCGACCTGCTTCAGACCGCCGTCTCGATCGGCACCGGCCGCGCCGCGCAGATCGGTCGCCCCGTCGCGGGCAAGACCGGCACCACCACCTCGAACAAGGATGGCTGGTTCCTCGGCTTTTCCAGCGGGGTGACCACCGGGGTATGGATGGGCCGCGACGACGCCAAACCCGTCCCCGGCCTGCAAGGCGGCACCGCGCCGGCGCGCGCCTTTGCCGCCTATATGCGCGTCGCCACCGCCAAGCGCCCGCCCGAAAAATTCCAGACCGACCTGAAACTGCCGCAGTATCAGCTCGAACCCGACGACGAGGCCCTGCAGAACAACCCCGACGCCTATTTCTACGTCGACCCCAACGGCAATATCGCCAACCACGCGCCCACCGCCCCCGACGACGGCCAGCCCGCCCCGCGCCCCCGCGACGACACGGTTCCGGTCGGCGAAGACCAGGGCCGCGCCGCCAACGACGACCTGCTGGATCAGGCCACCGGCCGCCCCGCCCGCCGCGCCACCCCCGGCACCGCGCCACACGCAGCAGCAACGGGCCGCCCCCGGACGAACTGAGTTTCGGGCCCGGCGAGCAAAATGCAGACAAGGTGAAATGCGAGGGCGAGGGCGGGGGCCATCGCCCTCGCGCTCCCTTTAACTGGCGCCAGTCCAAACGGCAGGATGACTTCGCCCGTTGACTGCACAGCCTCGCGCTATCATTGACCAAAGCTCTTGATCACCAAGTGGCCTGAGATGCGGCGGCGGATTTGAGCAAAAAGCACTACAAGGCCTTCCGGGTCGGGCCCTTGCCTGCCGATCTGATCAATCGCGCCCTCGGCACCGAATTGGATAGTGCCGATGTTTGGGTGAGCAAGGCTTGCCATGGTCACATCGCGACCGATCATGCCGACGATTACCCGATCATCATGGCGAACCTGATCGACATCTTGCGTTCGCCGACTTACGTTGGTCAGGATCCGCAGCATGGCGGAGGTTTTTACCTTGTCAAACGGGTCACGCCGGGCATCGAAGGCCGCGATTTCGCGCTCGTTGCCATCGCCATGGAGATCAGCCCGCATGGCACCTATAACGTCAAAAGCGCCTACACGATCAAACAGCAAACGGTCGATTCCCGCCGTCTGACCGGATCGCTGAAAGTGCTGTTCTGAACGAGAGCGGGGGAGCCCGTGGGACTCCCCCGAAGGTTTTTGACAGTGCTAGCGCGTTGCCAACCGCGATCTCTCGGCTCGAAGCCTCTACTCCGGTTGCCCGAAGTGTGTGGGGTGGCGGTTCCCACCTCTGCGCACTGTCTAAAGCCATTTACAGTCGCCGAGTAAACAATTCAACCCGAGTCGACGTTTGCAGACCCCTAAATGGCGCATCCGCCAATTTGGATCGCTTGCCTCAGCACCTGCCCTGAACCCTCTGGTCCACAGGAAACCAAGACCGACTTTCAAGGCCGCTAACCGACGCCCCGCCTGCGCCTTCTGTCGAATGCCCAACGCATTTTGCGCTGACGCCGAAAAATCGGCATACTGCTGCCAAATTTCCTGAGAGGGATTTATGAACGTTCGAGTACCGCCAAAGCGGCTCTACAAATATCGCAGTTTTAGCAATTTGACGCTCAGTATGCTTGTAGATGACACAGTCTTCTTTGCTGACCCGACGACGTTTAACGATCCGCTCGACACCAAGCCAACTCTCGACACCGATATCCCAAACGCGTCTCTTGAAACAATCCTCACGCAATTGGTCAAGGAGCGGATCAACGCGGAAATGTCGGCAGCAGCGACGAAGATCCGCACTAGCGGCCCCAAGACCCACGATCATATCGCTCGACAGAGCGGCATAGCGGCAGAACGGTTACTGGCCGACATACGTTACAACGCCACCAACCCAGACTATGATATCAACGATCCCGCACAGTACTTATTGGGGTATTACGTGCAGGAAGAACTGCTACGCCGCTATGACAGAGGGGTATTTTCGCTTGCGAAGCGAGCCGCCTGCCCTTTGATGTGGAGCCATTACGGCGATCAGCATCGCGGCCTTTGCCTGGGCTATTCTGTGCCGGACGATAATGCCCATGATGTACACGAGATCGAATACGGTGGGTCTCGTTTCGTTCAGGCCAAGGATGTTGACTTGATGTTGAGCGGGGATCAGGAGGCTCGGCAAAGGGTCGACGAGGCAGTCTTGTTGAGGAAGGCCCGGCCATGGGCCTATGAGCGTGAATGGCGCCTCCTTGGCCCGCGCGGAGAGCAGAATTCACCGCTCGAACTGGAAGAAGTCGTGTTCGGGCTACGCTGTTCATCAGCGGTTAGGTTCACCATCATCCAGGCCCTCGCGAGGCGCGAACGCCCAGTCCGGTTCTATGAAATTCGCGAGCAGCATGGTCGCTTTCCCCTCGTCAAGCGCATCGTGGACACTGACGAACTCATGGCTGAGCGCCCTCATCGAAACCACCGGCGCCATGAGATTTTACGTGCATTTGAGGGCGTCGACATACCCGGCGATTGAATTCGGGAAATCGGGGTCAGCGTGCAACAAAAAAAGGGCGGCGCCGGGATTTCGGCGCCGCCCTTTTTTGCGTTGGTGGGTCGATCAGCGGATGCGGATCGGGAAGTAGAAGGCGGGCTGTCCGCGGCGCTGGATGCGCAAGAGGACTGCCTCGCGGTTTTCCGCCTTGGCCTGTTTCACGATCGTGTCGAGTTCGGCGCGGTTGGTGACGGGCTTGTAGTTCGCCGACAGGATGATGTCGCCGCGTTGCAGGCCCTTGGCCGCCGCGTCGCTCGATTCGTCGACTTCGGTGATGACGACGCCGTGGACATCTTCGCTGGTGCCGAGCTGGCGGGCGATTTGCGGGGTGACCGGGATCACTGCCACGCCGAGCGCCTGCTGGATCGAGGGCCCCGCGTGGGGTTTGCCCGCGCTGCCGGGGCCGAAGTCTTCATCATCCTTTTGCTCGGGATCGAAGCTTTGCTTGGCGAGGTCTTCTTCGCTCGGACGCTTGCCGACAATGGCGTTCAGCGTCAGATGCTGGCCATTGCGGATGATGTCGATCGGGACATGCTTGCCCGGCGCGGTGTTGGCGACGATGTAGGACAGCGACTGTTCGGGTGTCACCGCCTTGCCGTCGACGCTGATCACCACGTCACCCGCTTGCAGCCCGGCCTTGGCCGCACCCTGGCCGGGTTCGACAGACTGGATGAATTCGCCGCGCCGTTTGGCGAGGCCGAGCGAGGCGGCAAGGTCATCCGACAGCGGCTGAATGCGCACGCCGAGATAGCCGCGTTCGATCGCGACACCCTTGATCAGCTTTTCGACGATCGGGGCGGCGGTTTCGGCGGGGATCGCAAAGCCGATGCCGACGCTGCCGCCGGTCGGCGAAAAGATCGCGTTGTTGATGCCGATGACATTGCCGCGCATGTCGAACATCGGACCGCCCGAATTGCCCCGGTTGATCGAGGCGTCGGTCTGGAGATAGCGGTCATAGGCAGAGCCGGTGCCGGTGTTGCGATAGACCGCCGAGATGATCCCCTGCGTCACCGTACCGCCCAGGCCAAACGGATTGCCGATGGCGATGACCCAGTCGCCGACGCGCGCCTTGCGCGAATCGCCGAATGTCACGAACGGAAAGGGCTTGGTGCCGACGATCTTGAGCACGGCGAGGTCGGAAGCGGCGTCCTTGCCGACCAGCTTGGCCGGGTAATCGGTGCCGTCGGTCATCGTCACGGTGATCGATTCGACTTCGCCCTGGCCATCGGCGGTGATCACGTGATTGTTGGTGACGATATAGCCGTCGGCCGAAATGACGAAGCCCGAGCCGAGCGATTGGGCTTCGCGCGTCTGCGCGCCGCCGCCCTGACCGCCTTGCCCACCTTGCCCACCCTGCCCGCCGAACAGTTCGCCAAAGGGCGTGCCGGCAAAGGGATTGGCGTTTTGAACCTTGACCCGCTGGCGCGTGGAAATGTTGACCACTGCGGGCTGCAATTGTTGCGTGAGATCGGCAAAGCTGGCCGGGGCGCCGACACGCGGCACGACCGCGGCGATCTGCGCACTGTCATTCTGCGCGACCTGGGCGCCGGCCGGAAAGCCGGTCACAAGCGTTAACGCGCTGCCGGCGAGGAGCAGCGCCGAAGTAACTCCATAAGCGTATCGCACGTGGCCTAGTCCTCTTTTTTCATCCCGAAGACCCGGTAATGGCGAATCCGGATCTTGCAGACATCATAAAATCCATTGCCCCGCATGAACGGCATTTGAATGCCGCATGACAGCGCTATTTCCCCCGAAATTGTCGCAGATAGGCATTGTCGGGCGACAGCACGATCGAGGTGCGGCTGCCCTTTTGCGCAAACGTCGCGTCATAGCTCTGCATGGCGCGATAAAAATCATAGAATTGCGGGTCTTTGCCGAAACTGGCGGCATAGATTTCGCCGGCACGGGCTTCGGCATCGGCGCGGATCATCTGCGCATTGCGATGGCCCTCGGCGGCGACGTCTGCGGCACTGGCCTCGGCGCCCGCGCTCATCCGGGCATAGGCGGCGTCGAGCGGCGCCCCGTCGGGCAGGGCAAGGCGCGACAGGCCCAGATCGGCGACATGCGCGCCATAGCCGGACAGTTCGCGATCGAATGCGGCGCGCAAGGCGCCCAGCCCTTCGCCCCGTTCCAGCGCGAGGGCGCCCGCCAGCGTCGTGTGCCCCACGTGCTGGCGCAGGACAGAGGCAAGGATCGCGCGCAATTCGTCACCGGCATGGTCGGGCGCGCCCAGCGCCTGGTAAAAACGCACCGGATCGGTCACCCGCCACGTGGCATAGGCGTCGATCGTCAGCGCCTGCCCGTCGCCGGTCTCCGCTTTGGCATTGTCGAGCGAGACGGTCATCAACCGGCGATCGAGCCAGACGACGCGTTCGACCAGCGGCAGACGAAAGGCCAAACCCGCTTCATCGGGGCCCGCCTGATCCGAGCCGGAGCGCCAGGCGTTGATCACGCGTACCGGCTGGCCCAGGCGCAGCACCAGCGCCGCACGGTCGCTCGGCACCGGGGTCACCATCGTCAGCGCGAGGCCCGCGAGCACCGCCACGCCGAGCAAGGGGACAAACCAGCGATGATCGCCGCGCTCAACGGCCATTGCCGCCCCCTGCGTCGTGACCCGTGGACGGCTCGCCCAGCCCGCGCAAAGGCAAAGTCGTGGTCGTGCCGGGCGCATCGACGATGACTTTGTCGCTTTGTGCGAGCACGCGTTCCATCGTCGCATAATACATCTGGCGGCGAGTCACATCGGGCGCGCGGGCATATTGCGCATAGACTTTGTCGAAGGCGCCCGCTTCGCCCTGGGCATGAACGATCACCTGACGCGACCAGCTGCGCGCCTGCGTCGCCTCGGTCGCGGCATCGTTGCGCGCTGCGGCAATCGCGCGCAACGCATCGGCGACGCGCGGCGGCGGATCGACGCGGCGAAGGTCGATGCCGTCCACGGCGATGCCCGCCCGATCGCGGTCGAGCAAGGCCTGCAAACGCCGCGCCGCCTCGTGCCCCAGCGCATCGCGCCCGGCCCCCATCACCTCGGCAAAATCCATCCCGGCCAGAGTCGCGCGCATCGCGTTTTCGGCAGCGAGGCGCATAGTGGCGGCGGGATCGGCCAGCCCCCGGGCATGGGCACGCAAATCGCGGATGCGCCAGCGCACGTCGCAGGCCAGATCGACCAGCGCCGCATCGCGAGTCAGGATCAGATGTTCGCCATCGCCTTCGGGCAGCGCAAGATGGCGGATCGTGGTCACATCCTCAATCCGTGCGGCGCCGATCGGCCAGGGCCAGCTGACCGCCAGGCCGGGGCCGAGCGCGGGGCCCCAGGCGCCATCGGTCGAGACGATCGCCTGTTCGCGCACCCCGACCGGATGGAGCGAAGTCGCCCCGACCCACATCATGACCAGCGCCCCGGTCAGCCACGGCGCCCAGCTCGATCCAAGCGGGGGACGGATGTGCGGCCAATGGGCCTTGGCGAAATGGCGTTGCAACCCGCCGGAAACGAACGCGGGAATCAGCGCTGCGGCAAGACCGGGCCGCGCGGCCGCGCCGCGCCGGGGGCCGCGCGGTGCGCCGCGACGGGGCCGCGAATGGTGCCAGGGATTCTTGGTGGGGGGCAATGCGGGGGGCAATGGCGTATCGCCTTTTCCGGCGGCGCCCGCAGCGGTCGGCGCTTCCCTGCCTCCTTCGCCCGCGCCCCCCTCGCCCGCAGCAGGTTCGCCCTCGCGCAGAGCAGGCGCAAGGCCGGGCTCGCGCCCGTCCCGCCGGCTGTCGTCATGGGCCATGCCGAAGCCCTTGCTGTCCGGGCCATCGGTGGCCTTGTCCGTGTCAAGACCGTTCATGGCAGGGGTTATAGGGTGCCCGCCCCAGAAAAACAGGTCTCGTTCCCATTTTTCCTTTGCTAGGGGCCCATTCTTCCTTTGCTAAGGAAGTGCCCCAAGGGGGCGACACGAAACAGGGAACCGGACGGATACGATGACGGATGCAGCAACGCTGGAACAGGCTCTGCGCGAAGTGGCAAATGCCCGCGTGCAGGCCGTGCGTCTGGGCGACGGCGGCGCGGCGAGCGTGGTGGTCGATGCCGAAGGGCTTGACGATGCCGCGCGCGCGACGCTGGAAGGCGATCTGAACGCGGCGGCAGCGCGGGTCGGCATTGCCCCCTTGCGCGTGGCGATGACCGCGTCGCGGCGGCGGCGGCGGATCATTGCCGTCGGATCGGGCAAAGGCGGGGTCGGCAAATCGACGCTCGCGGCCAATCTTGCCATTGCGCTGCATCGGCTGGGACGACCGACCGGGCTTGTCGATGCGGACATCTACGGCCCGTCGCAGGCGCGGCTGTTCGATACCGAAGACAAGCGGCCCGAGGCCAAAGCCAACAAGCTGATCCCGGTGGCCAGCCGGTTTGGCGTGCCGATGCTGTCGATGGGCCATCTCGTCCGCCCCGGTCAGCCGATCGCCTGGCGCGGGCCCATGGTCAGCAATGCGCTGGGCCAGCTGATCGATGCCGAATGGGGCGCGGTCGAAACGATCGTGGTCGACCTGCCCCCCGGCACCGGCGATGTGCAGCTGACCATGTTGCAGAAATACAAGCCCGCAGGCGCGGTGATCGTGTCCACACCGCAAGACCTTGCGCTGATCGATGCGACGCGCGCGATCGCCTTGTTCGAACAGGGCACCGTGCCGCTGATCGGGATGGTCGAAAACATGGCCGGCTATCTCTGCCCGCATTGCGGCGAACCGAGCGATCCGTTTGGCAATGGCGGGGCCGAAGCGGCGGCAAAGGCGATGAACCTGCCTTTCCTCGGGCGCATCCCGCTGGCGCTCGGCATTCGCGAAGGCAGCGACGCAGGCCAGCCACCGGCCGCCGGCGAAGGACCGCTGGCCGAAGCCTATCGGACGATCGCGCGCCGCATCGCCGATTGGCTCGACCGGAACCCCTGAGCCCGATGGCGCCCCGTCTTCCCCACTTTACCCGCCGCGCCGTGCTGGTCGGTGCGGGGACGGCGGGCGCACTGGTGGTCGGTCTCGCGCTGGTGCCGCGCCATTACCGCACGCCGCTCGTCGCCGGGGAGGGCGAGCATGTCATCGATGGCCTGATCCGCCTGTCGCGCGACGGCAGCATCAGCGTCGCGGTGCCCGCGCTCGAAATGGGCCAGGGCGTGACCACGCTCGCGGCGCAGATCGTCGCGGTCGAACTGGGCGCGGACTGGCGCCGCGTCGGAGTCGAACCGGCGCCGCTCAGCCCGCTCTATGCCGATCGGGTGATTGCCGCCGAATGGGCCGCGATGTGGTTGCCGCGCGCCGTGGCCGGGGCGCCGTTTGTCGGCGAGGCGCTGACGGACGCGCTGGCCGGGGCCCCCGGCGATGCCTGGGCGCGCTATGAGGCGGATCGCGTGCCCGTGCTGTTGACGGCGTGCGGCACGACGCTCGCCGCGTTCGAACCGCGTCTGCGGCTGGCCGCCGCCGCCTTGCGCAGCGCGCTGATCGCCGCCGCCGCGCGCGAGGCCGGGGTGGATGTCGCCGCCTGCGACACGCGCGATCATCATGTCGTGTGCGGCAAGCAGCATTGGCCCTTTGCGCCCTTGATCGATGCGGCGCTGGCCGGACCGCCGCCTTCCGCGCCCGTCTTGCGCGCTGCCCCTGCGCGCGAAAACGCCGACGCCGCGCCGGGGCCGCTCGCCGCGCCCGATTTCCCCCGGCTCGACTTGCCCGCCAAAGTCGACGGCAGCATGGTGTTTGCCGCCGACTTGCGCCTGCCCGACATGGTTCACGCCGCCATCGCGCATGGGCCGCAAGGGCATTGCCGACTGGCCGGGCACGACGAAGCGGCGGCACGCGGGATTCCCGACGTCATCGCGGTCATCGCCACCGAGCGCTGGCTGGCGGCGGTTGCGCGCACCTGGCACGCCGCCGATCGCGCGCTGACGGCCATGGAGCCGCGTTTTCGCATCGATCCGGGCGAAGGCGGCCGCGTCGTCGATTCGATGGCGTGCGAAGCGGCGCTCGACGCCGCGCTGACCCACGCGTCGCCGCACCGCATCGCCGCCGAGGGCGATCCCGACCCGCTGCTGATCCATCCAGCGCTGACCGCGCGCTATGACATCGAGCCCGCGCTTCACGCCCCGCTCGAACCCGCCAGCGCCACCGCGCGAATCGTGCATGGGCGGCTCGAACTGTGGATCGCCAGTCAGGCGCCCGAAGCCGCAGCACAGGCCGCAGCGCGCGGCGCCGGTCTGCCGCGTCAGGCGGTCACGGTCTATCCCCTGCCCGCAGGTGGCAGCTTCGATGCGCGGCTCGATACGCGGATTGCCGAGGAAGTGGCGATCCTTGCGCGCAAGCTGGGTCGTCCGGTGCAATTGACCTGGTCGCGCTGGCAGGAAACGCTCGCTGGCTATCCCCGCGCCCCGCTCGCAGCGCGCCTGAGCGCCGCGTTCGACCCGGCGAAGCAACATCTGATCGGCTGGCGCGCGCGGATCGCGACGCCCGCAAGCATGATCGAGGCCGGGGCGCGGCTGTTTGGCGGCAGCGACGCACGCGCGGCGCAGGACAAGGCGGCAGGCTGCGCCGATCCGCTCGCCGTCGCCGGCGCGATGCCCGTCTATGCCATTCCCGAACGCGCGGTCGACCATCTGCCGACCGCGATCAGCCTGCCCGTCGGGCGCATGCGCGGCGGGGCGCACGGGCTCACCGCCTTCATCACCGAAAGCTTCATCGATGAATGCGCGCACTATGCCGGTGCCGAGCCGCTGTCGTTTCGCGTCGCCATGCTGGGCGCCGAGCCGCGCCTCGTCGCCTGCCTCGAAGGCGCGGCGCATCTGGCCATGTGGGGCGGTGGGGGCGGCGGATCGGGCCAGGGCCTCGCCTGCCACCGCATGACGCTCGCCGCGCCCGAAGGCATGCGCGCGGGCTATATCGCGGTGATCGCGACCGCACGCGCCGAATCGGGCGCGATCCGCGTCGAGAGCCTGTCCGCATTTTGCGACATCGGGCGGATCGTCAACCGCGACATCGCGCGCCAACAGATCGAAGGCGGCCTGATGTTCGGCCTCGCCCACGCTCTGGGCGGCAGCACACGCTGGAACGCGGGGCTGCCCCAGGCCGGGCGGCTGGCCGCGCTGAACCTGCCCTTACCGGCCGATTGCCCCAAAGTCGAGGTTGCCTTTGCGACAAGCGAGGCCGAACCGTTCGATCCCGGCGAGCTGGGCATGGCGGCAGTCGCACCGGCCATCGCCAATGCGCTGTTTTCGGCGAGCGGGACGCGGTTTCGCCGCCTGCCCCTGCTGTCGACGCCATCTCTTCCCGAAAGCATCTGATGCCCCAATCGACTCATTCGACCCGCGCTCTTCCGGATCCCGGACCTCTTCCAGATCATTGGCCCCCAAATCATTGGCCCGCCGATCACCCCCCCATCGCCACCGGTCGCGTCGGCGTGCTGCTGGTCAATCTGGGCACCCCCGATGCACCCGAGCCGGGCGCGGTACGGCGCTATCTGAAACAGTTCCTGTCCGACCGCCGCGTGGTCGAAATCCCCGCGCTGATCTGGCAGCCGATTCTGCGCGGCATCATCCTCAACACGCGCCCCAAAAAGTCGGCACACGCCTATGCCCAAGTGTGGAGCGCCGACGGATCGCCGCTCGCCGCGATCACCAAGGCTCTGGCGCGCGCGGTGCAGGCCGAACTGGGCGATGCCGCGATCGTTCGCCATGCCATGCGCTATGGCCGGCCGACGATTGCCGCAGAGCTCGACGCGCTGATTGCACAAGGGTGCGAACGCGTGCTCGTCATGCCGCTCTATCCGCACTTTTCTGCAGCGACGACGGCCAGCGTGCTCGACGATCTCGCCCGCTGGATCTTGCGCACGCGGCGCTTGCCCGCGCTGCGCACGGTGCCGCCCTGGCATGACGATCCCGGCTATATCGCCGCGCTCCACAGCGACTTGTCCCGCCAGATCGCCGCACTCGACTTCACGCCGGACCTGCTGCTGCTCAGCTATCACGGCATGCCCGAGCGCACTTTGCACCTGGGCGATCCCTATCACTGCCATTGCCGCAAGACGTCGCGCCTGCTCGGGCAGGCCTTTGCGCAAAGCCACCCGGGGCTCAGGCTCGAAACGACGTTCCAATCGCGCTTTGGCCGGGCCAAATGGCTCGAACCGGCAACCGATGCGACGCTGATTGCCGAGGCGCGCGCCGGTACGCGGCGAATCGCGGTCGCCGCGCCCGGATTTTCCGCCGATTGCCTTGAAACGCTCGAAGAGCTGGCGATTCGCGGGCGCGACGAATTCCTGGCCGCCGGGGGCACCGACTTTGCCGCACTCGCCTGCCTCAATGCCGGCGATGCCGGTGTCGCGCTGACGACGGCGCTGGTCCGGCGCGAACTGGCCGGCTGGATCTGAGCGCGCCCGGCCGGATCTGAGCCCACAGGGTCAAATACACGATCGGCCATGGCTGGAAATGCGGCGAATCTGTTGACCTAGGCCCCGGCTGCCGGTATGGGCCCCGCTTTCCCGCGGGCTTGCCCGCCTGTTTCGACACGCCGGTTGACTTGGCCCATGGCCAGAGCAACAGGACCGCGCCGAGACATGAATTCGGATCAACCAGGCAGTCTCCCGAGATTTTTCGACGAGATTGCCCGGACCGCGCCAAGCGGGCCGCCACAGGACGAGAAGCAAAGACAGACATGGCCAACACGCCGCAAGCCCGCAAGCGCATCCGCCGCAACGAAGCCCGCGCCCAGATCAACGGCGCGCGTCTTTCGCGCATCCGCACTTTCGTCAAGAAAGTCGAATCCGCTCTCGAAGGTGGCGACAAGACCGCCGCTGCCGAAGCGCTCCGCGCGGCACAGCCCGAACTGGCGCGCGGCGTGGCCCGTGGCGTGCTCCACAAGAACACCGTGGCACGCAAAGTGTCGCGGCTGTCGAAGCGCGTCGCCGCGCTCTGATTCGTCCCGCGCCGACATACCCGAGGAGGTCTTCCCTCGGGGATTCGGCTTAGGACAATTCCGCATTTCGCCCGACAAGAGGCTGGCGTGTTTCACGCCGGCCTTTTTTGTCGCAGCGTCGATGACAGACCGATGACAGCCCGGTGCCATCGAAATGGCTGATTTGCCGCGATTCGCCACCCTCTTGAAATTTTATCGTTTATTTTCATACGTTTAGAAAATTTCCGCGCTGTCATCGGAGTCAAGGCGAATTATTTCAATTTCTTTTCGCCCCATGACTTGCGAATCCCCGCCACTCGCCAATAGACAGTGGGCACGGGTCGCGACGCGGTCGACTGGCATGGCCAGTTTCGACATGCGGGGATCACACGACATTGACCATCGGACGGTCGATCGGGCTTCCTGCCCGGTCGGACTCCATCAAACAGCCGGTCGGGCATAGTCTCGGCCGGATGAGGATCATTTGCTTTCGCGGCAGGGGGGCCAATCAAGGGGCCTGTTGCGGCGCATTCGACATGCGGGACCAGACACACGTGAAGATCGACGATTACATGAATGGCGGTTCTTCCGGGCGAGGCCAGCCACGCGGGGCAAGCGGCCCGGCACACGCAACCGGATCAGCGCATGAAACCCGCGCCGCTTCTGCAACCCCATCGTCCGCCGCCCGCAAGGAGCGCGACGCAGCCGGCATCGAAGACGGCGATGCCGTCGATCTGGCCGCCGATTGGGCCGACATCAGCCAGGGGCTGAAAAAGGATCTCGGGCCGCAGTTGCACAGCCAGTGGATCAAGCCGATCCAGGTCGGCAGCTTCTGCAAGGAAACCGGCACGCTCGACTTGTTCCTGCCGACCGAATTTTCCGCAAACTGGGTCGCCGACCGTTTTGCCGACCGCCTGTCGCTCGCATGGAAAATCGCGCGATCCGAAGTGCGCCAGGTGCGCATCAGCGTCCATCCGCGCCGCCGCGCCATGCCCGACCTGCGGCTTCCCGGCGGCGGAATGACTGGCACTGCGGGCGCCCCTTCGATGGGTGGCAATGCGCAGACCGGCCTCGCGCGCTCCGCTCCCCCGGTCCATCCGGGCGAAGCGCTGTCCGGCGCGCAAAGCGGGCTCGACCCCTCGCTGACGTTCGCCGAATTCGTCAGCGGCGCAGGCAATGTCCTGGCCGTCAATGCCGCCCAGCGCATGGCCGCGATCGAAACCCCGCAGTTTTCGCCGCTCTATCTCAAGGCCTCGACCGGGCAGGGCAAGACCCACCTGCTTCACGCCATCGGCCATGCCTATGCTGCCGCGCGTCCCGGCGCGCGGATCTTCTACTGCTCGGCCGAGCGCTTCATGATCGAATTCGTCCAGGCCATGCGCAGCCACGAAATGATCGAATTCAAGGCCCGCCTGCGCGGCTTTGACCTGCTGCTGGTCGACGACATCCAGTTCATCATCGGCAAATCGAGCACGCAGGAGGAATTCCTCCACACCATCGACGCCCTGCTTGGCGCAGGAAAGCGTCTGGTCGTGGCCGCAGACCGCGCCCCGCAGGCACTCGACGGCGTCGAACAACGCCTCCTGTCGCGCCTCTCGATGGGCCTCGTCGCCGACATCCAGCCCGCCGACATCGATCTGCGCCGCAAGATCCTCGAACATCGCCTCGCCCGGTTTACCTCGGCCCAGGTTCCCGCCGACGTGATCGAATTCCTCGCCCGCACGATCAACCGCAATGTCCGCGAGCTCGTCGGCGGCCTCAACAAGCTGATCGCCTATGCCCAGCTCACCGGCCAGCCGGTCAGCCTGCAACTCGCCGAAGAACAGCTGACCGACATCCTCTCGGCCAATCGTCGCCGCATCACGATCGACGAAATCCAGCGCGCCGTGTGCCAGTTCTATCGCGTCGACCGTACCGAAATGGCCTCCAAACGCCGCGCCCGCGCCGTCGTCCGCCCGCGCCAGGTCGCCATGTACCTCGCCAAAGTGCTCACCCCCCGCTCCTACCCCGAAATCGGCCGCAAATTCGGCGGCCGCGACCATTCGACCGTCATCCACGCCGTCCGCCTGATCGAGGAACTGCGCACCCGCGACGCCGAAATGGACGGCGACGTGCGGACGTTGTTGCGCCAGTTGGAAGACTGAGGTTTAGCCTCCGGCGGGCCTCTGGCAGGCAAGGGCCATCGCCCTTGCATCCCGGAAATGTCCGGATCAGCACGCCCCGGCCCGGTTGCATCCCGCCGCCCGCGTCGGGAGACAATCCTGCCGCTTTGCGGCGAGACGCGGGCGCGGCGACGGCGCACAGGGCAAGACGGTAACGGGATGCAAGGGCAATGGCCCTTGCCCGCCGGAGGCAAAAAAACCGCTGCCCCCCTCGCAAACCCGCATTTTCCGTCTATTGCCCCCGCATGACTCCCGACCGTCTCGACCGCTTCGCCCGTCATATTGTCCTGCCCGAAGTGGGCGGCGCCGGGCAGGTGCGACTGGCCGGGGCGCATGTGGTGTTGGTCGGCATGGGCGGGATCGGCAATCCGGCGCTGCAATATCTGGCCGGGGCCGGGATCGGCGCTTTGACGCTGATTGACGATGATGTGATCGAGCTGTCGAATCTGCAACGGCAGACGCTGTTCATGCCGGCCGACCTGGGCCGCGCGAAAGCGGATGTTGCGGCACAGTGGGCGGCGCGGTTTGATCCGGTGCTGAAGGTTGTGCCGCAGGTCGTGCGGATCGGGGCGGACAACGCCGATGGCCTGCTGGCCGGGGCTGATGTGGTGCTGGACGGCAGCGACAATTTTGCCACGCGGCTGGCGGTGGCCGATGCCTGTGTGCGGCTGGGTGTGCCGTTGACGAGCGCGGCGCTGGGCCGGTTTCAGGGGCAAGTGGCCAATTTCGCGGGGCACTTGCCCGATGAGGCCTGTTATCGCTGTTTTGTGGGCGATGCGTTCGACGCGACCGATTGCGATACCTGCGCGGATCTGGGCGTTTTGGGCGCGATGGTTGGCATGGTCGGTGCGTTTGCGGCGATGCATGCCTTGCGCGTTGTTCTGGCGGGCGCCTCGGCGCTGGGCGATCCGCAATGGGGGCGGTTGCAGGTGATCGACGGGCTGGCCCCGTCGATGCGTGCCTTGCGCATTGCCAAGGATCCTGCCTGCCGGACGTGCGGGGGCTAACCGAGCAATTCGTCGACCCAGGCGGTGACCACTTCGCTGGCCGGGCCGAGTCGCGTTGCGTGAAACCAGGCGGAGCCTTGCGAGCGTTCGAGATTGAGTTCGAGCGTGTGCTGGCCCCAGTCGCGGGCCAGCCGGACGAAGCCGGCGGCGGGATAGACCGCGCCGGAGGTGCCGATCGACACGAACAGGTCAGCCTGTGACAGCGCGGTGTGAATGTCGTCCATGCGATAGGGCATTTCGCCGAACCAGACGATGTCGGGGCGCAGGGCCGCGCTGCCGCAGGCCGGGCATGGCGGCCGGTCGATCAGCGGCCCGGTCCAGCCGATGCGCGCATCGCAGGCGGTGCACCAGGCCTTGAGGTGTTCGCCATGCATGTGAATCACATTTTGCGACCCGGCGCGTTCGTGCAAGTCGTCGACGTTCTGCGTGACCAGTGTCACGCGCGCGCCAGGTACAAGGACCGGCAAGGCCCGTTCGAGCCGCGCCAGGGCATGGTGCGCCGCATTGGGCTGCTTGGTCTGGATCGACGCCCGGCGCATGTCGTAAAACCGCTGCACGAGGTCGGGATCGCGGGCAAAGGCCTCGGGCGTGGCGACATCCTCGACGCGGTGCTGTTCCCACAGGCCGCCCCGTCCGTCTTTGGCGCCGCGAAAGGTGTCGATGCCGCTTTCGGCGGAAATCCCCGCGCCGGTCAGGATGACGATGCTCTGTGGTTTGGCCATGGCGCGCATCATGGCGTGGCAGGGCGCGTCTGGCCATAGCGCGACGCATTGCGCGAAAGGGAAATGATGGCACAGTGGGGGGCATGATCAGCCCTCTGCTCCTCGCCGCTGCGCTCACCGTTGCCCCCGCCCAGCCTGCGCCCGATCCCGACGAGGCCGCGTTTCGCGAAACCTATCGCACGCTGGTGGAAACCGACACTACGCTGGCGCATGGCGATTGCACGCTGGCGGCCGCGCGCATGGCCGATGTCTTACGCGCGGCGGGCTTTGCCGAAGACCGGCTGATCCCCTATGCCGCGCCCGACCATCCGCGCGAGGGCGGGCTGGTGGCGATCTGGCCGGGCCGTTCGGGCAAGCTCAAACCGCTGTTGCTCGTCGCGCATATCGACGTGGTCGAGGCCAAGCGCGAAGACTGGCCGCGCGATCCTTTCGCGCTGAGCGAGCAAGGCGGCTATTTCCACGCGCGCGGCGCCTTTGACGACAAGGCGCAAGCGGCGATCTACGTCGATGCCATGGCGCATCTCGCGCGCAGCCACGCCCGGCCCAAACGCACGGTAAAGCTCGCGCTGACTTGCGGCGAGGAAACCAACGGCGCGTTCAACGGCGCGCAATGGCTGGCCGCCAACAAGCGCGAGCTGATCGACGCGGCCTTTGCGCTCAACGAAGGCGGCGGCGGGCGCACCGACGGCAAACCGCTGATGGCCGGTGGCAAAGTCATCGCGCAGACCATTCAGGTCGGCGAAAAGACCTTTGCCAATTTCCGCCTCGAAACGCGCAATCGCGGCGGGCACAGCTCTGCCCCGCGCCCCGACAACGCGATCTATCAGCTCGCCCACGCGCTCGACCGGATCGAGGGCTACAGCTTCCCGATCGAATTCACCCCCACCACGCACGCCTATTTTCAGGCGGTGGGCACAGCGCGCGGCGATGGTGTGGGCAAGGCGATGGTCGCGCTCGCCGCCGATCCGCCCAACGCCGTTCAGACCGACAAGACGGCGCTGTGGCAGGTCGATACCGACGCGTTTCTCCATTCGAATATCCGCACGACCTGCGTTGCGACGATGCTCGATGCGGGCCATGCGCCCAATGCCCTGCCGCAACGCGCGCGCGCCACGGTCAATTGCCGCATCTTTCCCGGCCACAGCGTCGATGCCATCGGCCACGAACTGGAACGCGTGATCGGCGATCCCGAAGTCGGCGTGACCGCGCTGCCGCCCTTGCGCCCGACGCCGCCGCCGCCACCGCTCGATCCGGCTGTGCTCGATCCGGCGCGGCGGCTGGTGGCGAAATACTGGCCGGGCGTCGCGCTCGTCCCCGCGATGGCCAATGGCTATACCGATGCCACGTTCCTGACCGCCGCGGGCATCCCGACATATGGTGTGCCCGGCCTGTGGGGCGATCCTGACGGCAATGGCGTCCATGGGCTTGATGAACGCATCGAAGTGCGCTCTCTTCTGACCGGACGACGCTTTCTCAACGACTTGATCCGCGCTTACGCCTTTTGAACGGGGAATACAGATCCATGATCGCACGCATTCTGGCCGGCACCGCGCTTGCCGCTGTCGCCTCGCAAACCGCACTCGCCGCCGAAGATCCGGGCGAAGCCGCCTTCCGCGCGACATACAAGGAGCTGGTCGAGACGAATACCACGCTCTCGTCGGGCAGCTGCACGCTCGCCGCGCAACGCATGGGCGCGCATCTCAAGGCTGCGGGCTTTGCCGACGATCAGATCGTCTATTACGCCACCCCCGAACACCCGAAGGAAGGCGGCCTCGTCGCGATCCTGCCCGGCACTTCGCCCAAGGAGAAACCCATCCTGCTGCTCGCGCATCTCGACGTCGTCGAAGCCAAGCGCGCCGACTGGACCCGCGATCCGTTCACGCTGATCGAGGAAGGCGGCTATTTCTGGGCGCGCGGCACGCTCGACGACAAGGCGATGGCTTCGGTCTGGGTCGACACGATGGCGCGGCTCAAGGCGGGCAAAGTCAAACTCAAACGCACGCTCAAGCTCGCGCTGACCTGCGGCGAGGAAACCAGCGGGGCGTTCAACGGCGCGCAATGGCTGGCCGCCAACAAGCGCGACCTGATCGACGCCGAATTCGCGCTTAACGAAGGCGGCGGCGGGCGCACCGACGGCAAGGCGCTGGCCGAAGGCGGCCATATCGTCGCCATGTCGGTCCAGGTCGGCGAAAAGGCGGCGATGGATTACCGCGTCGAAACGCGCAATCCCGGCGGCCACAGCTCGATCCCGGTCAAGGACAACGCGATTTACGAGCTGTCCGACGCGCTGTTGCGGCTGCGCGATTACGACTTCCCCGCCGAACTCAACGACACCACCCGCGCCTTTTTCGGCAAGGCCGGCGCGGTCTATGGCGGCACCGTGGGCCAGGCGATGCAGACCGTCGCCAGCGCCAAACCCGACAGCGACGGCTTCAAACAGGCCGTCGCCCTGCTCGATCATGACCGCAGCTTTCATTCGACGCTGCGCACCACGTGCGTTGCCACCATGCTCAGCGGCGGCCATGCCACCAATGCCCTGCCCCAGCGCGCAGGGGCGATCGTCAATTGCCGCATTTTCCCCGGCCACAGCTTCGAGGAAGTCCGCGCGGACCTGAGCAAGATCTTTGCCGATCCGGGCGTCACCGTCACCACCACCGAGCCCGATCACCCGATCGCCAAGGCCCCGCCGATGGACCCGCAAGTGATCCGCCCGATCGAAGCGCTGACGGCAAAATACTTCCCCGGCGTCCCGCTCGTCCCCACGATGTCCACCGGCGCCACCGACGGCATCTACCTCGAAGCCAAGGGCATCCCGACCTATGGCGTCCCCGGCATCTGGGCCAACCCCGACCTCAACGGCATCCACGGGCTGAACGAACACCTCGAAGTCGCCTCGCTGATCAAGGGCCGCGCGTTTCTCTATGATTTGGTGCTCGCTTACGCGAAATGAACGGGTGGGGCAGACCGGGACGGGTTCGGCACTTGCATAAGCCCTGTCCTGCATAAGCCTGATCCCGGCGCCCCCATCCATCGTCTGTGAAAAATCGCGTGCGATTCACTTGCGCACTTGACGCGGGAGTCGGTCCTGTGGTGCTTTGCTGGTCATGCGTCATGAAGCGGTCATGCCAGTATCCCAAAGCTTCCCCAGCGGGAGCAGCGGGGCTGTCGCTTCATTTGGCCGGACCGGAGCATGCTTCATAAGGCGCTGATAGATCGGGCGGCTGCGGCCAGGCCCCATGGCGGCGGCGATGGCGCCGATGGTTTCAATATTGCCCGTTATGTCGCGGATGCGGGGTTTGCCGGGCATGGCAGCAGTCGGCATCTGTCGAATTGCCCGGCCTTGGTGCTGAATGCGGATTACACGCCGCTCAGCTATTATCCGCTCAGCCTGTGGCCGTGGCAGACCGCGATCAAGGCGGTGTTTCTCGAACGGGTGGACATCATCGCCAGCTACGAGCGCGAAGTACATTCGCCCTCGCTCGACATGAAGATCCCTTCGGTCATCGCGCTGCGCCAATATGTGCGGCCGAGCGAATTTCCGGCATTCACGCGGTTCAACCTGTTCCTGCGCGACCGCTTCATGTGCCAATATTGCGGCAGCCATGACCATCTGACGTTTGACCATGTCGTGCCACGCCGGTTGGGCGGGCGCACGACGTGGGAAAATGTCGCGGCGGCCTGTGCGCCGTGCAACATGCGCAAGGGCGGACGCACGCCCGAACAGGCGCACATGCGGCTGATCGAGGAACCGATCCGCCCGACGACCTGGCAATTGCAGGACAAGGGCCGCGCATTTCCGCCCAATTACCTGCACGAAAGCTGGCGCGACTGGCTCTATTGGGATGTCGAGCTGGAGGGCTAGGCCTGCCCCCCACACGGCGGGAAAAATCACGCTGTTGCGAGTTTTGACGCCCCTTTGAGGAACAGCGCGAGCGCCATCATGCCGATCACGGCGGAGAGCAGCATGGGCATCGTCGGCAGCGCGATCCAGGCGTCGGGGCCGGTGCAATGGGCCAGCGTCTGGGCATAGAGCGGCGGGCCGACGATCTGCGCCAGCGAGCCGATCGACTGGACCGCGCCTTGCAATTCGCCCTGGCTGCGCGCGTCGACGGCGCGGCTGTTGAGGCCGGAAATCGAGGGCTGCACAAAGCCCTGAAGCGCGCCGACGGCAATGGCGCAATAGATCATCGCGGTATTCGTGGCGACGACATAGAGCACTGAGGCGACCACCAGGCCGCCGACGCCGAGCATGACCGCGCGGCGTTCGCCAAGGCGCGGCAGGGCGCGGCGCAGGCCAAAGCCCTGCACCATCGCCGAACTGAACCCGACCATCGCCAGCGCCATGCCGACCTGCCGCGTGGTAAAGCCATAAGCGGCGATCGCCATATAGGACCACACCGCCGGATAGACGATATGCGCCAGTTGCCAGGTGCCGAGCGCGGCGACGAACCACAGCACCGTCTCGTTCTGACGGCGCAGCGCGCGCAACGAGGCCAGCGCATTGGCCTGACGCCAATCGAACGGGCGACGATTTTCGCGGGGCAGCGATTCTTTCAGAAAGAACAGGCCGAACAGGAAATTGGCCAGCGCCAGCACGGCGGCGGCCAGGAACGGCAGGCGCGGACCATAAGACCCGATGATCCCGCCCAGCGCGGGACCGACGACAAAGCCGACCCCGAACGCCATGCCGATCAGGCCAAAGCTGGCGGCGCGCTTTTCCGGCGGGGTGACATCGGCGATATAAGCATAGGCGGCCGAAAAGCTCGCCCCGGTCACGCCCGCCAGCAGCCGTCCGACCACCAGCCAGCCGAATACCGGCGCGGCAAATTGCAGCAGGTAATCAAGCCCCAGCGCACAGATCGAGGCGAGCAGCACCGGGCGCCGGCCAAACCGGTCGGACAGATTGCCGATGATCGGCGCGCAGACGAATTGCATCGCGGCATAGCCCGCGCCAAGCCAACCGGCATAAGCCGCCGCCGCACTGATCTGGACATGCGCGAGATGCATGATCAGGCCGGGCAGCACCGGGATGACAATGCCGAAGCCCAGCATGTCGATCAGCACGATGGCAAAGACAAAGCCGAGCGAGGCGCGATCCTGCATGCCTGATTCTCCCCGTTCCGGGTACGGCGCCCGTCAGGCGGCCCGCGACCGCTTTTCAAGCACGGCTTCGCATTCGCTCAGCAGATTGGCCATGATCGTGGCGACCGGCAATTCCTGCGTGACCAGCCCGACCGATTGCCCGGCCATGACCGAGCCGCGCTCGACATCGCCGTCGATCACCGCGCGGCGCAGCGCGCCAGCCCAGAAATGTTCGATTTCGAGCTGGGCGGCGGCCATGTCGAGGCTGCCGGCGTCGATCGCACGGGCGACTTCGATCTGCTTGGCGGTGAATTCCTCGGTGCCCTTGTTCTTCAAGGCGCGGACCGGGATCACCGGCAAGCGCGGATCGACCTGGACCGAGGGCACCGCGTCGCGCGCGTTGGCGCGGAAAAATGCCTGTTTGAACGCGGGGTGCGCGATCGATTCCGCTGCAGCGGCAAAGCGCGTGCCCAACTGGACCCCGGCAGCGCCCATTTCGAGATAGCTTGCCATGGCTTCGCCCCGACCGATGCCGCCCGCGACAAACACGATATGGTCTTCGGCCAGCGCGGGCAGGAATTCCTGCGCCAGAACGCCGGTCGAAACCGGGCCGACATGGCCGCCCGCTTCGCTGCCTTCGATCACCAGCGCGTCGGCGCCGCTGCGAAACAGCTTTTTGGCAAGCGCGATGGTCGGAGCAAATACCAGCACTTTGGCACCAAACGCCTTGATCGCCTCGATGCTGCCCTTGGGCGGGATACCGCCGGCGAGCACGACATGGCTGACGCCGTGTTTGGCGGTCACCGCGATCAGATCGAACAAGGCAGGGTGCATCGTGATCAGGTTCACGCCGAACGGCTTGTCGGTCAGCGCGCGCGTTGCGGCGATTTCGGCATCGAGCAGATCGGGCGTCATCGCGCCGCAGGCGATCACGCCAAAGCCGCCGGCATTGCTGATCGCCGAAACCAGATTGCGTTCGGACACCCAGCTCATCGCGCCGCACAGAATCGCGTATTCGCTGCCGAGAAATTGCGCGCCGCGCGCCATCAGCGCCGCTGTCTTTGGATAGGCGGTCATGCTATATTTCGTTCCCCGGTGTCCTGAACCGGCCATCCTGCCCCGGATTGCCGCTTGGCGCGACCCTTACGGCGGGTCGCGGGACTCGGCAAGGGGGGCCAGATGCATTGATCGTACCAGACGATTTCTCTGAGATATTTATCCCGTTTAGTCGATCAATCATTCACTGCTAGGTCGGCTTCAGCGATCACGCGAAGGGAATGACCATGAACGCGCAAAGCAGATGTCCGTTTCACGCCGGCACCAGCCGGACTGCGACAGCCAACACCATGTGGTGGCCAAACCGCCTCGATCTCTCGATTCTGTCGCAGCATTCGAACCGGGTCGATCCGCTGCCCGCCGATTTCGACTATCGCGCGGCGTTTCGGGCGCTCGACCTCGATGCGGTCAAGGCCGACATCTTTGCGCTGATGACCGACAGTCAGGACTGGTGGCCCGCCGATTACGGGCATTATGGCCCGCTGTTCATCCGCATGGCCTGGCACAGCGCGGGCACTTATCGCATTTTCGACGGACGCGGCGGCGCGGGAACCGGCAATCAGCGCTTTGCGCCGCTCAATTCCTGGCCCGACAATGTCAATCTCGACAAGGCGCGGCTGCTGCTCTGGCCGATCAAGCAGAAATATGGCGCCAGCCTCAGCTGGGCCGACCTGATGATTCTGACCGGCACTTGCGCGCTCGAATCGATGGGTCTGCCCACGGTCGGCTTTGGCGGCGGTCGCGAAGACATCTGGGAGCCCGAAGCCGACATCGACTGGGGCCCGGAAAGCGAATGGCTCGATGACAAACGCTATGGCGGCGACCGCGATCTGGCCGATCCGCTGGCGGCGGTGCAGATGGGGCTGATCTATGTAAACCCCGAAGGCCCGAATGGCACGCCCGACCCGCTCGCCTCGGCGCGCGACATCCGCGAGACTTTTGCACGCATGGCGATGGACGATGCCGAAACCGTCGCGCTGATCGCCGGGGGACATACCTTCGGCAAGGCACATGGCAATGGCGATGCCGCCCTGCTCGGCCCCGCCCCCGAAGCCGCGCCGATCGAGGCGCAGGGGCTCGGCTGGATCAGCGCCAACGGCACCGGGCGCGGCGCCGACACGATCACCAGCGGGCTCGAAGGGGCATGGACGACCGATCCGATCCATTGGGACAACGGCTATTTCGACGCGCTGTTCGGCCATGAATGGGAACTGACGAAAAGCCCGGCAGGCGCACACCAGTGGAAGCCCAGGGGCGAGGCCGGCGCGGGCACCGTGCCCGATGCGCACGATCCGCATGTGCGGCATCAGCCGATGATGTTCACCAGCGACATCGCGCTGATCACCGACCCCGCCTATCGCGCGATCAGCGAGGACTATCATCGCCATCCGGACAAGCTGGCCAAGGCCTTTGCCGAAGCCTGGCTCAAGCTGACGCACCGCGACATGGGGCCGATCACGCGCTATCTCGGCAGCGAAGTGCCCGCGCAGCCCCGGATCTGGATGGACCCGGTGCCGGCTGTCGATCATCCGCTGATCGATGCTGCCGACATCGCCGCGCTCAAGGCGCAGATCCTGGCCAGCGGCCTGTCGATTTCGCGGCTGGTGGCGACGGCCTGGGCTTCGGCTTCGACGTTTCGCCATTCGGACAAGCGCGGCGGCGCCAACGGTGCGCGCATCCGGCTCGCTCCGCAAAAGGATTGGGCGGTCAACGATCCGGCGGAACTGGCCAGGGCGCTGGCTGTGTTCGAATCCATTCGGGGCGCGTTCAATGCCTCCGCGACGAGGGGCAAGCGAGTCAGCCTGGCCGACCTGATCGTCCTTGGCGGAGCAGCCGCGATCGAGGCGGCGGCGCGCGCGGGCGGGCATGCCATCGCCGTGCCGTTTACACCGGGGCGCACCGATGCCGGCACGGAAGCGACCGACGCGGCCTCGTTCGCAGCGCTCGAACCGAAAGTCGATGGGTTCCGCAATTTCCGCAGCGGTGTCCCGCAACGATCGGAAGAAGACCTGCTGGTCGACCGGGCGCAATTGCTGGGCCTGAGCGCGCCGGAAATGACCGTTCTGGTCGGTGGCCTGCGCGTGCTCGGCGCCAATAGCGGCAGCAGTCGTCTGGGCGAGTTCACCGACCGCGTCGGTGTGCTGGGCAACGACTTTTTCCGCACGCTGCTCGCATCGAGCACAGCCGATGTCTGGCGCGAAACCGAGCCGGGCGTATTCACCGCGTTCGACCGCAAGAGCGGCGAGGCCCGGCTCAAGGCCAGCCGTGTCGACCTGATTTTCGGGTCGAATTCACAGCTGCGCGCGCTGAGCGAAGTCTATGCCGCCAATGACGGTGAAGGCCGCTTCGTGGCCGATTTCGTCAAGGCCTGGGTCAAAGTGATGGACGCCGACCGCTTCGACCTGGTGTGAAGCCGAAGACGCCTCCCCGTTCGCGGGGAGGCGTCCAGGGTTTCAGGCGGCGTCGAGGCCGTAGGCTGTGTGAAGCACACGCACGGCCAGTTCGGTCTCGTCCGAATCGATCAGGACCGAGACCTTGATTTCCGAGGTGCTGATCGCCTGGATATTGATCCCGCGATCGGCCAGCGCCTTGAACATCGTTGCCGCGACGCCCGCATGGCTGCGCATGCCGACGCCGACGACCGAGATCTTCGACACTTTGGGATCGGTGCTCAGCTTTTCAAAGCCGATCGAGGCGCGATTGCCTTCGAGCACGGCCTTGGTGCGTTCGAGATCCGCCTGCGGCACGGTAAACGTGACGTCGGTGTCGGTATCGGCGCGACCGACATTCTGGATAATCATGTCGACGTTGATATTCGCTTCGGCAAGCGGGCCAAAGATCGTCGCGACGGCACCCGGGCGATCGGGCACTGCGGTCAGGATGACCTTGGCGTCGTTCTTGTCGGCGGCGATGCCGGTGATCAGCTGGCGTTCCATATCCAGTCCTTCAAGTTCTTCATCGGACACGATCATCGTGCCGGGCAGGGTGTCGGCGGCAGGGGCGGTTTCGTCGATGAAGGACGAGAGAACCTGCACGCGAACCTTTTCCTTCATCGCCAGGCTGACCGAGCGGGTCTGCAAGACTTTCGAACCGACCGAGGCCAATTCGAGCATTTCCTCGTATGTCACGTTCTTGAGCTTGCGCGCCTTGGCAACGATGCGCGGGTCGGTTGTATAGACCCCGTCGACATCGGTATAGATGTCGCAACGATCGGCCTTGATCCCGGCGGCAACCGCAACGGCCGAGGTATCCGACCCGCCACGCCCCAGCGTGGTGATGCGGTTGCCGTCCGAAAGGCCCTGAAACCCCGGAATCACCGCGATTTCGCCGGCAGCCATCGACGCCAGCAGGGCTTCTGAATCGATCCCCTCGATCCGCGCCTTGGAAAAGGCATCGTCGGTATGAATCGGCAATTGCCAGCCGAGCCAGGACCGCGCCTTGCAGCCCAAAGCCTGAAGATGCAGCGCGAGCAGGCCTGCGGTGACCTGTTCGCCGCTTGCCACCACGACGTCGTATTCCGCCGGATCGTAAAGCGCGCTTGCCTCCCGGCAGAAATTCACCAGCCGGTCGGTTTCGCCCGACATGGCCGAAACGACCACGGCGACTTCATGCCCGGCGGCCTGTTGGCGCTGCACGATCCGCGCGACGCGGCGGATGCGCTCGGTGCCGGCCATTGAAGTGCCGCCGAATTTCATCACGATGCGGGCCACGCAACTGCTCCTGACCATTCGAAAGAATCTTGCTCAACACGGCCATGGACCATGCCAGCGGCGCGCTTTAGGGGTGGGGAATGAGCAATGCAACACCGATTCCGGGCACGATCCGCCCCGACGAAGCCGCCCATTTCGGTCGTCTGGCCGACGACTGGTGGGATCCGGCGGGATCTTCGGCCATGCTGCACCGGCTAAACCCGGTACGGCTGGGCTTTATCCGCAAGGCAATTGACACACATTTCGACACACAAGCGCGCACGATGCGGCCTTTGGCGGGCCGACGCGCGCTCGATGTCGGATGCGGCGCAGGGCTGCTGGCCGAGCCTTTGGCGCGGATGGGCGCCGATGTGACCGGGGTCGACGCCGCCGAGGACAATGTGCGCGTTGCCGCCGCCCATGCCGCAGCGGGCGGTCTGTCGATCGCCTATCGCTGCGGCGATGTGGCCGCGATGGGGCTGACCGGCTTTGACCTGGTCACGAGCATGGAAGTCATCGAGCATGTCGCCGACAAGGCGGCGTTTGTCGGCGCGCTGGCGGCCGCGCTGGACGATCAGGGGCTGATGATCCTGTCGACGCCCAATCGCACCGCCGCATCGCGCCTGTTGATGGTCGAAGCGGCAGAGCGGATCGGCATGGTGCCGCGCGGCACGCATCATTGGGATGATTTCATCACCCCGATCGAGCTGCACGACCTTTTGGCCGGGGCAGGCCTTGCCATGGGCAATCCGCAAGGGATCGCCTGGAGCCCCGTCACCGGGCTGCACCTGTCGGACAATCTGGCGCTCAATTACATTGTCGCGGTCACGCGCGGCTGAATGGGGAGAGGATGTGGAGAGGCGGGAGCGGGTCGGTGCCGCCCAAAAACCGGAAAAACTCAGCCCGAGAAAAATTCAGCCGACATCGGACAGGATATAGATCTTGCGGGTGCGGTCGTGGATGGTCCATTCGCCGGTCCAGCCTTTGGGCAGGACAAACATCTCGCCGGGGCCGAAATCGCGCGCCGTGCCGTCGGCATCGTGCAGCGTGACCCGGCCCGACAGGATGTGGCACAGTTCGGCCATGGCGGTGCGGTCGGCGGTAAAGCGGCCCACGGTGCATTCCCACACGCCGATGCGGGTTGCGCCGTCGGCGCTGCGCCACAACTCTTTGGCCACTTCGCGCTGGTTGCCCTCGCAAGACGTCGGCTTGGGAACGAGCGCGCCAAGATCGAGCGCGGAAAGGTCGCCAAAGGCGGCAAAATTGATCATGGGGTAGTCCTGTCTGGTATGTATCGCACGCGCCGGACAACAGCCGTCATTCGCCGCCGGGCAGAAACCGTTCGATCAGATCGCGGGCCAGCCGCGCGGGCTTGTGCGTGACGGCATCGATGCAGCACCAGTTCGATTTGACTTCGGCCAGAACCTCTTCGCCGCGCTTGATCACCGTCTGATACATCGCGCGCGCGCCCTGAACCTTTTCCAGCACGACATGCGCGATCGGCGCGTCATCGAGGAACGTCGGGCGGCGATAGGTGATCTCGTGCTTCAGCGCGACCCACATGAACCCGGCGACCGCTTCGGCCGGGGCCAGCGCGCGCCAGTGATCGATCACGGCGTCCTGCACCCATTTGAGGTACGAGGCATTGTTGACATGACCCATGAAGTCGATGTCGGCAGGATCCACATGGATCGCGAAAAGATGGGGGATTACGGGGCTCACGTATTGGATAATACCACGTCCCCACCCTGGCCGCCACAAAGGATATGCGGCAAGGCTGTAAAGGGCGGGGCGCTTTATGCGCCGGCGAGGCTCATCCCAGCGCCGCCACCCATTCCGCTTCCTTGAAGCCGACCAGCAACCCGCCGGGACATTCGACAATCGGCCGCTTGATCAGCGAAGGCTGCGCCACCATCAGCGCCACGGCTTTTGCCGGGTCGATCGCCTGCTTGTCCGCCTCCGGCAACTTGCGAAACGTCGTCCCGGCACGGTTCAGCACTTTGTCGAGCCCCGCCAGCTCAACCCAATGCGCCACCTGTGCCCCATCGGCCCCGGCCTTCTTGTAATCGTGAAACGTGTAGGCAATCCCGCGCCCCTCAAGCCAGACGCGCGCCTTTTTCACCGTGTCGCAGTTAGGAATTCCAAACATGGTTAACGTCATTTTCTTTTCCTTCGAAGCCACAACCTGACGGAACGTGGCAGGAAATAGCCGCAGCCCAACATGCTGGCCCCAGCGATGACTAAGAAGCAATTGGTGACAAAAGGACTCTCAGAAACGAGTGCGCTCAACTTGGCCCCCACAAACATCACGCAAACGACGGTGGCCAGAGAAACTGCTGTTCCCAAATGGATATTTTGGTGCTTCACGCTAAGCGCTTCCAATCGCTCATCTTGTCTACAATTCTACCCAGTTGCTCGCAGTTCGGAATTCCAAATACGGTTACTGTCAAAGTTTGCCCCTTGAGATTTGTCTGGAGGTAGGAGCTTGATTCATACATTCGACGCTTCGCAAGCCCCAGTTATCGACCATCCGCCATCAAGGCCGCCACCCGATGCGACAAAGGTCCGCTTCTTTCGGTCAAGCTCAAATGTCGCGACATAACCGGGGTCCATATCCGGCACGTTGCGCTCGATCTGGCGTATAAGAATGTCGGACACTTCGGTTGAACACTTGGCCCCAGCCCTACAGAAGAGGCTGTCTTCCGGAAGAGTCGAAAACTGAAAGCGGTGTCTGATGATTGTTGCAATTTGCCCTTCGATCTGGACACTGAATTTCGTTTCGCCGATCTCTTGCCTTCCCCCCGGATAGCCATTCGAGCCACCCCTGCCGACACATTCAAATGTAGTGGCGACAGGCTGCTCGCGCGCGGCAACAGGGCTCGTTGCGAGTAAGGCATAAAGCAAGATCAATCGTTTCACGAACAATTGCTTACTCTTGAGTGGCTCAATCTTCAAGATTGCGGAATTATATTAAAAATCAATATTTTATAAAAAACGCGGCCAGTGTGCAACCATCTCAAGTTGGTCGCAATTGGGAATGCCGTAAACCGTTATCGCCATGGCGCGCTCCTTGCAGGTTGCACGCCGCTCTAGCGATCCGACAGCGGCGGGCAACCGGCGCGTTGCCGCGCCCCGGTTTGCGGGGCGCGGCAATTCGTCAGAGGTCTAGCCTTTCTTATTCGCGAGGGCACGCTGACCGGTTCGGTCCGGCTGTTGGCAGGGGCATAGGCCCAAGCAGGCCGAGCGCCGCCGTTGCGTCTATTTCATCGCGGCGGATCGAGAGGCTTG
>Ga0302202_10000292_pt1 | contig 65497 bp, 56 predicted proteins | sample II_Bog_N3_3_FD_194579 | JGI IMG/M metagenome (GOLD analysis project Ga0302202, IMG submission 194579) | Peat permafrost microbial communities from Stordalen Mire near Abisko, Sweden - II_Bog_N3_3 | ecosystem: Environmental > Terrestrial > Soil > Wetlands > Peat | place: Sweden: Abisko... | reverse complement strand
GCCGGTAAGCAGTCAGTCAAACATTGAGCTAGGATTCACGACGAGATGGTCACCGATAGCCGGAACGAGAAGCTTGGACACGCGTACGACGGCTTTATTGCTGCCCGGCGGCGTCTACGTGCAATGCATTTGATACTGGCGATCATTTCGTCACTGAGTTTGTCCACCGGCAAACCTATTCCGCACCTTAACGCCTTTAGCCGGGGTGGAGGATGGATCATAATTATCCTCTCCGTTTTCGGTTGGGGCCCGTATTTGCTTTCGTGGCTATTTTCGCGGCCCCTAATAGACGGCAGTCTTCGCGCAGTTAACGCATTCGGCGTGGGTGCAATTATAGTTACGATTGTTAGTGCGGGTCTTTATCAGAATGTGTTTGCCGTTCAGCCCGCCCCTTCCGCGCCGCTAGTGTCTGCTGGCGTCACCATTTGTTTGCTCTGCTTGGCGAAAGCAAGTGCAACGGTATGGCCAAGTCCGTTGAATTAGGATCGGCACATTTGACAGCGGTGTTCTGTCGTCGCAAAGCAGCCGGCCGTGTGCGGCGGCAACGGGTCGAGGGCTGCCCGTCGTAGCCAAGGGCGCCGCGTAGCGTCATGGTCCTTGTCGCCGCGATTCTCCGGCTATTAGGAACGGCTACTCTGGCATTCCCGGCCGCCGAGGCAAACACTTTTTTTGCATATTTATACAAACGTTTGTATAATCGGTGGCAATGGCGGATCGCAAACCTGTGGAGTTCCGCGGCAGTTCTCTGGCTGACCTGCGCGCGTTTCCGGAGCAGGCTCGCAGAGAATCCGGTCACCAGATTGACCAAGTGCAGCAAGGCGTTGAGCGGGATGATTGGAAGCCGATGCCAAGCATCGGTCCCGGGGTTCAGGAAATCCGGGTACGTGATGCCAGTGGGGCCTTCAGGGTTGTGTATGTGGCGAAGTTTGCAAGAGCAATCTACGTACTTCATTGTTTCCAGAAGAAGACCCAGAAAACTAGCAGGGCTGACTTGGCCATGGCCGGCAAGCGCTACCAGGAATTGATTAAGGAGCTACGTTAATGGCCAAGAAGAGGTTCGACAGTGTCTGGGATGCCATCGAAGATACGCCCGAAGTTGCCGAGAATTTTAAACTTCGCTCGACCCTGATGATGGCCTTGAAGGCGCATCTGGCTCGCAGTGAGTTGAGTCAGGCGCAGATTGCCAAGCTCTTCGGGGTCACCCAACCGCGTGTCTCCGATCTATTGCGCGGAAAGATCAATCTGTTTGGCCTCGATGCGCTCGTCAACATGGCGTCCGCGGCAGGACTTCGGGTCGAATTGAAGGTCCGGAAGGCCGCCTAGCTTGCATCCGCAGCGATGTCCCATGCGGAGCTTTTTCGAGACCACTTGCTCTTGTCGTGGAGGTTCCATTGGGGTTCGTCTCCAATGGCCGCATTGGCTGGCGTTGGCTGGTATGACGATGTTTTTCGCACGATAATCGCACGCAGCGCTTGTGCACGCGTGTAACTCTATGATTCGAAGAGATTCTTTGCGCCTGAGCGGTATTTTCGATTCCCATCGCCCGCTCCATTTCATTGACGAGAGCCAAAGAAAAATCTGTTGCACGTCAGCCGATGAAGGTGGCTCGCAGTCCATAAGACTCGTAAACCCAAACCGCGCGCCGATCGCAGGTAATCAGCGACGCTGAATGTGCTGCCGCGGTTGCAGCGACGAGAGCGTCGTATGCGCCACCACCGGTCACGGAATGTTCCGGCAGCGCCAAGACAAAATCTTTATAGAGTGGACCATCCATGCGAAGGTACGGTTCGACAAAGCGTGCTCGGAGAAAATCTCTTACGACGTCTGCAGCACAGCGATGCGGATGAGGTAGTCGAGTCAGCACTGAACAGGTCTCCAGCGCACAATGGTCAATCATGCGCAGACCACGATCTAGGGCTTCGCGCGCTCGGTCATGGTGTTCGTGCCACGAGGCGAACGCAGCGACGACCACGCTGGTGTCCGCCGCTTTCACCGCCGAATGTGCTCTAAGGTTTCACGCACCGCATCGGCAGTGAGCGTGGGCAGGCTGACATCCGGGACCGCTACGACATCCTTTCCGCGCTTCTTCAAAGTCATCGGAGTTGCGGCGATCTCTATTTCGAGCCGCCCATCGCCAGCGCGAATATCGAGAGTCTGGCCAGGTTTGATGTTGAGTGCCTGGCGAAGCGATTTGGGAACGACGATTCGCCCAGCCGAGTCGATGGTAGTTTTCATGGCACGAATAATGGCAAAAAAATGGTACCGCGGCAACCAATACGTGAGCTGAGTGTCATTGGCTTGTTTTGGCTGGCGTGGGCTCGTGTGACACCGCTTCTCACAAGAAAATCGCACGCAACAACCATCGGCGCTTGCAACGCAGTGATTCCAAACGATTATCCGCTCCCGGACGATGTGTTCGATTCCCATCACCCGCTCCACTTCCAGCCTTCGCTGGCCAATGCCAGCCAGTAAGATGCGCCTGCAGTGCCGTGTAATAAGTTGGCGGACGTTCGCTGGCATTAGCTCTGGTTTCACCCGCAGCCGTGGTGCCCGATCAGAGCACCGTCAGCTGATCCAATGATCATGTTGAAGCTATCTCACGGCGTGAGCACAGCCATCAAAACTCAGCGACCGATCATGGTGAGCGCACTTTCGTTGCGCAGCGGTGGCTATTCGTCGAACTTGGCGGTGAAGCCAATACCGCGCGCGCTGGATGGGCGGATTCATCAGCTCCCGGATCGCGGAAATTATTGCGGCTATAGCTTTGTTCGGTAAACGCGTAGGGCAAATAACGCCGTCCGCCGCGATTCGCCGTCGGCTCTTTTGAGGTCGCAAAATGCGGCCTCAATGCGATTTCTGGGGTAAGCGACTCCATTCAACCGTCAACGCCAAACTTCGCGGCGGCATAAGCTGGGCAAAACGATAAACCGGAGATCCCCGCGGTCGATGAGATTGTGAGTACCAGACCAGCGTGCTGCCTGCGCATCACCGGCAGAACTGCGCGGGTAACGTTCATCGGGCCGAACTTGGCAATGGCGGTGGCGACTGCGTCCTGCGCATCTTGCAGGCGGGTTATGTCGAGCTTGATCGCCATCAGGTCGTCGTCCTGGCCAATCGCCGCGCTGACCTTTGCGGGATCGCAGCCGGCAGCGATGACCGCGTGGCCAGCGGCGCGCGCTGCCCCCACTCGCGGGGGCGCTTTCGATGGGCTAGTGTTGCCCACACGGCTTGGGACCGGTTGCCAAATCCGTCGTGATCCTTGCCCAAAACAATGACGGATGCCTAAAGGCGAGAATGCTTCGATTTCGCCAAAAGTAGATTGATGCGACATCAGCAAGAATGGAAAGACTGGATGTACAGCGGCATATCGCCCATCAACTCCGCGGCCGCATCAACGAATACCCTTGCTTTCGCCAACGCGGCGGTTGCCCAAAGCGACGGCGACTTCACGACCGCCATTCCGGCGCTCTCACTCCATCGGCGCAATATGCCGACTGCGCCGATGCACTGCATCTACGGCCCGGGCCAATCCATGCTCACTACCGTCGAACTGCGGTGGTAGCGCATGTCACCCGGGCTGGTGCCCGAGAACTCTTCCTCGGCATGATGCTGACTCTTGCGGTCCACACCATCGTGCAGCTGGCGGCCGAAATGGAATCGACTCCGATGCGGAAGGGCCAAGGCTATCGATCGCTTTCGATCGGGACGCTCGAGGCTTACTCGTTTCCGCGTGCTCCCCGGCTCAGCAGATTGCGAAGACAGTGGCTTGCCTGAAGCAGCACGATGCCGAGGTGGTGGAAGTTGACAAGTGGGCGGCCCGCGCTGCACATATGAGCCCGTCCACCTTTCGTCAGCATTTCCGCCTCCAGGAGGCACGGCAACTGATGCTCAACGACGATCTCGACGCGAGCAACGCCAGCGGGCGGCTAGGCTACGAAAGTGCCTCACAGGTCAGCCGAAAATACTGCCGCCTGTTTGGCGCGCCGCCTGCTACGAATGATGCCGCTACCACCCAGACTCTACCCGCATCCACTCAATCAGCTGGACTTCGTGCGCAGTCAAAGCCGCGAGAATTGGCTGATCATCCGCGGGCCCTATAGCCTCGAGCGCCTTGAATTCCGCCACGTAACGGGCATACGTCTTAATGGATTGCTGCATCAGCGTCCTCCAGTCGCCGGCGACCTCCATGCGAGCATCAAGCGCGCCGCGCTCTTCAAGCGTGGTTTGTGCCGAGGGCGTCAGCTGATACTTCCGCAGTAGCTCAATTAGTCTGTTCGCGGTTGTTCGCTCGAGCGCCGCGCACTTCTGAAAAAACTCGACTGCTGAGGGTATCTCAGGGCCAAACCATCGAAGTAGGCGGCGCCCGCTATTTCGTCTTCTGAAATTCTCAAAACTACCCCGTTACGATCATGCCATTCAGCGATTCCGCTTTCCACAATGGAATGTTGACCGATTTGAAATGCTTTATTTGGCAATAATTGCGGCTCACCGTACTTGAGCGTCAAGTACTTCAGAACATATTTGTATTGTGCCTCATCGGTTAAAGTTACAACGACCGTCGATATTTTCTGGTTCTTACCGTCAACCTCGGTATACGCCATGAACCCAATCTCTAGGTAGCCTCGGCAATGCTGATCGTTGCATTGCGGTCGCCGTAGAAGCGTCTGCAAGTGCTCTTGGTCGAATCTCTGACCTATGACCAAGCCCGCAATCGCAAGATCGTCCGCGACGGCTAATGAGACTCCACACACAGAAAAATGGCGGCAATTGTTAGCAATCGCCTAAACTTCGCGACCCCGACTAGCCCCCTTAAACCGTCCATCACCTGGCATTCCTTGCGTTCGGTGCTGCGGTGAGCAGTTAGGGTGATTCTTGAGAAAGTTCCGGCATCCCGCGGGCCTGCACTCGTTCAGTTTACATCGCGCCCTGAATGACGCTTAACGGCGCCCATTTCTGCTGGTCGAAGGTCCGCGAAAATTCACATGCTGTTCGTCCTTGCAACTCGTGCCGTACCTCCTGATTTCGCGGCCGCAGGATTCGACTAACGGATGGTGCCGATAGGAGGGTGGTTCCCTCGAAAGCTTGACTTCGATCCGCGCCGGTAGTGCCTTTTGGCTACCCAGTAAATGCCGGGCGTCATCCATGTCTGCCACCAGCCTCTCAAGCTTCCCGAAGGTCTCAAGCGGCGATTCGCGAAGGATGCGGCCATTTCCGAAAGGGAAACCATGGAAAGCGGCAACGCTGTTCCGTTAACGGCCGCATTTGATTATCTTGAGGCTCGTACAGCAGGAAAGGCGGTTCGCCGTCCACGAGCGCGGACATGGCGCGCGTCCAGATAACGACTCGAGCGCTCGCGGACCTCGAACGTTTATTCGACTTCCTTGCGGACCACAACCCAAAACTTGCGCGTGAGCGGATGCTCAGCGTTCGGCGAGCTTTCGAACTATTCCCGGATCATCCTTTGCTGGGCCGCCAGGCCGAAGACGGCCGGCGTGAGTTGATACTGTCGCGTGGCAGGCTTGGCTACGTCGCGAAATACCGTTGGGTCCCCACCGAAGATGTCGTGCTGATTCTCGCGGTTCGACATCAACTGGAGGCAGGGTACAGGGAGGAATAGGGTCGGAGATGTCGGAATCCCGGCCCGTGTAGGTTCGACTCCCATCACCCGCTCCTCTTCCCGCCAAGACTGGCCGATGACAGCCAACTAGACCTTGACGACTTTCAGGATGCGCTTCAGTGCTGCGTAGCAACCGCACCGATCGATGCTCGCATCTCGTGGGCTTTACGTGCGAGGGGTTCCCCGGACGATTCGCGCCCTTTTCCACAACCCCACTCCTTGCCGGCTCAGTGCAACAGAGCAAATACAGAACCGAGGACGTACCCGGCAAACACCAGCGCCAGCACGGCGCCCATACCTATTTCGAGCACGCGGCGCGGCACACGCTTTTGCGTCCGTGCCCCGACATACATGCCGGCGGCGCCCCCCGCGCCAAAGAGAATTCCCAACGCCCAATCGGGCCGCGCCTCGATGCCCGGCGGAGCGGGAAGGAACTGATACACCGCCACACCGACCACCGACGTTGCGAGGGTGCCGAACAGTGCCGCGCCCGCGACCGCATGCAACTCCAATCCAAAAACAACGACCAATACCGGCGCCATGATTGAGCCGCCGCCAATGCCGTAAGCACCGCCTATGACACCGATGGCGAGGGCGGCCGCCCATATCGGCAACTTTCTGGTCCCGCTTGCGGGACTGTGGCGGCTGGCAATCGCCGGAACGCGTCGCGGCCAGAGGAGCCGCACCGCAAGCCACAGCGAAAGCAAACCAACGAACAGCTTGAAAGTGTGCGGCTCCAACAGCCAGTGCAACCGCAACCACCACCCCGCCAGCAACCCAGGCAACGTGCCGGCGGCGATCATCCAGGCCAGCCGCCAGTCCACGCGCTTTTCCTGGGCGTAGCGCCAGACTCCGCCGGGAATCGCCACCAGATTGAAGACGAGGTTTGTCGCTGATACCGACGGCGTGACATAGCCAAGCACGCTCATCTGGAAGGGAACCAACAGAAAGGCGCCTGATACCCCAACCATGGATGAAAAGAAGGATATGACAAACGCCACGACGGGGGGCACCCAAAGCGGAACCCAAATGCCTGCGACGTCGAAGAACATACGAGCGATCATGCCATACGACCGTTTCAGAGAAATGTCGATGAGCCCTGCAGGAGATCGATCAGCGGATTGAATCGCTCGGAAATCGCGCGAGCTTCCGTTTGAACTGCCTAACTGGCGGATTCAGGCCGGTAGGTTGGCGAGCGCCTGCTTGAGACGCGCTGGCGTCATCGGCAGGCGGTACAGGCGGGCGCCGGTCGCGTCGAAAACCGCGTTGGCGATGGCCGCCCCGGTCGTGACGATGGGCGGCTCGCCACAGCCCTGGGGCGCGAGCGCGTCGTTGCTCACCAAAACCACCTCGATGCGCGGCACCCAGGAAAACCGGGGGAGAGCGTAGCTGTCGAAGTTGCGATCGAGAACGTCGCCATCCAGAAAGCGCAACTCCTCGGACAGTGCGTATCCCAGGCCCATCGTGACCCCCCCTTCGGCCTGCATGCGCGCCCCCTCGGGATTGACGACCACGCCCATGTCGAGGGCGCACACCACACGCACCACTCGTATCTGCCCGCTGGCAGAGTCGGTCTGAACTTGCGCCATGGTGGCGACATAGGTGCCGGCGTCGATGAAACACGCCATCCCCACGCCGCGTCGGCTGGGACCGGCCGCAGGCTGCCAGCCAAAGGCATCGGCGGCGGCCTGCAGCACACGGCGCATGCGTGGGTCGCTGAGATTGCGCATCCGGAAGGCGAGCGGATCCTGGGCGGCGGAGGCGGCCATGATGTCGATCTGCGACTCGATGGCAAAGCAGTTCATATTGGCGCCCGGACCGCGCCAGGCACCCACGCCAAAGGGATGCAGGCTGGGGCCCGCGCTCGCTGCGCCGTAAGAGGCCGAGCCCGTGCTGCGAAAGCGCGTATGCGCGATGTCGTAGTACGGTGCCGCGCCGCGATCACCGGCCGAGTACACCGTGTAATCGAAGAACAGGATTTTCCCGTCGGACGCCAGGCCGGAGCCGATCTTGACGACAGATGCCGGATCGAAGGTGTCGTTGAAGAACTCCTCGGAGCGGGTCCACGCGACCTGAACGGGTACACCCGCGATCTTGGCGAGCCGGGCCGCTTCAATCGCTTGGCTGTCGGCGCTCTTGCCCCCGAATCCGCCGCCCAGCAGTGGCGTGATGACGCGCACATCATGTGCGTCGATGCCCAGCGCGGCAGCAATACGGTCGCGGGTGGGGAAGGGGGTCTGCGTAGAGGCCCATACCGTGGCCTTGCCGCCGGCAATGGTGGCCAGCGCCGCGTGCGGTTCCATCGCCGCGTGCGCGACATAGCCCTTTTGGAAGGTGCTGTCGAAGCGCCGTGACGCGCCGGACGCCTGCGCGTTGACGTCACCGCGTTCACTGATCGTCTTGAGCGGCGCGGCCTGCGCCACCAGGTGGGCGAAAATCGTTTCGGGATCGAGACCCTGCAGGGTGGCTTGGGCGGGTGGATTCCACTGCGCGGTGATCTTCGCCAACGCGGCCTCGGCTGCCTCCGGGTCCGCATGCAGCACCGCGACCAGATCACCCTGTTCGACCACCACCACGCCGGGCATGCCCTTGGCCGCCGCCGTGTCCGCGTGCAGAAGGCTGGCGCCATGGACTGCGGGGCGCAGCAGCCTCGCATGGACCATGCCGGGCAGGCGGATATCGGCGGCGTACTGGGCGGACCCCGTGACCTTCTCGCGTCCATCGAGGCGTGCCGGCGAATTGCCCATGACCGAGAATTCGTTCGGCTGACGCAGCGTCGCCTTGGCCTCGACCACCTGTGCGATCGCCGCTCCCTTGGCAAGGGTCGCGTACCGGACATTGCGAGCGGAGTTATCCACGCTGACCACGCCATCGGCCACCTGCAGGCGCTCGATGGGAACGCCCAATTGCCGGCTGGCCAGTGTCAGGAGCGTGAGACGCGCCTGGGCGGCGGCGGCGCGCAAGACCGGGCCGAACATGCGCGTGGTCAGCGAGCCGAACGTGCCCATGTCCCGCGGGCAACGGTCGGTATCGCCCAGTACCATGTCGATCGATGCCAGCGATACGCCCAGCTCTTCGGCTACCATCTGTGCCTGCGAGGTCATCACGCCTTGACCCATTTCGATCTTCCCGGAGAACACGGTGACGCGGCCGTCGGCGCCGACGGTGAGGTAGGCGTTGAAGTCCTCCGGGTAGAAGTTCGTGCCGGCTTGGGCCCGTGCAGCCAGCGGTGCTATCCCGACCAGCACGACGACGCCGCCGCCACAGAGTTCGATGAAGCGGCGGCGGCTGATTGCCGTGGCCGGCCTCGCCGTCTGCGTATCTTGCGGCTGTAGTGCGGGCGTCATTTGTGGATCCCGCCGGCGGTCTGTGCCATTACCGTGGCCGCCGAGGCGATCGCGGCGACGATGCGCTGCTGCGCGCCGCAGCGGCACAAATTGTGATCCATGTGCGCCACGATGGCCTGCGTCGTGGGATTCGGAGTGTGGTCCAGGAAATCGACCGCGGTCATCAGCATGCCCGAAGTGCAGTACCCGCATTGGAAGGCGCCATGATCGATGAATGCCTGCTGCAGCGGATGCAGGCTGCTGTTGGCCGCCAGCCCCTCGATGGTGAGCAGGTCCTGTCCCTGGATGGCCTTGAGGGGGGTCTGGCAGGAACGGATCGCCTTGCCGCCGGCCAGTATCGTGCAGGCGCCACAAATGCCGACGCCGCAGCCGTATTTGGTGCCGGTAAGCGCAAGATCCGTGCGCAGGACCCACAGCAGCGTGCGATTGTCGTCGGTATGCAGGGAGATGGATTTGCCGTTCAGTGTGAAGTGGACGGAGCGTTGCATGCGGTTCTCCTGCCGGGCAGTCGGATCCAACGCAGACTAGACCCCCGCAGCCGTTCGAGACTGTACGCTAGCCAACAGACATGGCCGGCCGTCGCGCCCACACTGCCTTCGATCCTCCCGTCTCCACCCCCCCCACTTCTACCGTTCTCCCGCGCCAAGTGCGCCGATGCATGCACCCTGCGTGTGGCCGAATTGAGGTCCGACGATGGTCAGCGATTTGCCCGAATCCCCGATCCTCGAGCAGGAACGCTTGGCGATCGAACTGTTGGCGCGCGAGACGCACACCACGATCGCCAGGGTGCAGGAAGTCTTTCTCGAGGAGTACAGGAAGCTGGCAGAGGGAGCGCACATAAAGTCCTTCCTTCCCGTGCTCACCGGCAATCACGTCAGGAACATATTGACCGGGCGAAATGCCGGTGGCGACGCGGCCTCCCATCACCCGCTAGCTCACCACGGCACCGTCCGGCCCAGGTAATCCAGGTATTGAAGACCCGCTTTCCCGGCCTGCGCCTCCAGGGTATTTGCGAGGTTCGGTATGCTGTCCTCGATGCTCAGACGCGCCTGGGGGCCGCTCATATCCGTTCGCACCCAGCCGGGAGCCATGAGTAGAAGTGTTCTCGGGTCATCGGCGTGCCGTTCGGCAGCACCAGATCCTGCAAGGCCTCGACGGCGCGCATCGGACTGAGTGCGTTGGTTACCATCACACCAATGAATTCGTCCGTCGCAACGTCGGCGATCGTTTCGCGATCGTCGTTCTTGACGCCCGCATTGACGAATAGCAGGTCGAATTTTCTCGCTGCCAGGCGCGCTTGAGGTATTCCGCCGCCAAGGCGAATCCGAGGCCGCGCGACGCCCCGATGAGAAGGAGTGCTTTACGGGTCGATGGAGATGCCATTGGCAAATTCTCTCTCGAACTGGAGTTGGAGGGGATGATGCCGTGTTGAGCGCTGCGTGTCTCGACCGCCCGCGTTTTCATCCAGAGTGTGAGCGATTTATCAGTGCCTGCGTCACAGAGTCGACGCCCATTGATTGCCCGCCTAATGTCGATTGGACATTATCTGGCCGGTGAACATAACCAAATCGAAAGCGGATTCCGGGCGGCTCTTCATGCCGCTGGCCCTGTACGGCCTGCTGCTGGCCGGCTTCGCGGTGCCCGCCAGTGCGCAGTTCAAGCTGCAACAGGCCTTCGAGAACACGACCGCCCCGGGGTGGACCCTGAGCTACTCCGCCTTCCTGACCGCCCCGTCGATCGACGCGGCAGGCTCGGGATGGCTGCGGCTGACCAACGCCCTCGGCAGCGAGAAGGGTCAGGCGCTCAATGACGCATTCAGCTTCACCCGCAACCAGCCCGTCGTGGTCGAGTTCGACTACGTCTCCTGGGGCGGAACCGGCGCCGACGGTATGACCCTGTTTCTTTACGATCCGACCACGCCGTCTCCCATGAGCGGCGCCACCGTCGGGGGTGGCTTGGGATACTGCGGGGGCGCCGGAGGGTATCTCGCCATCGGCCTCGACGAATACGGTAATTTCTCGAATCCCGCCGATCGATGTCTTCCGGCGAGCGGCGGCCCGGGTCGCAGGCCCGAGTCGTTGGTGATCCGCGGCCCGGAAAGTGCCCAGAATGCGTGGGTCACGACGACCTCGGTGCCGGGCGGCATCGACGATCCGCATGTGGCGACGCGGCCCGCGCCCAAGACCGTGCTGCTGACGCTCACTCCCGCCGTGTCGCCGGCGATCGGGTACACGATCACCGCGCAATTTCAGAGTGCCAGCGGCCAGCCCTTCCAGACCCTGTTTTCGAATGTATCCTTCCCTTACGCCGCGCCCGCGACCTTGGCTGTGGGGTTTAGCGGGAGCACGGGCGGATCGACCAACAATCACGAGCTTCACGGGCTGGTCACGGCGACGCCGGACGACTTGCAGGTGACCATGACCGGTCCGTCGTCGGTTCTCCAGGGCGCTTCCGTTGCTTACACGGTGACCCTGACGAACGATGGAAATTACTCGATCGACTCGGCCGACGCGCCCACCGTCGTGGATGCCGTGCCTGCGGCGGTCACCGGCGCCACCTGGACCTGTGTGGGCTCCGTCGGCGCGACCTGTGACCCATCGGGAACCGGCAGCATCAACACCTCCACGGTGACATTGCCGGCGAATGCCTTCGTGACGTATTCCATTACGGGAACGCTCGATCCAGCCGCCACCTGCGGCTCCACGGTGGCCAATACGGCAAGCGCGGATTTCGGCAGCGCTTCGAGCTTCCTCGATCCGGACGAGACCAACAATTCCGCGACCGTGGATTCCACGGTCACGTGCGACGTGACGCTCGCGGCGAATCCCGCCGCGCTCACCTTCCCACCCCAAACCGTGAACACCGCGAGCGGCTCGCAGACGGTCACGCTGACCGAGGGGATCAATAGCGCGGCCATCAGCAGCATCGCGGCGACCGGGGACTACTCGCAGACGAACAATTGCCCGGCGTCCCTGGCAGCTTCCCAGACCTGTACCATCAACGTGGTCTTTACACCCACCAGCGAAGGCACTCGCAACGGCACGCTGACCATTCTGAGTCATGCGGCGTCATCGCCGACCGTCTCCGCGCAGGTGAGCCTTTCCGGCACCGGCACCAATGCCGTACCGGGTCCTTTCAGCTTCACGGCGCTCAACAACGTGGATCTCTCGAGTGTGCAGGTCTCCAATGCCATCACCGTCGCGGACACCAACGTGCCGTCGCCGATCAGCGTGAGCAGCGGTGCCGAGTACAGCATCAACGGGGGCCCGTTCACCCAGGTCGCCGGCGTTGTTTCGCCGGGGGCGCAGGTCCGGGTGCAGGTGACCGCGGCGTCGAGCTTCAGCACCGCGGTTGCGGCGGAGCTCACCATCGGTGGCGTCGATTCGACGTTTACCGTGACCACGGGCACGCGGCCGGTGCTGCAGGGCGGGTTCACGCCGCTCACCGGTACCGCGCCATCGAGCATCCAGATCTCCAATCCCATCACCGTGACCGGCACCACGATTCCGGCCCCGATCACCGGCAGCGGGGCGCTGTACAGCATCGACGGGGGCCCGTTCACGTCCGCTCCCGGCGTCGTTCAGCCGGGCGATCAGGTCAGGTTGGAGGTCACCACGTCGTCGTCCTACAACACGACCGATTCCGGGGTGGTGACCATCGGCGGCGTCAATTCCACGTTTACGGTGACGACGGCTGCCCAGCCGGTATTGCAAGGCGGATTCACGGCGGTCAGCGGCGCCCCTCCGTCGAGCGTCCAAGTCTCCAATCCCATCACCGTGACGGGAACCACCATTGCCGTCCCGATCGCCGTCAGCAGCGGCGCTGATTACAGCATCAACGGAGGTGCGTTCACCTCCGCTCCCGGCCTCGTTCAGCCGGGCGATCAGGTCAGGGTGGAGGTGTCCGCGTCGACCGCCTACAGCACGGCCGCATCCGCGGTGGCGACGATCGGCGGCAACAAGGCCACGTTTACGGTGACGACGGCTGCCAAGCCGGTGTTGCAAGGCGCATTCACGGAGGTGAGCGGCGCCGCTCCGTCGAGCGTTCAAGTCTCCAACCCCATCACGGTGACGGGAACCACCGTAGCCGTCCCGATCACCATCAGCAGCGGCGCTGAATACAGCATCAACGGGGGACCGTTCACCTCGACTCCCGGAGTCGTCTCGCCGGGCGAACACGTCACCGTGCAGCTGGTCGCGCCGTCCGCGTATGGCGCCAATACCGATGCGGTGCTGAACATCGGCGGCATCGAAACCCGGTTTTCAGTCTCCACGGGTCCGCAGCTGCAGAACATCGTGGTGACGGGGGGAGCCGGTGCCATCGATGCGGCGACGGTGCTGGTCCTGGCGTTTCTCGCGCTCATCCGGGTGGCGGGTCCGCGGCGGGCAATGCTCGTCGTACCCCTGGCGGTAGCCGCCCTGGGCGCGCTCTGCGGCGCGCCGGTGCAGGCCGCGGATGACGGCGGCTGGCAGTCGAATGTCTATGGCGGAGTCCGCCTGGGCGGCTCGTCGAGCTCGTTGACCGCCGGCAAGTTCAGCGCCGATCTGCGGGCCGACGGCTACGACGTGAGCGCCGCCGATGCCGAGCGGTCCGGCCTCAGCGGCACGCTTTACCTGGGATACGAACTCCCCAGGAACTTCGGCGTGGAGCTCGGATGGAGCTACCTCGGGCGCACGCGCGCGGTCCTTGCGGGTCTTGCGCCCCCCGATCTGAACCAGTTGCTCGGCGATGCGGCGCACATCGTGCGCGGCAGCGGCGACATCGTGTCCCTGGAGGCGCGTTATCGCTGGGAACTGGCGCCGCGGATTGCCGTCGACCTGCGGGGCGGCCCCTACGTCTGGATCACGAAAGCAGACGTCTGGCTCGGCGGAGTCGATGCGCTTAGCCGCACGGATGACGGCCTCGGCTACACGCTGGGCGTTGGTCCCCGCTATGCCCTGGGGCAACACTTGGGGTTCGGAATCAGCGCCGATTACTTCGCCTCCACCTCCGAAAATCACTTCGTCCGAGTGTCCGCCACGGCCGAATACCGCTTCTGAGGCGCTACGCAAATCCTCGTATGGCGTTGGTCGCCGGCCGCCGTAGGATACGGCTGAGTTCGACCCAATGAGGAGGTACGGCCAATGTATAAAAAGATTCTCGTGCCGGTCGATGGCAGCGATACGAGTTTGCTGGGCCTTTGGGAGGCGATTCGGCTCGCCAAGGATCAGAAGGCTGAAATACGGCTGTTGCACGTCGTCCACGACTTCTTGGTGGCCGGCGGACACGGCGCGGCGGTCTACACGAGTCAACTGCGCAAGGACCTGCGTGAGCGCGGCGAGGCCGTTCTCAAGGACGCAGCGGGCGTCGCTCAACACCAGGGAATCGATGCCGGGACCAAAATCATCGAAACGCCGGGAGGCGGGGTCGGCGCCATGATCGTGGAAGAGGCCGAGAGCTGGCCGGCGGACTTGATCGTGCTCGGGACCCACGGACGCCGCGGAATTCGCCGCCTGGTCATGGGCAGCGACGCCGAATACGTGGTCCGCACCACGCCCGTGCCGGTGCTGCTGGTGCGCGCCACGAAAGCGCCCGGGAAGGATTAGCCGGCCGACCCGCGCCCGCGGGCCCCTTCCGCGGGCGCGCAACATGCGATGGATGCTCTCGATGGACAGCCTTCCGGAAGATCTCTTCAGCGACCCGGTGTGGCACGCGCTGCATTCCAAGCACCGGCATCTCGCCATTCTGGGGCACCGGGCCTGTCGTTATCCTCGAGATGTGGCCCCTTTCGCGGCGGTCGCCGATGGCGCTGAGGCGTCGATGGCCGAGCTTCGGGCGCTGCTGGAACCCGGTGAGCAGGTGTGGCTGTCCGCGGACGGCTGCGCAGCGGTCCCGGACATGGTCCTCGAGGAACAGCTGATATGTCTGCAACTGGTGCTGCCGCGCACCGTGGTGCTTCCGGCGCCTTCCGCGGCCATCGCCGCGCTGGGCGGCGAGCATGCTCCCGAGATGGTTGCGCTCACGGATGTGGCGTTTCCCGGCTTCTTCCGCCCGCGCACCTGTGACATGGGCGCCTATTTCGGCGTTCGCGTGGATGGAGTCCTGGTCTCGATGGGAGGCGAGCGCCTGATGCTCGAGGGGTACCCCGAGATCAGCGGTATCTGCACGCATCCCCGCCATCGCGGTCGAGGCTTCGCCGAATCGATCATCGGGCAGATCGTCCGCGCGCACCGCGCCGCCGGACTCGTGTCGTGGATGCACGTCGCCGAGAGCAACGAACGGGCGCTCGGGCTCTATCGCCGGATGGGATTCGTCGCGGCGCGGCGCGTCACGCTCAGCCGGTTTTGCCGGTTGTAGGAGCCTGTCTGAGTCATCTGCGTGAGCCGCGCAAATGTCTCAGACAGGCTGCTAGCTTACGGGGGCAGTGCGGCGCAGTTGCTCGATGCGGGTTTGCCCGCAAAGCGATCCTTGATCCAGGCGAGCTGATCGGGCGTGGAATTCGTCATGGTTGGATCGTGGTCGAGTCCCGGATACGAGCGGAACGAGAGCGCCACGCCATTCGTGCAGGCCTTCTTCACGGTCTGTTTCACCAACGCCAAGGGCACCGTCTCGTCCGCTTCCCCGGTGATGACGAACAGCGGACCGCCCACGGGCGCGGCGCCGAGTTCATCCCCGCGGAAGAATTCCTTGACGGCGTCGCTGTCCTCCCAATGGGGCTTGAGCACCTTCTCGCCCCTGTCGTTGAGGAAGGCGGCGTAGTCGTAATTCCAGCAGCCCTGGGTCGTGGCGCGCGCGTAGCGCCGCAGTGCCACCCCATCGAGCATTTGCGACGGCTTGAAAGCCGGCGAGTGCGCGTGAATCGCATAGGCCATGTACACCAGATAAAACGCCGCGGAGCTGTCGCCGCCGCCCATCTGCTCGAGAATCGCCTGGATGTCGGCGGCTCCCGAGACCGATATGGCGCCGAGGTAATCCGGATCCTTGAGCGAGGCCTGCATTTCCGCGACGCTCCACGCCGCAATTCCTCCCTGAGAATGTCCGACGGCCACCCACCGGCGGCCGAGCGACGGCACGGCGGCTTTGGCGGCGGGGATGGAGTAGATGACGTCACGGGCTTGGGCGGTCTTGTTGACGTACTCATGCGGTCCGGCGGTGCCGAGGCCGTGATAGTCGGTGGCCACCACGGCGAAGCCGGCTCGCACCATGGGCATCAGCCCTTCCTCTCCGTAATTCATGTCCTTTTCCAGCGACGGTGCGCACTGGCGCGCAACGCCCGTGGTGCCGTGCGCCCACGCGATCACGGGCCAGCCCCCCGCCGGCGGATTTCCGGCGGGTATCAAGACGACGCCGGAGGTGGCGACGTCGCCGCCGTGCGAGTCTTGGGAATGATAGAGAATGCGCACCGCATGGGCGCCCGCCGGCACCTGGTATCCGTCGAAGGATTCCTGGCGCAACAGCGCGCCGGGCTTGGTTCCCGCCAGCGAGGGCGCCTCGTAGAACGCGGTGCGCGGCAGGGCGTCGGCGCGTTCCATCCGAATGGCCTCCTCGAGGGAGCGGGGCAGCGCCGGCACGTCGGCCGCGGCCGGCAGGAACGCCGACGCGCCTTGAATTCCCGCGAGCAGGGCGGCAGCAAAACAAATCTTCAAATTCGATTTGGACATCAGTGGATCCTTGGTGCGCGCCGATCGCGCAAGGGCGTGACGAAGATCGAGGCGAGCCGCCAGCCGGCGGAGGTTCTGACGAACACACCGCTCCACCGGACCGGGACGGTCGAAGGCGGCTTGCCGGGGTCGCCTTCGGTGAGCATCAACGGCGTAATCAGCACCGCGGTATCGGCGGCTACGCTGGCAATGCGCAATCCGGACAGCTGAGGCTGGAGTTTCCAGGTGCCTTGCCATTCCTCTTGAAAGGCCGCCATGGCCTCATCGCGGCCCCAGACCGCGGCGCCGTCATCGGGCGCCCATGCGAACTCCGAGGCCAGCAGCGTTGCGGCAACCCCCGCACGGTCGTGGGTGTTTTGCGCGGTGATGAACCGGCTGAATACGGCCATGATCTCCGCCTGCGCGGAGCCGGACGCCACCGGCGCCGCGGCGGACTCCACGGGCGCTGCAGACACCGTGGGCGCCGCTGGCGCAATTGGGGCGATGGGCGCGGCGGATGCCGGAGGCGCGATAGGCGCAAGCGGTGCGTTGGGCGCCGTGGGTGCAATGGGTGCGGCTGGCGCGGCACGCGGCGGAATCGGAGCGCCGGCCGCGCCGGTCACTACATAGCCGTCCGTGACCAGGGTTCCCTGTTGTTCGGCGCTCGCGCAGCTGTCGAAACTCACGGCGGCCGACTTGATGCCCGTCATCCCGTCGGGACGAACGAACGGCTGACCGGCGACGCCGTTGGGCTCACGTTTTCCCGTCTTGGGGTCGACCAGGCAGTAGTAGCGGTGGACATCCGGCGCCGAGCCCACGTCGAAGTGTCCGCGCACGACTTCATGGTCGAAGTCCTGATTGAATGCTTGCTTGAGCGATGAGAAAAAGCCGCCCTTCGGCGCGGCTGTCTGCGCATCCGCGGCGCCGGATTGCGGTTCCGCCGGCGCGGCGTGCAGGGTTCCGAGACACAGGACGAGACAGAGTGCCGGCGCTTGCCCAGAGTGCGCAATGTGCCGCGATGTGTTCAAGGAACCCCCGCTTTGTTCTGATAATGGGTCCCGGGGATTCTAGCCGCTTCGGCTGCGGTCCGCATTAAGTGCGGTCGCGCGCGCGGCGTGAACGAGTCCGGCGCTCTTTGGGAAATCAGCCGTATCGCAAGCGAGTGCCGAGCCGCACCGACATCTCGATCTCCGTCGCGGCAAGCATTTTCGGAAAGTAAGCGCCGGATACATGCGCGGCGTGCAGACTGGCGCCCTCGAGTTGGCAGGTGCGCAGGTCGAGCCCGCGTAAATCGGACTGCCGGAAGTAGCAGTCGGAAAGGTCCAGTTTCGACACGTCGACGGTGCGCAGATCGATGCCCCGGAAGTCGCACGCCCGCAGGTCGCAGGAATCGCCGGCCCGTCGGCGCCGGTTGAACTCCTGGAAATTCCCTTCCCGCAGGAGCAGGTACATGGGATCGGCCGGTTTGCGGGGTTTACCGTCGGACATGGGTTATGGGTCGGCGGAGGGTGTCATTACTTGACCCGCCATTGAACATAATTTGGATGGCGCGCTGCTACGTGCGGCGATGCAACGCTCATTCAGCGGGCGACGTTCATCACCTGGATGGTCGTGTATTCCTTGAGGCCGTCGACGTTGAACTCCACGCCGATGCCGGAGCATTTCACGCCGCCGAAAGGCGCGAGCGGATGCAATCCGCCGTGCTGATTCACCCAGGCCGTGCCGCACTCGAGGAGCGAGGCAAGGTTCGTGGCCTTGGCCACGTCGTCGCCCCAAACCGAACCGCCGAGGCCGACCTCGAGCGAATTGGCGCGCGCAATGGCCTCGCCGATTTCGCGGTACTTGATGATGGGAATCGCCGGCCCGAACTGTTCTTCCTTGACGATCAGCATGTCGTCGGTGGCGTCGGCGACCACGGTCAACGGATAAAAGAAGCCCGGCCCCGTCGGTTGCACGCCGCCGGTGACGATGCGCGCGCCGCGCGCCCGGGCCTCGTCGACGTAGGAGCTGACCTTGTCCCGCTGCATCTTGTTGGTCAGCGGCCCGATCAGGTTCTTCGGATCCATTCCGTCGCCCACGGGAATCTTCGCGACATACGCGGCGAACTTTTGCACCACGTCCTCGTACTGGTCCTCGTGCACGTATAGGCGCTTCAGCGCGGCGCAGGTTTGTCCGCCATTGATGAAGCAGCCCCAAAACAGCTTCTCCAGCAGCGGCTCGATGTGGGTGCCGGGCATCACGATGCCCGCGTCGTTGCCGCCGAGCTCGAGCGTCACGCGCTTGAGCGTGCCGGAGGCGCCGCTCATGACGGACTTGCCCGTTTTGATGGAGCCCGTGAACACGATCTTGTCGATGCCCGGATGCTCGACCATGCGGCTGCCGACTTCGCTGTCGCCGGTCACGACATTGACGACGCCCGGCGGCAGCACGCCGTTCATGAGCTCGATCAGGCGCAGGGTGGACAGGGGCGTGTACGGCGAGGGCTTGATGACCACGGTGCAGCCCGCCCGCAGCGCCGGCATGACGTGCCAGGTTGCGATCATCAGCGGCCAGTTCCACGGGGTGATCGAGCCCACGACGCCCACCGGTTTGCGGCGCACCGTGATGCGTCCCGCGGCGTCGTCCTGAATCGTCTCCTCCGGAATGGACAAGCCCGCCGTGACCCGAGTCCAGGCGACGCAGCCGCCAGCCTCCAGGTTGGCGCCCGGCCCGCTTTGCGTCTTGCCCTGCTCGCGGGTCACGAGCGCGGCCAGCTCGGCCGCATGCGCCTCGAGGACGCCGGCTATTTCCTGCAGCTTGGCGGCGCGCGCCGCGTCGGGCAGCGCCGCCCAGGCCGGAAAGGCGCGCCGCGCCGCGCGCACCGCCTGATCGAGGAGCGCTACGTTGCCCTGGGGGCAGGCGGCCACCAAGGTGCCGTCGGCCGGGTTTCGCACCTCGAAGGTCGAAACCGTCGGCGCGGCCTTGCCGTCGATCGTCAGCGAATAGCTCTGCATGTAGGCGCTCCCATGGTCAAACCGGTTCCCCCGCCGTGCTGCGCAGGATTGTAATTCAGCCGCGCCATCGGCGCCGCATCAGCGCGCATCCAGCCATTCCTCGCCAACCGCGCAGGCGCGCTCCACCAGGAAGGGCGTGAGGTCGCGGGCCGTTTCGGTGCCCTGACGCGTGTGCACCCAGCCCAGATAGGTGGTGGCGCGGGCGGCCATGAACGCGCCCAGGCGATCCAGCATCTCATCCGGCAGCGGCCGCTCGTTGCGGTAGCCTTCGATCAGCGCCGCCCGCGCGGCCGGGTAGACGGCATCCCCGGTGAGGAAATACAGCGACGTGGCGATGTCGAATAGATACCAGCCCCAACCGGCATCGTCGAAGTCGATGATGCGCACGTCCTCACCGTTCACGAGTACGTTCTCCGGCACCAGGTCGGCGTGGATGAGGCCGTAGCGGTCCGGACCCGATCCAAAATCCGCAAGCTCGCGCGCCACCGCCGTTCGGACCGCGATCAGCAGGCGGCGCTGGTTCTCGTCGAGCGCGTCCAATTCCCAGAACCGGCCCCACAGGGGCTCATCGCCGACCAGCCCGGCCGCATCCCAGCGGTGGCGCACGAAGCCCTCGGGGACCCGCCAGGCGGTGGAATGATTGTGCATGCGCGCCATGAGGGCGCCGATGGTGCGGTATTGTTCTTCGTTGATGCTGTCGCCGAGGCCCGTTCCCACGGATCCCAGCTGGCGGCCCTCGATCCAGCGGATGACGTCGACCTGGCGCGGACCCTCGAGTCCCGGAACCTCCGCGACTTCGAATTCACGGCCATTCCTCGAGAACATGACCTGGGGCACCGGAATGCCTGCGGATTCGAGCGCCCGCATCCACAGGAATTCCGAACGCAGCGCCGCGTCGGAATGGTAGCCCTGCCGGTGCACGCGCAGCACGGCGTGGTCCCCCTTGGTGGTGATCCTGAACACGGCGTTCTCGCGCACCTTGATGGGATCGATGGCGACCACCTCCAGGTCCCACTGCGCGAGCGCCGTTTGCGCCAGCTGGCGCGCCCTTTCCACGAATTCCCGAGGGTCCATGGGTGGCGCAGCGCTCATGACGGGAGGCGCCGGATCATAAGTCCCGGAACACGCCGTCGAGCGTGTCGACCAGCAGATCGGCGTCCTGGGTCGAGAAGGGCATCGGCGGACGGATTTTCAGGATGTTGTCGTGGGGGCCGATGCGGCTGAGGAGCACGCCCCGGTCGCGCATGAGATTGACGAGCCGCTTGGCCTCGCCGGGCGCCGGCGTCTTGGTGGCGCGATTCTTCACCAGCTCCACCGCGAAGAACAGCCCGGCGCCGCGCACGTCGCCGATCACCTGGTATTTGTCCGCCAGCCGTGCGATTCGCCCGAGGGTGTACCGGCCGACCCTGAGGGCGTTGTCCATCAGCCGCTCCTCCTCGAGCACGTCGAGCACGGCCATTCCCACGGCGGCCGACACGGGATTGCCCGCGAAGGTGTTGAAGTACATGTTGCGCGACGTGAAGCCTTCGACCAGCTCCCGGCGCGCGATCACGCCGGCGAGGGGATGGCCGTTGCCCATGGGCTTGCCGAGCGTGACGATGTCGGGAACCACTCCGAGCTTCTGGTATCCCCACATGTGGCTGCCCAGGCGGCCGAAGCCGGACTGCACTTCGTCGGCGATGAAATATCCCCCGGCTGCGTGCACGTGGGCGAGCGCTTTGCTCATGAATCCGGGCGGCAGCGTGGGCAATCCCTCGCTGGAAAACGAGGTGCAGAACAGCAGGCCGGCGAACTTGACGCCCGCGGCCGCGAATGAATCGATCGCGCGCTTGACGTCGTCGGCATAAGCCGTCGAGAGTTCCTCGTCGGAGCGGCCCGCGCGGTCCCGGTAGGGATCCATGACGGGGACCGTCCGCACGTGCGGGCCGCGCTTCTCGGGCGGCGTGAACACCGATCCGAGTTCGATCACTGCGGCCGTGTTGCCGTGATAAGCGTGCGCGGTGCCGATCACACCCATGCCGCCGGACAGGTCGCGCACGATGCGCAGTGCGAGTTCGTTGGCTTCGCTTCCCGTGCAGGTGAACATGGCCATCGACAGCTCGGGCTCGAACTGGGCCGTCAGCCGCTCCGCATAGGCGACGATGCCTTCGTGCAGATAGCGGGTGTGGGTGTTGAGGAGCGCCGCCTGCCGGGTCAGCGCCGCGACCACGCGCGGATGACAATGCCCGACGTGCGGAACGTTGTTGTACGCATCGAGATAGCGTCTGCCGTCGGCGTCGTAGACCCATACGCCTTCGCCGCGCACGAGATTCAGCGGCTTGTCGTAGAACAGCGGCGAGCTTCGTCCGAGAACCCGGTAGCGGCGGGCGAGCAGCGATTCGTCCGGCATGGTGCGCGCGTCCTGCGTCATGAGGCTTGGTAGAAGGATTCGAGCACCACCGGACTCTCGGGGAGCGTCGAGCCGCCGTCGACCACGATGGTCTGGCCGGTGATGTAGGCGGCCGCGTCCGAAGCGAGGAACAGCATCGTGTTGGCGATGTCGGAAGGCATGCCGAGCTTGCCGATGGGGATTTGCTTTGCCATCTCCGCGATCGCCTCCGGGCCGCCCAGCGCGTCCATGGCGGGGGTCAGGATGTAGCCCGGTTCCACGCCGTTCACGGTGATGTTCTCGCGCGCGTACTCGAGCGCCGCCGTGCGAATGAGCCCGTTGATGCCGCATTTGGAGGCGGCGTAGTGCGCCGTCCCCGGCATCGCCACATTCGGCCCGGTTACCGACGAAGTGAACAGGAAGCGGCCGCCGCCCTGCTTGCGCAAATGCGGCAGGGCGTCTCGAATGAGCCAAAACCCGGCCTTCAGATTCACCGCCAGCGTGCGGTCGAGGTCTTCGTCCGACAGCTGCTCGATCGGCAGCACGGGATACACCGCGGCATTGTGGACGACGATGTCGAGCCGGCCGAAGCGCTCCACCGTCTGCGCGACCACCCGACGCACCTGCTCGCGGTGCCCGACGTCGGTCTGGTTGAACCATGCGACGCCCCCGGATTTGACGATGGAGTCGGCAACGGCCTGGCCGTTCCCGGCGCTGCGCGTCGCGAGGACGACCTTGGCGCCCGACTGGGCGAACAGCCGTGCGATGCCCTCGCCGATGCCCTGGCCGGCGCCGGTGACGATTGCAACCTTATGCGAGAGATCGACGATCATGATGTATTTCCTCCTGAGATGTATTCACGCGCTCCGTACCCTTGAGCTTCAGGGCCGCCCGCGCGCCGGGCGCAGCCAGAGAAAGTGTCCCATGATGGCGCAGGTCACCAGGATGGCGATGGTGAGCGCGCGGACTTCGAGCTGGTAACAGGAGATCATGACGGACAGCGACAGGACGAGCGCCACGGCGGCGGTCGCGGTTCCCCCCAGGGCTCGGTAGGGTCGGGCGAGCGTCGGTTCGCGCCTGCGCAGGCGGATGAACGCGGCCAGCAGGAGCACATGCGAGACGCTGATGAGAAAGATGAACACGACCATGGTGCTGTTGGGCGGGAAGGCGGCCGCAACCAGGGCGATCGCCCCGACCAGGTACAAGGCGGCCGCCGGTGCCTGACGCCGGTTGACGCCACGCAACACGCCCGGCAAGTGGCCGGCTCCGGCCAGATGATAGAACTGGCGCGAGGCGGCGTAGGCCAGCGAGAAGAACGTCCCTTGGATCGCCACCAGCGCGCCCGCGCCGACCAGCCGGGTCATGAACGCGACTCCCGTGCGGCCCGGATGCGCAACGACGGCTGCCAGCAGCGGATCGTCGACCGCGCCGAGGCGCTCGGCCCCCACGCCTCCGGTGCCGATCAGCAAGACGCACATGCCGATGATGAATGCCACGCCGATGGCCGTCGCCAGCGCCTTGGGCATGGATGCCGCCATGTCGTGCATCTCGGCGGCCGCGTGAGCCGCTTGTTCGACCCCCAGAAACAGGAACAGCGCGAAGGGAATGCACTGCGCGGCGCCGAGCAGGCCGTGGGGCAGCAAGGTCGCCGCGCCGTCGGGGCCTGTGCTGAAGAGCAATGCCGGCTGGAACTCGGGCGCCATGAACGAGCAGAACGCGACCAGGATGACGAGCGCCGCAACGCCCACGATGACGGTCAAGCTCACCGCTTCCTGCGCGCCCCGCAGCTGCAGGCCGAGAACCAAGACGAGAAAGGCGATCTTGACCGGCCAGCCGCCGAAACCCAGCCAGGCCGAGACGTAGGCTTCGCTGAAGGACATCGCAAGCCCGGCGCCGACGGCGAGCGCGATGGCGACCGACATGCCGGTCAAATACGCGAATGAGGGTCCGAATGCGCGGTGCACGTAGGCATCGAACCCCCCGGCGCCGGGCAGCGCGGCGGAGAGTTCCGCCAGCGTCTGGGTGAGGCCCAGGAACAGCAGCAACATGGCGAGCGCCGCCATGAACATGCCGCCCCAGCCGCCGATCGCGAGCCCGTAGTTCCAGCCGGCCGTGTTGCCGGAAATGGCAATGGCGATGCCGAGGGCCGACACCTGCATCCAGTGCAGGGCCCCCGACTTCAGGGACGAAGGCTCGCCGGCGGCTTCGGTGGTCACGCTCATTCGCTGCTCCTGGCGCGGGCTCCGGGGACTTCCCGCGCGGCGCGGCCGCGCCGGGTCCGGGGCGATGCCTTATTTGCCCCAACGGTAGGTGAAGGTCGCGCCGTAGGTGCGCGGCGGCCCGTAAACGCCCTGGTTGAAGCCGAGGAAGCCCGACAGGTCGAGATTATAGATCCGGTAGTACTTGTCCGCGAGGTTGCGCACCCAGCCGCTCACGTCCCACTTCCCGTCCGCCGATCCGTAGCCGAAGCGCGCATTGAACAGGGCGTACGAGGGCTGGAGGTCGACCGGGGCATTGATGAGCTCGAGATATTGCTGCTTGTTCCATTTCCCGTCGACCTCCGCGGACAGATGTCCGCCGAACGCCGGCCACTCGTAATGGGCCACGCCGTTGATGCTCCAGGGCGGCGCCTGGGGCATCTGCGTGGTGAGAAGATCCCCGGCGGGCGTCGGCACGTTGAGCGCGCGGCTGTCGAGTTCCGACACGCCGAGTTCCAGATTGAGCCCGTGCAGCGGAATGACCGCGAATTCGATCTCGGCCCCTTTCACCCGGGCGTTGATGTTCTCGACGATGGTGGTCGCGACGTCGAGGAAAAAGCCCTGGTAGTTGCGGTAGTCATAGTAGAACGCCGACGCGTTCAAGCGGCCGGCGCCGCCCCAGAACGTGGACTTGACGCCGCCCTCGTAGCTGGTGAGCGTCTCCGCGTTGTAGCGCAGGTTGAGCACCGGCTGGCCGGTCGCCTCCGCGTAGGCGGGGCTCAGATTGACGTAACCGGAACTCGGCGCCGACCAGCCGCCCCCCTTGGCTCCGCGATTGACGCTGCCGTACGCCATGACGTCGGGCGTGAACTTGTAGTCGAGTTCGACCTTGCCCGTCGGCAGGTTGTCGGTCTTCTCCGCCTGCGGGAAACCGGCGGCGGTCGAATAGGTGACTGCGTACGGATAGCCGCCGGGCGGGGTGGCCGCGTTCGGCGGCCCGCACACGTTGCAGCTGTAATTGAGGATGTACTGCTTCTCGTCCTCGGTGTAGCGCGCGCCGGCGATTCCCGTCCAGTGATCGGTGAAGTCGTACTCGAGCTGCCCGAAGATCGACGGGGAACTCGTCCGCAGTCCGAGCAGGGCGAGGCCGTCGCCGTAGGGAAACGGGACGTTGCCGATGTAGTCCGGCAGCGCCGTTCCTTCCAGGTTCGAGGTCTTGTAATTCAAATAGTAGGCGCCCGTTATCCAGCGCATCGATCCCACGGTGCCGTTCAGCCGCAATTCCTCGGAAAATTGCTGGTAGTGAACGTCGGTCGTGTAGACGAAGGTCGGCTGCGGCGAGATCGACGATTCCTCGCTGTAGCGCTTCTGCAGGCTCATGTAGTCCGTCACCGAAACGAAGGAGAAGGCGTCGAAGTTCCAGTTGAAGTGGACCGTCGAGCCCCATACGGTGCGGTTGAAGTGGCCCGGATCGCCCACTTCCTGGTCGAAGGGATTGGTGCTCGGATTGATGTAGCCGGAGTCGTCGGGCTGTCCCGGCGTGAACGCGCCGCGGCCGGTCGCATCCGGCTGGGACGACGCCCACGAGTAGTTGCCCGAGACTTCGTGGTCGTTGTTGAGCGCGTGCAGCTTGAGATCGACCTCGCCCCGGTCGGAGAGCTTGAATTTGAACTGCACGCGCCCGGCGTAGAGCCGTTCGGTGTTGATGTTGGGGCCGAGGCTGTTGGAGAGGTATCCCGCGTGCTGCGAGGTCGAGAACGCGGCCCGGGTGCTGATGTCGTCGGTGAGCGGGCCGCCCACGGCGCCCTCGGATTGAAACGTGCCGTAATTTCCGCCGGTGACCTGGATGTATCCATCCGGCGTATCCGTGGGCTGCTTGCTGATGTACTGGATCAGGCCGCCGGTTGCGTTGCGGCCGAACAGCGTGCCCTGCGGCCCACGCAGCACCTCCACGCGCTGCAAGTCGAACAGCGCCCCGGCGAGCGCGCCCGTGTTCGCGATGTAGGCGTCGTCCGCGTACACGGCGATCGGCGCCTCCTGGTGGTCGCTGAAGTCGTTCTGCGAGACGCCGCGCAGGTTGTAGACCGTGACCGTGGCGCCGTACTGGTTGAACTGCAGGCCCGGCACCTGTCCGGCGATGTCGGTCACGTCCTTCAGGCCCAGCGCCTCGAGGGATTTCGAGTCGAAGGCGGTCACCGAGGTGCCGACGTCCTGCAGGTTCTGCTCGCGCTTCTGCACGGTGACGATGATTTCGCCCAGGGTGTCGGTCGGCTCGGAATCCGCCGCCAGGCATTCGGGCAGGGCGCCCAGGGAGACGGCGCCCGTGACCATGGCGGCCGCCAGAATCGGGCGGGTCCGGTGGAAGGGAACAACCCGTTCGTCGTTCATCCGGCGCATGCTCGGTGCTCCTCGAGGATTTACAGCAGGTCAGCGGGCCGCGGGCGCACATCGCATTGCGCGTTGTCCGAATCGGCGGTGCATCCCGACATTAGTCGACTTTAGTCGAGTATCATGGACGCCCCTGCGTCTGTCAACGGGTCGCGATGCCTGCGCGGGGCGGCGCGCGCGGTCCGCGCGCTGCGGATCGGCGTCCCCAGCGGATTTCGTCGCCGAGGACGTGTAGGATTGAGCTCATGTCGCGCACCTCGAAGGACAGGAAGGGAGGCCCGGCGGTGGCGCAGGCGCCGACGGCCGCGCCTGCGTCGTATCGCGCGCCGGGGATCGCCCGCCGCGCGCGCCTGTTGCAGGCGGCGCGGCAGCTGCTTCGCACGCACGATCTGGATCGGCTGAGCCTCGCCGACGTCGCGGCCAAGGCGCGCATTCCCAAGGGATCGGCGTATCACTACTACGGTGACATTCTCGACGTGTATGCGCAGCTGCTCGCCGTCATCGACGAGGAGTTGCTCGAGGACGCGCGCCGCCCGCTGCGCAGCGCCTCCATCCGGTGCTGGGCCGACGTGGTCGCCACGCTGATTCGCCGCGCCGTGCGCTACTACGCCGCCGACCCGGCCGCCCGGCAGCTGATCCTGAGCGCCAAGGCTCCGCCCGTGCTGAAACTGCGCGATCGGAACAACGACATCCAGATCGGCAGCGTGTTCGTGCGGCACTTCGAGACGCACTTCGTGCTGCCCGCGCGTCCGCGGCAAGCCGCCATCTTCTACCGCGCGGTCGAGATCGCCGATCTCATGTTTTCGCTGTCGATTCTCGAACACGGGCGCATCACCGGGGAGATGGCCGCCGAAGCGGTGCGCGCGATGGTGGGTTACCTGGGCGGCTATTATCCGGCGGTTTTGCCGCTGCGGCCGGACGCCGGAACGCCGGCCGGAACATCGGCCGGAAAATTGGCCAAAACATCGGCAAGGGAGCCCAGGAGAGCTTCGCGCTCATGAGCCTCGCACGCAGATTCGAGCGCGCGTCCGAGCGCCATGCGGGCCGCGACTTCATTCATGTGCCGGCGGCGTCGGCGCGCGGCTATGCGCCGGATGCGATCACGATCACCTATGCCGGGGCGCGGCGGCGGGTCGACGACCTGCGGCGCGCCTATGCCGGAGCGGGATACGGCCGCGGCCACCGGGTCGCCGTCGCGCTCGACAACCGGCCCGAGTTTTTCCTGCACCTGCTCGCCTTGGCCGGACTCGGGTCGAGCGTGGTGCCGCTCAACGGCCAGATGACCCGGGAGGAATTGCGCTTCATATTGAATCACTCCGGAGCGGCGTTGACGGTCGCCCACGAGGGGCACGAGGCGCTGCTGCAGGGTGCGATGCCGGCCGATGGCCGATGGACGCCCGGCGCGGACGGCGCGCCGCCCGCTCCCGTGCGCGCGCCGGCCGCGGGCGGCGACGAGGTGGCGCTGGTCTATACGTCCGGTACGACCGGAACACCGAAGGGATGCATTCTGGATGAGAGCTACTTCGAGTGCATGGGCGCGCACTACGTCGGCATTGGCGGCTATTGCGCCTTCCGGGAAGGTGAGGAGCGGCTCGTCACGCCGCTGCCGGTGACCCACATGAACGCGCTCGCCGCGTCGTTCACGGCCATGCTGTTCACGGGCGGCTGCCTGGTGCAGCTCGACCGGTTCCATCCGGCCACGTGGTGGGACACGCTGCGCGAATCGCGCGCCACCTGCTTTCACTATCTCGGCGTCATGCCGGCGATGTTGCTCGCGGCGCCGCCCTCCCCCCGGGACCCTCTCGGCGGCTCGGTGCGGTTCGGCTTCGGAGCCGGCGTCGACCCCAGGCATCATGCCGCTTTCGAGGAGCGCTTTGGAGTCCCGCTGGTGGAGGCCTGGGCCATGACCGAGACCGGGGGCGCCGCGTGGATCACGGCAAGTCACGAACCCCGGCATGTCGGCCAGCGTTGCTTCGGGCGCGCTCCGGCTGGTCTCGACTGGCGCGTCGTGGACGATGGCGGCGACGCTGTCGCAGAGGGCCGGCCCGGCGAACTCCTGGTGCGCCGTTCCGGCGGCGAGCCGCGGCGGGGATTCTTTGCCGGATACTACCAGGATCCCTTGGCCACCGAGGCCGCCTGGGCCGGCGGATGGTTCCACACCGGCGACATCGTCCGGGTGGGTCCCGATGGTTCGTTCTTCTTCGTGGATCGCCTGAAGAACATGATTCGCCGCAGCGGGGAGAACATCGCCGCCGTCGAGGTCGAGAGCATCGTGCAGCAGGTGCCGGGAGTGGCGGCCTGCGCCGTCGCCGCGGTTCCCGATGACCTGCGCGGCGAGGAAGTCTTCGTGTTCGTCGTGCCTGCGCCGGGCCGGGCCGCGGGGCGGGCGTTGGCCGAGGAGATACAGGCCGGCTGCCTGCACCGGCTGGCGTATTTCAAGGCGCCGGGGTACGTCGCCTGCGTCGATGCGTTGCCGCAGACCGCCTCTCAGAAATTGTCCCGCGGCGAGGTGAAGCGCCGTGCCGCCGCGGCGGTCGAGTCGGGCGCGGTGTTCGATCTGCGCCCGGGCAAGAAGCGCCCGGCGCCGGCCGGCGCTTGATCCATGGCCGGCGCGGCGCCGTCGTTCGAGTATCATTGCAGGCGGCCGGCGTCGTGAGCGTCTCTTCGGGAGTGTCTTGATGAACAGGTATCGCAACGACCCAGCGGGAATCGCCGCGCTCGTGCGGCCGGATTCCGTGCACCGCGACGTGTATTGCAATCCCGAGGTGTTCGACCTGGAGATGGAGCGGTTGTGGCACCGCGCCTGGGTCTACGTCGGGCATGCGAGCCAGGTTCCGAATGCCGGCGATTACTACACGGCGAACGTGGGTCGTGAGCCCGTGATCATGGTGCGCGGGGGCGACGGCAAGGTGCGCGTGCTGATGAACCGCTGTGCCCACAAGGGCGCGAAACTGCTGTCGGCCGCGCAAGGGGCCTGTCCCGGCGGCATCCTGCGCTGCCCGTATCACGGATGGACCTACCGGCTCGACGGCAGCGTGCGCACCATCCCCCTGCGCGAAGGCTACGCCGGCAGCGGGCTCGAGGAATCGCCCGCGGCGCGCGGCGTGGCGGCCGTGGCGAACGTCGCGCAGTACCGGGGCTTCGTGTTCGCGCGCCTCAGCGCCGCCGGCTTGAGCTTCGAGGACTACTTCGGCGAGTCCCTGTCCTCCATGGACAACATGGCCGACCGCTCCCCGGTGGGACGTCTCGAAGTGACCGGCGGAGTGCTCAGGTACATGCACGATTGCAACTGGAAGATGTTCATCGAGAACCTGAACGATACGATGCATCCCATGGTGGCCCACGAGTCGTCCGCCGGCACGGCGCGGGATCTGTGGAAGACGCAGCCGCCCGATGCGCCCAAGCCCATGGTGATCGAACAATTCCTGCCCTTCGTCTCGAGCTACGAGTTCTTCGACAAGATGGGCGTGAAGGTGTACCCCAACGGCCACAGCTACACGGGCGTCAATTTCTCGATCCATTCGCAGTACTCGGCCATTCCCGACTACGAGGCGGCGATGCAGGGCGCCTACGGCGCGGAGCGCGCCCGCGCGATCCTCGGCGAGGCGCGCCACAACACCGTTTACTACCCGAGCCTGACCATCAAGGGGGCCATTCAGACGATTCGCGTCGTGCGTCCGATCACCGTCGATCGGACGCTGATCGAGAGCATGACGCTGCGGCTGGTCGGCGCCCCCGATTCGCTGCTCGAGCGCAGCGTCATGTACACGCGGCTCATCAACGCGCCGACCTCGGTGGTGGGCCACGACGATCTGCACTGCTACCGGTCGATCCAGGAGGGGCTTGCCGCCGGGGGCAACGAGTGGGTGAGCCTGCACCGCAACTGCCCGCCCGCGGAACCCAGCGTCGTCGGAACGCACAACGGGACCAGCGAGGTGTCGATGCGCGGGCAGTTCCGGGCCTGGCTCGCGGGCATGACCGCGCCCGAGGGTCCGCGATGACCATCGCGGTTCCGGCCGACGGGGAACTCGCGGCGTTCGTGTACCACGAGGCGCGGCTGATCGACGAGAAGCGCTTCGCCGAATGGTACGATCTGTTCGCGGAGGACGGCCTGTACTGGATGCCCTTGACGCGGGATCAGCCCGACGGCCGCGTGCACACGTCGTTGTTCTACGAGGATCGGCTGCTCCTCAAGGTGCGGATCGAACGGCTGAAGAATCCGAATTCCTTCTCGCAGGCGCAGCCGAGCTGGTGTCAACACGTCCTGCAGGCCCCGGCCGTCGAGTCCCGCGACGATGCCCGCAACCAGTATGTGGTTCGTACTCCGTTCGTCTATGCCGAATCGCAGGGCGACCGGCAGGACATCTACGCGGGGGTCGCGTGGCATCACCTGGCCGTGCTCGAGGGGCGGCTGCGTATGCGCGTGAAGAAGATCGACTTGCTGAACCGCGGCGCGGCGCTGCCGTCCCTGCAGTTGTTCCTATGACGCCCGGATCCGCCGGCCGCGCGCTGTCCCCGGAGCCCCGCCGAGCGGTGCTCACCGGCGGCAGCTCGGGAATAGGCGCCGAGACCTGCCGTGCCCTTCTGGCCGCCGGCTACGAAGTCGTTGCGGTCTCGCGGCGCGCGCCGCCGATCTCCTCGCCGTCGCTGCGTTCCGTCCAGGTGGACCTGACCGACGCCGCGGCCACGCACGACGCGCTCGCGCGCCTGGCCGCCGAGGCGCCGGCGACGACCCTGGTGCACTGCGCCGGCGCGATCCGGGAGGCGCCGCTGGAGCGCGTGACCCAGGCCGATCTCGCGGCATTGACGAACCTGCATCTGGGAGCGGCCATTTCGCTGGTGCAGGCGAATCTCGCCGCCATGAAACAGGCGCGCTTCGGGCGCATCGTGCTGGTATCCAGCCGCGCCGTCCTGGGCCTCGCGAACCGCACGGCGTACGCGTCGACCAAGGCGGGCATGCTCGGGCTGGCGCGCACCTGGGCGCTGGAGCTCGCCTCCTTCGGCATCACCACCAACGTCGTTGCGCCCGGCCCGATCGCCGAGACCGAGATGTTCGATGGCGTGATGTCGGGCAACGAGCAGAAGCTCGCCGCCGTCACGAGGTCGATTCCGGTCGGACGTCTCGGCTCGCCGGCGGATGTCGCGCGGGCCGTGCTCTTCTTCACGAGTCCCGACGCCTCGTTCGTCACCGGCCAGACGCTGTACGTGTGCGGGGGCGCGTCGGTGGGCAGCCTGGTGCTTTGAGCGCGCACGCCCCCGAGTCCCCGGCCCGCGATCCGGCAGGCTATGCGGACGTGGTGCTGGCCGCTCCGGTCACGGTGCCGTACGTGCGCTACTCCATCCGCAGCACGCATTGGTTCGTCGCGCGCGCGCTGGCCGCGATGCTCGAGTCCGCGGGGCTTCGCAAGCCGGACTTGGACGGGTTGTCGCTGGGCAGCTTCATGCTGGCGCCGGACACGGCCATCGGCCTGACCCAGCATCTGGGGATCACGGCGCGCTGGCTCGATTACGTGCCGCTGGGAGGCGCCTGCGGCATCGTGGCCCTGCGGCGCGCGCTGCGCGCGGTTCAGTCGGGTGATGCGGAGGTCGTGGCCTGTGTCGGCGCCGATACCAACCACGTCGAATCGTTCCGCGCGAGTCTCGGCAGCTTCAGCGTGTTCGCGCGGGATGCGGTGTTTCCGTACGGCTCGGGCGGACCCAATGCGAGCTTCGCGTTCCTCACCTCGCATTACATGCGCGAATTCGGCGCCACCCGCCAGGACTTCGGCAAGCTGTGCGTGGCGCAGCGGGACAATGCGCTCGGGTATCGCCATGCCATGTTCAAGAAGAAGCTGACGTTGGACGAGTATCTGAACGCCCGGCTTATCGCGGAGCCCATCCGGCTGTTCGATTGCGTCATGCCCTGCGCCGGGGCGGAGGGGTTCCTGGTGATGCGGCGCGAGCGCGCCCGGCGGCTCGGCTTGAAATACGTCCGCGTGCTGTCGACCTGCGAACGCCACAACGCGTTTCCCGACGATCCCATCCAGATGCGCGGCGGGTGGGTGCTCGACCGCGAGCGCCTCTACGATTCCGCGGGCGTCGGGCCGGCCGACATGAGTTTCGTGCAGACCTACGATGATTATCCGGTGATGTCGCTGATTCAGCTCGAGGACCTCGGCTTCTGCGCCAAGGGCGACGGCCCGCAATTCGTCCGGCGCAACACCTTCACCACCGACGGGACCTTTCCGATCAACACCAGCGGCGGCCAGTTGTCGGCGGGCCAGGCGGGATGCGCGGCGGGCTTCCTCGGCCTGGTCGAGGCGATCCGCCAGCTGTCGGGGCAGAATTTGGCGCGTCCCGTGCCCGGGGCGCGGCATGCGATGGTCGTGGGCTTCGGCATGATCACCTACGACCGCGGCCTGTGCTCCGCCGCGGCGATCCTGGCGGGGGGCGCATGACCGGCCCGCTCACCCGCCCGAAGCGCAAGAATCCGGTTCTTCGGACCCGGTTGCCGCTGCTGCCGCCCTGGCAGCGCTCGCGCGCGGCGCTCGGATTGACCGCTTGCGCCGCCCTCGGGCGCTTCGAGCTGCAGACTTGCCGCGCCTGCGGGGCGGTGCAATATCCGCCGCGCGAGGCCTGTCATTCCTGCCTGTCGGGCGAGCTCGAATGGCGGCTCCAGGACGGGGCCGGCGAACTCATCGCCGAAACGACGATCCACCACAGCAACGATTCTTTCTTTCGCGAGCGGCTGCCGTGGCGTCTCGGCATGGTGCGCCTCGACGCGGGGCCCACCGTGGTGGTCCATCTGCACGGCGCCTGCGCGCCGGCGCCGTCGCGCGTCCGGGTGAACACGCGGCTCGACAAGGCCGGCCAGGGCGTGCTGGTCGCATTTCCGCCGGAGGAGGTTCAGAACATGGCCAACGACAAGCAACTCAGGGAAATGACCTGCGATCCGCGGTTCCGCAAGGTGCTGGTGACCGACGGCAAGACCGCCGTGGGACAGTCGCTGGTGCGAGCCGTGATCGGCGCGGGCGCGGACCTCGTCTGGGTCGGATTTGCCGAGCCCTGGAAGAAATTTCCCGGGTTGCAGGAGATCGCGGCGCTGCCGCAGGTGACGTTGATCCCGCTCGACGTGACGGATTCCAAGTCGATCCGCACCCAGGCCGGCGAGATCGGCGGGCGCGTGGACATCCTCATCAACAATGCGGAGGTGCACCGCACCCATGGCATCGCGTCCCGCGCCGGCATCGAAGCGGCGCGGGCCGAGATGGACGTGAATTATTTCGGGTTGCTGCGCCTGGCGCAGGAGTTCGGGCCGGCGCTGAAATCCCGCGGCGCCGACGGCCAATCCAGCGCCACCGCCTGGGTGAATCTGCTGTCGGTCTACGCGCTCAGCAACTTTCCCGCGCACGGCACGTTCTCGGCGTCGAAGGCCGCGGCGCTGTCGCTCGCGCAATGCCTGCGCGCCGAAATGCGGCCGGCGGGCATCCGCGTGATCAACGTGTTCCCGGGGCCCATCGACGACGAATGGAACCAGGCACTGCCGCCGCCGAAGCTTGGCGCGCAGGCGCTGGCGCGCGCCGTGGTGGCGGCCTTGCAGGACGGCGTCGAGGACGTCTATCCGGGCGATGTCGCGCAGGAGTGGCTGGAGCGCTTCAGGGAGAACCCCAAGGTGCTGGAGCGGGAGCTGGCGGGAATGGCGGGTTAGCGGGGAATACGCATGGCGGCAAACACACTGAACCTACTCGTCGCGGACCTGCTGTCGGGGCGGATACGCATCGTCGATCTCACGCAGACGCTGTCGTCGGACTTCCCGCAGATCGCGCTGCCGCCGGAATTCGGGCAGTGCTGGCCGTTTCGGCTGGAGGAGATCTCCCGGTACGACGACCGGGGGCCGGCCTGGTATTGGAATAATTTCTCCTGCGGCGAGCACACCGGCACGCATTTCGACGCCCCCATTCATTGGATTTCGGGCCGCGACCTGCCGAACAACTCGACCGACACGGTGCCCGTGCAGCATCTCCTCGGGGCGGCCTGCGTCATCGACTGTTCGCGCGAGGCCGGGGCGGATGCCGACTATCTCCTCACCGTCGATCGCGTGCGGCAGTGGGAATCGGTCCATGGCCGCATCCCGCCGCGCTCCTGGGTGCTGATGCGCACCGATTGGTCGAAGCGCACGGATCCCGTGCTCTACCAGAACTACGACGAGACCGGCCAGCACACGCCGGGACCGGCGGCCGAGGTCGTGCGCTTTCTCGTCGACGATCGGGACGTGGTGGGGTTCGGCACGGAGGCGATCGGAACCGATGCGGGCCAGGGCTACCACCTCAAGCCGCCGTATCCGTGCCACTATTTCATGCACGGCGCGGGGCGCTATGGGCTGCAGTGCCTGACCAACCTCGATCAGCTGCCGCCGACGGGCTCGGTGATTTTCTGCCCGCCGCTCAAGATCAAGCACGGATCCGGCAGCCCGATCCGCGCGTTGGCGCTGGTGCCGGCTTAGACGGCTGCGGGTCCGGCCGCCGGCGGCGGCCGGCCGTCTCCATTGTGAGGCGCTGGACCGCATGATATATCCGACTGCCGACCGGCGTGGAATAGGACAGGATTCATGGCGGAACGATCGTTCGAACGCGAGGTGGAGAAGCTGCGGCTGGGGGCGGGAGAAGAGTTCCGCGGCGAGGGCATTCTCGCCGTCACCAAGGCGCTGCTGCAGTCGGGCGTCGGCTACGTGGGCGGTTATCAGGGCGCGCCGATCTCCCATTTGATGGACGTGCTGTCGGATGCTCAGGGCTTGCTGAAGGAGCTCGGCGTCCACTTCGAGGCGAGCGCCTCCGAGGCCGCCGCCGCCGCCATGCTCGCCGCGTCGGTGAACTATCCGATTCGCGGGGCGGTCACCTGGAAATCGACCGTCGGCACCAACGTCGCCTCCGATGCGCTCGCCAACGTCGCCTCGGGGGGCGTGACGGGCGGAGCCCTGATCATCATCGGCGAGGACTACGGCGAAGGTTCGTCGATCATGCAGGAGCGGTCGCACGCCTTCGCGATGAAGTCGCAGATCTGGCTGCTGGACCCGCGTCCGAACCTCGAGAGCATCACCGCGATGGTGGAAAAGGGATTCGAGCTGTCCGAGGCTTCCCATACGCCGGTGATGCTCGAGCTGCGCATCCGGGCCTGCCACCTCTATGGGCGCTTCCGGGCGAAGGACAATCGCAGGCCTTCGTTCACCCCGCAGCAGGCGCTCGAACATCCGGTGCGCGACCTCGAGCGCATCGTGCTTCCGCCGGCGAACTTTGCGCACGAACGGGAGAAGGTGGAGAAGCGATGGCCCGCGGCCGTCGAGTTCGTGCACCGCGAGAAACTGAATGAATTCCTCGGCGCCGGCGCCGGCGAGGTCGGATTGATCCTGCAGGGCGGCCTGTACAACACGCTGCTGCGCTCGCTGGCGCTGCTGGGCCTCGTGGACGCGGCCGGAGAGGCGGCGCTGCCTCTGTACGTCCTGAACGTCACCTATCCCTTGATCGACGCCGAGATCATCGAATTCTGCCGCGGCAAGTCGGCCGTCATGGTCATCGAGGAAGGGCAGCCCGACTACATCGAGCAGTCCATCAGCACGACGCTGCGGCGTGCCGACCTGCCGGCCCGGATCTGCGGCAAGGACTTCCTGCCGCAGGCGGGCGAGTACACGAGCATCGTGCTGCGGCGTGGCGCTCGCGCATTTCTCGAGCGTCACGCGGCCGGACTGCTGGACGCGGCGGCCGCGCCGGCGCGGCTCGGCGGGCGTGCGCCGTCGAAGGAGGCGCAGGCGCTCGCGAGCGTCCTCCCCGGCCGTCCGCCCGGCTTCTGCACGGGCTGTCCGGAGCGGCCGATATTCACGGCCATGAAGCTGGTTCAGCGCGAACTCGGGCCGCAGCACATCAGCTGCGACATCGGCTGTCACCTGTTCTCGATCATGCCGCCGTTCAGTCTCGGCAATACCACGATGGGATACGGTCTGGGCGCCGCGGGCGCCGCGGCCTTCGGCGGAGGCATGGGCCGCCGCGCCATCGCCGTGATGGGCGACGGCGGGTTCTGGCACAACGGCCTCACCTCCGGCGTCGGCAATGCCGTATTCAACCAGTCCGACAACGTGCTGGTCATCGTCGACAACGGCTACTCCGCCGCCACGGGCGGCCAGGACATCCTGTCGTCGCGGGCCGAGAACCGCAGCAAGAGCACGCGCCATTCGATCGCCGACGCCGTTCGCGGCGTCGGCGTGAAGTGGCTGCGGGTCGTCGACCGGACCTACGATCTTGCCCGGATGCGCGACGTCTTGCGCGAGGCGCTGACGACGCTCGAGAAAGGCCCGAAGGTGATCATCGCCGCGAGCGAGTGCATGTTGAACCGCCAGCGGCGCGAGCGGCCCGCCACGGCCCGCGCCATCGCCGCCGGCTCGCGCATCGTGCGCGAGCGCTTCGGCGTCGACCCCGATACCTGCACCGGCGATCATTCATGCATTCGCCTGTCGGGATGCCCATCGCTCACGATCAAGCCGAACCCCGACCCGCTGCGCACCGATCCCGTCGCGCACGTCGACAATTCCTGCGTGGGCTGCGGTCTGTGCGGCGAGGTATCGCACGCCGCCGTGCTCTGTCCCTCCTTCTACCGGGCCGACCTGGTGTTCAATCCGGGCCGCTGGGACCGGTGGATGGCGCAGATGCGCTCGGCCGTCATCGGCTTCCTGCAGCGCCGCGCCGAGGCGAATCGGTTGAGCCGTGCCTTCTGAGGCCGCCGTGACGCGCCCGATCTGCATCGCGATCGCCGCGCTCGGAGGCCAGGGCGGCGGTGTGCTGGCCGAATGGCTGGTGGCGGTCGCCGAGGGCCACGGCTGGCTCGCGCAATCGACGTCGGTGCCGGGGGTGGCCCAAAGGACGGGGACGACGGTGTACTACGTCGAGGCGGCGCCGCGGGGCGGCGCCGAGCCGGTCATGGCCCTCATGCCGACGCCGGGCGACGTCGATCTCGTGGTCGCCGCCGAACTCATGGAAGCCGGCCGGACGATCCTGCGCGGATTGGTGACGCCGGAGCGGACCACGCTCATCGCATCCAGTCACCGGGTGTACGGCATCGGCGAGAAATCGGCGATGGGCGACGGCATCGCGGACGCCAAGGCCGTCCTCGACGCGGCCCGCGCCGAGGCCCGCCGGTTCATCTGCTTCGACATGGACGCCGCGGCGAACGAGACGCGGACGGTGATCAGCGCGGTCCTGCTGGGGGCGGTCGCCGCTTCCGGCGTGTTGCCGTTCCCGCGCGCACTCTACGAGCAGGCGATCCGCGACTCCGACGTTGCCGTCGAGCCCAGTCTCGCCGGCTTCGACCTGGGCTTCGCGCGGGCGCTCGGCGCGGCGCCCGAACTCGAGTTGCCCGCGCCGGGCGCGGCGCCGTCCACCGCGACCGGGCGGAATCTCGACGGTCGGATCCGGCAGATGTTCCCCGCCCATCTGCACGGACTCGCGGCCGAGGGCGTGCGCCGCCTTCTGGATTACCAGGATGCCGCCTATGCCGCCCTGTATTTACAGCGCTTGGAACGCCTGCTGCGCCGCGACGGGGTGCTATCGGCCGGCGGACACGAATACCGGCTGACGGCGGCGGTTGCGCGGCATCTTGCGCTGTGGATGTCGTTCGAGGATCCGATCCGCGTGGCCGATCTCAAGACGCGCGGGACGCGCTTCGAGCGGGTCCGCAAGGAGGTGCGGGCCGCCCCGGACCAGATCGTGTACGTGACCGAGTTCATGCATCCGCGGTACCAGGAATTCTGCGAGACATTGCCGGCGGGTCTGGGCGGATGGATGCTGCGGAGCCGGGCCGCGGCGGCGCTCTTCAAGCCCGTGTTCAAGCGCGGCCGCCGCGTCGCCACCGCCAGCTTGAGCGGTTTCCTCCTGCTGTATGCGCTCTCCGGTCTGCGGCGCTTTCGTCCGCGGACCTTGCGGTACCGCCGGGAACAGGGCCGGATCGATCAGTGGCTCGAAAGCGTGATGTCGGCCGCCGGCCGCGACTATGCGCTCGGCATCGAGGTGGCGGAGTGCGCGCGGCTCATCAAGGGCTACGGCGACACGCATGAGCGGGGCCTGAAGAACTTCACCGCCATCATGACTGCGATGCAGCGCAACCCCCAGGACGGCGGCCTGGCGCGGCTGGTGCGCACGCTGCGCCTCGCGGCGCTCGCGGACGAGGACGGCAACGCGCTCGCGCAGCAGCTGTCCGCCATCCGTCACGAAACGGCCGAGCGCGCCCCGGCGGCCTAGCCGGATGCAGGGCGGGTGGCGCGGTCCACCCGGCCTTCAGCGGCCGGCGGACTCGACCGAGTGGCGCAAATGCGCGAGGAGCTTCATCAGCGAGTCTATCTGCCCGCCCGTGAGCTCGCCGAACATCTCATCGATCCAGCCTTCGTGAACGCGGGCCATCCTCGCGAACGTCTGCCGGCCCTTCGACGTGAGACGAACCGTGGCGACGCGCCGGTCGTTGAGCGCACGGACGCGCGACACGAGGCGGTCGCGGATCAGGCGCGACACGACGCCGGTCACGTTGCCGTTCGACACCATCATCGAGGAGGAGAGCTCGCTCATCCTGAGGCCCTCCGGATGCCGCTCCAGCGCGGCGAGCAGCTCGAAGCGGGGCAGCGTGGAGCCGAAGTCCGCCTCGAGCAGCGCCCGGATGCGCTTCTCGACCACCGTCGAGCACGAGAGGAGCCGCAGCCAGAGGCGCAGCGAACGTTTGCTGTGCGGCGCCCCTCCCAGCTTGTCCACATGTTTCACGGCGGGGTCGATCATGGGGTGGGGTCTCCGAAACGGCGGCCGGCTAACTGTTTTAACCCTGAAATGATACCGCAAGATGCTTGACACTTAAAACAATTCGCCCGTACCATGCGGCAAACCGGAGTAGCCATGAAGCGCATCGTGTGTCTCGGCGGCGGCCCGGCCGGGCTTTACGCGGCAATCCTCTTCAAGCGGGCGCTGCCGCGCGCCCGGGTCGAGGTCTATGAGCGCAACCGGGCCGACGACACCTTCGGCTGGGGCGTCGTGTTCTCGGACAAGACGATGCAGGGCTTTCGCGACGTCGACCGCGAGTCGCACGACGCGATCGTGGCCGACTTCCACCACTGGGACGACATCGACGTGCACCTGCGGGGCGAGTCGATCCGCTCGGGAGGGCACGGATTCTGCGGCATCGGCCGCAAGCGGCTCCTGAACATCCTGCAGGCCCGCGCGGCCGCGCTCGGCGTCGCGCAAACCTTCGAATACGAGGTCGCGGGCACTGCGCCGTTCGCGGACGCCGACTTGATCGTGGCGTCGGACGGCGTCAACAGCCGGACCAGGAGCGAGCACGCGGCGGTCTTCCAGCCCGACGTCGACGTGCGCAAGTGCCGGTTCATCTGGCTGGGGACCCGCCATCTGTTCGGCGCGTTCACGTTCGCGTTCGAGCGGACCGAGCACGGCTGGTTCCAGATGCATGCGTATCAATTCAGCCGGGACATGTCCACGGTGATCGTCGAGACGCGCGAGGAGACGTGGAAGGCTGAAGGGTTGGACCAGCTCGACACCGGGCAGTCCATCGAATTCTGCGAGGGCCTGTTCGGCCGGTACCTGGGCGGCGAGCGTCTGCAGAGCAACGCGCGGCATCTGCGCGGTTCCGCGTGGCTCAACTTCAACCGCGTGCTGTGCAGGCAATGGCACTCGGGCAACATCGTCCTGATCGGGGACGCCGCGCACACGGCGCATTTCGGCATCGGTTCCGGCACCAAGCTTGCCATGGAGGATGCCGTCTCGCTGGTGGGCAAGGTCGCCGCCGCGCCGCAGGTCCGTGCCGGGCTCGAGGCCTATCAGGCCGAGCGCAGCCTCGAGGCGCTCAAGCTGCAGAGCGCGGCCCGCAACCGCATGGAGTGGTTCGAGAACGTCGAGCGCTACACGCGCCTGCCCACGCTGCAGTTCGCCTATTCCCTGATGACGGGCAGCCAGCGCATCGGCCATGCGAATCTGCGCTTGCGCGATCCGGCCTTCGTCGACCGGGTGGAGCGGGACCTCGCTGACCGGAACGGCGTCGACGCCCGGCCCCCCATGTTCCTGCCGTTCACCCTGCGCGGATTGACGCTCGCGAACCGGGTGGTGGTGTCGCCGATGGCCCAGTACCGGGCCGTCGACGGCGTGCCGCAGGAGTGGCACCTGGTGCACTATGGCGCGCGCGCCTGCGGCGGAGCGGGGTTGGTCGTGACGGAGATGACGTGCGTGAGCCCGGAGGGGCGCATCACTCCCGGATGCACGGGTCTGTGGAACGAGCCGCAGCGGCTTGCGTGGCAGCGCATCGTCGATTTCGTGCACCGGGAATCGCGGGCGAAGATCGGCCTGCAGCTCGGCCACTCCGGGCGCAAGGGCTCGACGCAGCTGGGATGGGAGGACATCGATCATCCGCTCGCGGCCGGCAATTGGCCGGTGCTGTCCGCCTCGCCGATCCCGTACATGGACGGCGTGAGTCAAGTTCCCCGGGAAATGTCGCGGGCGGACATGGATGAGGTGACCGCGGCATTCGCGGCCGCCGCGCAGCGCGGCGCGTCGGCCGGATTCGACATGCTCGAGCTGCACATGGCGCACGGCTATCTGCTGGCGAGCTTCCTCTCGCCGCTCACCAACCGGCGAACCGACGCCTACGGCGGGGACGTGCGGGGCCGTTTGCGGTACCCGCTCGAGGTGCTCGAGGCCGTGCGCGCTGCATGGCCGGGCGAGCGGCCGATCTCGGTGCGGGTGTCGGCCTGCGACTGGGCGGCGCATGGGATATCGGAAGAAGACCTGGTGGCCGTCGCCGCCGCGCTCAAATCGGGCGGCGCGGATTTGATCGACGTGTCCAGCGGACAAACGGTGGCCTGGCAGCGGCCGGTGTACGGCCGGATGTACCAAACTCCGTTCTCGGACCTCGTCCGCAACGTCGTCGGCATATCGACCCTGGCCGTGGGCAACATCTACGAGCCTGATCACGTCAATACCATCATCGCGGCCGGCCGGGCCGATCTGTGCGCGCTGGCGCGGCCGCACCTCGCGAATCCCTCGTGGACGCTGCAAGCGGCGGCGGGGGAGAAATACGCGGACCAGTGGTGGCCGGAACCCTACCGGGCGGGAAAGGATCAGCTCGAGCGCAACCTGCAGCGCGCCGCGCTGCAGGTCGGCGCGGTATGACGGCGCCCGCGCAACCCGAACGCCACGCCCTGGTGACCGGCGCCGCCCGCGGCATCGGCGCCGCCATCGCCCGCGCTCTCGTCGAGGCGGGTGCGCGAGTCACGCTCGCGGGCCGCGACTTGGGCAAGCTCGAAGCCGCGGCCGGGGGATGGGGCGGCAACACGCAGTGCATCGCGCTCGATGTCACCGCGCCGGAGACGGTGGCCGCGGCATTCGCGCGGGCCGCGGACGCCTTCGGACCGGTCGAATGGCTGGTGAACAACGCGGGACAGGCGGCGAGCGCGCCGTTCCTTCGCACCGACGGCGCCTTGCTGCGCCGGATGCTCGACGTGAACCTCCTGGGGCCCTTTCACTGCATCCAGGCCGCCCTGCCCGCGATGCTGGAGCGGAATTTCGGTCGCATCGTCACCATCGCGAGCACGGCGGCCCTGGTGGGCTATCCCTACGTGAGCGCCTATGCGGCATCGAAGCACGGCGTCGTCGGGCTCACGCGCTCCCTGGCGCTCGAACTCGCCGCCAAGAACATCACCGTGAACGCGGTGTGCCCGGGTTATACCGAGACCGACATGTCGCGCGAAACCCTGAACAATATCCGCGCCAAGACCGGCCGATCCGAGGATGAAGCGCGGATGGCGCTGGTCGGGCACAATCCGCAGCGCCGGATGATCGAGCCCAAGGAAGTGGCGAATGCCGTGCTCTGGCTGTGCAGGCCGGGCGCGGAAAGCATCACCGGCCAGAGCATCGCAGTGGCCGGCGGCGAAGTCACCTGAGCTCATGTCCGACCCATCACCCCGAGCAAGCGCCATGCCGACACCGCAAGCCCCCCTCGCGAATTACGCCGCCGAACACTTCTCCTGGAGCACGTCCGGGCACCTGGGAGCGATCGTGCTCAATCGCCCGGAGCGCAAGAACCCGCTCACCTTCGCATCCTATGCCGAACTGCGCGACCTGTTTCGCGCGCTGGCCTACGACCGCGGGGTGCGCGCGGTTACCATCGCCGGCGCCGGCGGGAATTTTTGCTCCGGCGGCGACGTTCACGAGATCATCGGACCGCTCACCAAGATGACCATGCCGGAGCTGCTCGAATTCACCCGTATGACGGGGGATCTGGTGAAGGCCATGCGCGCCTGCCCGCAGCCCATCATTGCCGCCGTGGACGGTGTGTGCGCGGGAGCGGGCGCCATCATCGCCATGGCATCGGATCTGCGCATCGGCACCGGCGCCGCCCAGACCGCGTTCCTGTTCACCCGGGTGGGGCTCGCGGGCTGCGACATGGGCGCCTGCGCCATGCTGCCGCGGATCATCGGCCACGGACGCGCGGCCGAGTTGCTGTACACGGGCCGGTTCCTGTCGGCCGAGGAGGCGCTGGCGTGGGGGTTCTTCAATCGCATCGTGCCGCCGGAACTGCTCACGGCTGAGGCGCGGCAGCTTGCCGATGCGCTCGCCGCCGGCCCGGCCTTCGCCCACGGCATGACCAAGACCATGCTCAACCTGGAGTGGAACCTGAGTCTCGACCAGGCCATCGAAACCGAGGCTCAGGCACAGGCCATCTGCATGCAGACCGAGGACTTCAAGCGCGCCTACGAGGCGTTTGCGGCGCGTGCCAAACCGGTGTTCGTCGGCCGATGAACAAGCCGCCCGCCGCGACCTATCACGCCGACCTCACGGCGCTGCCTTTCTTCGGGCCCGAGCACCGCGCCATCGCGGCGGCCGCCGAGAACTGGGCGCGCAGCCGGCTTCCGCAGTTCGCGCACGTGGAGACACGCGCGGAGGTCGACCGGCGCTGCCTCGATCTGGTGCGCTCGCTCGGGGCCGATGGGCTGCTGCGCCATTGCGTGCGGGCGGAGTACGGCGGCGCGTCGGCGCAGTTCGACGTCCGCGCCCTGTGCCTGATCCGGGAGACGCTCGCATATCATGACGGGCTGGCCGACTTCGCATTCGCCATGCAAGGGCTGGGCAGCGGCGCGCTGTCGATCGCCGCTTCCGCGGAACTGGCGGCGCGCCACCTGCCGCGCGTCTGTCGCGGCGAGTCGATCGCGGCGTTCGCCTTGTCGGAGCCGCAGGCGGGCTCCGACGTCGCCGCGATGTCCTGCCGCGCGCTCCGCGACGGTGCGCACTACGTCTTGGACGGCGTCAAGACGTGGATTTCGAACGGCGGCATCGCGGATTTCTACTGCGTGTTCGCGCGCACCGAGCCCGGAACGCCGCGGCCCGACGGCGGCGTAGGCGCCAACGGCATCAGTGCCTTCGTGGTCGAGGCGGGCGATCCGGGATTCTCCATCGAGGAGCGCATCGACGTCATGGCGCCGCACCCGCTCGCGCGGCTGCGCTTCTCCGGCTGCCGGATCCCGGCGTCGCGCCGCATCGGGGAGGAAGGCGCGGGATTCAAGATCGCCATGCGCACCCTCGACATCTTCCGCTCCTCGGTGGCTGCCGCCGCATTGGGTTTCGCCCGGCGCGCGCTCGACGAGGCCGTGGCCCACGCGAAGCAGCGGTCCCTGTTCGGCCGCACCCTCGCGGATTTTCAACTGACTCAAGGGGCGGTCGCCGACATGGCGGCCGGAATCGACGCCGCGGCGCTGCTCACGTATCGGGCCGCCTGGCTGAAGGATGGCGGCGGAGCCGTCACCACGGCGGCGGCGATGGCCAAGATGGTCGCCACCGAGACGGCGCAGCGCGTGATCGATCGGGCGCTGCAGATGTTCGGCGGCGCCGGACTGGTCAGCGGCGCCATCGCCGAGCGGCTGTATCGCGACATTCGGGCGCTGCGCATCTACGAGGGGGCGACCGAGGTTCAGAAGCTCATCATTGCGCGCGGGGTATGCCAGTGAATCATCGCATCGTTCAACCCGCCGGGTGGCCGCGCCCGAAGGGCTACGCCAACGGCATTCTCGCGAGCGGCACGACCCTGCACATTGCCGGCCAGATCGGCTGGGACGCCTCCGGCCGCTTTCCCGGCGGCATGGCGCAGCAGGTGGGGCAGGCGCTGCGCAACATCGTCACGGTGCTCGAGACCGGCGGCGGGCGCATCGAAGATCTGGTGCGCCTGACCTGGTTCGTCACCAGCGTCGAGGCGTATCGCACCGAGGTGCGCGAAATCGGCGCCGCGTACCGGGCCGTGCTCGGGCGCCACTTCCCGGTGATGTCGGTGGTGCAGGTGGTCGCGCTGGTGGAGCCGCAGGCCATGGTCGAGATCGAGGCCACGGCCGTGCTGCCCGGCCCGTGAGCGCCCGCTCGTGACGCTGTGGCGGCCGCCGCAGCGAATCCGCCATGACTCCTCCGGCGGCGCGTGGCCCACCGCGGCACAGGCGGAATCCTCCATGCTCTTCAGTCCGGTGCGCGTCGGCGCGCTGCAGCTTGCCCAGCGCACCTGGGTGCCGGCCATGGTGCCGTGGCGCGCCACCGACGACGGCCATGTGTCGGCGAACGTCCTCGCTTGGTATGAACGGTTCGCCGCCGGCAGACCCGGGGCTCTGGTGGTGGAGGCCACGGGGATCCGGGACGTGCCGAGCGGTCCGCTGCTGCGCATCGGCGACGACCGATTCCTCCCCGGGCTGCGGGACCTCGCCGAGACGGTGCGCCGCTCGAGCGGCGGCGCCACGCGCCTGTTCATTCAGCTCATCGATTTCCTGTCCATTCGCCGCAGGCCCGACCCGGACCGGTTCTTCGCGCAGTTCCTCGAGATCACCGCGCAGCACCGGCGGCGCCTGGGTCTCGACGAGGCGCCGGAGAGCGCCGTGCGCCAGCGGCTCGCCGCGCTCGACGAGACGGCGCTTTCGGCCATCCTCGATGAGCGCGAGCTCGAGGCGCTGCGAATGGGTGCGCGCCAACGGGTCACCGACGTGGATGACCCGCAGATTGCACGCCTGCCTGCGCAATTGCCGCCCCTGTTCGCCGCGGCGGCGCGCCGCGCCGAGCAGGCCGGATTCGACGGCGTCGAACTGCACTATGCGCACGCGTACACCATGGCCTCGTTCCTGTCGGCGAGCAACACCCGACCCGACGGCTACGGCGGCGACCTCGAGTCCCGCCTGAAGCTTCCCCTCGACGTGCACGCCGCCGTTCGCAATGCGGTGCGCCCGGGCTTCGTGGTGGGTTGCCGGTATCTCGCCGACGAATGCATCCCGGGCGGGAACGATGAGCTTACCGCGCAGGCCATCGGTGTCCGGTTCTCGGGCGCCGGCTTCGATTTTCTGTCGCTGTCGCGCGGCGGCAAGTTCGAGGATGCGGCCCGGCCCAAGGTGGGCGAAGCGGCATACCCTTACACCGGGCGCAGCGGCTACGAATGCATGCCCTCGTATTACTCAGATGCGCGCGGCCCCTTCGGCCGCAACCTCGCCGCGACGGCGCGGATTCGCTCGGCCGTGCGCGCCGCGGGGCACGGCACGCCGGTGGTTGCGGCCGGCGGCATCCACAACTTCGCGCAGGCCGAAGCCGTGCTGGCGGCTGGACAGGCCGACATCGTCGGCTTGGCACGCCAGGCCCTCGCCGATCCCGATTGGTTCCGCAAGGTACGGGCCGGGCGGGGCGCGGAAGTGCGGCTGTGCCTGTACACGAATTATTGCGAGGCGCTGGATCAGCGTCATCGCGAGGTCACCTGTGAACTCTGGGATCGCGAGGCCCTGGATGAGCCCGGGATCGCGAAGTCGCGGGACGGGCGCCGGCGGCTGCTGCCGCCGCGCTGGAATCCTTGACGGCGATCGGATTGGCGCCAGTTTCGCGCGCCCGGCACTAGGCGCTGGCGACTTCGTGGGCGCCGCTGATCTTATACATGATGTCTCCCGGGCGACCCGCCATCGGCGCGTGCCGACCCAAGGTCGATATCGGCGACTCTTACTCCCTCATGCACTGCCGCGGTGAGAGGTTGAAGAGCATTTTTCGCGGCCCCAGGTAGTCGAACCAGGACTCCGATTTTCCGCTGCGGCGCATGCTGAAGAAGTCCTGCCGGTCGGGGCCGGCGTTGTCATCCGTGCCGAGGTGATAATTCGCCCGGCACACGATCCCCATCAGGAAGGTGTCGGCGCACTTCAGGTCCGTGATGATGACGTGCAGCTGATTGGTCCGTTGGGCCATGTCGAACTGGGCCTTCATTTCAACCCAGCTCTTGCCATGGGCATCGCTCGCCAGGCGCCGCATCTCCCGGGTGGTGATGTCGAAGGTGATCGTCTTGGCGACCTCGTCGAGGTCGCCGCACATTCGCGAGAACCGGGGTCCGCTGAGGATCACCCATACCCCGAGCGCGACCACGAGCAGGCCGATCGCCTTGAGGCCCGTGGCCTGTATCTTGAAAAGTTCCATGCTGCTCCCTGACGTGCATACCAAACGTTGTCAGCCACGACGGCGTCGCCGCTGCGCCCGCAACTCCTCATACGCCACGCGCTGCAGGAAGCGGCTGCAACCCGGCTCCGCAAGAGGCTGGATGTGAGCGCATATGTCTTTCATTTCAATGGAATTTTTCCGTTATTGCAGCGCCGATCTGGCGCCTGGCGAGCAATCCGGCACTATGATTCCCTAAGCGATGCTTCTTGATCCTTGGACTGGGCGCAGTTCGTCTCACTCCTGACTTGAGTGTTCTAGGCGGTCTCAGCTCGCGCCTTGAGTGCCTGATTCATGGCGATGAAGCCAGGCTTGGTCCCACGATCGAGGGTTGCCTTCGCAAGACCCACCAACACACCGCTAAATGTCTCCCCTTGCGTAAATCGAACCCCTCGAGACGCATTGGTGGCTATTTTGAAGAAGTGTTCTCCGTCGAAGATCCCCGGGAACAAAAGATGCCCAAGCCAGCGCAACTCGCTATTCGGTTGTACCAGCAAAACAGTGGGGCGAAAGGTCATGGCCCGGCCGCCGACCGGTTGAATCGACACGGTCAGTCGCCGGCCCGTTTCAATGTCCCCGCTGGCGGAACGAATGAACGGATTCCAGCTGGGATAGGCGACGAAGTCCGTCAGAATGGACCACACTCGCTCCGGAGTGGCGCCAATATCAATTTCCGATAGGATTTCGTGCATGGCTGGCTTCTTAACGACAAGGCGGAGAAACGCTTAAAGCATGCGCTTGGTGCTCTCCAAGTGCAAAAATTAGGCGATCCCTACCTGACGGCCAACGAGGCACCATGCGATGGGGAGCGCCAATCAATGAGCGTACACATTGAGCGGGGAACAACGCTCGCGGCCTGCTCGCTTGCTTTCGCCGGCGTCTGAAACGCCTTAAACTGCGTCCCAATCTGGAATCCACCTGCAATGAAAAAGATCCCCGAGGCCGCCCGTTCGGTCGATGTCGTCCTGGAAACCGACGTGCTGGTCGTCGGCAGCGGTCCCGGCGGCCTGGCGGCGGCGCTTGCCGCGGCGCGCGCGGGCGCGCGCACCGCGCTCATCGATCGTAATGGCTGTTTCGGCGGGAACATCACGCAGGTGGGCGTCGAGGGTTTCGCGTGGTACCGCCACGAGCACACCGTGGACTGCGAGGGGATCGGCATCGAGTTCGAGACCCGCGCGAAGGCCATGGGGGCGGCGATGCCGGAACCGCAATCCCTGAGCCACGCGCTCGACGCCGAGATGTTCAAATGGGTGGCCGACGTGCTGGTCGAGGAGGCGGGCGTCAAGCCGCTGCTGCACCGGCTGTGCGTGGCGCCGATCCTGGACCAGGGCGCCGTCTGCGGCGTCATCACGGAGAGCAAGGCCGGAAGGGAGGCCATTCTCGCGAAACGGGTCATCGATGCGACCGGCGATGCCGACATCGCGGCCCGCGCCGGCGCGCCTTACCACAAGACGCCGAAGGAGAAGATGATGGCGGCTTCCGTCATGTTCTCCATGTCGGGCGTCAACAAGCGGCGGTTCATCGACGCGGTCAAGGCCGATCCGCAGACGTATGCGGACTGGTCGGGCAACGGCGAATGGGACTACGAGACCACCGGCAAGGAAGACACGATGTTTTCCCCCTTCCTGCGCAAGCCGTTCAAGAAGGCGCTGGAGGCGGGCATCATTCCGCCGCATCTTCACACCATTGCCGGCACCTGGGGCACCGTGACCGATCAGGGAGATCTCACCTATTTGAACCTGGTGCACGTGCCCGAGATCGACGGCACCAACCCCGACGACCTGACCCTCGGCGAGATGCGCGGCCGGCGCGAAGCGATCTACGCCTTGGAGGCGCTGCGCAAGTTCATGCCGGGCTGCGAGGAGGCGAAGCTGCGGAATTTCGGCATGACGCTCGGCATCCGCGACACCCGCAAGATCGACGCCCTGTACAACCTGACGGGCAACGACGTCCGCGAACAGGCGCGATTCCCCGATGCGATCGGCATCTTTCCGGAATTCATCGACGGCTACGGCGTGTTGATCCTGCCCACCACGGGCCGATACTGGCACGTGCCGTACCGTTCCCTGGTGCCGCAGGGAGTCGGCAACCTGCTCGTGGCCGGGCGCTGCATCGGCGGCGACAGCCTGTCGCACGCATCGGCGCGCAACATGATGTGTTGCGCGGTGAGCGGGCAGGGCGCCGGGGTCGCGGCAGCCGTTTCTCTGCGGCGCGACGAGCCGTTCGACCGGTTGAACATCGAGGCGGTTCACCAGGAACTCGCACGCCAGGGCGCCCGCTTCCGGTGAGCCACGCCGGAGCCGGAGCGGATGCCGACGACGGCCGCGGCACGTCGCCCCTGCGGTGGCTGGCGCTCGGTCTCGCGGCAACGGCCATCTTCAGCAGCTATTACGAATCTGATGCGATAGGGCCGATCGCGGACCTGCTCATCCGCCAGCGCGGCTTCACGCAATCGCAGGTCGGCGATCTCAATGCCGTCATCAGCCTGCCCAACATTCCGCTCGCCGTGCTCAACGGGGTGCTGATCGACCGCTACGGCCCCAGCCGGATCACCTTGTGGGCCGCGCTCATCGGCTTTGCGGGCGCCGTGATGACGGCGATCGGCATGCCCTACGACCTCATGTGGGCGGGCCGGTTCGTGTTCGGCGTCAGCGAAGGCGCGATCTTCATCTCCCTGGTCGCGGGCATCGCGCAGTGGTTCTCGCGCAGCGGCGTGGCGCTCGCCATCGCGCTTTTCCTGAGCCTGGCCCGGGTGGGATCCTTTTCGCTCGACGTCTCGCCGAGCTGGGCGCGGCCGCTGTACGATGCGGGCTGGCAGCCGCCCTTGTGGATGGGCGCCGGAATCACGGGCCTCGGCCTGGTGGCGGCGTTCTTGTTCCGCTGGCTCGACCGTAGGCGGGTGCCGGCGCCGGCGGAACCGCCGGCCTCGTCCGCCGCCGCGGCGCCCCCGCGCGCGCGGTCCTGGTCGCAGAACTGGCGATTCGATCCGTCGTACTGGTACATCCTCGGCCTGCACGTGCTGTACGCGGCCGTCTTCTTTCCGTTCCGCCAGACCTATGCGATCGAGTATCTGCAGCACGCCAAAGGCCTGACACTGCAACAGGCCGGCAACGTGAACTCCGGGGTGTTTGCTGCCGCGGTCGTCGCGACCCCGCTGTTCGGGATGCTCGCGGACCGTGTCGGGCACCGCGCGCTGATGCTGGTCATGGGCACGCTGCTCCTGCCCGTCACCTTCCTCGTGCTGGGTCTCACCGATCTCAATCCCTGGTTCTCGACGGTGCTCATGGGTGTCAGCTGGGCCCTCGTGCCGGCGGTCATCTGGCCGTCCACGACCTTCCTCGTGGAGCCGAAGCGGCTGGGTTTGGCGCTCGGCATCATCACGCTGCTGCAGAACGTCGGCTTGTGGAGCTCCAATCGATTCGCCGGCTGGCTGGCGGATGAAGCGGGCGCCGGCCCCGCCAATCCCGCCGGCTATGCGACGATGCTGTGGTTCTTCGGGCTGTTGAGCCTCGCGGCCTTGTCCTCGGTGGTGCTGCTGTGGCTGCGCGAAAGCGGACCTCGCGGCCATGGGCTCGAGCTGTCGCGAGGCGCACCGGCGTCCAGCATCCGTTCGTGAGTCTTCGCCTTGTTTTTTTGCACGACCGCCCGGATCTCCAGAGGCACCCGCACGAGGTCGCTGTCGATCGAGGGCCGGCAACCGGTCCGATTGACCCTCACGAAGTACAGATAGGGATGATCGCCGCCGCCCTCGAAATTCGGCGTCGCATCGTCGTCGGCGAGCATGGAGGGGTGGTAGATGATTTCGCGGCAGTCCCGCTCGGCGGGAATTTGCATGAGGAGCTGCCACGGGCTCCAGTGGATCAGGTCGGGCGTCGTCGCATAGAACACGCCGGCAATCACTCGGCCCTCGTCCGATTGCCCGAAGCCGCGAAACAGGCCGACATAGGTGTCGTATGAGTCGACGTGCTGGATTGAGCTCACCTCGTCGGGCGCCACCGGCGTGCAAAGGTGCTTCCCGGCTTCGATGGGTTCGCCGCCGTAAGGGTCGGCGAATTCGACGCTGAAATCGCTTCCGTTCCAGGCCCGCCACGCTCGGGCATGCGGCAGGTCGGACGTGCGCATCAGGCAGCTGCCGCTCCTCTGTTCGCCCACGCCCCGCACACCGAGGAACACGTAATGGAATCCGTCGCGGGAGATGATGTTCGACACCGTCGCCACGCCGGCGCTCGATGCCTGCGTGGGCTGGGGATTGAACCGGTAGGGCAGCGCCGCGGCCAGATGATCGCCCTCGACATAGCGGAACGAGCTCCCTCCGTCCTGGGACACGATCTGCGTGATGGAGTAGAGCAGGCAGGCATCGTTGTGTGCGTCTTCGCAATTGATGGGAACCGCGCCGGCCTCCTCCCGGTGCCGGTACGCGCTCCATTCGTTGCTCGCGAGCCCGATCACGATGCCGCCGGGCAGGGCATAGGTGGCCCCGATCCACGACATGTCGTCATAGAGTCCTGGGTTCGCCTTGCGCCCTCCCTGCCACAGCGCGTGGCAGTCGACGTGCAGATGGTCGAAGGAGCGTCCCACCAGGCTCCAGCTGTCGAAACCAGCCGCGATCAGCCGGATGTCGCCGCCCGGTTCGCGAAACGCGCGGGCCGGCGCATCGGGCACGGATTTGGCCGTGCACTGCTGTTTCCTCCAGCTGTACACCACTTGGGGCGGGCCGCTGCGCACGAGGGTGAGCGTCGGGGCGAGCGAGCCGAAGGTGGGGGCATCGGCGACTTCGGCAGCCGCCGGCGGGCAGGCCATCCACGGCGCAAGCGCCAGGGCCGCGATGAACGGCGCCGGCGCCGGCGTCACGGCGGCGGCCCGCGCCATCGCCTGCGCGAAGTTCGCGCGCCGCCGGTCATTCCGGTTGTGCGGTGATTCCACGGCGATTCCGGTGGTGGGCCCGTCCTACGAAGTAACCCGCGGCGAACGGTACGCCCAGGACCACCATGGCCAGGACGATCACCAAAATGAGCGCGTCCCGGACCAGGCGATGTACCTGCTCCCCCGTATCGGCGATCACCTGGTTCGCGATGCGCGCGGCGTCCGCGGCGAGCGCCGCGCGTTCCGCATCGAGAGCGCTGACCGCGGCCTGGCGCTCGGCGCTCACCGTGGCCGACAGATTCCCCTCCTCGACGTGCACGTCGTACACCATCCGGGCCCAGCTGGAATCGAAACGGGTGCTCGCGTCGCGCACCGCGTGACTCACGAGCTGAGGCGTCGAATTGATCATGGCGTTCAATTGATCGATGCGCTCGTCGAAGCGCCGCAACGCGGCTTTGACTTCCTGGCTGCTGACGCCGGACTCCTGGGCCGCCAGCTGTGCCTGCCAGACGACCAGTTCCGGGCCGGTGTCGCCGTACATTCGAACGCGGTCGCCGGCGTCCGCCAGCGCCTCGGGGACCGTGCCCAGAGAGTCCACCAGCTTGACCTCTCCTCCGGCATCGCGGCTCCAGGCCTCGACGATCGAAGCGCGGGCGAAATCCAGGGTCTGCAGCGGATTGTCCTGCGCGAAGCGGGTGATGAACTGCTGGTTCTTCGCGAATTCCTCCGGGGTCCCGACGCGGCGCGCGAGGGTCTCGATCTCGCGGGCCAGCTGCGCGGCCGTGGCGGCGGCCGCGTCCTGCTGCGGGCCGAACAGGGATTGTCCCTCACCGCTCGTGAAGAAATCGGACATTTGCACGGCCAGCGCCCAGGTGTCGAGCAGGCCCATCATGGGCGCCATCTGGCTGGCCGCGCGCTGGCTCTTTCTGGCCGCCGAGATCTTCCACCGCAGCGCATTCAGCCGGATCGCCGGATCGTCGATCGCCTTCGCGATCTGATCGGCGGTCTGTCCCGTCGCCGAGACGAAGTGCGCGGAGTATTCGCGGGTGAGAATGCGCGCATTCAAGTCTCGGGTGGACAGGGGCTTCTCCGGGCTCTTCAGCGAGACCAGCGAGCAGGCCGCGAGGGCGGCGAGCAGCGCTGCGACAGTTGCCGCCCGCAGGGCGAAATGAGGTCGATGCTCTGTCACGCTGGGCGTCCTCTCGAATCGATCGTTGCGCGTCATGCCGGCGCTTGGGAGCGCACCACCCGGTCGCGCGTGATCGCGGACAGGGTGGGCGTCCCTGCCTGGCGCATGATAGCCCCGAGCTCGCGATTGAGGATGTCGGCCACGGCCTCGACACCCGCCTGGCCGAACGCGGCCAGTCCCCAGGCCTGCGGCCGGCCGATGCCGACGGCGGTGGCGCCGAGGGCGAGGGCCTTGAACACATCCGTGCCGCGGCGTATTCCGCCATCCAGGAAGACGGGCACCCGGCCCCGCGCCGCGGCCGCCACTTCCGGCAGGCTGTCGATGGTCGCACGCAGGGTCTCCTCGTTGCGCCCGCCATGGTTCGAGACCACGATGGCGTCGGCGCCGTGCTCGATGGCAAGGGCGGCGTCCTCCCCCGTGACGATGCCCTTGACGATCAGCCGGCTCTTGACGATGGCACGCAGGCGATCGAGAAATTGGACGGTCAGATCATCGGGCGCCAGCGCGGTGACCCGCGACACGTCGAGGCCGGCGAACAAGGGGCCGCGGCGCCACATGTCGTGCGAATTGCCCGGGTGGCAATCGGTGCAGGAGCGGCCGTCCCGCTGCATGGCGCGCAGCAGGGTTTCATTGTTCCTGCGTCCGTGCGAGTCGACGGTCAGGACGACGGCGGTGCATCCGGCGCTGGCCGCGCGCCGGACCAGCCCCGATGTCACGGCCCAGTCGTCGGTGGGGTAGAGCTGCTGCCACACGGGCGCTGCGCACGCCTGCTCGACGGCCTCGACGGGCGTGGACGATCCGGTGGACAGCATCATCTGCAGGCCGCGCGCAGCGGCTGCCCGCGCCACCGCGACTTCGGCATCGGGGTGGAATGCGCGCATGGCCGACACGGCCGACAGATACAGGGGACTGGTCCAGGACGATCCGAGGACGGTCCGTGTCGAATTCAAGTGAGTGAGGTCGGCGAAGCGGCGGGCGCGGATCTCATAATGCCCAAAGGCGTCGTGATTGCGGGCAACCGTCCGATCGTCGTCGGCGCCGGTCGCGATGTAGCCGAAATGCGCGGGCGGCAGCGCCTCCTGCGCGAGGCGCTCGAATTCCATCACGTTGAGCACCTGATCGGCCGACGCAGGCACCGGCGGCGTGCGCGGGGCGGCATCGGCCGCCCGGGCAGGCGGCCACAGGGCTGGCAGAGCCGCGATTCCACCGATGAACAGTCGGCGAGTCAGCGACCCGCGGCCGGAGTTGTGCATGCGCTCATCCCTTTTTTTTCGGCGATTCGCAGTGTACCGGAGCAACACCGCAATTCCGACCGTCCGCCGTCCGTCGCGCCTCGGATCCCGCTTAGGTTATGCTGCCCGGGCGCGCGCCGCGCGCCCGCTGGAAAACGCAGAACGATGCCGACGCCGAACAGGTCCCCCAACTGGTCCTCGCAGCTCGCAGTCTACCTGGGCACCGTCGGCGCGGCGGTCGGCCTCGGGACCATCTGGCGCTTTCCCTATCTGGCGGGAACCCTGGGCGGCGGCACGTTCATCTGTGTCTTCGTCATCGCCTGCGTGTTCATTGCCGCGCCGCTCCTGGTCGCGGAGTACATGATCGGGCGCTACGCGCAGGTGGCTCCCGTGGCGGCAGCCGGAGTCATGGCCGTGCGCATCGGGGGCTCGCGCCGCTGGAATGCCATCGGTCAGATGGGGACGCTGGCCGCGTTCATGATCGGCTCCTACTACACCCTTATTGCGGGCTGGGTGGTCGCTTATGCATGGAAGTGCGGTCGCGGCGCCCTGGCCGGCCTCCCGCGGCCGGCGCTGCAGGCCGAGTGGCAGGATTTCCTGTCGAACCCCTGGGCCTTGACCGCCTGGCAGGTGCTGTTCCTCGCGGCGGTGGCCTATATCTCCGCGCGCGGCGTGGGCCCGGGCATCGAACTCGCGAGCCGCCTCCGCGCGCCGGCGCTGCTCGCGCTGCTGCTGCTGCTGGACGGCTATTCGCTGGCCACCGGCAACGTGGCGCAGGCCGCGAGCTTCGCCTTCGCCCCGCACTGGTCCGCACTGTCGGGCGAGGTGGTGCTCGCGGCGATCGGCCAGTCGTTCTACGCGACCGGCGTCGGCATCGGGATGATGCTCGCCTACGGCTCGTATATGTCGCGCTCGGCGCCGCTGGTGCGCCCCGCGATGCTGGTCACGGGCTCCATCCTGCTGGTGTCGCTGCTGGCCACGCTTCTGGTGTTCCCGCTGGCGTTCCGCTTCCATTTGAATCCCGCCGGCGGCCCCGCGCTGGTGTTCGACGTGCTCCCGACCGCATTCGCCGTGATGCCGGGCGGCCGCCTGATCGGTACGGTGTTCTTCGTGCTCCTCATCCTGGCGGCGCTCACCCCGACACTCGCCGCGTTTGAGCCGGTGGTTGCCTGGCTCGAGTCGCTCGGCATGCGCCGCGGGGCCGCGGCATCGGCCACGGCGGCCTCCATGTGGCTCGCAGGCGTCGGGTCCGTGCTGTCGTTCAACGTGCTCGCGGGCTGGCATCCGCTGCCTTTCGTGCCCGTGCTGGCGGGCAAGACGGTGTTCGAGACGGTGGATTTCGTATCGGGGAACGTGCTCCTGCCCGTGGGCGCGCTGCTCACGTGCCTGTTCACCGGCTGGCGCTTGGACGAGGCCCGGTTCGCCGCCGAGATCGGCGGCCGCGGGCCGCTGTGGAGGACCTGCCGCGTGCTGCTGCGATACGTGTGCCCGGCGGCCATCGTGGCGGTGCTCCTGGTCGCGTTCCTGCCGGGCCCGCATTGACGGCGGCGGCCCCGCGGAGGTGGCTCTGCGGGAATCGAGCCGCTACCATGGCGTCGAGTCATGAGCACGATCAACATCGCCACCCGGGACGGCAGGTGCCCCTGCCACGTGTATCGTCCGGCCGGCGCCGGACCGTGGCCCGCAGTCCTCGTCTTCATGGACGGCTTGGGCATTCGTCCGGCGCTGTTCGAACTCGGCGAGCGTCTCGCCGGCCACGGCTACTTCGTGCTCCTGCCCGATCTCTATTATCGGTCCGGCCCCTACCAGCCCATGGATGCGCGCGCGATCTTCGGCGACCCGGCGCTGCGCAAGATGCTGGCGGACAAATTCCGGGTGCACACCACGCTGTCGAACGTCATGTCCGATGCGGGCGCGTTCTTGGATGCGCTGGCGGCGCAGCCGGACGTGAAGCCCGGACGGATCGGCGTCACCGGCTATTGCATGGGCGGCTCGATGGCGCTCGCCGCGGCCGGCACCTATCCCGAACGCATCGCCGCCGCGGCGTCCTTCCACGGCGGCGGGCTCGCCACCGATGCGCCGGACAGCCCCCATCGGCTCGCGCCCCGGATCCGGGCAACGGTGTACGTCGCCGGCGCGATCGAGGATCCGTCCTTCCCCGACGACATGAAGCAGCGCCTCGAGGAGGCGCTCACCAACGCCGGGGTGGATCACACCCTGGAAACCTATCCGGCCCGTCACGGCTGGGTGTTCCGCGACACGCCGGTCTACGACGCCGCGGCGTCGGAGCGCCACTGGCGGGCGCTCGTCGAGCTGCTCGATTCGGCCTTGAAGTAGCGGCCGGGCCGCTCTCGAGGCGGCGGCCGCGCGCCCTCAGTATCCGCGCAGCATCCTTCCGAGGGCGATCAGCGACGGCATGGTGATCGGGTCGTTGGCGGCGCTCGCGGCGATCGGGTGCGAGGCGAAGCGCGCCACGACCATCTCGGCGCCGGGGGCGATGTACAGGCGCTGGCCGAAGATTCCGCGCGCCTCGAAGGCGTCGTGCTCGTTGTGGGTGACCCACCACATGTTGCGGTAGGAGTAGCCGCGCAGCAGCGTGTAGCCGGCCGAGGCGAATTTCTGCGGGTCGCTGCCGCGCCGGATGTCGGCGACGACCGCTTCGGGCACGATCTGCCGATCGGGCGAAGCGCCGTCGCAGCGCATGAGCTCCCCGAATCGAGCCAGGTCCCGGAGCGTTGCCGACAGGCCGCCTCCGCCCATGGGGACACCCTCGGAGTCGACGCAGATGTAGCCGTCTTCCTCGCATTCGAGCGGCGACCAAAGCTGCCGCGACATCATCTCGGCGAGCGGCCGGCCGGTGGCCCGCAACATCACCCAGCACAGCACCTCGGTGTTGACGGTCTTGTACGCGAACGCCTGTCCGTGCTCGCCTTCCTTGCGCAGCGTCAGCAGAAATTCGTGAAAGCCATTGGCGCCGCGGTAATCCGCCGGCCGCGGGCGCAGGCCTCCGGCGCGCGAATACGCCCAGATCTCGGCATTGGGGTCGGAATAGAGTTCGGAATAGGCGACGCCGATTTGCATGTCGAGCACCTGCCGCAAGGTGGCGTCGGCATAGGCGGTGCCGGCCATCTCCGGCAGGTAGTGCTGCACGGTGCGATTTTGGTCGAGCACGCCCTGGTAGACGAGCGTCGCCGCGAGGGTGGCCGCATACGACTTGGTGATGGAGAAGCAGGCATGCTGCAATTCCGGGCGAAGGGCGCCGCGATAGCGCTCGTAGACCAGCCGGCCGCGGTGCAGGACGGCGATCCCGTCGGTGTAGGTGTCGATGAGCGCATCCGCCCAGCACCGCCGCCGGCCGTCCAGGTCGTCGAACAGCATCTCGTCGATGGTCGCCTCGTCGGTGGGGGCCGGCATTCCGAGATCGAAGCGGTGCCCGGGTCCGCGCCAGACGTTGACCGTGGGGACGAGTTCGCGCATGTGGGACAGCGCCCATCTTAGCTGCGGAAAGTTCAGGAACTGGTCGTCCGAGAAGCGGATGATCTTGTCGGGAGCCGCGTCGCCTTGCATCCAGCCGAGCACGTTCGGGTCGGATGCGATGCCGTCGGGATAATCCACGCCGTCGAATTGCAATGTGCTCATGAGCGGAACCTTGAGGGCCTCGGAGTAGGTCGTTCCATCCGGCGCATTGTACCCGTTCGGGCGATCGTACAACCGGCCGGCCTGCGCCTCGATTCATCGGCCGCTGGCGCCGGTCACCCTTTTCCCGCTTGCGGATCCGCCGGTAAGTTGGTACATTGGTACCAACTTACCCGGTGCGAGCGGCCATGCCCAAAGCCCCCAAAATTGCGGAAATAGAGCGGGTCCAGACCGGCGTGCGCATGGAGCGGCGCATCTTGAAAGTGCTGAAGGCGCTCGCGGAGTTCAAGAACATGACCTTGGGCGATCTGCTGGAAGGGATCGTGCTGCATGCGTTCGAGGGCAAGGCGCCATTCAGCGCCGAGACCCTGCGCAAGATCGCCGACTTGAAGGCGATCTACGACCTCGATCTGGATGCCCGGGCGAGCCATCGGCTCAAGGAGAAATCATGACCGACGAGTCGTTTCTCGATGCGCTGGAGAGCTGCCGGCTCGCCGAAGCCGAATTCGGCCATGCGGCGCACGTGCGCGCGGCCTATCTGTATCTGCGGACCTGCGAGTTTCCGCAGGCCCTCGAGCGCATGCGCAACGCCATCCGCAACCATGCCGCGCGCCTCGGAAAGCCCGGCCGGTATCACGAGACCATCACGGTCGCCTATCTTGCCTTGATCGGCCGGCATTTGTGGGAGCATGGGGATGGCGGCGGGTGGGCGGCCTTCGCGCGCCGGCATCCGGAACTCTTCGAGCCGGACCTCTTGCTGCACTACTACCCGAAGGCGGAGCTCGACTCCGAGGTCGCCCGCAAGACGTTCGTACTGCCGCAGCGGCCGCTTCCGCCGGATCAGCGGGTCGCCTCGGCCATCCAGCCGCACAGCGCGCTGTTCGGGTCTTCGAAGCCGTAGATGGCGTCGAGGTGGTTGCGATTCTCCTGCGGACGGCGCTCGCCGCGGTTGCCGGCCGAACGCCAGGCGGTGAGGAAGGCGTCGGACTGGCGGTGAAACTCGGCCGACTCCCGCCCGCCCCAGGTGACCAGGGCGGGGGTGGCGCACGTCCGCACCAGAAACAGCGGGGAGTTGCGGCGGATCAGGCCGTCGTCCAACTGCAGCGGCGGCTGCAGAAAGCTGTGGCGCAGCGGATGGAGGTCGTAGATGCCGCTTACCAGCACCGCTCCCGCCAGCGGATCGCGCGCGAGGCCGTAGTCCTCGTCCCATGCGGTCGCCAGGCACATGGCCGCCAGATGCGCGCCGGCCGAATGGCCGCCGATGACCACACGCTGCGGATTCCCGCCGTGGCGCCCGATGTTCCTCGAGACCCAGGCCACGGCGGCGCGCGCCTGGCGCGTGATCTCATCGAGGCTGAACGTCGGGGCCAGGGCGTAATTCACCACCACCGTGGTGATCCCCAGCGCATGGGGCCCGAGCGCGACGCAGCTGAATTCCTTGGACGAGAGCGAGCGCCAGTAACCGCCGTGAATGAACACGAACACCGGGGCGCCGGCCGCCGGTGCGGGGAAGATGTCCAGGCGCTCCTCGCGCGTCGGACCGTACGGAATGTCGAGCTCGCAACGCAGCGCCTCACGCGCGCTGCGGCTCGCGTCGACGTAATGGCGCGAGTAGACCTCGTGGTCGGGTACGGCCAGATCGATGTCGTATTGCGCATCGATCTCGGCTCGGGTGGTGAATTCGCGGTATAAAGCGGCCATGCAGGAATGTTACCCGTGGCGGGCGGCCGTGCCGAGACCCCCGCAAGGACCTCGATGAACTCCGGGACACCCTCGACTGCCGGGACGGGCGGGTTGCCGCCGCAGTCCCATCCGACCCTCGAGCAGATCCGGGAGGCGGCGCGCCGGCTGTCCGGCAGCGTGCAAAAGACCCCCGTATGGCGCTGGCGAACCGGCATCATCGATGCCTGCTTCGGCGGCGGCACCGAAGTCTGGCTGAAGCTCGAACTTTTTCAGACCACCGGGACGTTCAAACTGCGCGGCGCCCTCAACTGCATGACCGCGCTCGATTCGCAGGCCCGGCGCTGCGGCGTGGTGGCGGTGAGCGCGGGCAATCACGCCATCGCCGTGGCCTACACGGCGCGGTTGGTGGGAACCAGCGCCACGGTGGTGATGCCGCAGAGCGCGAGTCCCGCGCGCATCGCGAGCTGCCGGGACCTGGGCGCCACCGTCATTCTCGTGCCCGACGTCCACGCGGCCTTCGACCGCTGCAGGCAGATCGAGCGCGAGGAGTCGAGGACGCTGATCCATCCCTTCGAGAGTCCGCTCACCGTCGAGGGCACCGCGACCGTGGGCCTCGAGTTCATGGAACAGGTGCCGCGGCTCGAGGCCGTGGTCGTGCCGGTGGGCGGCGGCGGCCTGTGCGCCGGCATTGCGGCGGCGGTGAAGCAAATCGATCCGTCCTGCGCGGTCTACGGGGTCGAGCCCTTCGGCGCCGACGCCATGTACCGCAGCTTTCAATCGGGCAAGCCGGAGAAACTCGACCGCGTGGACACCGTGGCGGACAGCCTGGGGGCGCCCTACGCGTTGCCCTACACCTTCGGCGTCTGCCGGCGCTTCGTCGACGAGATGGTGCGGGTGTCGGACGACGACCTCTGCCGGTCCATGTACCATCTGTTCCGGGACGCGAAACTCGTGGCCGAGCCCGCGGCCGCCGCCGCGACCGCCGCGTTGCTGGGGCCGCTGCGCCAGCGGCTGGCGGGCAAGCGGGCCGGGCTGATCGTGTGCGGATCGAACATCGATTCGATCCGCTATTCACAGCTCCTGGAGCGCGGCCGGGCCCTTGTCAGTCCCTGAGAGGGCTCTGCTCAATCCTTGAGGTACTTCGCGTACCAGGCGGCGTAGCGCTCGGCCCGGTCCTTGAGAAAGCTCGGCCGCGTGAACACGTGGAACTCGCCCGGGTACACCACCAGCTCGGCGGGAACGCCCAACGTGCGCAGCGCGAGGTACATCTGCTCGCCCCCGGCGATGGGGACGTTGAAATCCTTGTCGCCGCCCAGAAACAGCGTCGGCGTGTGGATCCGGTCGGCGTGGAAGAAGGGATAGGACAACCTCACGTACAGCGCCTCGCTCTTCCAGGGCGGCCCGAGTTCGGCGTTGTACTGCAGCGCATATTCGTCGACGCCGTACACGCCGATCTGGTCGCCGCTGCCCGCGCCGCTGATGGCGGCCTTGAAGCGCGCGTCGCTGGCGATGGTGTAATCGGTGAGGAGGCCGCCATAGCTCCAGCCGCCGATCCCCAATCGGGCCGGGTCTGCGACACCCTTCGCAACGGCATAATCGGCGGCGGCGAGCAGATCCTCCACTTCCTTGTGGCCCCAGTCGGCGAAGATGGCCTGCTGAAATTTCCGCCCGCGTCCCGTGCTGCCCCGGTAATTGACGGCGATGACGACGTAGCCTTGTGCGGCCAGCAGTTGACGTTCGAGCGACGGCGAGTAGCCCTCGGGGATCAACTCGTGCTGATCCTGTCCGTTCGGTCCGCCGTGGATCCACAGCACCGTCGGGTAGCGCCGTCCCGCCGCGTAGGACGGGGGTTTGACGATCTGGCCCTGGATCTCGGTGCCGTCCCGGCTCTTGAAGCGGATGTCCTCGACGGCGCCCAAGGTCAGGCCGGCCATCAACGCGCGGTTGTGGGTGGTCAGCTGCCGGGGACTGCCGGCTTCGAGGGCGAACACTTCGGGCGGCAGGTCGTCGCGGGTGCCGAGGATCGCCGTGTGCCCGCCCGCCGCGGCGATCTTGAGGGGCGTGAGGCCGGCCGGCCCCAAGCGTTCGGTCTTGCCGGTGGCGAGCACGCGGCGCGCGACATAGGTGGCGCCATGGTCCTCCACGATGAAATCGATCGACGATCCATCGTCGCTGAAGGCGGGGGAGGATGCCTGCTGGTCCAGATCGTCGGTGAGCGATTGCACCTGTCCGTTCGCCACGGTGATGATCGCGAGCCGGTCCGCCATGTAGGCGTAGTACTTGGGTTCCAGTCCCTGAAGTACCTGCAGGAACCGGCCGTCGGGGCTGAATGCGAGCTGCTGACTATTGGGTCCGTGGACGGAGGCGAGCTTGCGCGGCACGGCCCCGGCCGCGGGTTCGATCAGATAGATCTCCTCGATGCCGCTGCGCTCGCCGTCCGCGCCATGATTGCTGACATAGGCGATGGTCTTGCCGTCCGGCGCCCAAACCGCATGATCGTCGTTGAATTGCGAGTCGGTGGTCAGGTCCGTCGCGACGCCGCTCGCGACGTCGATCACCCGCAGGTGCTTGTGCGACTCGGTGGTGAGATAACCGTCCTGGTCGTTCTTGAAGTGATAGCCGTCGACCACGACGGGCTTGGGCGGGTGCCCGGCGCCGGCGTTCGATGTTCCCACCACCAGCAGGACCCGCTTGCCGTCGGGAGACCACGCGAAGCTCGAAACTTCGCCGCTGCCATGGGTGAGCTGACGCGCCTCCCCGCCGTGCCGGTCCAGCAGCCATACCTGGAGCGTGGCATCGGGCGGGCGCGACGACAAGAAGGCCAGATAGCGGCCATCGGGGCTGAATCTCGGCTGGCTGGCGTCCTCGCCCTGGGTCATGGCGCGGGCATCCGTGCCATCCCAGTTGACCTGCCACACGGCACTCTTGGCGGCATCGGCTGTCCGGTCGTTGGTGGTCACCACATACGCCACCGCGCCGCCGTCGGGCGATACCTGGGGTTCGGTCACATCCAGGAGTTGGTAGTAGTCGTCCGGAACGAGCGTACGCTGTTCGGCCTGCAGCATCGCGGCGTGAAGGCCGGCCGCCGACAGAGCCAGGAGCGCCAATGAATGTCGAACCCGCATGGTGCATCGCACTTTAGCGCAAGGCGGGGGGTTTGGGGGAGACTCGTGTCGAGACAAATTCGCATGATCCGAAATGCATGGCTGGCGGTGGTGCTGACAGGCTGCGCCAACGGCGCTTTGGCGCAGGACTTTCCGGTGTGGGAGCGGCTGCTCCGCCACTACGGCGGGAAAACGGACGAGACGCCGGTGCCTTCCATGAAGATGGGGCACATGCAGATGTCGCTGAAGGGCGATCCGGCGCCCGGCGACACAGCGCGCGCCGGGCAAATCCTCGCAGCCGCGGGCGCGGTGGTGTCCCAGTACCGTGACGTGGAGACGGCGCTGCGCGACGGCTATAAGCCCTTTTTCGCAACCGGCCGGATGGGCGAAGAGATCCACTACACCAACTACCGCCGCCGGCGTCAGGAACAGCAGCACGTCGACTACAGCCGCCCGGGGTCGATTCTCTACCGGCGGACCGCAGCAGGACTGAAAGCCGTCGGCGTGATGTATACCGCCCCGGCCGGCGCTTCACCAGAGGAGTTGAATGCGATTGCTCCGTTGAGCATCGCAACCTGGCATCGGCACGTGGATTTTTGCGGCGGCCCGAAAACTTTGCCCGCCGGCGAGCAGTTCGGGCCGAACGCGCGTTTTGGGCCGCAAGGCAGTATCGACACCGAAGAGGCCTGCCATGCGGCGCAGGGATTGTGGATTCCGGTGGTCTTGAATTGGATGACTCATGTCTACCCGAACGAGCAGGATCAATGGGGCGGGATGGACATGATCATGGAAGCAGGCGCTCCCGACGTCGGCGAATAGAACCGTATGGTTCTGGCGACAGTTGTGACGCATGCACGCACGGGTTAAAACTCACGCCGCGCTCGTCGCCTAACAAGTCCCGCTCGAAAATTTCCGGTCACCTGCTGTACAGGTGCGCGGGCATGCTTTTGCCCAAAACATTTGGAGGTCAACCAAGATGAATTTTCATGCAGTTCGTTCGTGTGCATTGGCCATGTCTCTGGCCGCGTCGATTCCCGCGATCGCCGGCGGCGCCACGCCGGATCTTTCCATTTCGGGTCTCTCGCCAGTCAATGAATCCACCGCGGCTCCGCGGACTGTCGCCTCGTGGATTTATCACGACGGCGTGTTCCGTTGGCCGGGCGACTGGTCTGGCGACGTCGTTACGCTCAACTACCATAACTCCGTGGGAGACCCCGGAACCGAGGACCTCTCCGTCCATGTGAATTCTCCCTGGGGATTCTGGCTGCCTTACTGCCCCCAGGTGGGACCGGACATCGACGGCTATAAGGTGCCGTCGTGCGATGTCTCGTCCTATTCGGGGATTACCCTGCAATTGAAGGCAACCATCGCGGACCAAAAGTGGAGCCTGACGATCTTCAAATACAACATCGTGAACGGCGTGTTGAAGGATGACACGGTGGTCGGTGGGGTTGACGATTTGACCCCATATGGAGGCGCCGCGAAGGTCGGTGAATTCGTGACTTACACCGTCCCGCTATCGGACATGAAGGCCTCGGGATTGACGACCATGTACAAGTTCATGCTGCAGGATCAAACCGGAAAAACCGGCCAGACCTGGTACGTCAACGCCGTCGGCTTCGTCAAGTAAGAGCGGGCGACCGGGGCGTCTGGCCAGGAACTCGACGCCCCGCCGAGTCACTTTCCCGGAACTGGAAGGTATGGGCCTTTCTCAAACAGTCTCAGTGGCCTATCAGGTGCAACGACAGAGTCTTCCAAGTTGGGTTGCCCAGCAGTTCCAAAGCCGTGCCTTGGAAAGCAATCGCCCAGAGAACGCCGCAAATATACGCGGGGTGCAGCCTGCCACGCGTGGCCAGATCGTAGGCGCCGAGCCCAATCATCAGCAGGTCGCTCCCCAGATAGAGTCCCGCCGCCTCACCCCAAAAGCCGTGACCAAAGGGCGAGGCCATGAAATCGTTCAAATATCGAGCAAATCCGGCATCGCTGATATAGATCAAGCCCAGCAGCATTAGACGCTTGTGCGCCGAGGGGACCTCGCGCATCAACAGGCCCGCAGCCGTCAGTCCGGCAAAGGCCAGAATGTCAGCGAACTGGACCGCCAAAAATACCGGCGCATGGCCCGTCGCTGCGAAGCGTTTGGCATCGACGACCAGCGCGGTTGCGGGACCCAGTACCACCATCGCCGCCGCGAGCCCCGCACCTGCCATGCCCAGCCGACGATGGATGTGCGGCCGTGCGGTGCGGATCAGCGCGACCTGGACTGTGAACAGAACCAACCAGCCGACGAAGGCAACGGCATGAAAATGGACGATCAAGGGGTAGTCCAGCCCGAACTTTTTTATGTGGTCAAAGCTATCGGTGCCAAAGCCCGATAGCACGCCCAGCCAGACTAGGACCGTGAACGAGAGAAACGCGGTTCGATCCGCGCCGGCTCGCGCAGGAAAGTGTCCCCAGGTTATTGCGGCGATTTCAGTTCCCCCTCCGACAGCCAGGTGGGCGCCGCTTGGACGAGTTGAGACGTAACCATGCAGTGTTCCCCGCTGTGATGTCAACTTAAGAATGCTCGTGAGCCAGAGGCCGCCGACGTCGTAGGCTACTCGTCGCGTGCCTTCCAACCGCTTCGATCGCGGGGTAAATCGTCCGCAATCGACCCATGGACTAAACCGCTCGCGCGGTAGGGGTAGCTCCGATTGGGGGTCAGAGGATTGCTGATGTTTGAGGCTCTGTTTCGTAAGTTGCGAAGTGAGGCATTCCGCCTCGTTTCG
>Ga0302202_10000282_pt1 | contig 66447 bp, 66 predicted proteins | sample II_Bog_N3_3_FD_194579 | JGI IMG/M metagenome (GOLD analysis project Ga0302202, IMG submission 194579) | Peat permafrost microbial communities from Stordalen Mire near Abisko, Sweden - II_Bog_N3_3 | ecosystem: Environmental > Terrestrial > Soil > Wetlands > Peat | place: Sweden: Abisko... | reverse complement strand
CCGGGCGACCGGGGCACCGGACAGCCGTAGTGCGAGGACGGCCTCCGCCGCCGACTCGCGCAGGGAATCGACATCGTGGTGGCCACCGATGCCCAGACGGAGTTCCGGCTGGTTCGGGCCGTTCAGCTGCCGGGCCAATTCGTGCCAGTCGAGGTCGTCGGCCACGAACAGGACGATGCCGCCGACCCGGGTCGTCGCCAGTCTGCCGTCGATCCGTGTGGCTCGGAAGACCCGTCGTATCGTCATCATCGACGGCAGCGCGCCGGATCCGGCCAGCTCGATCACGAGGGCGCGATGGGGCCGGTCGATCGGGTAGCCCAGCGCAGCGGCGTGGGAGCGGACCCGGTCGATGTCCGGATTGTCGAGGAGCTCGGCGGCCAGATCGCCCCAGACGCGCAACTCGTTCGACGCCACACTGTGCAGCCGGTACATCTCCGCAGCGAGCACCATCGCCCCCTGCTGCAGCGCGGACTCCTGCGAGCCGGCCGTGCCGGGTTCGGGATCGTAGAGGCCGATGACTCCGAGCACCTCGCCAGCCGGGCAGGCCTCGGCCAGCAGCCAGTCACCGGCGCGGAATGCCACGGCGTGCTGCTGGCTCCCGAGTGGGCGGGCCGTCGGGAGGATCTGACCGTCGGGCACGGCATCACCTGCGTGGGCCAGTCGGGAGTGGGTGCCGTCGTCGATGACGATCGTCCCACCGAGTGCATCGTGCAGCACGGCTGCGATCCCGGACACCCCGTGACCGGTCGAGATGGCGGTGGTGAGCGCCTCCTGTAGCGACGGTGACGGCGCGGTCCTCGACTCGTCGTCCGTGCCGGCCGGATCGTGCCGACGTTCCGTCATCACCAGGCGACCGTCAGCCGCCGGATGACTCCAGCGACCGCTCCGCCCGCCTCAGGCGCCACCCGAGGGTCAAACGTGTACGAGCGCATGACGCTCTCCAACTCCCGCGCTTCCAAGCGTGTGCGCAGATGCGTGCACCGGGTCTGCGGGATCGGGCCCGGCCGCCGACAATACGGAGGACCTCCGCTCGGCTCTCCTTCCCCCAGGTTACCTCTCCGTGTTGCACATCGGCATGCTGATCGCTCGTGGCACGCCCGGTCGAGTGGGCTGTTCAGCCGACACGGCACGGGCCCTCGCGTGCCAGGTGCGGGTCCGTGGGCGTGCCTCGAGGCTGATCGGGGCACCGGGCTCCTACCGCCCGGTCGCCGGATCGGACCGTGAACGAGGCGGTGGTCCCCCGGACCGGCAGAGGGGATGTGCCTCGCCCGTTCCCCGTGGACGGTGGAAGTCGAGGAGGCACTAGCTTCGCCCGCATGGCTGACATCACGATCTACCACGACCCGAACTGCTCCAGCTCCCGTGCGGCCACCGACGCCGCCGACGAGCTGGGCATCGGCGTGGACATCCGCCGCTACAAGTTGAAGGCCGAGCGGCCCACGGTGGCCGAGCTGACCGGACTGCTCGCCATCCTCGAGGACGAGCCCACGGCACTCGTGCGGCGGGACGCCAACTTCGAGAAGCTCGGTCTGTCGGACGCTGACGTGCAGACACCCGAACAGGTGGCTGAGGTGCTGGCCGCCCACCCCGAGATGATCCAGCGACCGGTGCTCGTCGCCGATGGCGCGGCCATCATCGGCCGTCCGAAGGACCGGGTCGTCCCGTTCCTGACCGCCCACTCCTGATCCGACGCTGCCGGTCCGCCCCACCGGCGGCGCGGCCGTAGGGAGACATCGTGCCCGAGCTCCCCGAGGTCGAGACGATCCGGCGTCAGCTCGACGCGCTCCTGGTGGGCCGGTCGGTGGTGGGTCTCCGGTCGACGTGGCCGAAGAGCCTGACCGGGCGGGGCGTGGAGCCGGCTGCCGTGATCGGCCGGCCCGTCAGGGATGTCTGGCGACGGGGCAAGTTGCTCGGTCTCGACCTCGAGGGCGGGGTCAGTCTGCTCGTCCACCTGCGGATGACCGGTCAGCTGGTGTTCGACCCGGTCGACAGCGACGGCACGCCGGTCGAGGAGACCTCGGCCACCCGTGTCGTGCTCGACCTCGACGACGGGTCACGGCTGGTGTTCAACGACCACCGCAAGTTCGGTCGCATCGTGGTGCTCCCCACGACCGACGTGGCGGCAGATCCGCTGCTCGTCCGCATGGGGCCCGAGCCCCTGGGGCCGACGTTCGACGTCGGGGCCCTCAACGCGGCCCTGCGTCGCCACCCCGGGCTGCGGATCAAGGCGGCGCTGTTGGACCAGGGAGTGGTGGCGGGCGTGGGCAACATCTACGCCGACGAGGCCTTGTGGGCGGCCGGCCTCCATCCCGAGCGCCGGTGTGGGGCGTTGCCACGGGGAGGCGTGGTGGCCTTGCACGCAGGGATCGTGTCCGTGCTGTCCGAGGGTGTCGCCCGTGGGGGTTCCACCTTGCGCGACTACGTGGACGCACGCGGCGAGCACGGCGGGTACCTCGACGTGGCCGCGGTCTACGGCCGGACGGGACAGCCGTGCCGACGGTGCGGGACGGCGGTCGTCAAGACCACGGTGGGAGGACGGGGCACGCACTTCTGTCCGTCGTGCCAGCGTGCGCCGAGGAAGCGTCGGCCGAGATCCACGTGATGCGTGCCGACCCCGCTGCAGCTGCAGGGGGCGTCAGGGGCGGGCCGCACCACTGAGTGGGGTCGACATGCCCCGCCTCGGGTGGTGGAGGCCGGGGGGCGCCACGATCACCGGTAGGTGGGAGGACCGCACGACACGCTCCCGGATACGGGAACCGGTCAGACGGCGGATCCCGCGTCGACGTCGTGACCCGAGGATGATCGCATCGCACTGTTCCTCCGCCGCGAGCTGGACGATCCGCTTCGCGACGGCGTCCTCACGTGCCGAGATGATGAGTCCGGACCCGTCGATGCCTGCCTCGCGTATATGCAGGAGTGTCGACTCGACCAGGTCGCGGGCGGCGCCGACCGTCTCGAGGGGAGGGAGCCGCAGCGACGATGGGAGCTCGCGTACGTGGAGCACGACCACCCGGGCACCGGACGGTGCCGCGTGGCCGATCGTGAAGTCGATGGCGGCATCACCTGACCCAGACTGATCGATGGCGAGGAGGAGACGGCTCCGGATCATGTTGACCCCCTTTGGACCATGCATCCCACGGTACGCCCACCGGGCGCGAAAAGGACGTGAACATCACCACCCACCGACGCGCGCCGGAACCGTCGTGGCTGTCCGTCAACCGTCCGGTTCAGCCGGCGATGCCCCGCATCGAGTTGTTCCGGGCGTCGTGGGTGACCTCGGCCAGGCCGAGTGCCTCGAGCACCGGCGGCACGTACATGCCGAATCGCCCCCGATAGCCGTTCCGCATTCCGTACCAGCCACCGACGGGATTGTCCGCGGAGCGCCCCCAGGCCTCGACCGTCCCCTCGGCCGGCGCCTTCTTCTCGTCGGCGGCACCGAGCGGGACCCAGTCGCGCTGCTCGAGGAGCCAGGCATGCAGGTCGTCGATGGAGCGGAGCAGGTAGGTCAGCTTGGTGGACCCGACCTGGCAGATCAGGAGCGGAGGGTCGGCCTCCTCGTCCCGGTACATCGTGAACGCGGAACTGCCCGGTGGCGTGGTGAGCTCCCACGGTTCCTGCTCCGTGCCCGTCCCGGTCATCGCTCCTCCTCCGTCCGCACCGCACACGAGTCTCGCAGACCTGCCGGCTCCGGGCTCCGCTCGCGGTCGACGGTCGCGCCGGTCACGCGGCGATCGGCCGCCGGTGCTGCTTCGCCCAGCCCGGGCCCCGCAGCACGAAGGAGAACCGCTCGACCCAGCCGGTCGAGTGCGCGATGTCGCGGGCCAGGTCGGCGTACTCGTGCCCGGCGATCCGGGCCGGGTTGAAGGTCTCGATGTTCGTGGTGAGCCCGTAGACGACGCGTTCGTCCTCCGGCTCGAATGTGCCGAACATCCGGTCCCACACGATCAGGATGCCTCCGTGGTTGCGGTCGAGGTACTGGCGCTGCGATCCGTGGTGGACCCGGTGATGGGACGGCGTGTTCAAGGTCGCCTCGGCACGTCCGATCCGGTCGATGGCCTCGGTGTGGATCCAGAACTGGTAGATGAGGTTCAGGCCACGGGCGGTCGCCACGGCGGAAGGGGGGATGCCGAGGAGACACAGCAGGCCGTACGGGACGGACGTGCCGAGGGCGTCGGCCACCGGCTGACGGAGGGCCGTCGACAGGTTGTAGCGCTCGCTCGAGTGGTGGACCTCGTGCACGGCCCACATGTACCGGCTGGTGTGCATGAACCGGTGGTTCCAGTAGTAGATGAAGTCCCACCCGAGGATGGCGGCCGCCAGTGCCGCCGGCGCCGGACCGACTGAGCGGACCAGTCGCCGCTCCCACAGGCGCTCGGGTGTGGTGGCAGTGGCCCATGCCGTGGTCACTGCGAGCCCGCCGGCCGCCAGTGCGGCCACCCCACCGATCGACGCCACCTTGTGGGCCCTCGGGCCCGGGCCGTCGGCCGGAGCGTCCGGCTCATCCGTCGAATCGCCATGGTCCGCCCTCCGGGCGAGCACGTCCGCCACGGTCGTGACGACCGCGGCGCCGACGGCCGCGCCCACGAGTGCCTTGGCGAACCGCCCCTTGCCCCGGGTGACGGGGCGGAGGAGCCGGGGCACCACGAACGGGGCCAGCAGGCTGATCTGACCCATCGCCAGGCTGGCGAGGGTGTCCCTGGTCTCGTAGTCGCCCGACGTCGGTCCGCCGCCCTGTGCGTGCCGCCGGCGCTGGAGCCAGACCTCGAGGCCCATGGCGGCCAGGTACCCCGGTACGGCGACGACGGTGAGGTCGACGGTGTCGGAGCCGGGCTTCGAGGGTCGCTTCATCGCATTCCTGTCATCTCCGCTGGCTGACGGTGACGGTGGACCCCGGGGGATCGGTCGCCCGGGTGGCGGACGACGAACAGCCCGCCGTCGGTGCCGTTGCTGCCACCGCGACCAGCGCGGCCACCTTGTGGGACCTCACGTGCTCTCCCCCCCCCTCGCCGGTGGTGGCACCACCGGACGTGCCGGGCGCCCCACTCGGCAGGTGGGGGAAGGGTACCCCAGGAGTCCGCCCACCCGTCCGGCCCGGACGTCGTCCCGGGCCCGGAGCTCAGGCGGCCGCCGGGGCCCGCAACGGACGCAGCGCCGCCTCGAGCCTGGTCAGCTCCGCCAGTAGCCCGGCCGCGCCGAGCTCGAGCTGCTCGTTCGGCACGAAGCGACTCTCCTCGTCGATGAACTGTCCGACGAAGGGGACCAGGACCGACTCCACCGCCGGTGTCATGCGCAGGGCGGTCACGACGGGCTTGAGCGCCACCTGGGCGCGGGCACCCGAGGCCACCCCGCCGTAGCTCACGAAGCCCACCGGCTTGTAGTTCCACTCGACGTGCAGGTAGTCGAGGGCGTTCTTGAGTGCGGCGTTGTAACTGTGGTTGTACTCCGGGTGCACGATCGCGAAGGCGTCGCCACGGGCGATCGTCTCGGCCCACGCGACGGTGTGCGGGTGGGTGTAGTCCTGGGTGATCGGGTGGTTGGGCTCGTCGAACAGGGGGAGGTCCACCTCGGCGAGATCCACGAGCTCGACGTCGAACGTGTCGGTGGCCTCGGCGACCCCCCGGAACCATTTGGCGACCGGCAGTCCGACCCTGCCGGGACGCGTGCTGGCGACGATGATCTGCAAGGTGGGCTTGGCCACTGGGGCTCCTCGATGGGTCGGGTCGTTCACTAGTTGCTGACACAAGGACTTTACCCGACACCGGAGGCGGTCCGAGCGGCGGTCGGGCGGCGAGCCCCCGGGGGCGGGCCGGTAGAACCGGTTCTATACTGTGCCGCCGGTCACGGGGACGTCCCGTGCCGCCGGGGTCGCACCAACGACCAGAGCTCGCAAAAGGGGATTCACCATGGCCCAGCCCGTCATCGTCGAAGCAGTCCGCACGCCGATCGGGAAGCGCAACGGGTGGCTCTCGGGCTTCCACGCCGCCGAGCTCCTGGGCAAGGCCCAGGTCGAACTGGTGAAGAAGGCGGGCATCGACCCGGGAGCGGTGGAGCAGATCGTCGGTGGTTGTGTGACCCAGGCGGGCGAGCAGGCCTCCAACGTCACCCGCACCGCCTGGCTGAGTCAGGGCATGCCCTACGAGACGGCCGCCACCACGGTGGACTGCCAGTGCGGTTCGGCCCAGCAGGCCAACAACTTCATCGCCAACCTGGTCAGCGCGGACGCCATCCACACCGGGATCGCCTGCGGGGTCGAGGCCATGAGCCGGGTGGGCCTGGGCGCCAATGCCTTCAACGGCCCCGGCAAGTCCCGTCCCGACGACTTCCCGTGGGACATGCCCGACCAGTTCGGTGCAGCCGAGCGCATCGCCCAGAAGTACGGCATCACCCGCGAGGACGTGGACTGGCTGGGCTTCGAGTCGCAGCGCAAGGCCGCCCAGGCGGTGGCCGAGGGCCGCTTCGATCGCGAGATCGCCCCGCTCGAGGCCCCCGTCATGGGTCCCGACGGCCCCACCGGCGAGGTGACCCTCGTCGCCCGCGACCAGGGTCCCCGCGAAACCACCAAGGAGGGACTCGCCAACCTCAAGCCGGTGCTGCCCGACGGCATGCACCACGCAGGCAACAGCTCGCAGATCTCGGACGGCGCCGCCGCCGTGCTGTGGATGTCCCAGGAGCGGGCCGGCGAGTCGGGACTGCGTCCCCGGGCCCGGATCGTGGCCCAGACGCTCGTGGGCTCGGACCCCTACTACCACCTCGACGGCCCCATCGCGGCCACGGCCGACGTGCTGAAGAAGGCCGGCATGACCATGGCGGACATCGACATCTTCGAGGTCAACGAGGCGTTCGCCTCGGTGGTGATGTCGTGGGGCAAGGTGCACGAAGTCGACTGGGACAAGGTCAACGTGAACGGCGGGGCCATCGCCCTCGGCCACCCGGTGGGCTCGACAGGTGCCCGCCTGATCACGACGGCGCTGCACGAGCTCGAGCGGTCGGACAAGAACCTGGCCCTCATCACGATGTGCTGCGGCGGCGCCCTCGCCACCGGCACGATCATCGAGCGCATCTGACCGCAGGCCCTGGGGCCCGGTTCACGGCCCCGCCCCATCGGTGGTTGCATGGGGAGATGACCTTTTCTTCGCGCGCCCTCCGCAAGGCTGCGGTCCGACTACCCGTCGCCACCATCGCGCTGGTCGTGGCCGCCGGTTGCACCTCGACGACCGCAGGCGCCGGTGGCCACTCGACCACGTCGACCACGTCGACCCGGTCGGGCCATGCCGTGCCCTCGTCGGAGTGGACGACCTTCGACCAGAACGGACTCCGCACCGGCGTCGACTCCTCGGGTGACACGTTCACCAACCCGACCGCGGCCTGGACGTCGCCGGCGCTCGACGGCAGCCTCTACGGCCAGCCCCTGATCTACTCCAACCGGGTGTTCGCGGCCACCGAGAACGACAGCGTCTACGCGCTGGCGGCCGACACCGGTGCCGTCCTGTGGTCGACGCACGTGGCCACGGCGTTCAACCCGGCCACCGTGTTGCACCTCTGTGGCGACATCACCCCGACCGTCGGGATCACGGGGACGCCGGTCATCGACGCCGCGCGCAGTGAGATCTTCGTCGTGGCGACCGAGCAGGTGCCGGGCGGTGCCTCCCACCACCTCATCGGCCTCAACCTCTACACCGGCGCGATCGACCTCGACGAGGACATCGACCCCGCCGCGGTGGTGGCCCCGGCCTACGAGCTCCAGCGGGTGTCCCTCGGACTGACGGCCGGCCGGGTCATCATCGGCATGGGCGGCAACTCGGGCGACTGTGGCACCTACCATGGCCTCGTCATCTCCGCTCCGGAGGACGGTTCCGCCCCGTCCACGTTCACGGTGGCCGACCTTCCCAGTGACAATCAAGGCGCCGTGTGGATGGGTGGCGCGGCACCGGTCATCGACGCCCAGGGCAACGTCTGGGTGGCGACCGGCAACGCCGCCACCGGGACGACCCCGGACGACTCGGACAGCGTGCTCAAGCTGAGCCCGACGATGTCGTTACTCGACCGTTTCACCCCGAGCACGTGGAAGTCCGACAACGACACCGACCAGGACCTGGCCTCGACCGCTCCCGTGCTCCTCCCCAACGGGCTCGTCTTCCAGGTCGGCAAACTGCGTACGGCCTACGTCCTCCAGCAGTCGCACCTCGGTGGGACCGGTGGCCAGTTGTCCGAATCGGCGGACTTCTGTGGCAACGACCCCGACGGCGGGGCGGCCCAGTCCAACGGCACCGTCTACGTGCCGTGCAGCGACGGCCTCCGCGCCGTCACCCCGACCTCGTCGGCCGCACCGGTGGCCTCCTGGACGACGACCACCGGCGCCCACAGCTCGCCCATCGTGACGGGCGCCTACGTCTGGTCGATCGGGGGCAGCACGTTGTACGAGCTCAACGCGTCCAACGGCTCCCTGTACAAGAGCTTCGCCATCGGGAACGTGACCACCCACTTCCCGTCGCCCGCGGCGGCCGACGACCTGGTCGTCGCCCCGTCGTCGAACCTGCTGCACGCCTTCGCCGGTGACACCGGACTGCCCGGGCCCCCCACGCCGGCGCCGTCGGAGCCCGGCTACTGGCTCGTCGCCTCCGACGGCGGAATCTTCTCCTTCGGTTCGGCCACCTTCTACGGCTCGACCGGCAACCTCGTCCTCAACCGGCCCATCGTGGGCATGGCCGCCACCCCGGACCGCCGGGGCTACTGGCTGGTCGCCTCCGACGGCGGCGTCTTCGCCTACGGCGACGCCGGCTTCTACGGCTCCACCGGTGCGATCCACCTGAATCAGCCGGTGGTGGGAATCGCCCCGACCGTCGACGGCAGGGGCTACTGGCTGGTCGCCTCCGACGGCGGCGTCTTCGCCTTCGGCGATGCCGCCTACGAGGGTTCCATGGGCGGGACCCACCTGAACCAACCGGTGGTCGGCATCGCTGCGGGGGCCGACGACGCCGGCTACCGCCTGGTCGCCGCCGACGGCGGCATCTTCGCCTTCGGGTCGGCGCCCTTCTCCGGCTCGGCCGGCAACATCCCGCTGGCCAAGCCCATCGTCGGCATGGCCACGACGCCCGGCACCGGGGGCAAGGCCTACTGGCTGGTGGCCTCCGACGGCGGCATCTTCAACTACGGCGGGGCCGGCTTCGACGGCTCGACGGGTGCCGAGTCACTGGGGTCACCCGTGGTGGGCATTGCCTCGACCGCCGATGGTCTCGGGTACTGGTTGGCCTCGGCGGACGGTGGTGTCTACAGCTTCGGCGACGCGGTGTTCTCGGGAGCGCTGGCCGGCCTGCCACTGAACAAGCCGGTGGTCGGCATCGCCACCGGGCCGTCGCCACCGGTCTGACCGCGCCAGGGGCCGAGGACGGGCCGTCGGGGTCGACGACCGCCCCACCCGACCCGAGTGGGCCCGAGAAACTAGAATGCGTTCCAGTTCCGTGCGCAGCCGCAGTTCCGGTCGCGTACGCCACAGTCGCAGCGCCGAGGCGCACGAGGGGGAGCGGACGGCGTCCGTGGCCCCGAAGGGAGCAGCACCATGATCGACACCGAGCACCTGACCTACGAGGTCGTGGGCACGACCGCCATCGTGACGATGAACCGACCCGAGGCGAAGAACGCGCTGTCCGGCCCGATGTTGGTCGGCATGGCCGACGCCTGGGTGGAGATCGACAACGACGATGACATCCGCTGCGCCATCCTGACCGGCGCCGGAGGGACGTTCTGCGCCGGCATGGACCTCAAGTCGATGTCCGGTCCGGGCAACGACGACGTGAAGGAGCGGATGGCGGCCGACCCCGACCTCCATTGGAAGGCCCTGCTCCGTCACTACTCGGTCAAGAAGCCCCTGATCGCCGCGGTGGAGGGCTGGGCCGTGGCCGGTGGCACCGAGATCCTGCAGGCCACCGACATCCGGGTGGCGGGCGAGAGCGCCAAGTTCGGGGTCTTCGAGGCCCGTCGCGGTCTGTTCCCGCTCGGGGGGTCCACGGTCCGCCTGCGGCGCCAGATCCCGTTCACGGTGGCCATGGACCTGCTCCTGACCGCCCGTGAGGTGTCGGCCCAGGAGGCCAAGGAGGTCGGCCTGATCGGCCGGGTCGTGCCGGACGGCACCGCCCTCGAGAACGCCCTGGCCATCGCCGAGGTCATCGGGGCCAACGGGCCGCTCGCCGTCGAGGCGATCAAGGCGTCGGTCAAGGCCACCGAGGGGATCCCGGAGGAGGAGGCGCTCAAGATGGAGCTCGAGTTCGGCTGGCCCATCTTCGCCACCGAGGACGCAGCGGAGGGCCAGAAGGCGTTCGCCGAGAAGCGCCCGCCGGTCTACAAACGCAAGTGACCGACACCCCGATGGGGTCGGTGGACGACGACGACCCGCGCCGCCGTCTGGCTGCGGCACTGCGGCCGCTCATCACACTGACGGTGGCCAACACGTTCGAAGACGGGATCCTGGACGAGGCGGCCGACCGCCTGGAGGAGGTGGTCCGGGACCTGACCGAGCGTGCCGGACCCAAGCGGCCGCGCCGGCAGCCCGACATCTCGCAGCATGCCCAGGACTTCTTCCCGACCAGCCCGATCATGGGTATGGCCAATCCCATCGCCCCGCCGGTCAACGTGCGGGTCGTGGACGGCCCCGAGGGCGGGTACCGCGAGATCCGGGCCGAGGCCTGGTTCGACTGGGCCTACGAGGGACCGCCCACCTGCGTCCACGGCGGCGTCATCGCCGAGACGTTCGACGAGATGCTGGGCGCCGCCAACATGGTGGCCGGCAACCCGGGCATGACGGGCACACTGACTGTCCGGTACCGCAAGCCGACACCGCTGCGGACCCCGCTGCGGCTCGAGGCCAGGTGCCTCGGTCGGGACGGCCGCAAGATCCGCACCTGGGCCGGCATCTACCACGAGGACGTGCTCACGGCCGAGGCCGACGGGATTTTCATCGAGGTGGGTCCGGAACGGTTCCTCGCGATCGCCGAGGGTAACTCGGAGAACGCCGATCCCGTCGTGCTCGCCGCCATGCGTGCCGAGGCACTCCGGGTCGGTGCCGCAGCCGACGTCCCCGGCGACGCCCTCCAGCCGGTGGAGCCCCCGGCCGACTGATGTCGGGGTCACCGGCGGACGCCGAGGTGACCCTGCGCGACGCCCGGGCGGCGGACGCCCGGGACATCGCCGCCATGCACGTGGCCTCGTGGCGGACGGCCTACCCGGGCCTCCTGCCCGCGGCCGTGCTCGAGGGGCTGTCGGTGGAGCGCCGAACAGCGACGTGGCAACGGGTGCTCGGCGATGGTCACCAGTTCGTGGTGGTGGCGGTGGCCGGCGGGCAGGTGATCGGGGTGGGGCACGCCGGCCCGGCCCGTGACGCCGACGTGGGCACGTCGACCGGGCAGCTCACCACCCTCTACCTGGCACCGGGCACCTGGGGTGCCGGAACGGGCCGGGCGCTCCACGACGCCGCCCTCGACCGCCTGGCCGCCGCCGGCTACGACTCGGCGGTGGTGTGGATGCTGTCGACGAACGATCGGGCCCGCCGCTTCTACCAACGTCAGGGATGGGCACGCGACCCGGTGCTCCGGATCCAGCAATTCGGTGGCCGCGTCGTCATCGACCACCGACTGAGCCGTGCGCTGTCGGCGCCGTCGGTGAACTGACCTGACGGGCCCGGTCCCCGGGCCGGTCAGATCTTGTCGCGACCTTCCCAGTAGGGGTCGCGCAGCTTGCGCTTGTAGAGCTTGCCGTTCGGGTCCCGGGGCATGACTTCGGTGAAGTCGATCGACTTGGGCGTCTTGAACTTGGCCAGTCGGGTCGAGCAGTACTCGAGGATGTCGGCTGCGAGCTCGTCGGAGCCCTCGACGCCGTCGACGGGCTCGATGACGGCCTTGATCTCCTCACCCCAGTCGTCGTTCGGGATGCCGAAGACGGCCACGTCGACGACGCTCGGGTGGCCGACCAGGACGTTCTCGATCTCGGCGGGGTAGATGTTCGCCCCACCCGAGATGATCATGTCGATCTTCCGATCGCGCAGGAAGAGGTAGCCGTCCTCGTCGATGAGGCCGATGTCACCCACGGTGAAGAACTTGCCGATCCGGTTGCTCTTCGTCTTCTGCTCGTCCTTGTGGTATTCGAAGTCGCCCGTCTGCATCGACATGTAGACGGTGCCGATCACATTCGGCTCCTCGACGCGCTTGCCGGCGTCGTCGAAGATGGCGATCTCACTGATGGGCCAGGCCCGGCCGACGGTGCCGGGCTTGGTGAGCCACTCCTGGGCGGTCACCAGCGTGCCGCCACCCTCGGACGCCGCGTAGTACTCGTCGATGGCGTCACCCCACCAGTCGATCATCTGGTGCTTGGTGTCGATCGGGCACGGTGCGGCGGCGTGGATCATGTGTCGCAACGACGACACGTCGTATCGCGCCCGGGTCTCCTCGGGCAGCGCCAGCAGTCGGTGGAACTGGGTGGGCACCATGTGGGACGTGGTGACCTTGTACTGCTCGATCAGTCGCAGCATGTCCTCGGGCAGCCACTTGTCCATCACCACGATGGTGTGCCCCAGGTGGATCGATGCGGCCGCGTAGCGAATGACGGCCGTGTGGTAGAGCGGCGAACCGACGAGGTGGACGTTGTCGTCATTCGGTTGGATGTTGAAGAGGAAGAGGAGCCCGGCCAGACCGAGGGCGGCGTCCTCGGGGGAGAGCCCGCTGAGCTTGCGGAAGACGCCCTTGGGATTGCCGGTGGTGCCCGAGGTGTAGTTCATGACGTCGCCGACCGTCCGGTCGGCCGGGTCGGTGGTCGGCTGCGAGTCGCGCATGCGGGCATAGGAGCCGAACCCGGGCAGGTCGCCCACCCCGAAGCAGATCGACGACGGCAGCTCGGCGTCCTCGGCGGCGTCGAGGGCGACGTCGGTGAAGCGCTCATGGGCCACGAAGGCCTTGGCGCCGGAGTCCGACAGGATGTAGGCGACCTCCGGTCCGATCAGGTGGTGGTTGATCGGCACCAGGTACCAGCCGGCCTGCAGGCAGGCCAGGTAGAGCTCGAACACCTCGACCCCGTTGGGCAGGAGGGTCGCCACGACGTCACCCGGCTGGAGGTTCATGCCCCGCAGGCCGTGGACCACCTGGTTGGCCCGGCCGAGTAGCTCGCCTGCGGTGTACTCGGTCCCGTCCGGCGCCACCAGCGCCAGGTGCTCGGGATCCTCGTGCGCCAGTGCCCAAAAGCCGAGATCGCCCATCTGGTCCCATCCCCCATCGTCGTCGAATTAGCGGTGTCGTGGCCGACAGCGGCGCCCGTGCGGATCCCTCCGGTCTGCGGTCCGCCCCGTGGGGAGGAGCGACGGCGGTGGAGAGACGCGGGGTGGCGCCGACCCGGTGGGGACGCTAGAACAGGTTCCAGTAGACGGTCAACCGCCCCGGGCGGCGCGCTGGTGCGCGTGCGCCCATGATGCCGGTGGGCCGTCGGACCCCCGAGACGACGAGTATGAGGAGCAACACGCAATGACTGCATTCCTGGACGGCAAGGTCGTGGCCATCACCGGCGCGGGCGGAGGCATCGGCCGGGCCGTGGCCCTGGCGGCCGCCGCCGAGGGCGCCAAGGTGGTCGTGGCCGACATCGGCGTGTCGATGGCCGGCGAGGACCCGACGAGCGAGGTGGCGGAGGCCGTCGTGGGGGAGATCACCGCGGCGGGGGGCGAGGCCGTCGCCGTGGCCGAGAGCGTGACGACCCTGGCCGGCGGAGAGCGGATCATCGGTACCGCCACCGAGCGTTGGGGGCGCATCGACGGCGTCGTGGCCGTGGCCGGAATCCTGCGTGAGCGGATGCTCTTCAACATGGCCGAGGACGAGTGGGACGCGGTCATCGAGACCCACCTGAAGGGGCACTTCACGGTATTCCGGGCTGCGTCGGCAGTCATGCGCAAGCAGGAGGGTGGCGGCTCCCTCGTCGCGTTCACCTCGGGCGCCTTCGCCGGCAGCGTGGCCCAGGCCAACTACGCCTCGGCCAAGGGTGGGATCGTGTCGCTCGTGCGCTCGGCCGCCGCCGGGCTCAACCGCTACGGCATCACCGCGAACGCCATCGCTCCGGTGGCACGTACCCGCATGTCGGCCAACGTGCCCATGGACCTCGCCGAGATGGGCGATCCGGAGGACGTGGCGCCCATGGTCGTCTACCTCCTGTCGGACAAGGCCAAGCACGTGACCGGGCAGGTCTACACCTCGGTGGGCCCGAAGATCGCGGTGTGGAACCAGCCCCGCGAGGTGCGGGCGATGTACGCGGACGGCCGCTGGACCCCGGAGCTCATCGCCCAGCGCCTCGACTCGACGGTCGGTCAGGAGCGCATGCCGCTGCTGGACCAGCTCGAGGCCTACCGCAAGGCCGCCGAGGAGAAGGCCGCCGCCGAGAAGGCCGCCGGCTGACGTCGGCTGCCGGGCGGCTGCTCAGTCCCCCGACCCGTCCGGCTCCTCGAGGATGCAGAACTCGTTGCCCTCGGGGTCGGCCAGCACCACCCAGGACTCGTTGCCGGTCTGACCGATGTCGGGCCGCGTGGCGCCGAGTGACTCCATCCGCTCGACCTCGCGCTCGTGGTCGTCGGGTACGAGGTCGAGATGGAGCCGGTTCTTGCCGGCCTTCGTCCCGGGCACGCGCACGATGAGCAGGGGCCGGACGGCACCGAACTGCGGGTGGTCCCCACCCGGTTCGATCCAGATGTCGCCGGCCTCGTCGGTGCGCTGCCCCCACCCGAGCACGGCGGACCAGAAGTCGGCGAGCGCGGGCGGGTCCGCCGCGTCGATGGTGACGGTGTCAATCCGCAACGACATGTGCGCCTCCGTTGGTCCTCGACGGTCCGCCGACCGTCCCGGAGAGCCTAGGCCGCCACCGCCGGTCGGCAGGTGCGCCGGTCCGGATCCGACGCCTGTCCGGCGTGCCGGGGCACGCACGTGCTGATCGCCCTACAGTTGGGTGACGCGACGGGGCGAGCGCCGGTGACCGCCAGAGCCCCAGATCCGGGAGGTTGACCTGTGGTAGCTCTTTGCGTCGTTCTCGGTGTGGTGGTGCTCCTGCTGGCCGTGCTGGTGGCCGGCCTGCTGCGCAGCCATGCCGACATCCTGAAGGCGCTCCACGACCTGGGGGCCGGGGTGGGGGACCCGGCCGACGCCTCTGGTCACGACCATGCCGCCGCTGGGCGCGACCCGGGCCAGGTCGCCGTCCCGCTCACCATGGGCCCGGCGCTCGCTCCCGACCGCGACTCCACGTCGGCACCCGCAGTGGTCGGCGTGACCCCGACCGGTGATGCGCTGGCCGTGGCTCCGGCCACGTCGGGCGGCTTGACCCTGCTGGCCTTCCTGTCCACCGGGTGTGCCTCGTGCGCCGGGTTCTGGGAGGCGTTCCGGCGGCCGGACCACCTGGGCCTGCCGCCGGCGACCCGACTGGTCGTGGTGACGAAGGGTCCTGAGCGCGAGATCGCCGGCGAGGTCGCCGCGCTCGCGGCGCCGGGACTGCGGGTCCTGATGTCGAGTGACGGGTGGACCGACTACGAGGTGCCCGGTTCGCCGTTCTTCGTGCTCATCGACGGGAGCTCCGGTCGACGTATCGGCGAAGGGGTGGCGAACCAGATGAGCCAGGTGGCCGAGCTGGTGCGGCGGGCCGAGGTGGACGCCACCGCGTTCTCGCTCGACACGCGGCCCGGACGGGACATCGGACTGGACGGGCCCCAGCGGGAGTCGGCCAACGATGCCGAACTGCTGGCCGCCGGCATCCTGCCCGGCGACCCGAGCCTCTACCCGGAGTCGCTCGAGGACCTCTACGGGCCACCGGACGCCCGCATGCCGTCGGCCACCCGCCACGTCCGTCGGGTGGGTTGACGGTGGCCACGATGCACGCCCACGGCATCGGGGTCGGCCTGCCGGCGGGCTTCGAGGGGCGCATCTTCAAACGACAGGGGAACGGCATCGAGGTGACCAACCCCGTCGCCCAGTTCGCCACGTTCGCTCTGCCCGACGAGGTGGGCGACTTCGGCGGTGGAGCCGTCCAGCTGATGGGGAACGACGACATCTTCGCCGTGCTGTTCGAGTACAGCGCCGAGAGCGTCGGGACGCGGCTCTTCGCCCACCAGGGCATGCCCCGCGAGCTCGGCACCGGGGACTTCCAGCCCCAGGTGCTCCGCCGGGGACTCACCGGTCAGGCGGGCACGCAGTGGTTCTTTACCGAGTCGGGTCGACCCTTCACGTTCTACGCCGTCATCGGTAGCCACGCCCGCCGCTCGGTGCTGGTGCCCCGGGTCAACCAGCTGCTGGCCGGACTGACCGTGGACCCGGTGCCGGCACCGGCCGGATCGGGGGCACCGTGGAACTGATCGGTCCCTACCTTGCAGCCTGCGTCCTCCTCATGGCCGCCGGTGTCGCCAAGGTCGTCCGTCCGATGGACACGGCACGTGCGGTGACGGCAGTCGTGGCGGTCCCGGTGCGCGCCAGCCGTGCCCTGGTGAGGGTGGGCGCACTGGGCGAGGCGGTCCTGGGCGCCGTCGCCCTGGCCCATCCGTCACCGGCGGCAGCCAGCCTGGTGGCTGCGTCCTACCTCGGCTTCGCCGGCTTCGTGTCCCTCGCCCGGGCACGCGGTGGGCCTCTCGCTACCTGTGGGTGCTTCGGCACCCCGGACACGCCGGCCACCCGCACCCACGTGGTGGTGACGCTGGGGTTCGCAGCGTCGGCCATCGTGCTGGCGGCGTCGGGACTGTCCGGGTGGATCACGCCCCTGGTGGCCGGACAGCCGTGGCGTGGGGTCCCGCTGGTGCTGCTCGGCCTGCTGTGCGCCTGGCTCGCCTTCCTGGCGATGGGCCGACTCGCTGAACTCGGAGCGGCCCGACGGAAGCTCGGGATCACCCGCGCCGGAGCGATGACATGAGCGTGACCCTCGTCGAGCGGGCCTCGACCTTCCTGGCCACCCGCGTGTCCCGGCGGAGCTTCATCAACCGGTCCGCCCTCGTGGGTAGCGCCGTGGCGGTCGGGTCTGGCGTCGACCTCCTGCTGCGTCCGGGCACCGCCTACGGCGCGGTGTGCACGTGCGCCAACACGGCGTGTGACTGCGGCTCGACGTGCTGCGCCGGCTTTTCGGAGTTCTGTTGCTCGATCAACGACGGGTACAACTACTGTCCGACCGGCACCGTGATGGGCGGATGGTGGAAGGCCGACAACTCGTCCTACTGCGGTGGTCCCCGCTACTACATGGACTGCCACGCCCAGTGCGGCTGCACCACCGGGTGCGGCGGCGGCTGGGGCTTCTGCGACACCGGGTGTGACGGGGTCACGTGCGGCTGCGGGCCGGACGGCTGCAACTCCTGGGTCACCGGGTGCTTCCAGTTCCGGTACGGGCAGTGCAACCAGCAAATCGACTGCATCGGGCGGATCGTGTGTCGCGTCGTCGCCTGCGTGCCGCCATGGACGGTCGACCCCACCTGCACGACGGCCGTCGCCGTGGACAACAGCACGGCCGAGATGGACGCGGCGTGCTGGACGTCCGCACCGCCCTCGCCGCCTCCGCCACCCCCACCGCCGTGCTTCTCGCCGCTGACCGACTGCATGGTGACGTCCATGGCAGGCGGGGCGGGCGGCACCGGGTACGGCATGGTCACCGCCTTCGGCAAGGTCCTCACCTACGGAAGCTTCCCCTCGCTGGGCGACCTCACGACCGAGGCCCTGGCCGCCCCGATCGTGGGCATGGCGTCCATGCCCACCGGCCAGGGCTACTGGCTCGTGGGTTCCGACGGGGGGATCTTCGCCTTCGGCGACGCGCCCTACCTGGGGTCGATGGGCGGGCTGCCGCTCGCCCGCCCGATCGTCGGCATGGCGGCCACCTCCACCGGCCGGGGTTACTGGCTGGTGGCCTCCGACGGTGGCATCTTCGCCTTCGGCGATGCCCTCTTCCACGGGTCGATGGGCGGCCTGCCACTCAACGACCCGGTCGTGGGGATGGCCGCCACCCCGTCCGGTCACGGCTACTGGCTGGTGGCCTCCGACGGTGGCATCTTCGCCTTCGGCGACGCCCCCTTCTACGGGTCGATGGGCGGTCAGCCGCTCAACGAGCCGGTGGTGGGCATGACGGCCACGTCGACCGGTCACGGCTACCACCTCATCGCCGCCGACGGTGGTGTGTTCTCCTACGGGGACGCGCTGTTCGACGGGTCGATGGGCGGCCAACCACTGCAGCGGCCGATCGTCGGGGCGGCAGCCGACGGAGCCGGCTACTGGATGGTCGCCGCCGACGGCGGGATCTTCGCCTTCGACGCCCCGTTCTACGGATCGCCGGTATGACCACCGTCGATCTCCCGAACCGTCGACCCACGACATGGCGACCGCCCGGGCCGTCCGGTCGCCCACCACGATCCCGAGGAATCCGATGACCCTTTCCCTGTCCACCCTGCTCGTCGGGCTGGCCCTCCTCGTCGGTGTGGCCGCAGCCGTCCGGTCGACGTGGTCGCCCTGTGGCCTGTCGATGCTGTCGACCATCACCCCCTTCGGCGAACGGGCCAAGGGTCACCGCTATAGCGCCACGGCCACGTGGTTCATCCTCGGTGCCGTCGTCGGGGGCCTGGCACTCGGCGCGGTCGCCGCCGGACTGGCGGCCCTGGTCGCAGCGGCCGGCCCCTCCGTGGCGGCCGTCGGGGCGGTCGCCATCGTCGCCACCCTGGTGGCGCTGGTGTCGGACACCGGAATTGCCGGGTACCGGGTGCCGGCCCACTTCCGCCAGGTCAACGAACGGTGGCTCGACGCCTACCGCCCCTGGGTCTACGGCGCCGGGTTCGGGTTCCAGATCGGGTGCGGCCTGGCCACGTACATCACCACGGCGGCGGTCTACCTGACCGTACTGCTGGCCGGGCTCACCGGGCGCCCGCTGGCGGCGCTCGGGGTCGGCGTGGTGTTCGGGCTGGTGCGGGGGGCGGCCGTCACGATCACCTGGCGCACGACCACGCCGACGGCACTGCTCGCCTTCCACCAGCGGTTCGCCGCACTCCGACCCTGGGCGGACCGGGGGGTGGCGGCGACCCTCGTCGTCACCGCGTCGGCGCTGTCGGTCGAGGCCGGTGCCGTCGTCGCCCTGTCGTCGGTGGGCGGTGTGGCGGTCGCCACGGGGGTGCTGCGAACGGTGCGGCACCACCGTCCGGTTGCCGCAGGTGGGACCGCTCCGACGACCGGACGGTCCGAGGTCGATCAGCCCGACCGGTCAGTCGCCGTCGGCTGAGGGACCGGGGGTCGGCGAGGCGAGTTCCCCGACGACACGGTCGGCGCCGGTCCCGTCCTCGCTGTCGCTCCCGTCCGCGTGTCCGGCACCATCGCCGACGTCCACCTCGTCCGTCGGCTCGGGCACCGGGTCGGGCCGTGTGTCGCGCCACTGGCGGTAGGGGCCGACACGGGAGGCGATCAGGATCAGTCCCACGATCGCCAGTGCCACGCCGGCGATCTGCACCAGCAGTGATCCGAGGTGGCCGTCCTCGCCCAACCACAGGTGTTCGTCGAAGAACCGTTCGATGCCCCACAGGACCATCCCGACGCCGAGCACGATCCCGGCCGGGGGCAGAGGTGCCAGGTTCTGCGGGATGAGCGATCCGTCGGACGCCACGGTGGGGGCGCGGTTCCTGAGCCAGCGCTCGACGAGCAGCAGGACGCAGAAGATGGTGAAGTCCTCGGCGGCCTGGAAGATCGGCACCGGCAGGACCTTCTGGTTGGGGTGGGCCCCGGCGTAGTACATGCCGAACCACTGGTTCGTCGGGTGACCGCCACCGTTGACCATCAGCTGGGGACCGAGCAGCCGGCCCATCGCCCAGCAGGCCATCAGCACCGGCGCCATCATGTCGGCGAAGCGGAGCGTCGGGAGCTCGGGACAGCGACGCCGTTGGCTGACGATGGCCACAGGCACGGCGAGGATGATGCCCCCGAACGACGACAGTCCGCCCTGCCAGATGGCGAACACCTGGGACGGGTGGGCCGTGTAGTACGAGAGGTGGGAGAGGACGTGCATGGCCCGGGCGCCCACGATGGCGGCCACGATGACCCACACGAACATGCCCGTCACCCACTGCCACGGGTAGCCCCGGTTGCGGAGGCGACGCTCGGTGTACCGGAGCCCGAACCAGAAGGTCAGGGCCAGGCCGATCCCGTAGGTGTGGACCTCGAGGAACCAGATGTGGAAGGCGACGGGGATGGGTCTCATGGTGTGTGGAGCCGGACGGACGGGGAGCCCCCCGGACACCGGCCAGGCCCTCAGTATGCCCCAGGGGGCCGGTAGGGTGGCCTCGCCGGGCCTGGTGCCGAGGCAGACGGGGTCGGGGACCGCATCCGGCGGCGACGCCCCGAGTGACGGTCGGAGGTGACGCCATGGGGACGTTGGCAGGAAAGGTGGCAGTCGTGACGGGCGGCGGGTCGGGCATCGGCCTGGCCACGGCGACCCGGTTGGCCGGGGCGGGGGCCTCGGTGGCGCTCGTCGACCTCGACGGCAACTCAGCCGAACGGGCGGCCGACGGACTCGACGGTCTGGCCGTCCAGGCGGACGTCGGGAACCCCGACGAGTGGCCCGGCATCGTCGAGGCCGTGACCCGACGGTTCGGCGGCATCGACCTCGCCCATCTGAATGCCGGGGTGACGACGGGTGAGGCGGACATCACCCAGGTGACCGACGAGATCTACGACCGGGCCACCCGGGTCAATGTGGACGGCGTCTTCTACGGCGTGCGGGCGGTGGTGCCGGCGATGGCCGACCGGGGCGGCGGCTCGATCGTCGCCACGGCGTCGTTGGCCGGTCTCATCGGATTCTCACCCGACCCGATCTACTGCCTGACCAAGCACGCCGTCGTCGGCCTGGTGCGGTCACTCGGCCCACAGTTGGCCGACAAGGGGATCACGATCAATGCCGTGTGCCCGAGCATCGTCGACACCCCGCTCATCGCCGACATGCGCGACGTGCTGGAGTCGAGCGGCTTCCCCCTCATCGACGTGGACTCGGTGGCCACCGCGGTGGTCGACCTGCTGGCAGGTGAGGCCACCGGCGAGGCCATGGTGATCCAGGCGGGGCGGGAGGCGTTGGCCTTCCGCTTCGCACGGCCGCCCGGTCCGCGGGCCGGTGGGTCGGTCGGTCAGATGCCCCCGAAGGAGTTCGCCGCACACGACCAGGAGTAGGTGGCGGACCGACGGCGCTACGGTCAGCCCTCCGGGGGCGTGACCGACCAGCCGCGCCGACGGAGTTCGTCGACCAGCAGGTCCTCGGGCACCCGCTCGAGCTGGCGGGCCAGGCTCTGCCGGCGTGAGGCGGCGGGAGCCTCCGGCGTGGCCGGCGTTGCCGGGGCGGCTGCCCGGTTGGTGCGCACCGGGCTGCGGGGGACGGTGGCCGGGGTGGGGTCGGCCGACCCGTCAGCGGGACCAGGTCCGTCGGTGCCGGAAACTTCCGCCTCGGCCTCCAGCCGGGCGATGAGCTCCTCGGCCTCGTCACGGGTGAACCGTCCACCCGCCTGCCGCTGGGTGAGGCCGAGCGGGCCACGTGCGTCGCGGAATCCGGAATGGCCGGCGGACTCGAGGAGTGCGGTCAGGTCACGGAGTTGACGCCCTGTTGCCGGGGGCCCGGACGGCTGGCCGAACGCCATGGTGGGGGACCGGACGGCTCGGACCGGAGTGATGCCCGGCGGGGTCGGTCACGACCCCCGGCGTCCGGAGCGGGGAGGTCCGGTTCAGACCACCCGGCCGACGCCGGCCAGGCCGTCGGTCCGCACGCCGGTGATCCACACGCTCGCACCGGTGTAGGGGGCCTCGATCATCGAGCCGCCGCCCACGTACATCGCCTCGTGCTCGTCGCCGCCGGGACCGTAGAACAGGATGTCGCCCGGCTCGATGTCGGCCAGCGGGATGTGGGTGGTGTCGTCGTACTGCGCGCCGGAGTAGTGAGGAAGGCTGATGCCCACCTGGGCGTAGGCCCACATGACGAGGCCCGAGCAGTCGAAGCCGGACGGGCTGGACCCTCCCCACACGTAGGGGACACCGATCTCACCCTCTGCTGCCTGCACGGCACCTGCCGCCCCGGACGACAGCGGCGGCGGAGGTGCGGCCGGCGTGGTGACCGTTCCGCCACCACCGGACGAACCGGAACCCGATCCCGCCGAACCCGTCGAAGCACCCGAGCCCGTCGAAGCACCCGAGCCGCTCGACGCGGCCTGCTGGGCCTGTGCGGCCTTGGATGCGGCGACCTTCTGGTTGAACTGCGCCTGTGCGGCCGCTGCGGCCGCCGCGGCCGCCGCAGCCTGCTGCTGCTGGACCAGCTGCTGGATGTTGGCGTCGACGCTCGCCAGGGTGGCCTTGTCCTGATTGGCCAGCGAGTTCGCCTGGCCCTGGGCCGAGGCGAGACTGTCGCGGGCGGACTGGGCCTGCGACTTCTGCGACTCGAGGCTGGCCTGGGTGGCGGCCAGCTGTGCCTGTGCCGTGTGGAGCCGGTCGATGGTCGAGGTCACGTTGCCGGCGGCGATCGACGAGTACTCGGAACGGATGCCGCTCGTGTTCACGTTGGAGGTGAACAGCTGGGTGGCGGTGTTCGAGGTCCCGGCATTGGTGTAGTCGCTGATGGCCTGGACCCGGAGCTGGCTCTGGTCCTTCGCCACCTGGCTGCGGTCCTTGGTCACCTGTGCCTGGTTCGCGGCGATCTGGCCCTGCAACTGCGCGAGCTTGTAGTCGGCCTGGTTCACCTGACCGGTCAGCGACTGGATCTGCGCCTCGGTCGCGTTGATCTTGGCCGTGATGGCCGCGGCCTGAGCCTGGGCATCGGAGATCTGGTCGGCGGATGCGGGGGTGGAGGAGGCGACGACCATGGAGGTTGCTCCGAGAGCGGAGGCCATTGCGACCGTCGCGAGGACCCGGTTACGGGACCACTTGCGACGTGCTGGGCGGGCACCTGGCTCGACCGTCGAGTACTGCTCGGCGTGAGTCATATGCATGCAGATGGTAGTGCACCTGTCGGGACGGTACAAGGACACCAGGCGGACACAAGGCCCTGAACTGGACTTATTCGCTGAGGCACCGGTGCAGATCGGTTGCCGGGGCTGTCGGACCTGTGCGGTACCGGGGTACCCGGAAGATCAAATGGTGACGGCTCCGGGGTAGGGTCGGGCCCATGGGTGAACGTATCGAATTCCCGAGCAACGGCAACACCGCAGGTGGCTACCTGGCGATTCCGGAGGTCGGCGCCGCCGGCACCATCGGGGTCCTGGTGATCCAGGAGTGGTGGGGCCTCGTCGATCAGATCACGCGGACGTGCGACCGCTTCGCCGACGCGGGCTTCACCGCGCTGGCCCCTGATCTCTACAAGGGCACGGCGGTACCGCTGACCGAGCCCGACGAGGCGGCCAAGCAGATGATGGCCCTCGAGATGGACGGGGCGGCCAAGGACCTGAGCGGGGCGGTGGACGAGGTGCTGCGCCGGACCGGCGGGTCGTCGGTGGGCGTCGTCGGCTTCTGCATGGGCGGCGGCCTGGCCCTGGTGCTGGCCTGCCAGCGGCCTGACGCGGTCGCCGCCGTGGTGCCGGCCTACGGGGTCATCCCGTGGCCCGACGCGCAGCCCGACTACTCGGCCATGCGGGCGGTCGTCGAGGGCCACGTGGCCGAGCTCGATGGCTCCTTCAGCCCGGCCGCCGCGGACGCGCTGGCCGAAACGCTGACCGCGCTCGGCAAGAAGGCGTCGTTCCACCTCTATCCCGGGGTCGACCACGCGTTCTTCAACGAGGACCGTCCCGAGGCCTACGACGCCGCTGCCGCCGCCCTGCTGTGGGAGCGCACGGTCGCGTTCCTCCGATCGCAGCTCGGCTGAGCGGGACGCCGTGCCCGAGGCACCCGGACCCGGACTGGTCGAGGACTACCTGACGCTCGGCCTCCGACTGGGCCGTCACATCGACGGCATGGTCGACGCCTACTACGGACCTCCCGGGCTGGCGCGTGCCGTCGAGGCGGAGCCCGTCGTCCCGCCCGAGCGGCTAGTGGCCTCTGCCCGCGATCTGCTGGCCGCCCTCGAGGCCGGTGGGGTGCTCGACTCGTCGGTCGGCCCCGAGGACTCGGCGGCACCGGCCCGGCGCCACTGGCTGGCGGCTCAGGTGCACGGCCTGGCGACGACGTGCGCAAAGCTGGCCGGGCAGGCCATCGGCTACGCCGACGAGGTCGAGTCCTGCTACGGCGTCCGCCCGAGCCGGGTCGACGAGGAGGCACTCGTCGAGGCCCACCGGCTGCTCGACGACGTCCTGCCGGGCAGCGGACCCCTGGCCGAGCGCCTGGTGACGTGGCGGGAGTCGCACGCGGTTCCCGTCGACCTATTGCGGCGGGCCGTCGATTCGCTCGCCGACTCGCTGCGCGACCGGACCCGCGAGCTGTTCGGCCTGCCCGAGGGGGAGCACGTCGAGTTCGAGTTCGTGTCGGACGAGCCGTGGTCCGGCTTCAACTACTACCTGGGCGGACTGCAGAGCAGGGTCGCCATCAACACCGACCTTCCGGTGCTCTCGACCGGTCTCGCGCACCTCGTCGCCCACGAGGCCTACCCCGGGCACCACACCGAGCACACCCGCAAGGAGGTCGGCCTGGTCCGTCGCCGGCAGTGGTGGGAGGAGTCCATCTTCCTGGTCGGCACCCCGCAGTGCCTGCTGGCCGAGGGCCTGGCCGACCTGGGCCTCGAGGTGGCCTGGGGTCGGCACCCCGAGCAGACGGTGGCCGAGCACCTGCGCCCGCTGGGCATCCGCTACGACGCCGAGGTGGTCGCGGCCGTGTCCGATGCGGGCGAGGCCCTCGGGGCGGTGCGCACGAATGCCGCCTTCCGTCTGCACGAGGACGGTGCCGACCCCGACACGGTCATCGACGAGGTGGCGCAGTGGGGACTGCTGCCACGGGACCGGGCGGCCAAGGCGGTCGAGTTCCTGACCCATCCGACGTGGCGTGCGTACCTCACGTGCTACGTGGAGGGCTTCCCGCTCTGCCGTGCGTTCACCCGCGGCGACCCCGCCCGCTTCGACCGGCTCCTGTCCGAGCAGCTCACCCCCGGCGACCTGATCGACCAGATCGCCCTGGACACCGCAGCCCCCGCATCGGGCTGACTCAGGTGGTGCCGCCGGAACCCGCCGCCGTCAGTGGGCGCGGATGCCGTCGAGGAGGGACGACACGAGTGCATCGGCCAGCCCTGGCATCAGTGACTCGTGGCCCATGGTGAGGCGGTAGTAGACGGGACCGTAGAGTTGGTCCATGACGGTGGGGATGTCGAGGCCGGGACGCAGCTCACCGCGGTCGACGGCCCGCTGCAGTACCTCGGCGGTGGCAGCCCGCCTCGGTCCGATCCACCGGGTGCGCAGGGCCTCGGCCAGCACTTCGTCGGTCTGGGCCTGACCCACGAGCTCCGCCATGATCCGTCCCGCACGGCCCCGGAAGGCCCGGATCAGCACCCGGAGCTGCCCGGTGAGGTCGACCCGGACGTCACCGGTGTCGGCGAAGGTGCCGGTCTGCCGGTAGCGGTGGAAGTAGGCGTCGATGGCGACGGCGCCCCGTGTGGGCCACCACTTGTAGATCGTCACCTTGCTGACCCCGGCCCTGGCGGCGATCGCCTCGATGGTGGCCGCGGCAAGGCCCCCCTCATCGAGCAGATCGGCGGCGGACTCGAGCACCGCGAGCCGTGCCCGCTCGCTCCTGGGTCGTCCGGGCCGGGGGGCTACCGACTCGGACGCGGTTTCCGTCGCAGCCTTCACGGGTGCCACTGTAGAACATGGACGACGCGTACAGGAATAGTGATACTGTACGTGGTGTTCAGATAGTCATGGAGCGAATCCGGATGGATGCGAGCGAGACGGTCGAGACGAGCGATGTCAAGGGGACGGGCATGTCCGGTGGCATGGTGCTGCTGTTCGCCGTGGCCTGCGGGCTCGCCGTGGCCAACCTCTATTACGCACAGCCGATCCTCGACAACATCGCCCGCACATTCGGCGCCGGCACCGCCACCGCCGGGCTCGTCGTCACCCTCTCCCAGATCGGGTACGCCGTAGGGCTGGCGCTGCTCGTGCCCCTCGGCGACATCCTGAACAGGCGGCGCATGATTCCCGTGGTGCTGGTGGCGACCGCGGTGGGACTGATCGCATCCGCTCTCTCGCCCACGATCGGTGTGCTCATCGCCGTGGCACTGCTCGTCGGTGCCGGGTCGACCGTGGCTCAGATGCTCGTCCCGATGGCAGCGAGCCTGGCGACCGACTCGTCACGGGGCCGCGTGGTCGGTCGGGTCATGAGCGGACTGCTGCTCGGCATCCTGCTGGCCCGGACCGTCTCGGGCCTCATCGCCGGTGCGACGAGTTGGCGCGTGGTCTACACCGCCGCCTCCGTCCTCATGGTCGTGCTCGCCCTGGTGCTCGCCCGGGTCCTCCCGGCCGAGGGAGAGCGGCCGTCCATCCGGTACGGCACATTGCTCCGTTCGACCGTGGCGCTGTTCCTGGCGGAGCCGATACTGCGCCGCCGCATCCTGTTCGGCGCGCTGGGAATGGCTGCGTTCAGCGTCTTCTGGACGACGATGGCCTTCGTGCTGTCCCGTGCGCCCTACCACTACGGCGACGCCGCCATCGGGCTCTTCGGCCTGGTCGGTGCGGCCGGCGCGCTGTGTGCGACGCTCGCCGGCCGGTGGGCCGACCGCGACCTGACCCGTCGGACCACGACCGTCTTCGCCGTCCTGCTGGCCGTCTCGTTCCTGCCGTTGTGGTGGGGCGGTCACGACCTGGCGATGATGATCGTCGGGATACTGGTCCTCGACGTGGGTGTCCAGGGGCTCCAGGTCACCAACCAGTCGATCATCTACCGCCTGGCCCCGGACGCCCGGAGCCGGATCAACTCGGCGTACATGGTCTGCTACTTCATCGGTGGTGCCGTCGGGTCGGCCGCGGGCAGCTGGTGCTATGCGAACCACGGTTGGGCGGGTGTGTGCGTGCTGGGCGCGGGACTGGGTGTGGTGGCCGTGGGACTCGCCCTCCACGACATCGTGCGACGTGCGGAACACACCACGACACCCGCCGTCGCGGCAGCCGGCTGACCGGAGCGACGGCACGCGCCGGGGTCAGGGTGGCGCCCGGCAGGACAGTACGTGCGGGGCCGATCCCGGCTCAGCCGGACGCCCACTCCGGTGCTGACGTCCCCAGGGGTCCGGCCGGGCGGACCCACCTGAGCGGCGCCCCCTCCACCACGACCGGCGGCGGCAGGCGACGGGCATCGCCCCACACGGTCCGCTCCACCGGTGCCCCGGGTGTCAGCCCGGCGAGGTCGATGCCGTCGCCCTCGATGGTCGGGGCCACACCGGAGTCGACCAGCAACCGGGCCATCCGGGCCAGCGACGTCCTCCACCGACTGCCGCAACCGTCCTCGGAACGCAGGGCCAGTCCGGTGAGGGCGGCGGCCGCCAGCAGGTACCCGGTTGCGTGGTCCAGTGCCTGGACGGGCAGTGGGACGGGGTGCTCCGCACCCGCCGCCACCTGTCCGGCCTCGGCGATGCCGGAACTCATCTGGACCAGGCTGTCGAAGCCCCGGCGTCCGACCCACGGGCCGGTCCAGCCGTAGGCGTCGAGGCTGACGTCGACGAGTCCGGGGCGGGTGACGTCACGCACGTCCGGGCCGATCCCCAGCCCCTCGAGGGCTCCGGGTCGGTAGCCGTGGACGACGACGTCGGCACCGGCCAGGAGTTCGAGCAACCGCGCCCGGTCGGGTACCTCGTGGAGATCGAGGTGGGCGCAGCGCTTGCCCAGGGTGACTTCGGGGACGACGGCCGGCTCGTCCCACCCGGGTGGATCGATGCGGAGCACGTCGGCACCCCAGCCGGCGAGGAGGCGGGTGGCCACCGGGCCGGCCAGGACGCGGGTGAGGTCGAGGACCCGGAGGCCGGCCAGAGGTCGCTCCGCGTCGGCGGCGGGTACACGGTGCGGCCATGCACCCCCGCCGGCGGTCCGCTCGACATGGACCAGGGGTTCGACGGCCACCGCCGACCCCTGTGGGTGTGCGACCCATGCGGCGGCGGAACGCATGGCGGCTGCGGCACCGCCGGCCCCGACGACGGCGGCCTCGAGGTCGTCGCCGCTCCAGCGGGCCACCTCGGTCGCCACCGCGGTGCGGCTCCCGGGAACGCCGAGCACCCCGAGTGCGGCCGCCCGATGGTGGGGCGCGTTGGTATGGAGCCTGATCCAGCCGTCGGCGGTGGGGTAGTCGCCGGCCACGCTGTCCCAGGTAGGAGGCAGCTGCCAGCCGTCCGGGCGGAGTGACAGTGCGAACCAGGCCGACGCCAGGTCCCGGTCGACGGTGACCGGAGCGGGGAGGCCGTCCGGACCGGCCGCAACACGGGCCAGTGCGGCCCCCGCCGCGCCGATCGACGCCTGGGCGAGCTCGCTGACGGCCAGGGCGGAGGGGAGGGTCCCACCGGACGGCAGACGGACCTCGGCACGGGGGCCGGGCAGTGGCAACGCCTCGAGGATGCAGTCGAGCAGTGCGGCGGACCGATCCTCCATCATCCCATCGTCGACCGTGATCGGACCGCCGTCAACCGGCCCGGAGGGCACGAGGGGTCAAGAAATGACGTGGAACGGTCGATAGCTGAAGCATGGAATCGGTCCTGCACTTCGACACCGACGACCCCGAGTTCCAGCGCGGGTTCGAGATCGGCATCCTGTGGGAGCGGCTCAGTGCGGACGGCGCCTGTCACATGGCGGTCAGCGCCTCGAACGCGGAGATGGTTCTTCGGATCGCCAAGGCCTTCGACTGCGTCTTCTCCGGCCAGGAGCTCGCCGACGACCAGATCTCGATCGAACTCACCCGCGTCAACAGCGACTCGTAGTCCGATGCAGCGCGGTCGGTGCCGTCAGGCCGGACCGGGGGGTGCCCGCGCGCCGTCGGGCCCCGGTCACCGCGTCGTGGATCGTGATCCACCGCTCCTCCTCGTCCGACGTCGAGTGCCCGGCCCGGCGGCAGCGGCGTGACCTCGGCGACCAGCCGGCGGTAAGGCTCACCACTCGACGGCGCGTGGCTCGAGCGCTACCACTCGTCCCGGAGGGCCTCGGCAGGCACCGGGGGCACGCCGTCGTCGTGTCGGTGTCGGTGTCCGGGTGCGTGTGCGTGGTCACCCGGTGCGCCGTCGCTCACCGGGTGACAGCTCGAGTATCCGTAACGTTGCTCCGGTACCCCGCGGTCAGCCGCCCGCGAGCAGGCGACGGGCGATGACCTTCAGGCACAGGGTCTCGTCGGCACCCTCGAAGATGGAGAGCACGCGCGCATCGACGTAGTACCGGCTGACCGGGTACTCCTCGGCGTAGCCCATGCCACCGTGGATCTGGAGCGCCTCACGCGTGACCCACTCGGCGGTGCGGCACACATAGGCCTTGATCATCGACGCCTCGAGGGCACCCTCGCCCTTCGACATGAGCCGGGCCACCTCATAGGCGAATTGGCGGGAGGCCTGGATGAGGACCGCCATCCGGGCCAGCTTCACCTTGGTCAGTTCGTAGTCGAGGATCGGCGACCCGAACACGACGCGGTTGGTGGCGTACTCGAGGGCCGCCTCGTAGGCGGCCTGCATGAGGCCCACGGCCCGGGCGGCCGTTTGCAGGCGCCCGTTCTCGAACCCCTGCATCTGCAGGTAGAAGCCCTGCCCCAGGCCGGACTCGCCGCCGATCAGATTGGCATCGGGCACGAACCAGTTCTCGAGGGAGACCTCGTAGGAGTGCATGCCCCGGTAGCCCAAGGTGTCGATGGCCCGTCCCTCCATCTTCCCGGCCGAGTCGGACGGACGGCCGTCGGCGCCGGCCTCCTGGGCGAAGGCGAAGCCGTGGCCGTCGGCCGGCGGCTTCTCCACCAGGAAGATCGACAGGCCCTTGTGGCCCTTCGAGCGGTCCGGGTCCGTGCGGGCCAGGAGCAGGAGCACGTTGGCCCGCGCCGCGAACGTGCACCAGGTCTTGACGCCGTTCAGGATCCAGCCGCCGTCGACCTTCGTGGCCGGCAGCATCACGCCGGCGACGTCGGAGCCGTAGTCGGGCTCGGTGACGGCCACGGCCCCCAGGACCTCGGCCGTGGCGAGCTTGGGGAGCCAGTGCTGCTTCTGCTCCTCGGTGCCGCCCTTGACGATGGCCCGGGTGAGGATCTCGGGGCGCGTGATGAGTGAGCCACCGGCCCCGAGCGATCCCCAGGTCAGTTCTTCGGTGGCGACGACCATGCTGAGGTAGTCGGCATCCCCCTCGGCGGCGAACCCGCCGTACTCCTCGGGGACCGACATACCGAAGCCACCCATCTCGGCCATGCCGGAGATGATCTCCTCGGGGATGTCGGTGTTGGCCCGGTGGATGTGCTCGGCCCTCGGACGGATCTGCTCGTCGGCGAACCGGTGGAACGTGTCGCGCACCAGCTCGAAGTCCGGGTCGAGGTGCCGCTCGCCCTGGGTCTCCGCCAGGGACGCCAGGAAGATCGGGTCACGGAACGCGGCCACGAAGGACTCCGCCGGTGCCATCCAGTCGGTGGTCACGCCCCACTCGGCGGTGCGACCCACCAGGCGTCCGGCCAGTTCGGCGAGTGCGTCGGCCACGAAGGCGCAGGCGATGCGGGCCTCGGTGTCGCCCTGGGCGCCGTAGGTGAGTACCGACTCCGCCGTACGGACGGCGGCAGCGGCATGGGACACGTCGTAGGCGAGGGTCTGGGCCTGGTCCGGGCCGCCGGCGGTGCGCAGGGCGACGATCCCGGATTCCACGACGGAGCGGGCCACCGCGGTGGCGTCGGTGGCGGCGAGCAGATCGGGCGTGGGGAGGGCGTCGGTGGTCACCGCACAAGGATAACGGGCCATCCGGTTGGCCTGACAGCCCGACGGGGTCCTGCGCCACGGACGGTCAGGCGACAGGCCACGGAGGATCAGGCCACGGGTACCTGCGCCACCACGGTGACGAGTGGAGGCAGTACGACCGGGTCGTCCTCCGGGTCGACCTCGGTGAGCAGCTCCAGGTAGTCGGCCACGGGTCCCGGTCCGGCCCCGGCGGGGGCTTCGGCCCACGCGTCGACGATCTCCAGACCGGCGTCGCGCACGAGCGAGGGGAGGAGCGCCCCGATATCGGGGTGCCGTGCGTCAGGCATGGAGAAGGGCCGTCCGTCGATGCGGCCGGCCGACGTGATCGGCTCCTGGGCCACCACCCAGCCGCCGGGCCGCACGGCGGCGGCCATCCGTCGCAGCACGACGCCCGGATCGACGACGTGGAGCAGGAGGAAGCGGCAGAAGGCGAGGTCGACCGGCTCGGGCAGGCGCAGGTCCTCGCCGGCCTGGGTGATGGCCAGCACCTGGCTGTGGGCGGCAGCCGCAGCGGCCACCTCATCGCGGGCGGTGGGGTCGGAGTCGACGGCGTAGACCCGCCCCTCGCGCCCGACGATCTCGGCCAGGGCGACCGACACGTCACCGCCACCGGCGCCCACGTCGACGCAGGTCCAGCCCGGACCGATGCCGAGCCGGTCGAGGGCGGTGGCCAGGGGCCGCCGGTAGACGTCGTCCCGCAGGCCGCGCAGTTCCATCGCCACAAGTTACCGGCACCTCCGGGGACCGCCCGTACCGACGACGGCACGCGGGGGTCGTTCCGGCGCGGGGTACCCCGGGGGAACCGGTAGCCTCACCGTTCGTGAAGGTAACGATGATGCTGTGCGATTCCGCCCAGGTGGCCGATGGAAAGCTCTACGTCCTCGGTGGCGGCTGGAGTATGACGGGGCCCGACCCGGTGCCCTCGGCCATCGCGCTGAAGATCGACGTCGGCTGGCACGAGGCCGAGTCCGCCCACCACTGGGAGCTCTACCTGGAGGACGCCGACGGTGGCCCGGTCCTGGTCCCCACACCGGACGGCGAACACCCGGTCGAGGTGCGCGGCGAGTTCACCGTGGGACGCCCCTCCGATGTGCCCGAGGGCTCGCCCGTGGACGTCGCCCTGGCCGTCAACCTGGGCCCGTTGCCGTTGGCCCCGGGCACCCGGTACACGTGGCGGATGGCCATCGACGGCGACAGCCACCCCGACTGGGTGCTGGCCTTCACCACCCGGCCGCTGCCCGAACCCCAGGTCTGAACCCACCGGGCGGCACGCGCCCCCGGCGGGCGTTCCGGTCGGGCCGCCTACTATCGGCGGTCATGACCACGTATGACCGCCCGTTCGGCCGCTACTTCGAGGACTTCACGCCCGGCGACGTCTACCGGCACTGGCCCGGCAAGACGATCACCGAGGCGGACGACCATCTCTTCTGCATGATCACCATGAACCACCACCCGCTGCACATCAACGCGTGGTTCGCCGAGAACGAGTCCGTCCAGAAGAAGAACGTGGTCGTGGGCAACCTCGTCTACTCGCTCGCACTCGGGATGAGCGTTCCCGACGTGAGCGGTGCGGCCATCGCCAACCTGGAGGTCGAGTCGCTCCTGCACCGGTCGCCGACGTTCCACGGCGACACCATCTACGCCGAGACCAAGGTGATCGAGAAGGTCGAGTCGAAGTCGCGTGACGACCGGGGCGTGGTGACCGTCGAGACGAAGGCGTTCAACCAGCACGGCGACGAGGTCTGCTTTTTCCGTCGCAAGGTCATGGTGTGGAAGGAAGCGTTCGCCCCGTCGCGTCGACGTCCCTATGGGGACGACGTCTGGGGGTGACGTCCCCGCCCAGGCGGTGGCACCAGCGCGGGTGGCCCAGGTGGCGGTGCCGCCGATGACCGTGGACCGTCCCGTGCGTCAGTGCCGGGCGCTCGGCGCGGCCGTCGAGGCGTGGGGCCGGGCCGATGGTGGTGCCACCCGCCGTGACGACCTCCCCTGGCGGTCCACCCGGGACCCCTGGGCGGTCCTGGTGAGCGAGACCCTCGCCCAGCAGACACAGCTCTCCCGTGTGGTGCCGGCCTACCACCGGTTCCTGACCGAGTTCCCGACCCCCGCGGCCTGCGCCGCCGCCCCACTGGGCGCCGTCCTCCGGGCGTGGGAGGGCATGGGCTACAACCGCCGGGCCCGGAATCTCCACCTGGCGGCGGGCATCGTGGTCGACCGGCACGGCGGCCGGGTCCCCGACGACCTGGGCAGCCTGCTCGCGCTTCCCGGCGTCGGGCCGTACACCGCACGGGCGGTCCAGGCATTCGCCTTCGAACGCCAGGTGGGCGTGGTCGACACCAACGCCGGCCGCGTGCTGGCGCGGGCCGTCGAGGGGAGGTCACTGCGGCCGGCGGAGGCGCAGGCACTCGTCGACGCGATGGTCCCCACCGGGCGTGGCTGGTGGTTCGGCCAGGCCCTGCTCGACCTGGGGGCGCTGGTCTGCACGGCGCGTGCCCCGGCCTGCGGGGTGTGCCCGGTGCGACGGCGCTGTCGGTGGGCGAGGGCCGGTCAACCCGAACCCGACCCGGCGAAGGGGTCCGCCGGGGTCTCGACCGTGCACGCCCGCTTCGAGGGCTCGGACCGGCAGGGACGCGGCCGACTCGTGGCCGCGCTCCGGATCGGCCCGGTCCGCGCCGCGGACGTGCCGGCCGCCGTGGGCAGGCCCGAGGACCAGGACAGCGCCCGACGCATCGCCGACGCCCTGGTGGCCGACGGGCTGGTCGTCCGCGACCGGACGGGGGAGCTGCGCCTGCCTTGAGTCGTGCGGTCCGGCCCGCCGCGCGGTGGGTCGGAGCGTCGTGCCGGTCCCGGTCGCTCCTGGCTACGGTGGGGCGGTCGTCCGGTCGGGCGGCTCCCCGGTCGGCTCGGCAGGGGGTGCGGTCCGGGGGAGGGCGATGCGACGGTTCGGGAGATGGACGACGACGGCATGCGCCGTGGGGGTGACCGCGGCGCTTCTCGCGGGATGTGGCAGCTCGTCGGCGTCGTCGACGACGACCACGACCGTGCCGGGCAACCCGATCGCGCTCGGCGCACCGGCGTCGGTACCGGAGTCGGTCCTCACCATCCCCGCACCGGCGGTGGCGGGCACCCCGGCGAAGTACAACCAGGTCCAGGTGCGCACCTTCGGGAATCCGTCGGCCAAACACGTCCTGGTGCTGGTCCCGGGTACCAACGGCGGGGCCGGTGACTTCGACCTGGTGGCGCCCTATCTGGTCACCCATGTGCCCGGCCTGCAGGTCTGGGCGGAGATGCGCCGCGAGGGGGCTCTCCAGGACGAATCCGTGGTGCAGTCCACGTTGGCCGGAACGACCTCCACCCAGAAGATGTTCGACTACTACCTGGGCTGGCTGGCCGACAAGAGCATCACGGACCACTACCAGCCGCTCGACCCGGCCGACTACGGCTTCGTCGACGACTGGGGCATGGCCGTCGCCATGAACGACCTCCATGCCGTCATCATGAAGGCCCGGGAGGGCGGCAGGCGGACCGTCACGCTCGGCGGGCACTCGCTCGGGGGGACCGAGGCGGCTGTCTACCCGGCGTGGGACTTCAACGGCACGGCGGGCTACACGACCATCAACGGCATCATCTGCATCGACGGCTGCGCCGGTGCCCAGGGCTTCTACGGGACACCCCCGACGATCACCTCGGTGCAGGCGTCGATCGCCAAGTTGCAGACCAGCGGCCCCTGGCTCGACCTGCTCGGCGTCGGGCTGCCGTGGGCCACCGGGGTGTTCAGCGAGGTCGGTGCGGTCACCGCCTACAAGGACCCGAACGGCCCGGCCACGACGTTCGAGTCGTTCCCCTTGCTGCCGGCCTCCTTCAAGCCGGCGGTGCCGTCCACCAACGAGGCCCTCTTCGGCAACGCCTTCGACTACCGGACCTCCCCTCCGGGCCTCAAGCTCATCCAGGTCCACTCGGGCCACCTCGGCACGGGCACGCCCGCCGGTTGGGTCGACGACGGGATCACGCCCATCAAGAACGTGATCGACACGTTCGCCCAGACCCCCCTGGCCGCGGCCGAGTGGTACTACCCCGAGCGCCTGTCGATCGATGCCGGCGCCTCGGCCTCGCTGCAGCAGACGCCGGTCGCGGCCTACCTCGGACTGCGCCTGTTCCACACGGCCCAGGTCGACGTGCCGCTGTACGCCTTCCAGACGGCGCTCGGCGGGGCGGACAACGGTGTGGTCGGCAGTGCCGAGGCCTACAAGGCCGAGTCGAAGATCCCGAGTGTGACGACGGTGAGCCGGACAGCCACCTACAGCCACCTCGACCCGTTGCTGGCCAGCTCCGACCAGAACGACTTCCTGAAGACGGTCGTGCCCTGGCTCGATCGACTCGACGGCTGAGGCACCGGGTGATGGTGGCGGACGACCCCGTGGGTCGCGGGGCATCAGGGCCCGGCCACCCCCCTGTGGCGGTCGCCCACCACGCGGAGCACTACCGACCGGGCCGGCTGATCGACGTCTTCCGCGCGCCGGCGGCGGGAGGTGGTCCGGTGGTCCTGCTGTGGCACGGCAGTGGGCCGGACGAGCGGGAGGTGCTCGCGCCACTTGCCGGAGCCGTCGCCCGACTCGGATTGTTGGTCCTCGTGCCTGACTGGCGCTCGGACGACCCGGTACTCGGCCCGGTCGAACTCCTCGACTCCATCGCCTTCGCCCGGTCCACCTCGGGCGCGTTGGGCGGTGACCCCGGAAGGATCGTCCTGGCAGGGTGGTCGCTCGGAGCCAACGCGGCCGCGGCCGTGGCCGGACGACCGGGCATCGCCGGCGGATGGCACCCGGCGGGGCTGGTCGGCCTGGCCGGCTCCTACGACGGGTCGCCGTTCGACGGGCGACGGGACGCCGGCGGGTCGGTCGGGGGCGCCGGGAGGCCGGCGCTCGTGGCCCACGGCACGGTGGACCCGGTGGTGCCTCCGACCGGTTCCGTGTCCGTCGCCGGACAGCTCGCCGAGGCGGGCTGGCGTGTCGTGCTCCGCCAGATCGAGACCGACCACGCCGGGATCATCGGGACGGACTACAACCCGTGGCGGAACCGCTGCGCCCCCACCCAGGACGCCGACCGACTGGCCGTCCTGGACTCGGTAGCCCGCGCCGTCGCCGCGGTGGCCCTGGGCCCGGGCTGACCGGCGGGGCCGGAGGCCTGTCCGGCACGGGTCGACCGGCCCGCCCGGCCCGCCCGGCCCCGTCGCCTCAGCCGGCGAGGAACCGCAGCACGTGCCCGTTGACCTCGTCCGGCTTCTCGAGCTGGAGGAAGTGACCGGCTCCCTCGACGACCACCAGCTCCGAGCCCGGACCGAGGTGGTCGGTGACGGGCCCGATGATCTCGAGGCCCATGCAGCCGTCCGCCGCGCCGTGGAGGTAGAGGGTGGGCTGCGGCGCAGGTGCTTCCCCGGTCGCAGCTGCTGCTGCGGCCGCCGGGTCGTCCGAGGGCGGGCCCATCATGGCCCGGTAGTACCCGATGGCGGCCGACAGCCGGTCCTCGGTGGCGAGTGACTCCTTCACCCGGGCGGCGTCCCACGCGCCGTCGTAGCCGGGTGACCAGTCGGCCCACAGGCGGTCGATGAAGGCCATGTCGTCCTGGCCAACGGCGAACTCGGCCAACGGCGTCTGGAAGACGAAGACGTACCAGCTGCGCCGGAGTTGGGCGTACTCGAAGAACCCGAAGCCCATCGACGCGGGCGGCGGCACGGCCATGGTGACGACCCGGCGCCAGCGGTCGGGCTCGACGGCGGCGGCCGGATAGGTGAGGAGCGCGCCCCAGTCGTGGCCGATGAGCACGGCACGCCCGTCACCGCCGAGGGCCTCGTGGAGGGCGCACGCGTCGAGCGCCAGCGTGCCCGTGTCGTAGCGTCCGTCGGCCGGCACCGCAGTCGGCGCGTAGCCCCGCAGGAACGGGGCCACGGCGTGGTAGCCGGCCGTCGCCAGCTCCGGGAGCAGGTAGCGCCAGGTGTTGGCGGTGTCGGGGAACCCGTGCAGGCAGAGCGCCAGGGGCCCGTCCACCGGGCCGTCCTCGAGGTAGGCGAACTCGAGCCCGTGGGCGGTGACGGTCCGGACGGCGGCGTCGGGTGGGGGAGTCGCGTGCATGGCCGGAAGATAGCCCGACCACTCCGCTGCCGCTCCGACTAGCCTCCTCTGACTGTGCGAATCACCTACTTCGGCGTCCGGGGCTCGTGCCCGTGCTCGTCCGACCAGCAGCGGCGGTACGGGGGGAACACCTCGTGTGTGCTGGTCGAGGTCGACGACGAGCCGCCGCTCGTGCTCGACATGGGGACGGGCCTGCGGGCGTTGGGTCACCACCTCAACGCCGCCCTGGTGCCGACGGGCCGCCCGCTGCGCGGCAACTGCCTCCTCACGCACCTGCACTACGACCACGTCCTCGGGACGCCGTTCTTCCCGCCCATGCGCGACCCGGGTGCCCTGCTCGAGATCTACGGTCCCTCCCAGGCCGGCGACTCGCTGCAGTCCACCATGGCCAACATGGTCAAACCACCGTTCTTTCCCGTCCACATGTCGGACTTCCGGGGCGAGCTCCGTTACCACGACCTCGAGGGTCGCGACGAGTTCCAGTTGGGAGGGATCACCATCAAGGCCCGGACCATCGTCCACATCGGCAACACCCTCGGCTTCCGCATCGAGGCCGACGGGGCGTCGATCGCCTATCTGCCCGACCACCAGGCACCGGTCGACCGGACGACCGTGTCCACCGAGGTGCTGGAGCTTTGCGAGGGCGTGGACCTCCTCGTGCACGACTCGCAGTACACCGAGGACGAGTTCGTCGAGCTGTTCGACTGGGGGCACTCGACGCCGGCCTACGCCGTCCACGTGGCGAACGTCGCCGGCGCCAAGCGGCTCGACATGTTCCACCACGACCCCGGGCACACCGACCGGCAGCTCGACGCCATGCTGCGATCGGCCCGCCAGGTCGCCCAGGCGACGGGCAAGGTCCAGGTCAATGCAGCCAAGGAGGGCGGCACCTTCGATCTGAGGAAGCGGTGAGGGTGGCCCAGGGTGCCGACGGCCCGGTGCCACCGTTCGATCCCGGTCGGTTCAAGGAGGCCATGGGTCGGTTCGCGACCGGCGTGACCATCGTGTCGGGCATCGAGGACGGGCTACCGGTGGGCTTCACTTGTCAGAGCTTCGTCTCGCTCTCCATCGACCCGCCGTACGTGGCCGTCGCCCCGGCCCGGACCTCGACGAGCTGGCCCCGCATCGCCCGTTCGGGCAGCTTCTGTGTCAACGTCCTGAGCGAGGACCAGGAGGAGTTGTGCATGGGGTTCGCCGTCTCCGGTGGACCCAAGTTCGACGGTGTCGACTGGCGCCCCGCACCCGGTACCGGGTCCCCGATCATCGACGGGAGTCTGGCCTGGGTGGACTGTGACGTGGCGCTGGTGCACGACGCCGGGGACCACGAGCTGATCCTCGGCCACGTGCGCGACATCGGCGTCGGCGAGGGCGCACCCCTCCTCTTCTACCGCAGCCACTTCGATACGGTGGGCCACGACCGAGCACCACACGAGGGGTAGGCCATGCCGAAGATCATCGAGTCCGACGTCATCAACGACGTCATCATCGTCGAGCCCGACGCCCATGGCGACGAGCGGGGCAGGTTCGTCGAGACCTACCGACGGAGCTGGTTCCCACTGGGTCGCGAGATGATCCAGGGCAACCGCTCGACCAAGCAGGCGGGGGCCGTCGTCGGCCTCCACTACCACCTGCACCAGTCGGACTACTGGTACGTGCTGGCCGGCACGGCCCGTGTAGTCCTCCACGACCTGCGCCAGGGGTCGCCGACCGACGGCGCCACGCTCTCCCTCGACCTGTCGGGCGACCACGACCGCGGCCTGTTCATCCCGCCGGGCATCGCCCACGGGTTCGCGTCGCTGACCGACCTCACGCTCTGGTATCTGGTCGACGGCTACTACAACCCGGAGGACGAGTTGGGAGTGGCCTGGGACGACCCTGCGGTTGCCGGCGACTGGGGTGTGACCGACCCGGTGCTGTCGGCGCGCGACCAGCAGAACCCGCGTCGGGCGGATATCCCTGTGGGTCGCCAGCCGTACCTCGGGCTGCGCACCTGAGCCTGCCCCCGGTGCGACCGGTCACCGGTGCGATCAACCGGCAGTGGGTGCCTCCGACCGCCCGGGCCGTCTGGGAAACTCGCCGCATGACCAAGACCCGACCGCCCGACCCGTCCGTCTCTCTCCTCGGCACGCCCGGCACCGGTGTGCTCATCACCGGTGGCGGCTCGGGGATCGGACGGGCGACGGCCGTCGCCCTGGCCGAGGTCGGCCGGCCGGTCGCGGTGTGGGACATCGACGGGCCCGGTGCCGAGGTGACGGCACAGCGCTGCCGTGCCCTCGGGGTGGCGGCACACGCGGCGGTCGTCGACGTGGCCGACTCGTCAGCGGTGCCCGGCGCAGTCACCGTCGCCGCCGCAGCGCTCGGGTCGCTCGGGGGGTTCGTCCACGCGGCCGGGGTGTCCGGTGCCGCGACCGTGGACGACCTGGACGACGCGATCTGGGACGCGACGCTCAACGTCAACCTCCGGGCCGCCGCCGTCATCGGGCGCCATCTACTGGCCCCGTTCCGTGAGGCCGGTCCCGGCTCGGCCGTCGTACTCATCTCGTCCATCGAGGGGCTCTTCGGGAGTTCGGTGCTGACCGCCTATTGCGCCTCCAAGGGTGGGGTCCTCGGCGTGATGCGGTCCCTCGCCCAGCGGTACGCCCTCGAGGGCTTCCGGGTCAACGCCGTCTGCCCGGGAGCGGTGGTGACACCCATGCTCGAGCCGGCGTTCGAGCTCCCGGGGTTCCGCGAGCAGATCGAGGAGCGGACGCCCCTCCGTCGTATCGCCGACCCGTCCGAAGTGGCCGATCCGATCCGGTTCCTCCTCAGCGACCAGGCGTCATTCGTGACCGGGGCACACCTGACCGTCGACGGTGGGATGACCGCCGTCACGGCGATCTGAGCGGCTGACCAGGGAAGATCAGTCGAACCCCCTGGCGGTCGGTGCCCGATGCACGGGCCCGACTCCACCCTCGGGGGGTGTTTCGGGGTTGAATAGAGCGGATGTGGACCCTCGCGCTCGTGGCTCTCGTGCTGGTGGTGGTGGCCGTGGCGGTCGTCGTCGCCCGCCGACCCCGCGGGGCTGACGCCCACTCGGTCCAGAACTACAACCACGCACTCGGCACGCTCGAGCACCTGTCCGACCGGATCGGGCCACCGACCGTCCGCCCGGTCCGGGTGGTGCCGACGAGCCAGTCCGGGGTGACGACCGACCGGGTCGTTCCCCCGGTCCCGGTCCGGGGGACCGACGAATTCCCCGATCCGGACGCCCCCATCGTCTTCGACGACGCCCGCCCCGTGGACCGCGGTCGGTCGCTCGGGGCGGAGCCGACGACCCCAGCCCGCACCGACCGGGCGCAGCGGATGGCCCTCGACTCGATGAACCACCGTCGTCGTGCGGGCACCGGGGTGATGGTGATCATCCTCGCGATCGTCGTGATCGCGGCGCTCGCCCTCATCGGCAGTCACAAGTCGCACACCGGCGCCCACGCGTCGACGACGACCACCCGACCACACCGGGCCTCGAGGGGCACGACGACGACCACGACCCGTCCCACGCCCACGACCCGTCCCACACCGACCACGCTGCCCACACAGTTCGTCGCCACCACGACCGGAGCCGGCGGGACCTCGGCCACCTACACGCTTCCCCACACCACGTACCAGATCACGCTGACCGGCACCGGTACGTGCTGGGTCGAGGTGGTCACGGCGTCGACGGGCACGACGGTCTGGGCGGGAGAGCTGAACGCCGGCACGGTGCAGAACGTCCAGGCCTCGGGCACCACCACCGTGCAGTTCGGGACACCCACCCTGACGCTCGAGGTGGACACCATCCCGGTCGTCCTGCCGACGCCCGTCCACACGCCGTTCGTTGCCACCTTCAGCCCGTCGGCCACGGCCACACCGGGTACGGCGCCCGTGACCTCGACAGCCGGCTCGAACGGTTCCCCCACGACCACGACCTCGCCAGGCGTGACCGCCACCACGGCGGCGCCCTGACGGTCAGCCCCCCGGACGCCGACGCCGACGGGGCGTCGTGACGTCCGGCCCGCGGTGTCAGGCGGGGTACGGCTGGAGCGTCGTATCGGTCATGCCGAGGGCGTCGAGCACGAAGGCGTAGACGAAGGCCTCGTCACGCCAGGCGTCGTAGCGGCCGGACGGCCCACCGTGGCCGGCTCCCATCTCGGTCTTGAGCAGGGCGCGGTTCTCCGGGTTCGCGGCCCGCAGCTTGGCGACCCACTTGGCCGGCTCCCAGAAGCCGACCCGTGGATCGGTCAGCCCGCCGGTGGCGAGGATGTCCGGGTACCGCACCGGTCGGCCGGTGCCGTCGACCGCCCGGACGTTGTCGTAGGGGGAGTAGGACTTCATGACCCGGTAGATCTCCGGGTCGTCGACCGGGTTGCCCCACTCCTCCCACTCCAGCACGGTGAGCGGCAGCGTCTCGTCGAGGATCGTGGTGAGGCAGTCCACGAAGGGGACCTCGGCGACGATGGCCCGGAACAGCTCGGGGGCGAGGTTGGCGACCGCCCCCATCAGCAGGCCGCCGGCGCTGCCGCCCCGGGCGACCAGTCGAGCCGGCGAGGTCCATCCGTCGGTCACCAGGTGGCGGGCGCACGCCACGAAGTCGGTGAAGGTGTTGGGCTTGGCCGCGAACTTGCCCTCTTCGTACCAGTGACGTCCCATCTCGCCGCCGCCCCGCACGTGGGCGATGGCGAAGATGAAGCCCCGGTCGAGCAGGCTGAGCCGTAGTGACGAGAACGTCGGGTCCATCGACGCCTCGTAGGAGCCGTAGCCATAGAGGAGGCAGGGCGCCCCGTCGGAACCCGGCACCGGGCCGTCGACCAGGTCCGTGCGGTACACGAGCGAGACGGGCACGCGGGTGCCGTCCGCGGCGATCGCCCACTGCCGTTCGGTGCGGTAGCGGCCGGGGTCGAACCCACCCAGTACGGGCTGGCGCTTGCGGAGCGTCAGCTCTCCCGAGTCGAGGTCCAGGTCGTAGACCGACCGGGGGGTGGCGAGTGACGTGTAGCCGTAGCGGAGCACCGTCGAGTCGTACTCGGGGTTGGCCTCGCCCCACACGGTCGACGGCGACTCGGGCTGGTCCACCGGCGTGGACGTGCCCGAGGCGTGCTCGATGACCCGCATCCGCGTTCCGCCGTCCTCGCGCTCGTAGACGGCCAGATGGCGGACGAAGGGATCGACCGCGTCGAGGCGCACTCCGGTCCTGGCCGGGATGACCTCGGTCCAGTGCTCACGTCCGGGTGCGTGGTCGGACGCCTCCATCAGGCGGAAGTCCTCGGCCCCGTCGTTGGTCACGACGAGGAACCGGCCCGGCCGCCCGCTGGCCGGGTCGCCGCGGTCGTGGTCGACGGAGTACTCGATGCCCTGGCGACGGGGCTCGAAGACCGTGAACTCACCCCCGGGGTCGTCGGCATCCAGAATCCGCATCTCTGAGGTCACCTTGGAGTCGAGCCCGCACAGGACGTAGCTGTCGTCCTTGGTCCGGCCCACGCCGAGGTAGAAGTGGTCGTCCGGCTCCTCGATGACGAGGACGTCGCCGGCCGGGTCGGTCCCGACCCGGTGGCGCCAGAGCTGGAACGGGCGCATCGCCTCGTCGACGCGCACGTAGAACACCGTGGTGTTGTCGTTGGCCCACGCCACGCCGTAGGAGGTGTCCTCGATCGACTCGTCCGCCTCGGTGCCCGTCACCAGGTCGCGGAAGCGCATCGTGTAGCGCTCACCCCCGGTGGTGTCCGTGGAGTAGACCAGCCAGCGGTGGTCGGGGCTGATCGAGAAGTTGCCGAGGGAGAAGAAGTCGTGGCCCTCGGCGAGGGTGTTCTCGTCGAGCAGCACCTGCTCGACGTCCCCGGGACCGTCGGCCGGCCGGCGGCAGTGGATCCCGTAATTGCTGCCCTCCAGGGTGCGCCCGAAGTACAACCACGGGCCCTTGCGTACCGGGACCGACAGGTCGGTCTCCTCGATGCGTGCCACCATCTCGGTGAAGAGCGCCTCCTGGAGCCCGGAGGTCCCGGCCGTGACCGTCGCGGTGTAGGTGTTCTCGGCCTCCAGGTGGGCGATGACGTCCGGGTCGTCCTTGTCCCGCAGCCAGAACCAGTCGTCCGTGCGGACGTCACCGTGGGCCTCGAGGGTGACGGGCCGCCGTTCCGCTGCGGGGGGCACCGGTGCCTCGGGGGACTCGTCGTGGGGGGCGTCCGGGTGCGGGGTGTCGGCCATGGACCCACATTGACACGCCCCCGCGCGGCCCGTGGCCCGGGGTTGTTACTATCTGGATAGGGGTAATTGCCTCTCCCCCGCCGACCAGGAGTGCGCATGACGTCTACCGATCTCGACCTCGGGAAGTACAAGCTCGGGTGGTCCGACGAAGAGGACTACGTCTTCAAGCCCAAGAAGGGCCTGAACGAGTCGATCGTGCGCGAGATGTCGGCGATGAAGAAGGAGCCCGACTGGATGCGCGACTTCCGGCTCCGTGCGCTCCAACGGTTCGACCGCCGGCCGATGGCCGCCTGGTTCGCGGTGAACATGCCGGACCTCGACTTCGATGACATCTACTACTACATCAAGCCGACATCCGGACAGGTGGAGGACTGGAACGACCTGCCCGACGCCATCAAGAACACCTACGAGAAGCTCGGCATCCCCGAGGCGGAGCGCAAGTACCTGGCCGGGGTGACGGCACAGTACGAGTCCGAGGTCGTGTTCCACCGCAACCGCGAGGACCTCGAGGCGCTGGGCATCATCTTCTGCGACATGGACACGGCGGTGCGCGAGCACCCGGACCTCGTCCGCAAGTACTTCGGCACGATCATCCCGCCGAACGACAACAAGTTCGCCGCCCTCAACTCGGCCGTCTGGTCGGGTGGCTCGTTCATCTACGTGCCTCCGGGGGTCGTGGTCGATCAGCCCCTGCAGGCGTACTTCCGGATCAACGCCGAGAACATGGGCCAGTTCGAGCGGACCCTGATCATCGCCGACGTCGGTTCCCAGGTGCACTACATCGAGGGCTGCTCGGCCCCCGTGTACACGACCGACTCGCTCCACTCGGCCGTCGTCGAGCTGGTGGCTCTCGAGGGCTCCCGGATCACGTACACGACCATCCAGAACTGGTCCAACAACGTCTACAACCTGGTGACCAAGCGGGCACGGGCCGAGGCCGAGGCCCACGTCGAATGGATCGACGGCAACATCGGGTCCCGTCTCACGATGAAGTACCCGAGCGTCTACCTCATGGGTCCGAAGGCCTCGGGCGAGGTCCTCTCGGTGGCCTACGCCGGAGCGGGCCAGCACCAGGACGCCGGCGCCAAGATGGTGCACGCCGCCCCGGAGACGACCTCGACCATCGTGTCCAAGTCGATCTCCAAGGACGCCGGCATCACGACGTACCGGGGACTGGTCCACGTCGACGAGGGTGCGAAGAACGCCAAGAGCTTCGTGCGCTGCGACGCGCTGCTGCTCGACGACATCTCGGTCTCCGAGACCAAGCCGTACATGGAGGTGGGGGAGCGCGACGCCCGCATCGGCCACGAGGCCACCGTCTCCAAGGTCGGCGATGATCAGCTCTTCTACCTGATGAGCCGCGGCCTGTCCGAGACCCAGGCGATGGGCATGATCGTGAACGGCTTCATCGAGCCGATCACCCGGACGCTCCCGATGGAGTACGCGGTCGAGTGGAGCCGGTTGATCGAGCTCCAGATGGAGGGCTCCATCGGCTGAGCCGGTGGAGCGTGCCTGCGCCCCGACTGGGCCACAATGGTCCCCACCATGACGAGGGAGCCCGTCCATGCCCATGCGTGAAGAGTGCAAGAACTTCCAGAGCCGAACCTACGACTCCGGGGAGGTGGCCCGCTTCTGCGTGCTCGACCTCGCCCCCGAGGCTCCGTGGAAATGTCCGGCGGACTGCGCCTCCTACACACCCCGACTGGCCGATGTCGGCTGGAGCCACGGATCACTCGTCGAGCCGGCCATCGAGCCCATGCCCGACGTGCCGGGTGACGAGGCTGCTGCCCTGCTCGACAGCGCCGAGGACATCGTCAATTCGGTGGCACCCGACGTGCTCGCCGATGTCCGAGCGGAGGACGAGAAGCGCGGTCGGAAGTGGTGGCGCCGGGGCAAGTGAGCCACCCGGGCCCGGTCAGCCGCCAGTGAAGTTGCCGGGCCGCTTCTCCATGAACGCGGTCATGGCCTCGACCAGGTCGTCCGATGCCAGGAACGCCGCGTTCCAGGTGGCCACGTAGTCGAGCCCTTCGGCAACGGACAGGTTCTCGCCGGCTGCCAGCACGGCCTTCGTCCCCTGCACGGCCAACGGCGAATTGGCGGCGATCTCCGCCGCCATCGCCCTGGCATCGGCCAGGACGGCGTCCGGGTCGGCGCTCACGTGGTTGACCAGGCCGATGGCGACGGCCCGTGCGGCGTCGATGTCCTTGCCCGTGTAGGCCAGCTCGGCCACGTGACCCTTGCCGATGATGGCCGGCAGACGCTGCAGGCTGCCGACGTCGGCGACGATGGCGATCTTCGCCTCCCGGACCGAGAACTGGGCTTCGGCGCTGGCGAGACGGATGTCACAGGCGGCGATGAGGTCGACGCCCCCACCGATGCACCAGCCCTGGACGGCGGCGACGACCGGCACCGGGCAGTCTGCGACCGCGGTGATCGATGCCTGAAGGCGGATGATCTCCGAACGCTGGCGCACCGCCCGTGCCGCCACCGAGGACCGGGGACCGTCGCCGGGGGCCGAACCTCCCCCGGCGATGTCCGCCATCGCCGTCAGATCCAGTCCCACGGAGAAGTGTGGTCCCTTGGCCGCCAGCACCACCGCCCGCACGTCCCGGTCGCTCCCCAGGGCGGCCATGGCGACGGGGAGGTCGGCCCAGAATGCGAGACCCATCGCGTTGCGCTTCTCGGGCCGGTCCAGCCAGAGCGTGGCCACGTGGCCGTCGACCTCGATGGTCAGGACGTCGGACGAGAAGGAGTCGATGCTGGGTGCGCTCATGGGCGCCCAGCGTAGGGCGCGTGCCCGAGGGGTGCCGTCCGTGCCCGGCGGTGGCCCGGTCAGTGGCCGGTAGTATGTCTATCGAGGCTCGTCGACCGGGCCTCGATCCGCGAGAGGTCCTGATTCTGCCTACGTTCACCCCCGATTCCGCAGCTGCACTGGCCGGTCCGAGCTGGCTGTGCCGACGCCGCACCGACGCCGCCGAGGCGTTCGCCGACGCACCGCTTCCGACCGAGAAGGACGAGGTCTGGCGCTACAGCCGCATCAACCGGTTGGAGCTGGACCGGTTCCGCCCGGCGGGTACGGTCCACACGGGCGACGACCCCGGCCCCTCCCCCTCCGATCGCATCCATTCGCTGGTGGACGGCCTCGGACCCCGCAGTGGCCTCGTGGTGACCATCAACGGCGTGTTGGCGACTCTGGCGTCGACCGTCGGGGACGATGTCATCTCGCTCGGCCGGGCCGTCGACCATCTGGAAGGCGCCGTGCTGTTGGGTGCGGTACTCAGCGACCCGCACGACTTCCCACTGCTGAACGACGCATTCGCCCCAGATCCGGTGGTGATCGATGTCCAGGAGTCGACCGTGACCCCTGATCCGGTGATCGTGGTGCATGTCGTGACCGGGGCCTCGGGCGAGGCGGTGTTTCCGCGCACCGTCGTGCGCGCCGGAGGCGGGTCCACCGCCTCGGTGATCGAGATCGTCGTGGACGCCGAGAGTGGGCTACTGGTCGGGTCCCGGAGCGATCTGTTGCCAACTCCCGGTTCCCCGACCGAGCGACTCGTCGTGCCCGTCACCGAACTGGCGGTGGGCGACGGGGCCACACTGTCCTATGTCTCCATCCAGTCGCTCGGTTCGGGCACGTGGCAGCTCGCCCATCAGGCCAGCACGATCGGCTCCGACGCCACACTCTCGAGCTTCGCCGTCGCCCTCGGCGGGACTTACGCCCGGCTGCGCACCGACTCGGCCCTGGTGGGCGAGTCGGGGACGTCCAGCCTCCGTGCCGCGTTCTTCGGGAGGGACGACCAGATGCTCGACTTCCGGACCCTCCAGGACCACCGGGCCCCCCGGACCACGAGCGACCTCCTCTTCATGGGTGCGGTCGCCGACACCTCCCACTCGGTCTACAGCGGGCTGATCCGGGTCCGACGGGGAGCGGTCAAGTCGGATGCGGTGCAGACCAACCACAACCTGGTGCTCGACGAGGGTGCCCACGCCGACTCCGTCCCGAATCTCGATATCGAGGAGAACGACGTGAAGTGCAGCCACGGCTCGACGGTGGGACCCGTCGACGAGGACCAGCGGTACTACCTCGAATCACGCGGGGTGGAGCCGGAACGGGCCGAGCAGCTGATCGTGGCGGGATTCTTCCAGAGCATCGCGGACCAGGTGCCGGTGCCCGGTGCCCGTGACCTGGTTGCCGGAGCGCTGCGCGCACGCACCGGGGGCTCCCGTGGCTGAGGGAACCGCTGTGGAGACGGAAGGACGCAGCACGGTCCGACTCTGCTCGGTGGACGACCTGGCCCCCGGCGAGGCGCGTCGGTTCGACGTGGCCGGGCTCCGGATCGCTCTGGTGCGCATCGACGACGAGTTCCACGCGGTGGGGGACCGCTGCAGCCACGAGGACTTCTCGTTGGCGGACGGCGAGGTGTGGGGCCCGGAGTGCGAGATCGAGTGTGCCAAGCACGGATCGACCTTCGACCTGCGGACCGGGGCACCCTGCTCGCTCCCGGCCACCAAACCGGTGCCCGTCTACGAGCTCGTGATCGGCGACGACGATGTCTCGGTGGTGGTCCCATGAGCACGGGCGAGCTGGTCATCGAGGATCTCCGTGCCGGTATCCCCGGACGGGAGATCCTGCAGGGCCTGTCCCTGACGGTCCGCAGTGGCGAGGTCCACGCCGTCATGGGGCCGAACGGCTCGGGCAAGAGCACGTTGGCCCACGTCCTGATGGGCCGTCCCGGCTACGAGGTCCTCGGAGGGTCGGTCACGCTCGACGGAATCGACATCCTCTCGCTTCCCACCTGGCAGCGGGCGCGGGCCGGGCTGTTCCTGGCAATGCAGCACCCCATCGAGGTGCCCGGCGTCTCGCTCGTCGAGTCGTTGACCGCCGCCCGCCAGACGGTGCCCGGTACCGACGCCGGACCGGACATGAAGGCACGCCTGCGTGAGGAGGCCGCCCGCATCGGCTTCGATGAGCGGTTCCTCGACCGCTCCCTCAACGTCGACCTGTCCGGTGGCGAGCGCAAGCGGAACGAGACACTGCAGCTCGGGGCCCTCCGGCCCCGGTTCGCGGTGCTCGACGAGATCGACTCGGGCCTCGACGTGGACGCGCTCGCCGACGTCGGGCGACGTGTCGAGGAAGCGACGACCGAGTGGGGGCTCGGTGTGCTCGCTATCACCCACTTCCGGCGCCTGCTCGACGTCCTGCGACCTGACGTGGTGCACGTGCTGGCCGGCGGCAAGGTCGTGGCCACCGGTGGGAGCGATCTGGCCGAGATCGTGGACCGGACGGGGTACGCGGCCTACACCTGAGTCCGGTGGCGCCCGGTGCAGGGATGCGCCGAACGGGTGCCTGACCCGGCGGTGGGAGCCGGGGTTGCTAGCGTCACCGCATGGCTCGCCGAGACAGACGACGTGGAGGGGCGCACAGCCCCAAGCGACGTGGCGACGCAGACGCGGCCGCGTCTGCCGGCGCCGGTGACGACCCACCCGGTGATGCGGCCGACCCCGCCCCTGGTGCGGACGGCGGTGGTGCGGACGGTGGTGCGGACGACGGGTCAGGTGGATCCGGAAGTGACCCGGCGCCGGAACGGCCGGTCGGCTCCGACCTGACCGGCATGGTCCCGAGCAGTTCTGCGGCGGTGGCCGGGGCCGTCGACGGGTCGGGAGGGACCGGCGCCGACCTCCTGGCCGCCATGGGCACCGCCGGTGCGGTCGACCGGGGGGTCGCCATGACCCGCAAGGAGCGGCGTGCGACCCGGTCCGCCAGCTCGACGAAGGCGACCAGGTCGAAGCCCAAACGGACATGGCTCGACTGGCTGCTGTTGTCGGGAGTGGTCGTGGTGGCGCTCGCCCTCGTCGGTATCACCACCGGGTACGTCTACGTGCAGTACCGGTTCAGCCAGGTGACCAAGGTCACGGTGCGGCACCTGAAGGTGGCGCCGGTCGGAGCGCCGTTCAACGTGCTGCTCATCGGCTCCGACTCCCGTGCCAACTTCACCCCCGCCGACCAGGCGGCCTACGGCAACGAGACCACCGCCGGAGGCCAGCGCAGCGACGTCGTCAAGATTGTCCATGTGATCCCCGCGACGGGCCAGGTCAGCATCCTGTCGATCCCCCGGGACACGATGGTCACCGTGGCGGGGGACACCAGCGAGACCGGTACCTACAACCGGATCAACGCCACGTACAACAACGGCCCCGATCAGCTCGTCCAGACGATCGAGGCCAACTTCGGCATCCCGATCGAGCACGTCGTCCAGCTGAACTTCGTCGGGTTCCGGGGTGCCGTCGATGCCATCGGCGGGGTGAACCTCGACTTCCCCTACCCCGCCAAGGACGCCTACACGGGCCTCGACATCACCACGGCGGGCTGTCAGCACCTCAACGGTGGCTATTCGCTGGCCGTCGCCCGGAGCCGGCACTATGAGTACTACGAGGACGGCTACTGGCAGTACGACGGGACGAGCGACTTCGGGCGCATCCAGCGGCAGAACGCCTTCCTGAAGGCGCTGATCAACCAGGCCGAGAAGCAGTACAATCCGCTGACGATCAACGCCTTCATCGGCTCGGTCGTCCAGGGCGTCACCATCGACTCGACGTTCACGATTTCGGAGCTCGTCTCGCTCGCCCAGCAGTTCCGGAACTTCGCGTCGACGAACCTGGCCACCGCCACACTGCCGAGCTATGCCGCCTCCTCGTCGGAGTTCGCGTCCTACGGTTCGGTGCTCTACGTGCAGCAACCTCAGGCGAACCAGGTCATCAGCCAGTTCCTCGGCAGTCCGGCACCAGAGGTCGACACCCCGCCGCCGGGCCCCTACGGCGTGGAGGCCACGACCACGACCACGGCACCTCCGGCCACCTCGTCATCCGGTGGGAGCACGCCGTCCACGTCGGCCACGTCGGTGACGACCACCACCGTCGACACCAGCTTCGATCCGACACCCTGCTGAGCTGACGGACGGACGCGGGACCGGCGGGCCCTGATCGGGCGGGCCGGTGCCGATCGGCGGGCGGGAGTCAGAACGGGAGGGATCGTGCGTGGGCGGAGGCCCGGCGCGGATCAGGCGGGAACGTCGGCCTCGTCGAGCCCCTGGGTCAAGGTGTTCCAGCTCAGCGTGGCGCACTTGATCCGCACCGGGAACTTGACCACGCCCTGGAGCGCCGCCAGCTCCCCCAGAGCGTCAATGTCGATGGCCCGGGGCTCGGCGGCCTCGGCGGCACCTCCGTCGGCGCCGCCCGACGGCAGCGTCGACTCGTGGATCGACATCATCTGTTTGAAGGTGCCGATCAACTCCCGCACCTCAGCGAGCGACTTGCCCTTGACGGCCGCTGACATCAGTGACGCCGACGACTGGCTGATCGAGCAGCCGGTGCCGGCGATCTTGATGTCCGCCAGCTCGCCGTTCTCCACGTCGATGGTCACCACGATCTCGTCGCCACAGAGGGGGTTGAACCCCTCCACCCTGACGGCGGGTGGCGACTCGAGCTCACCCCGGTTCCGGGGCGAGCGGTAGTGATCGAGGATGATCTCCCGATAGAGGTCTTCGAGGCCGGGCATCAGGCCGGGTTCCCTTCGTTACAGAGGTGCATCGGCACCCGGGCACGATCGTACCGGGGGACGGTCACCCGAAGAACTTCCCGGCGGCGTCCAGTGCGTCGACCAGCGTGTCGACGTCCCGCTCGTCGTTGTAGAGCGCGAACGATGCACGGGCGGTGGCGTTCACCCCGAGGCGGCGCATGAGGGGCTTGGCGCAGTGGTGGCCGGCCCGCACGCAGACGCCGTACTCGTCGAGGATCTGCGAGATGTCGTGGGGATGGACGTCGCGGAAGGCGAAGGACAGGACGCCGCCCCGGTCCTCTGCTGCAGGGGGACCGAAGATGCGGATGTCGTCGCCGAACCGCTCCTGCAGGGTGCCGAGCGCGTAGGTGGTCAGCGAGATCTCGTGGGCGCGGACGGCGTCCATGCCGACGGCGCGGAGGTAGTCGACGGCGGCACCGAGTCCGACCGCCTCCGTGATCGGCGGCGTGCCGGCCTCGAAGCGCCAGGGGATGTCGTTGGGTGTGAAACCGTCCTTGCGGACGTCGAGGATCATCTCGCCACCGCCGAGGAACGGCGGCATGGACTCCAGCAGCTCCTCGCGGCCCCACAGCACGCCGATCCCGGTGGGCCCCAGCATCTTGTGGGCGCTGAAGGCGAGCAGATCGACACCCAGCGCGGACACGTCGGTGGGTAGATGGGGGACAGCCTGGCAGGCGTCAGCCACGACCAGCGCGCCGGCCGAGTGGGCCCGGGCCGCCAGCTCCGCCACCGGATTGAGGGTGCCGAGCACGTTGGACATGCAGGTGACAGCCAGCACCTTGGCGCCGTCGAGCACCGCGTCGAGGTCGTCGAGCACGAGTTGTCCGTCGTCGTCGATCGGAAGCCACCGCAGCTCGATACCCCGCTCGGCGGCCAGCATGTGCCAGGGGACGATGTTGGCATGGTGCTCCATCTCGGTGAGCACGACGACATCACCCCGCACGAGATTGCTGCGGCCCCAGGAGTGTGCGACCAGGTTGAGCGCCTCGGTGGCGTTCTTGGTGAAGAGCACCTCCCGGGAGGGGACGGGGGCGCCGATGAACCGGCCGACGTTGGTCCGTGCCGCCTCGAACCGGCGGGTGGCCTCCTCGGCGATGGTGTAGACGCCCCGGTGGACGTTGGCGTGGGTCGTCTCGTCGTAGTCGCGCATGGCGTCCAGTACGGCGCTCGGCCGTTGGGACGAGGACGCGGAGTCGAGGTACGTGATGGGGCGTCCGTTGACCTTGCGGGAGAGGAGCGGGAAGTCCTTGGCCAGGGTCGTGGCGTCGAGGGTCGGCCCACTGCCGGAGGGTGTCGTCAGTTCCGCCATGCGTCGTACCCCTCGGCCTCGAGGCGTGCGCCCAACTCGGGCCCGCCCTCCTCGACGATCACGCCGTCGACCAGCAGGTGGATGCGATCGGCATCGAGTTCGTCCAGCATCCGCTGATAATGGCTGATGACGAGGACCCCGAGTTCGGGTCGCGCCTCGCGCACGGTGTGGACGCCTCGGGCCACGGTCCTCAGGGCGTCGACGTCGAGGCCCGAGTCGGTCTCGTCCAGGATGGCCAGGTCAGGCTCGAGCATGGCCATCTGCAGGATCTCGTTGCGCTTCTTCTCCCCACCGGAGAAGCCTTCGTTGAGATGGCGCTCACCGAAGGAGGGGTCCATGCCCAGTTTGTCCATCCACTCCATCATCATCAGACGCACCTCCAGGACCGACAGGTCCATGCCGCGCCGGGCGGACAGCGCCTGGCGCAGGAACTGGATCACCGGGACGCCGCCGATGGCCTCGGGGTCCTGGAACGCGAGGAAGATGCCGGCCTTGCCACGCACGTCGGTCGCCCACGAGGTGATGTCCTCACCGTGGAACAGGATCGACCCGGCGGTCACCTCGTACGCGGGGTTCCCCAGCAGCACGTTGGCGAGGGTCGACTTGCCGGAGCCGTTCGGTCCCATGATGGCGTGCACCTGGCCGGAGGCCACTGTCAGGTCGATGCCGCGCAGGATGGGCTGGCCGTCCACCGAGGCGTGGAGTCCTACGACCTGGAGGAGAGGCTGGGGAGTGGCGTCGGCGTCTGATTCGTGGCTCACCGCACCGATTGTAGCCTGCCCGGACTATTTCCCCTACGGCCGTAGTGGGAATTGTCCCGGCAGGGCGACGCCGCAGTCCGCGTCACCCCGGTGGTGGGGAATTCTCGCTGCCTCCGATCGAAACGGTACGGTACCGCCATGGCCGACCCCTGGAACTACGCCGGCCCGGTGACCCAACTCGGGCCGGGCGGCGGTGCGGTCACCCTGGTCGACGAGTCGACCTTCGCCATCAGCGGTGGCGCGGGCGACATCACGGCGGGGGCCGCACAGGGCCTGTTCTTCCGTGACACACGGATCCTGTCCCAGTTCGAGGTCCTGCTCAACGGCAATCGGGCGGAGCCACTCGCCGCAGTGACCGACGACCCGTTCAGCGCCACGTTCGTCGCCCGCGACGCGCCGGCACCCGGCCGGGCCGACTCCACCCTCATGGTCTTCCGACACCGCCACGTCGGCCAGGGCATGCGCGAGGAGGTGGTCCTCCGTAACTTCGGCGACGAGGCCACTGTCTGCAGCGTGGACGTGCTCGTCGACGCCGACTTCGCGGACCTGTTCGCCGTGAAGGAAGGCCGGGTCGACTCCGACCCGCGTCACGGGTCGGTCGCGACGAGGGTCGAGGAGCACCTGTCGGACGGCGAGGGCGAAGGGTCCCTGGCGTTGAACTACACGTACAGCCGGGGCCCCGTCGATCGCGGCGTCGAGATCCATGCCCCGGGCGCGAAGCGCGTGACACCCGGACTGCTCACCTTCGAGGTCGTCGTGCCCGCCCGCGGCGAGTGGTCCACCTGCGTCGAGATCGGCCCGATCATCGACGGACGGGTGTTCGCGCCGAAGTACCGCTGTGGCGAACCGGTCGAACGGGCGACGCCGTCGGAGCGGCTGGCCGAGTGGCGCCGTCAGGTCCCCCTGGTCGAGACCGACCACCCCCTGCTCAAGCAGGTTGTCGCCCGCAGCGCGGAGGACCTCGGTGCACTGCGGATCTTCGACCCCGACTTTCCGGAGCGGGCGGTGGTGGCCGCCGGCGCACCCTGGTTCATGACGGTCTTCGGCCGCGACTCGCTCCTGACCGCCTGGATGGCGCTCCTCGTCGATCCCGACCTGGCCCGTGGCGTGCTGCAGACACTGGCCCGGTTCCAGGGCACGGAGGTCGACCCCCGGCACGAGGAGGAGCCCGGCCGCATCCTCCACGAGATGCGGTTCGGCGACGCCGCCTCGCTCTCGCTCGGGGGAGGAAGCATCTACTACGGCACCGCCGACGCCACGCCACTCTTCGTGATGCTGCTCGGTGAGATGCGTCGCTGGGGTGTCGCCCGTGAACTGGTGGACGAGCTGCTGCCCAACGCGGCGCGTGCCATCGAATGGATCGAACACTTCGGCGACGCCGACGGCGACGGGTACGTGGAGTACCACCGGGCGACCGACCGCGGCCTCGCCAACCAGGGTTGGAAGGACAGCTGGGACGGCATCCGCTACGGCGACGGGCGGGTGGCCGACGCCCCGATCGCCCTCGCCGAGGTGCAGGCCTACACCTACGGGGCCTACCTGGCCAGCGCCCACTTCGCCTTCGAGGCGGGTGACACGGCCACCTACGACCGGTTCCGGTCGAAGGCGGCCCACCTCAAGGCCAACTTCAACCGGGATTTCTGGCTCGAGGACAAGGGGTGGTTCGCCGTCGGGCTCGACGCCGACAAGAAGCCGATCGACTCCCTGACCTCCAACATCGGTCACTGCCTGTGGACCGGGATCGTCGACGAGGACAAGGCCCATCAGGTGGCTCAGGCACTCGTCGGCCCCTCGATGTTCACCGGGTGGGGGCTGCGCACGCTGTCGAGCGACAACGGGGGCTACAACCCGATCAGCTACCACTGCGGCTCGGTCTGGCCCCATGACACGGCGATCGTGGCCGCCGGTCTGGCCCGCTACGGCTACGACGGTGCAGCTCAGCAGCTCATCTTCGGACTGCTGGATGCGGCCTCGGCCCAGGGGGGCCGGCTGCCGGAGCTGTTCAGCGGCCTCGACCGGGGCGAGCTGACCGTGCCCGTGGGGTACCCGACATCGTGCTCGCCCCAGGCGTGGTCGGCGGCGTCACCCCTGCTGTGCCTGCGGACGCTCCTGCGCCTCGACCCGTGGATCCCCTACGGCAAGACCTGGCTGTCCCCGAATCTGCCCGAAGGCATCGGCTACCTCAAGGTCGAAGGGATCCCGCTCGCCGGTTCGCGGGTCACCATCGAGGTCGGCGACCAGGTGCCCGGGGGGATGTCGGTGTCCGGCCTACCGCCCGAGATCGAGATCATCCGCGAGCCCAGGCACCCGTCGACCGCCGTCTGAGCGGACGGGGGCTCGAGCGCCCTACCAGCCGCGCTCGACCCATTCGGCAAGGTGGGGAGCCTCGGTGCCGATGGTGGTGCCGTCGCCGTGGCCGGGAAGGACGATCGTGTCGGGTCCGAACGGTGCGAACAGACGGTCCTCGATGGAACGGATGATGGTGGCGAACTCGGCGCCCTCGAACGAGGTGTTGCCCGGCCCGCCCGGAAAGAGGGTGTCGCCCGTGAAGAGGAGGGGCGTCCCCTCGACGGCGAAGCACATCGAGCCCGGCGTGTGTCCGGGCGTGGCGATGGTGGCGATGCGCAGGCGACCGACCTCGAGGACGGCCTCGTCGTCGAGGATCTGGTCGTAGGCCGGCAGCATGTCGGCGTCGGCCTGGGTGACCGCCACGTCGTAGCCGGCGTCCCGGACCGCCTCGACGGCCTGGATGTGGTCCCAGTGGCCGTGCGTCTCGACCACTCGCCGGACCCCGAGGTCGCGGCACAGCTCCAGGAGCCGTTCGTGCTCGTTGGCGGCATCGATGAGCAATGCGTCGCCGGTCTGGCGGCACCGCACGACGTAGACGTTGTTGTCCATCGGTCCGACGACGACCCGGTGCACCTCGACGGCGCCGTCCCGGTAGTCGATGAGGGTCTCGGCCATGATTCCCACCTCCTCGTGGCAGCGTAGTGGGGTGCCGTCGACGAGGTCCCCCGTTGGTCACCGTGACCGGGGTTCTGGTAGACAAACAGGGCACGTTGTCCCCGGTGGGGGCACCACCACACGACGTCCCCGGTGGGGGACTCCACTGGATGGAGAATCAGGATGAACTTCGCCTTCAGCGAGGAGCAGGACGAGCTCCGCAAGTCGGTGCGTCGCTTCCTCGACGACAAGTCGCCCGAGACCGAGGTCCGGCGCCTGATGGAGACCACCGAGGGGTACGACCCCGACGTGTGGATGCAGATGGCCGAGCAGCTCGGCCTGCAGTCGCTGATCATCCCCGAGGAGTACGGCGGAGCCGGCTTCACCTATGTCGAGCTGATCGTGGTCCTGGAGGAGATGGGCGCCGCACTGCTGTGCGCCCCGTTCTTCTCGACCGTGGCCCTCGGCGCCAACGCCGTGCTGACCTCCGGTGACCAGAAGGCCATGGAGTACCTCCTCCCCGGCATCGCCTCGGGCGAGACCATCGCCACCCTGGCCTTCACCGAGGACTCGGGTCGTTGGGACGCGGACGGCATCACGTTGGCCGCCACTCCGACCGCGGACGGCTTCGCCCTGAACGGCCACAAGTCGTTCGTGATCGACGGCCACATCGCCGACCTGATCCTCGTGGTGGGACGCACCGAGGCCGGCCTGTCCCTGTTCGGCGTCAAGGGCGACGCCGCCGGTGTGACCCGCACCCCACTGGCCACCATGGACCAGACCCGCAAGCAGGCCCGGCTCGAGTTCGCCGACACGCCGGCGTGGCTGATCGGGACGGACGGCGGCGCCGAGGCCGGCCTGTCCAAGACGCTGGACCTGGCGGCGGTGGCGTTGGCCGCCGAGCAGGTGGGCGGCGCCCAGCGCTGCCTCGAGAGCTCGGTCGAGTACGCCAAGACCCGCATCCAGTTCGGCCGCCCAATCGGCAGCTTCCAGGCCATCAAGCACAAGTGCGCCGACATGCTGCTCGAGGTCGAGTCGGCCAAGTCGGCGGCGTACTATGCCGGATGGGCTGCAGCCGAGGACTCCGACGAGTTGCCCGTCGTCGCCAGCCTGGCGAAGTCGTACTGCTCCGAGGCGTACTTCCACGCCGCCGCCGAGACGATCCAGATCCACGGTGGCATCGGCTTCACGTGGGAGCACCCGGCCCACCTGTACTTCAAGCGGGCCAAGTCGTCGGAGCTCATGCTGGGCGACCCCTCGTACCACCGGGAGCTCCTGGCCCAGCGGATCGGCATCTGAGCGGCACCGGCACTGCGCCGACCTTGACTACCGTGGTTCCGACAGGGGCCACCCGGTGGACGTGCCCGTCCCCACCCCACCCTCCCGGAAGCGAGTGACATGCGGAAGTACCTGGCCTTTCTCCTACTCGGCATCCTGACCCTCGTCGGCGTCGGCGGTGCCACCCTCGGCGCCGTCCAGGCGCAGAGCGGCACGGGCATCAGCCAGGCGGTCAAGAACACGCTCGGAGCGGCCAACTACACGGAATACCTGGTCGAGAAGACGCCCCAGGGGAACCAGACCGCCGACCTGGTGTTCCAGTCACCCGACCGCCTCGGCGGCTGGCTGATGAGCGCCGGACGCAAGACGTACATCTACATCATCGGCACCACCGAGTACATCGCCGTGAGCCAGTCGGCCACCGCGACGGCGCCCAAGACCTTCTATACCCAACAGGTGACCGGAGCCCAGGCCGTCGATCCGGCCCACACGTACCTGAAGTACTACGACTGCAACCCGCAGCCCGGCGCGCCGAAGCAGAAGTGCCCGACCACCCGGAGCGGGAACGTCACCACGATCACGCTCACCCAGGGCAACCAGACGGAGACCCTGCACTACACGGTGACGGGCAACTACGTCTCCAAGTTCGACGCGGCGACCCCGAATGGGACGATCGATCTCGACATCTCGAACGTCGGTTCATCGCCCTCGGTCGAGTTGCCCGAGGGCTACAAGACCACCACGGTCGCGCCGAGCGCCGGCTGAACGACCCCTCGCCGGCCGAACCGCTTGTCGCCCAGGGCGAGTTCTCAGCTGGGCGTGTCGTCCACCAACTCGTCGATCCGCCGGCGGAGCACCTCGGCGGCCGTGCGCGGGTCCTCGGCCCCGACCAGCCAGCGGACCACGACGAAGTGGCGGGCCCCCGCACGGACCAGGTCGCCGACGCAGTGCGGATCGACCCCACCGGTGACCCACACCGGCCAGGGCGACCGTCGGACGGCCTCGGACAGGTAGCCGATCCCGGTCCCGGGGCGCCCCGGCTTGGTCGGCGTGGCGACGACCGGGCCCGCTGACAGGTAGTCGACCGGCGCCGGATCGTCCCCACCCCCCTCGACTCCCAGGGCGGTGGCCAGCTCGGCGCTGGCGTGGGTCGAGAGCCCGATCAGCGCATCGTCGCCCAGCAGCCGGCGCGCCGCGGTGGTCGGCACGTCGTCCTGGCCGACGTGGACCCCGTCGGCCCCGACCTCGAGGGCGAGGTCGGGCCGGTCGTTGAGTACGAACGGGACGCCGGCGGCCTCGCACACCCGCTGGACGAGTCCGGCCCGGGTGATCAGACCGGCGTCGTCGAGTCGTTTGTCGCGGAGCTGGACGACGTCGACCCCGCCGTCGATGCAGCGTCCGACGAACGTCTCGAGATCGGGTCGGTCGGGGGTGCAGAGGTAGAGCCGGCGATGGGCCAGATCCCACCGGTCGCCGGCCGGCGTGGGGCTCACCCGGCGTTCGGGAGCTTGGCCCGGGCCTCGGCCTTCATCTGCTGCTTGAACTGGCGCACCTTGGCCAGCGCCTCGGGCGAGTCGATGTCGGCAACCGATCGGTGGGAGCCGGTCTCGCCGTAGGCACCGGCGGCCGTGTCCCAGCCGGGAGGCCGGACGTCGAACTGCTTGCCGAGCAGGGCCACGAAGATGCGGGCCTTCTGGTCGCCGAAGCCGGGGAGCGCCTTCACGTGGGCCAGTAGGTCCTTGCCGTCGGATGCGGTCATCCAGATCCCGGACGCGTCGCCCCCGTAGGACTCGACGACGGCCCCACAGACCTCCTGGACACGTCCGGCCATGGACCGGGGAAAACGGTGGAGCGCCGGCTTCTGGGCGAACACCGCCGCCAGATCGTCCGGCGGCATCGCGGCGATGGCGGCCGGGTCGAGCTGACCGCCGAGCCGCTCCTTCAGGTCGAACGGGGCCTTGAAGGCACGCTCCATCGGGATCTGCTGGTCCAGCACCATGCCGATCAGGAGGGCGAGGGGTTCTGACGACAGGAGTGTGTCCGCATCGGTGTCACCAGTCAGCCACAGCACACGCCAAGGCTAGTCGGGGTACCGCGGTGCACCGCCGGCCCGTGCCTCGCCACCTCGGTGATCCGGACGGTCGAGGGGTCGGACCTCAGACGGTCCAGGCGCCGGACGTCAGGCGGTCCAGGGGTCGGGGGAGCCGGCGTCGATCCCGTACCGGCCGATGGCGGCCGACACCGCGCCGGACGGCACGGCGCCCTCGGCGGCGAGGCTCTCGAGCACGGCCAGGGTGACGTGGGCCGCGTCCACCTCGAAGAACCGGCGGAGGACCTCCCGGGTGTCCGAGCGACCGAATCCGTCGGTGCCGAGTGACGTGAAGCGCCGGGGTGCCCACTGGGCGACCTGATCGGGGACGGCCCGCATGAAGTCGGAGACGGCCACCACCGGTCCCGCCGACCCGTCGAGCGAGGTCGTCACGAAGGGCACCCTGTGCTCGGCTTCGGGATGGAGCCGGTTGTACCGGCCGACGCTCAGCGCCTCTTCACGCAGTGCCTTGTACGAAGTCACGGACCAGGCTTCGGTCCCCACGCCCCAGTCCTCGGCGAGCAGGCGGCGGGCCTCCATGGCGGCACGCCAGGCCGTCCCGCTGAACAGCACGGTGGCCCGTGGCGCGGTCGCCGACGTCCCCTCGGGCACGTCGGCGAACCGGTACATACCGGCCACGGTGCCGGACCGCACCCGCTCGGCGTCGTCGGTGTCGGTCGGTAGCGGCGGCATGGCGTAGTTCTCGTTGTAGAGCGTGAGGTACCAGAAGCGGTCCTCGGGATCCGGTCCGGTCATTCGCCGGATCCCGTCCTCCACGATGGTCGCCACCTCGTAGGCGAATGCCGGGTCGTAGGCCTGGACCGACGGGTACGTCGAGGCGAGGAGCAGGGAGTGCCCGTCCTGGTGCTGGAGCCCTTCACCGTTGAGCGTGGTCCGACCGGCGGTGCAACCGAGCAGGAAACCCCGGCCCCGGCTGTCACCTAGTGCCCACAGCAGGTCACCCACCCGCTGGAAGCCGAACATCGAATAGAAGAGGTAGCACGGGATCAGCGACTCGCCCCAGGTGGCGTAGGCGGTGGCGGCGGCCGTGAAGGACGCGGTCGCGCCCGCCTCGGTGATCCCCTCCTCCAGGACCTGACCGGCCGGACCCTCGGCGTAGTGCAGGGCCAGTCCGGCGTCGACCGGTGTGTAGCGCTGTCCGTCCGGTGCGTAGATCTGGACTTCACTGATGAGCGACTCGAGCCCGAACGTACGGGCCTCGTCGGACACGATGGGCACGATCCGTGACCCCACCCCCGGGTCACGGGTCAGCGACCGGAGCAGTCGGGCGAACGCCATGGTGGTCGAGACCTCCTGGCGGCCCGAGCCGCCGAGGAGGTCGGCGAAGGTGGCGGGAACCGGCGCGGGCAGAGGCCGGGCCCGCACGACACGGGAGGGCAGGGGCCCGCCGAGGGCCCGCCGGCGCTCTGCGAGGTACTTCCCCTCGGGGGAGTCCGGCTCGGGGCGGTAGTACGGGGGGAGGTCGCCGTCGACTGCCGACTCGTCGATCTCCTCGGTGAGGGACAGGCGGTCGCGCAGCGCGCGCAGCTGGTCCTTGGTCATCTTCTTGATCTGGTGGGTGGCGTTCCGGGACTCGATGTCGGGGCCGAGGGTCCAACCCTTGACGGTCTTGGCCAGGATGGCCGTCGGCGCCCCCACGTGCTCGGTGGCCGCCCGGTAGGCGGCGTAGAGCTTGCGGTAGTCATGGCCGCCTCGGGGGAGGCTCTGCAGCTCGGCGTCGCTCAGGTGCTCCACCAGTGCGGTCAGGCGCGGGTCGGGCCCGAAGAAGTGCTCCCGGATGTAGGCGCCCGACTCCGTGGCGTACTTCTGGAACTCGCCGTCGACCGTCTCGTTCATCTTGGCCAACAGCAGACCGTCGACGTCGCGGGCCAACAGCTCGTCCCAGGTCCGACCCCAGATGACCTTGATCACGTTCCAGCCGGCACCTCGCAGGGTGGCCTCGAACTCCTGGATGACCTTGCCGTTGCCCCGGACCGGCCCGTCGAGCCGCTGGAGGTTGCAGTTGACCACAAGCGTGAGGTTGTCGAGGTGCTCGCGGCCGGCCATCCCGAGCAGGGCCATGGTCTCGGGCTCGTCGAATTCTCCGTCGCCGACGAATCCCCAGACGCGGCTCGAGGACGTATCGGCCAGGCCGCGGGCGGCCAGGTACCGGGCGAGGTGGGCCTGGGCGATGGCGTCGATCGGACCGAGCCCCATCGACACGGTGGGGTACTCCCAGAAGTCGGGCATCAGCCGGGGGTGCGGGTAGGACGACAGCCCGCCACCACCGACCTCGAACCGGAAACCGTCGAGTTGGGACTCGCTCAGCCGTCCCTCTACGAAGGCCCGGGCGTAGATCCCCGGAGACGCGTGGCCCTGGAAGTAGACCTGGTCGCCCGGTCCCCCGTCGTCCTTGCCCCGGAAGAAGTGGTTGAAGCCCACCTCGTACAGCGCGGCCGAACTCGCGTAGGTGGCGAGGTGCCCCCCGATGGACTCGGAGCGGATGTTGGCCCGGACCACCATGACCGCGGCGTTCCAGCGGATGAACCGGCGGATGCGCCGCTCGAGGTACTCGTCCCCCGGGAACTCGGGTTCAGCGTCCGAAGGTATCGAATTCACATACGGCGTCGACACGACGGGCGGGAAGTCGACCTGGGACCTGCGGGCCCGTTCGAGCACCCGCATCAGGAGGTAGCGGGCCCGGTTCCGACCGTGGACCCGGACGACGTCATCGAAGGCTGCTAGCCACTCCTCGGTCTCCTCGGGGTCGGGGTCGGGCAATTGATGGGCCACACCGTCGAAGAGCATTGTGCCCATGCTCCCACCTGCCGGCGTCGGTGCACCACCGCCCCGTCGATGCGGGACCCGACGGGGCGGATCGGCGGAGCGGCTGGTCGCGGGTCGGTGCCGACGGAGGTGCGCCCGACCGCGGGCGGGAGCGGGCATGCTGTCCCGATGCACGCTCCTCCCCCCACGGCCGGCGGAGGCCCGACGATCGTCTACACGGACGGCTCCTGTCTCGGTAATCCCGGGCCGGGCGGTTGGGCGTGGGCGATCGACGGTGGGCTGTCCGACTCCGGGGGCGAGTCCCACACCACGAACCAGCGGATGGAGGTGTCGGCCGTGATCGAGGCGCTCCGTGCGCTGTCGGGCCCGGTGCACATCGTCAGCGACTCGACGTATGTCGTGAACTGTTTCCGTCAGCGCTGGCACGAGGGCTGGAAACGCCGCGGCTGGAAGAACTCCCAGGGCAAGCCGGTCGCCAACCGGGACCTGTGGGAGGCCCTGTTCGCCCTGGCCCTCGACCCGGCACGAACGGTCACCTTCCAATGGGTGAAGGGCCATTCGGGTGACCGGATGAACGACGTGGTCGACGCCCTGGCAACCGCCGCGGCCGCCCGACAGGACCCGACGGGCCCCCCGCCGGACCCGGGTTTGGGCCAGGGGCGACTGCTCCCGTAACCTGACGCCATGGAGATCAACGGAAGTTCAGCAATCGTCACCGGTGGGGCCTCGGGCCTCGGTGAGGCCACGGCCAGGCTCCTGGCCACCCGCGGCGCAAAGGTCGTCGTCGCCGACCTCAATGTGGATGCCGGCGAGGCCCTCGCCAAGGAGATCGGCGGGGTGTTCGTCCGCACCGACGTGACCTCGACCGACGACGTCATCGCCAGCGTGGACGCCGCCATCACCCAGGCGCCGCTCCGGAGCGTGGTGAACTGCGCCGGGATCGGTTGGGCGGGTCGCACCGTCGGCCGGGACGGGGAGTACTCGTCCGCCCACGACCTCGACGTGTACCGCAAGGTCATCGAGATCAATCTGATCGGCACGTTCAACGTGTGCCGGCTGGCCGCGTCCAAGATGAGCCTCAACGCCCCCGACGAGGACGGGAGCCGCGGTGCCATCGTCAACACCGCCTCGGTGGCCGCCGAAGACGGCCAGATCGGCCAGGTCGCGTACTCGTCCTCCAAGGGCGGAGTAGTGGGTCTCACCCTTCCGTTGGCACGCGACCTGGCAGCCATCGGCGTCCGCGCCAACTGCATCCTGCCCGGCCTGATCGACACCCCGATCTACGGGACCGGAGAGGCCTCCGAGGAGTTCAAGGCCCGGCTCGGCGCCGGCGTGCTCTTCCCGAAGCGCCTGGGCCGTTCAGACGAGTTCGCCACACTGGCTGTCGAGCTCCTCGCCAACAGCTACATCAACGCCGAGTCCATCCGGATCGACGCCGGCATCCGGATGCCGCCCAAGTAGCACGCAGGCCCTCCATTCCGTGGAGGGTGTCGGGAGGGTGGGGGGTAGTGTCACCGTCAGAACCATGACTGTGACCACCCCCACCTCTCCCAGCGACAGACCGGCGGCCGGGTCGGTACCCGACCAGCCGGTCATCCGGACCGTGGGACTGACCAAGGTCTACCCGGGTTCCGAATTCACCGCGGTCGACCACCTCGACCTCGAGGTCGGCGCAGGCGAGATCTTCGGACTGCTCGGACCCAACGGCGCGGGCAAGACGACCACCGCCGGCATGCTGACCACCCGGGTCGTCCCGACGTCAGGCACCGCCACCGTGGCCGGCATCGACGTCGTGCGTCAACCGGCCGTGGCCAAGCAGATCCTGGGCATCGTCAGCCAGCAGAACACCCTCGACCGCCAGCTGACGGTGTGGGAGAACCTGTATTTCCACGGACGGTTGTTCGGGATCCCCGCCCGCGAGTCCCGGCGTGAGGCCGACCGGCTGCTCGAGCAGTTCCAGCTCGAGAAATGGGCCTCCGCCTCCGTCTACGCCCTGTCCGGTGGCATGGCCCAGCGTCTGATGGTGGCCCGGGCCATCTTCCACCGGCCCGCGGTCCTGTTCCTCGACGAGCCGACCGCGGGCCTCGACCCCCAGAGCCGACTGGCCCTGTGGGAGATCCTGCGTGAACTCAACGGGGGCGGCCAGACCATCCTGCTCACCACCCACTACATGGAGGAAGCCGACCAGCTGTGCGGCCGGGTGGCCATCATGGACAAGGGGAAGCTGCTCGCCCTCGACACCCCGGACGCCCTGAAGCACCAGGTCGACGCCGACACCATCGTCACGGTCACGGCGACGGGTGACCGTGACGAGCTCGGGCGGGCGCTCGCCGAGCGGATTCCGGGCGTGATCCAGACCCGGCCGATCGACGGCGGAGTGGAGTTGCACGTCAAGGGCACGGACCGCCTGTTGCCGGCGGTCGTCAACGGTGCCGAGGATGCCGGCTTCCCGGTGCTCGACGTGTCGGTGACCGAACCGACGCTCGAGACCGTGTTCATCAACCTGACCGGTAAGGAGTTGCGGGACTGATGGCCGTCGTCGACGCCGGCGTGGCCGGCCCCACTGTCCACCTCAGCCCCGAGCACTCGGCCTTCGCGGCGGGGCGTACCGCCCTGTGGGCGCTCATCCTGCGTGACCTGCTGGTGCTCCGCAAGCACCTGTTCGAGTTCGTGGCCCGGACCCTGATCCAGCCGTTCCTGCTCTGCTTCGTCTTCCTCTACGTGTTCCCGAAGATCGGGCAGGGCATCGGGGGTGCCAGCCCGAAGGCCCAGTCCGAGTTCGCCACGATCCTCGTGCCCGGCGTGGTCGGGATCTCCATCCTCTTCCAGGGCGTCCAGTCGGTGGCACTCACGATGTCGCAGGAGTTCGGCTACACCCGCGAGATCGAGGACCGGGTCCAGGCTCCCTGCCCGATCTGGCTGGTCGCCATGGCCAAGGTCCTGTCCGGAGCCGTCCAGGGGCTCATCTCGGCGGCTCTGGTGCTGCCCATCGCCTCGGTCGTCCACGCCAAGGGTGTCGAGGCCCACCTCAATCTCCACTGGTGGGTCATCGTGACCGTGGTGCCTCTGGCCTGTGTGACCATGGCCTCGCTCGGGCTCCTCCTCGGTACCAGTTTCGAGCCGCGCAACATCGGGCTGATGTTCGGATTCATCATCCTGCCGGTCACGTTCCTCGGCGGGACCTACTACGCATTCACCCGCCTCGCCCCGGTTGAGGCCGGTGGCTGGCACTGGCTGCAGACGATCGTGCTCATCAACCCGCTGATCTACATCAACGAGGGCATGCGGGCGGCCTTCACCGATGCGCCGCACATGCCGCTGTACGTCATCTACCCCGTCCTCGTCGGGTTCCTCACCGTCTTCCTGTGGATCGGGCTGCGGAACTTCCGACGGCGGGTGCTGTCCTGAGCGAACCGGTGGGGGCGGGTCCCGACGGCGGACCGACAGGGGTGGGTGCCGACGGTGGACCGGCGCCGACGACCGGGTACTTGCTCGACAACCGGCAGGCCGGAGCCGGTCTCCGCCTCGCCGCCATCGGCGAGCTGTTCGACGCCGCGACGTTCCGGACCATCGACGCCACCGGGATCGGTCCCGGATGGCGGTGTTGGGAAGTTGGCGCCGGCGGTCCGGGCGTCTCCTCGTGGCTGGGCGGCCGTGTGGGACCCACCGGCCGCGTGCTCGTCACCGATCTCGACACCTCGTGGCTGACCGACGCGGCGTGGCCGGACGGCGCGGTCCCGGCGCAGGTCACGGTCGCCCGCCATGACGTCACGACGGACCCGCTCCCGGACGGTCCGTTCGATCTGGTGCACGCCCGACTGCTCCTCGTCCACCTGCCCCGTCGTGCCGAGGTGGCGAGCGTGCTGGCCAGCCTCGTCGCCCCGGGCGGCTGGCTCATCGTGGAGGATGCCGACCCCCGACTCCAACCGCTGGCGTGCATCGACGAGTACGGCCCCGAGCAGGTGCTCGCCAACCGGGTCCGGGACGGCTTCCGGTCGCTTCTGGCCGGCCGTGGGGCCGATCTGGCCTTCGGACGCACGCTCCCACGCCTGCTGCGGGCACTCGGACTCGTCGACGTCGAGGCCGAGGCCTACTTCCCCGTGACCTCTCCGGTGAGCGCGGCGCTCGAGCGGGCCACGGTCGAGCAGACCCGGTCCGGTCTGGTCGCTGCCGGGCTGGCGACCGACGAGGAAGTGGACCGGCACCTGGCCAACCTGGCGTCCGGACGGCTCGATGTGGCCACGGCACCGATGGTGTCGACCCGTGGCCGACGGCCGCACGCCGACGACGCCGCGCCGGAGTCGACCCCAGGTGGGGACCGGTAGGCTGGTGGGCGCTCGCACACAGACGACGACATCCTGATGGAGGTGGTTCCCACGGAACCCGAGGTGGCAACGGAGCAGACCGCGACGGGGGGGACGGACAGTCGTTCGGGGGGAGCACAGCACTTCGACGTGGTCATCGTCGGGGGTGGGCCGGGTGGCTACGCGGCCGCCCTCTACGGCGCCGCCGCCGGGCTGTCGATC
>Ga0302202_10000281_pt1 | contig 66507 bp, 51 predicted proteins | sample II_Bog_N3_3_FD_194579 | JGI IMG/M metagenome (GOLD analysis project Ga0302202, IMG submission 194579) | Peat permafrost microbial communities from Stordalen Mire near Abisko, Sweden - II_Bog_N3_3 | ecosystem: Environmental > Terrestrial > Soil > Wetlands > Peat | place: Sweden: Abisko... | reverse complement strand
GAGGTACTGGAGTCCGACCGACTCCCGCCGCCTCCACCAACTCCTTCTCTTCCTTGCAACCCAGCCCCGCCGTTCCCTCATTGAACGCGGCGCTCTGCACACCAGGCCTCTCAGCCCTTACAATTTATGGCAAGGAGAACTACGCCATGCCCCGCACCTATATGGACGCCAATGCCACTACCCCTCTGCTGCCGGAGGTGATGGAGGCCATGCGCCCCTATTGGATGGAGCAATTCGGCAACGCCTCCTCGATCCACCTCGACGGCCAGCAGGCGCGCACCGCTGTGGACCAGGCGCGGGAGACGCTGGCGGAATTCTTCCACTGCCACGCGGCCGAGGTGGTCTTCAACTCCGGCGGCACGGAGGGCGATAATACGGCCATCTTCGGGCTGCTGCGCCCCGGCGACCATCTCATTACCACGTCGATTGAGCACTCGGCGGTCTTGCAGCCCGCCAGGCGCATGGCCGAGCGCGGTGTGGATGTGACTTTTGTGGATCCCCGGCCCAGCGGCCTCATCGACCCGGCCGCGATCGAGCAGGCCATCCGGCCCGAGACGCGTCTGATCAGCATCATGCTGGCCAACAACGAGACCGGGGTGCTGCAACCGATCGAAGAGATCGGGAAGATCGCCGCCAGCAGCGGCGTCTTTTTTCATATCGATGCCGTGCAGGGGGCGGGCAAGGTGCCCTTCGATGTGGGGCGCTTTGGCTGCCACCTGCTGACGATCAGCGCCCACAAGATGCACGGGCCCAAGGGCGTGGGCGCCATGTTTGTGCGCCGCGGCACGCCCATGGAACCGCTGATCCTGGGCGGGACGCATGAACGCCGGCAGCGTGCGGGCACCTCCAACACCACCGGCATAGTGGGCATGGGCAAGGCCGCGGAACTGGCCATGCACAGCCTGGCGGATGGAACCATGGACCGGCTGGCCGGGTTGCGCGACCGGCTGGAAGAGGGCCTTCTGCGGATTCCCGGCACCAGCGTAAATGGCGCCTGGGACGGCGACAAGCGCATTCCCCGCGTGGCCAACACCACCAACATCTCCTTTGACCAGGTGGAGGGCGAGGCGCTGGTGATCGCGCTGGACCTGAAGGGCGTTTCGGTCTCCGGCGGGTCGGCCTGCCACTCCGGAGCCACCGAGCCCAGCCATGTGCTGATGGCCATGGGCCTGAACCGTGCCCGCGCCCTGGCCAGCCTGCGCTTCAGCCTGCTCAAGACTGCCACCGATGCCGATGTGGACCACGTGTTGCAGGTGGTTCCAGAGGCCGTGGAGCATCTGCGGGCGCTTTCGCCGGTGGCGGCGGGAACGCTGGGGTAGGTTCCAGCCCGGAATGCAGCGTTCCCTTGGATGGCCTCCTGAAAAATGGACCCGGTAAAGGTTTGTGTTTTCCCACCCTTGCGACCTGAAAAAGTCGCACGGATGGGGCACGGAGCTTTTGTGGGGCTAAGGCGCGGCGTTCAATACAGCCCTCACTCGCCGGAACTAGTCGTGCTGCTCAGGATGGCGACATTCGAATGAAATTGAAAAAAAGAGGCCACTTGCCGCATCCAACAAGCGAGGAGGCGCCATGAAGGCCCGAAAGGTCTCTTTGATTGGAACGGCAGCCGGGCTGGCGGCTTGGTTTTTCGGCGTCGGGCATATCCTGTGGCCCGCTCATCCTCAAATGGCCGGCATTCTGCTGACCCTGGGCACGACCATTGTGGCTCAGATTTGCTGGCCCTTGTTCAGAGATTGAATTCGCGTTCGATGTCCCTCTCTATGACAAAGACAGAAACCATTGCAGTAGCCATGTCCGGAGGGGTTGACTCCTCGACGGTGGCGGCCATGCTCGCCGATACGGACGACACGGTGGTGGGGATGACGCTTCAGCTTTGGGACCAGACGCGGCTGGCCGGACGGCACGGCATTCCAGACGCGGCAAATGGATCTAAGGCCGGCCGCTGCTGCTCCCTGGACGATGTGTACGATGCGCGCCGCGTGGCCCGGCAACTGGGCATTCCCTATTACGTGGTCAACCAGGAAGAGCGCTTTGAGCAGGATGTGGTGCGGCCCTTTGTGGAGGAGTACCTGGCCGGGCGGACGCCGATCCCCTGCTCGCTCTGCAACAACCACCTGAAGTTTGACCAGTTGCTGCAGACCGCGCGCTCGATCGGGGCCAGCCGGATTGCCACCGGGCATTACGCGGTGAATGAATACGATGCCGGGCGCGACTCCGGGCGCGGGCGCTGGATTCTGAAGCGGCCGGCCGACCTGGCCAAGGACCAGACCTACTTCCTTTTCGGCCTGACGCAGGAACAGTTGGCGCACACGCTCTTCCCGCTGGGGAGGATGACCAAGCCCGAAGTGCGCGAGATTGCCCGCCAGCACGGCCTGGCGCTGGCGGAGAAGCCCGACTCGCAGGAGATCTGCTTCATCCCCGGCGGCGACTACAAGCAGTTCCTCAGCGCCTACCTGGAGGAACAGGGCGAGCAGGTTCCGGAGACCGCGGGGGAACTGGTGGACTCGAAGGGCGCAGTGCTGGGGCGGCACGAGGGGATTTTCAACTTCACCGTGGGCCAGCGCAAGGGACTGGGCGTGAGTTCGCCTACCCCGCTCTACGTGATCCAGATTGACCCGGCCAGCCATCGCGTGACGGTGGGCGCCGACGCCGAACTGGCCACCCGCACCTTGCGCGCGCGGCGCCTGAACTGGATCAGCATTCCCGAGCCGGCCGGCCCGATGCGCGTGCAGATCAAGATCCGCCACCGGCACGAACCGGCCTGGGCAACACTGGAACCGGCGGGGGAAGGCGAGGTGCTGGCCACATTCGACGAGCCCCAGCGCGCCGTCACGCCCGGCCAGTCCGCGGTGTTTTATGACCGGGACGAAGTGGTTGGCGGGGGATGGATCGTTTAGGGCGTCTTCCCTGCTTCTGGTGCCCCCGGCGCCGTGCCATCCCACCCTAGCCACAAGAGCAAAGACGCGGCGAAGGTGAGACCCCCGACGTTCTTGCTGCTGCTGCACATAGGCATCCTGTTCTCCCACCCTTGCGACAGAAAGAAGTCGCGAGGATGGGGCACGGAGCGTGCACTCTCTGTGAAAATGTCTAAGGCCTGACCGCCCAGGCCAGCCCGTCCGGGCCACGCACGTCAATGTGGCCGGCCATTTCCAGCGTCTTGAGGTCGATAACCGCCACGTAGCCGTCTGGCGAGCAGGCCACGTAGGCCCGCGCGCCGTCCGGCTGCATCTGGATGCCTCCGGAGCCGTGGACGTTGGCGAGGCGCTTCTCTTCTTCCCGCGTGGCGGCGTCCAGTATCACCAGGGCCGATCCGGCAGTGACCAGAACCTGCCTTCCATCGGGCGTGAACTTGAGCCGGTTGGCGCCGGCCACGTTGGCCGCCAAAGTTGCCACCACCTTCCTGGCGGCGATATCGATCACGGAAATGGTGCCGTCCCAGGCATTGGCTACCCAGGCTTCCTTGCCGTCCGGGGAGACGTCAAAGCCCTCCGATCCGCGGCCCACGGGAATCACGGTGAGCTGCCAGTCGCCGCCCGGCGGGGTGGGGGGCGGTCCCGGTGGTGGACCGCCAGCACCAGGCGGGGGACCGAAGCCTGGCGGCATCCCTGGCGGCGGACCGCCCGCGCGCCCTTCGGTCTTTTCCATGATCGTGACGGTGGCGGAGCTCACGTTGGTGGTGAGGATGCGTTTGGCATCGGGGAAGACATAGAGCATGTGGGTCCGGTTCTGGCCGGTTCCCATGATCCAGTCGATCTTTCCGGTGGCTGGATCGTAGCTGCCGATGGCCTTGGCTGCTTCTGCCGTGAACCACACTTTGTCCTGCGCAAAGTCCAGCCCATGGGGACCGCGCAGCGCGCCCAGATCGATGGACGGCAACGCCTTTTGGCCCGCCAGGTCAATCACCGCCAGGGTGTGAAAGGCGCCGAAGCCGTAGTTGGAGACGTAGGCTGTCGTCCCGTCGGCTGAAGCGACCACCTCGTGCGGGTCGTCGCCCACCGGAATCCGCGCCAGGACCTGCAGGCTGGCCGGATCGACGATGGCCAGGGTGTGGTCGTGCTTGGATAAAGCCAGAAGCGCGGCCTTGGGGGTGGTTTGGGCACAGGCCCACCCCGTCAGCATGAGTGCAAAAACCAGAAACGCCCACCGCGTGCGTGGTTTCATTGATTGACCTCGCCAGACTGATTTTTCGAGCATTCTTGCTGTTGGGTAATGCGGGGATCGTGCTGGCCCACCCGAGCCGCAAGAAAAAATACGCGGTGCCCAGAGGGCGCCCAGGTGGCGCACCCAGCCTGCAATGGGGTGCATATGGTTTAAACGAACATGTCCTTGTCGCCGGGGGGGCGGGTTGGGCCGGGCACCGCGTCGGCGCTGGCGCGCAAGGATTCGATGATCGCCTTGATGGAGGCCAGCAGGCCGGAAATCTGTCGCACCGGGCCGCTGACGGCCTCGGCCACAAAGCCGCCGGCGCGATCCACCGCGTCCAGCAGGCTGGAGAACATCTCATCCACGCGGCTGGCCTGGGTGCGCACGCGCTCCAGAATTTCCGTGACCGAGGATTCCATCTGCGCGGTCTGCACGCGCAGCCCGTGGGCAATATCCGCCAGGTCGACAACCGCATCCTCGACCCTGGGAGCGGTGCGGTTAATCAGCTCCCGCGTGGTGTCGACGATGGGCATGATCGACGAGCGCAAATCCTCAACCTCTTCGCGCACCGAGCGGGCCGCCTTGCGGACGGTGACGAAGATGGCCAGCAGAATGATGGCCTGCAACAACACGGCCAGCGCGGTGACCGCAATGAAGATAAGCTGGATGGTCTGATTGTCCAAATTTGGCATTGGAATGGTCTCGCGCAGAACGGCTGCGGGCTTGCGACGTTTTCTTGAAGGCGCTTCCCAGGATAGGGAGGAAGCGTTCCGTCCAGAGGGCGTGCGCGAGCCGCAGTCAGCCCCTCTCGCGCACCACTCCGGAACGAATCACCGAACAAATCCAGGCATGGCCAGATTGCCACCCTGGTGAAAACGGCGGCTCAGTGCTCGATGGGCTCCTCGGGAGCGGTAGTCGTCTTGTAGGCCTGGCGTCCCGCATCCACAGCCGCAGTCACCCTGGTGGACTGGTCGGTGACCAGAGTCTTGCCGCGCTCGACGAACTCTTCCCACTGCGCCCGTCCGCGATCCACAACATCGCGGCCACGCTCAACGTAATCGCCCACGTGCTCCTTGCCCTTGTCCACCAGCGTACCCACCTGCTCGGCAGCTTGCCGGGTACGGTCGCGGAGGTACTCGGTGCCCTCGCGGGCTCCGCTTACCAGGCCATCACGCGTCTCACGGCCGCTCTTGGGGGCATAGAGAATCCCCACCAGCGCGCCCACGCCTAATCCAGCCAAAAACCAAGCCAGACCGTATGCTTTCGTATCCTCTGCCATGACGAAGTTCTCCTTTCGCTCAGCTCGAAGACTGCCTGAGCGTACCAAATTCCCCGGTATGCCGCAAATCGTGGCTCCGTAGCCGAGCCATCCTGCAGGAGTGACACAAACTCCCTGTCGCGATGCGGTTCCGCCACAGCTCCATTCCATTGGACGCGCGTTCCGCACAAGGAGTTGTCATACCGTTTCTTGAAGCCGAGGCTATCCTACACCACGAGGCAATCGAATGAATGAGATGTACAAAAAACGCAACGAGGCCTAGCCGCTGGAGCATTCGCGCCGGCCGAGGCCAGCGTCTTTGCGGAGTGGATGTCAGCCATCGGGGCTCGCTCTCCCGGTTCAGGCGGCTTTTTGATCGCTCTCCCGGTCCTGGAACGCGAAGAAGAACAGCAGCAGAATGGCCGCCGACAAGCCCGCCGAAATGAGCCAGATGGGCCGCCATGCGTGGGTCGCCGAGCCATCGGCCGCAACGGTTGCGTAGTGGTCCACCACCTGGCCGGAGAGCCACGAACCCAGCAACATGCCCGCGCCGTAGGTGATCAGCGTCAACATGCCCTGGGCCGCCGCACGATAGGCCGCCGGGGCCTTGCGGTCCACATAGATCTGCCCGGTGACAAAGAAGAAGTCGTAGCAGATGCCGTGCAGCAGGATGCCTCCGTAGAGCATCCACAAGGCCGCGCCGCCGTTGCCGAAGGCAAAGAGCGCGTAACGCAGCGCCCAGGCCGCCATGCCGGCGATGAGCATGTATTTGACGCCCAGGCGGCGGAAGAACCAGGGAATAAGCAACATGCACACCAGCTCCGACATTTGCCCGCCGGTCATTTTGCCGGCCGCGTTGTGGATGCCGATCTCGTTCAGGAAGAGATTCGTGAAGGCGTAGTAGAACTGCAAAGGAATGCAGATGAGAAACGAGGCCAGTACGAAGATGGCGAAGGAAGGCTCGCGCAGTAGGCGAATGGCCTCGGCGGGAATGAGTCTGGAGAGGCTGAAGCCGCCAGCCTGCCGGATGGGCGGGGTGTGCGGCAGGGTGAGCGCGTAAATGGCCAGGGCCAGCGAGGAAGCCGCCGCCAGGCGCAGGGGCACGGCCGTGGCCTCAAGCCGTAGGCCGCCGACAAGAAGGCCGGCGACAATCCAGCCGGCGGTGCCCAGCACGCGAATCGGGCCGAACTCGATTTTGGGGTCGCGCATCTGGCGAAAGGCCAGCGAGTTGGTCAGCGCCAGCGTGGGCATGTAACAGCAGGCATAGGCCAGCACCAGCCAGTAGAGGGGCGCAAACGAGGTGCGCGCCGAGGCCAGAAGCAAGAGCACCGCGCCGGCCGCGTGCAGCACTGCCAGCAGATGCTGGGTGGCAAAAAAACGGTCCGCCAGCCAGCCCGCAAGGAACGGGGAAACAATGGCGCCCACCGCGGTGGTGCCGGCCACCAGGCCGATCTGCTCACCGGTGAAGTGCTGCGTCCGCCCCAGCCAGGTTCCCACCGTCACATACCACGCGCCCCAGATGAAGTACTCCAGAAACATCATCGCGGCTAGCCGCGTTTTCACCAGTTTCATGCCCGCCTCTTCCCCCCGTAACGCAGATTGCAGCCAGCCAAACACATCGTAGGCAAGCATACGGCAAAGCCCGCCGGGGGGGCTCGTGGAACTAGGTCTCTGACCGCTTGAAGTTGTACCAACTTGGGTGCCCCAGGTCCCGATTCTGGGACCTGGGAGAGGATGAATTCAAGGTACGAAATCATCCGGCCAGAGACCTAGTTCGGAGCCTCCCGCGGCCTACCGCCTGCCCGCAGCGGCGCGGCTCCAGTAGACTGGGAGGGCAATGAGAATGTCGCATAGATTTGCAGGAGCCGCGCTGGCGCTGGCGCTGGCCGGCGGGCTGAGCTTGACGGGCTGCGGAACGCCGGGCGCACCACAGCCTCCCTCGCTCAACCTGCCCGAGCGCGTGACCGGTCTGACCGCCGTCCGCACTGGCAACCAGGTCTCGCTCACCTGGACCATGCCCAAGAAGAACACTGACAAGCTGCTGCTGAAGGGCAATGTGCCGGTCCGCGTATGCCGCCAGGAAGAGGCAGGCGCCTGCGCTATGGCTGGTGATCTGGCACTTGCTCCTGGGGCGGAAGGCGCTTTTCATGAGACGCTTTCGCCTGCCCTGGCTTCTGGCCCGCCCCGGGCGCTCACTTATTTTGTGGAGATGGACAACCGCAATGGGCGTTCCGCGGGGCTGTCCAATGCTGCCGTGGTGCTGGCCGGCGCGGCGCCCGGCGCGGTGGCCGGCCTGACTGCCCAGGTGCGCAAGGACGGGATTGTGCTGCGCTGGACGCCGGACAGCGGCAAAGAGGCCATCCGCCTGCATCGCACGCTGCTGACGCCCGAGGCGGGAGCAAAGACCAAGGCCCGGCAGGGACTGCTGGCCCCGCAGCTCGAAGCGGTAGAGCGGAGTCTGCTGGTGGAGGTGGGGACACCGGGCAGCCGCGCGCTGGACAAGGATATTCGTTTTGGCCAGAACTACGAGTACCGCGCTCAGCGCGTGGTCCACCGGATCGTGGACGGACAGATGATGGAACTGGCCGGCCCGCTTTCCGCGCCGGTACGCGTGGAGGCTTTGGACGTGTTTCCGCCCGCCGTGCCCACTGGGCTGGCCGCGGTGGCCAACGCCGGGCCGGAGCCGTCGATCGACTTGAGCTGGCAGCCCGGCACCGAAGCCGACCTGGCCGGCTATGCGGTCTATCGCCGCGAAGCCGATGGCGGCTGGCGGCGCATCTCCTCCGCGCAGCCGCTGGTTCCCCCGGCCTTTCACGACGCCCAGGTGCAGAGCGGACACACGTATCAGTACGCGGTCAGCGCCATCGACCAGGGCGGGCATGAAAGCACCCGTTCCGCCGAGGCGGAAGAGACTGTGCCCGGCCCGTAGGTCCCTGACCGCTTGATTTCATGCTTTGAGTTCGTGCTCTCCCAGGTCCCAGAATCGGGACCTGGGGCACCCAGTTTCTGGAGGGCGGTGCACCCAGATTTTGAAGGGTGGGGCACCCAGTTTGGCTGATAACGGAGGATTCCTGCATGAAATATTGCCGCTTTCTGTTTGAAGAAAAAATCCACTACGGCGCGGTGGAAGAGCGTCGCGGCGAATTGTGGATTGTTGACCTGATCGCAGCGCCGCAAGAGGACCTGGCCTTCCAGTTGGCCCACGCGCGGGCTACTTCCTGGAGCTTCGACTTTGAACCCATGCCTCTGAGCGCCGCCGAGCTGCTGCCCCCGGTGACGCCCTCAAAGATCGTCTGCATCGGGCGCAACTATCGCGACCACGTGAAGGAACTGGGCCACGAACTCCCGCTGGAGCCGCTGTTCTTCCTCAAGCCGCCGTCCTCGCTGCTGAAGCCGGGCGGCGTGGTGCGCATGCCTGCAATCTCGGCCCGCGTGGACTATGAAGGCGAGCTGGCACTGGTGATCGGCCGCCGCGTGCGCCACCTGAAGCCGGAAGACTGGCGCTCGGCCCTCCGCGGACTCACCCTGGCCAACGACGTGACCGCCCGCGATCTGCAAACCAGGGACGGCCAGTGGACCCGCGCCAAGGGCTTCGACACGTTTTGCCCGGTGGGCCCGCTGGTGAGCGACGAACTGGACCTGGAAGCCGGCCTGACCATCGCAACCCGCGTGAACGGCGAGTTGCGTCAGCAGGGCTCAACGCTGGATTTCATCTTTCCCGTTCCCCAACTGCTGGCGCACATCACCGCCGCCTTCACCCTGGAGCCGGGCGACCTGGTGCTGACCGGAACGCCCTCGGGGGTTGGGCCGCTGCAGGCTGGGGATCGCGTGGAAGTCAGCATTCCCGGGTTGGGCGTGCTGGCCAACACCGTGCAACCTGACGCAGACTGAGGCCGATTTTGGTCCGGCCGGAAAGAAGCAAGATCGCCTCCCACCCTTTCCGCGGAAGGCGCGGAGAGGATGCGGCACCCAAATCCTCCCAGTCATGGGCCGGAGCAATCACTGCACCTGTGCAACCTGGACCGCTCTGCCGCGTCTCATTAGGGGTAGACTGGCGCCGGGGGAGAGTTGAAGCCCAAGCCAGCCCTTCCCTGGAGGAATGATGCCGCAGAATCTACTCAAGCAGTTGCGTCAATACACCGTGGTCGTCGCCGATACCGGCGACATTGAGGCGATGGAGAAGTTTCGTCCGCAGGACGCCACCACCAACCCCTCGCTGATTGCCGCCGCGGCGCAGATGCCGCAGTACCAGACCATCGTGAACGGCGTTCTGGTGGAGGCCCGCAAGGAACTGGGTGCAAGCGCCGCCGCCCAGGCCGTGGCCAACCTGGCCTTCCAGCGGCTGGCCATCGCCTTCGGCATCAAGATTCTGGAGATTGTCCCCGGCCGCGTCTCGACGGAAGTGGACGCGCGCCTCTCCTACGAGACCGCGGGCACCATCGCGCAGGCGCGCGCCATTATTGCGCAGTATGACGCCGAGGGCATTGGCCGGGAACGCATCCTGATCAAGATCGCCTCCACCTGGGAGGGCATCCGCGCCGCGGAGGTGCTGGAGCGGGAAGGCATCCACTGCAACCTGACCCTGCTGTTTGGATTGCACCAGGCCATTGCGGCTGCTGAGGCTGGCGTCACGCTGGTCTCGCCTTTCGTGGGCCGCATTCTGGACTGGTACAAAAAGGACACCGGCAAGGACTTCCAGGGCGCCGACGACCCCGGCGTGATCTCTGTGACCACGGTCTACAACTACTACAAGAAGTTCGGATACAAGACGCAGGTGATGGGCGCCAGTTTCCGCAATATCGGCGAGATCACGGAACTGGCCGGCTGCGACCTGCTCACCATCTCGCCGCACCTGCTGGCCGAGTTGGAAGCCACCCAGGCCGAGCTGCCGCGCAAGCTCGATCCCGCGGCGGCGCAAGGGTTACCGATTGAGAAGATTGCCGTGGACAAGGCGGCGTTCGACAAGATGCATGCGGCAGACCGCATGGCTACCGACAAGCTGAAGGAAGGCATCGAGGGCTTTTCCGCGGCGCTGGTCAAGCTGGAAACCCTGCTGGCCAATCGCCTGGCCGAGCTGGAAGCCAAGGTGCCCGCGAGCGTGTGATGCAGGCTGTATGCTGTCCCACCCCAGCCGCAAAAACAAAGACGCGGTGCCCAGGGGGTGCCCCAGGTCTCGACTTTGAGACCTGGGAGAAGGCAGATTGTGCGTGAAGGGAGCGCGCTACTCTGACCAGACGCCCAGCACGTTGCCCGCGCCGTCGGAGAAGTGGAATCTGCGCCCGCCGGGAAACGTGAAGATGGGCGCAACAATGCTGCCGCCGGCGGCTACCACGGCGGCCTCGGTAGCCTCAAGGTTGGTCGAGTAGATCACGATCAGGGGTGACGACTTCGCCGCTGGCTCTCCCTTGGCGAAGCCGCCGTCGATGCCGGCGCCCGCAAAGCAGGTGTAGTCTGGACCCCAATCCTGAAAGGTCCAGCCGAAGACCGTTGCGTAGAACTTCTTGGTCCGTTCGACGTCGCTGGTGGTGAACTCGATGTAGGTGATCTTGTGGTGCAGTGCGGGATTGCTCATGGCTTCTCTCCTATGCGTTGAATTGTGTGGAGTCGGCGGAAAGGCTGCGTGGAGCGAAGCGGCGCAGGCACACCTTTCCCGGTGTGCTCTTGAAGCGCCCCCATCCACATTCCCTCAAGAGCCGGAGAGTGCAGGTAGAGCCCGCTGGTTGGCTGCCGGCGCGGACTCGCGAGGTACGCGCCCATCCTAGCATGGGGCTGGCGGCCGCCGCCATGAAATTTCCGTGCAGGTCAGCGGCCCAGCCAGAGTGAAACGCCTCCGCTGATGGAGCGGCCGGGCATGGCTACGCCGCTGATCTCCTGGTAGCCGGTGTTGCTCAGGTTCCCGAGGCGCAGATAGGGCCGCAGCCTTCCGGTTTCATGGGTTAGCGACGCATCCCACACCGGGTAGGCGGATTGCCCGTAGCGGCGCGCCACCTGCACTGCATTGGTGACTGTGAGCGCGTGGCCCAGCGGCGCGGTCCAGGTGGCGTGCATGTTCTGGACCGGATAGTTGAAGATGTACTCCGATTGCAGACCGTGCAATGCATCCTGCGCGCCAGAGAGCGCGGTCCAGGCGATGCGCACAGTCTGCCCCTTGCCAGGCAGCCAGGCAAGCGAGGACTCGACCCCGCGAAAATGCAGGCCGCTCAGGTTCGCCGCCGTCCACGGAACCGTAGCAGAGGCGCGCACATAGTCGATGGCGTCGTGCTGGCGGGAGTAGAAGCCGGTGATGGAGAGCGAGAAGCGCCGCGACCAGGCCCAGTCTGCCCCGCCATCGCCGCTCCAGGCTGACTCCGGCTTGAGATGCGGATTGCCGATGGTGGTCGGGTCGGAATAATAGAGATCGGTGTAGGTCGGAATCCTGAAGCCGTAACCGCCGCTGGCGCGCAGTTTGAGCTTGTCTGTCAGGCGCAGGCTGCCGGCAAGGTTGGGCGCCAGGGCAGACTGTGCGCCGCCCGAGAAGACCTCCTCGCGTAGCCCGGCAGAGAGGTTCCAGCGCTTTTTGGCCGGGCGCAAGTCCAGGTCCACGTAGCCCGCGCCGCGGTTGCGGGCATGAAGGCCCAGATTGTTGCTGTCGATGCTGTCGCCGTCCGCCTCCACGCCAAACAGAAGAAGAGAAGGCAAGGACAGCGGCTGGGTGCGCCGCAGTGACGCCTGCCAGGAACCGTCCTTGTGGTTGTTTTCGTAAACCGAGGGATCGTCGCGCAGCAGGACGAACTCGTCGGTATGCCTCCGGTAGCCGAAGGCGGCCACGCTGCGGCTGCCCAGCTCCTGGCGGGCGGAGGCGAACCACTCCTTGGTCCGCTCCCAGGAGTTATAGGGGCCGTAAAACTGGGCCGCGCCGAAGGACCGGTCGCTGGCCGCAAAGAGCAGGTCTGAAGCGCCCAGCCGGCTGCCCGTCCAGCTTTCGAGAGATGCGTCCTCGTTGCGGTAATCGCGGTCGGCGATAAAGCCGGTGGAGAAGTTGCGATCGGCGGTCAGGCGGCTGCTCCAGCGCTTGCGCGCCAGAGCGGCCAGCGCGGACTCCTCGTTGCCGCCAAAGCTGCCTCCGCCGCCGCGCAGATGCAGCGACGCAGCCGCGGGCGCGGCGGTTAGGAAGTCTGCAACGCCGCTCAGCGCATCCGCCCCGTGCAGCGTGGAGCCTGCGCCGTGCAGAATCTGAATCGAGTCCATGGCGTCGAGCGGAACAGGAAGGTCCAGGTTGTGATGCGCCGTCTGGCTGTCGTTGATGCGGAAGCCGTTAAGCAGCACCAGGGTCTGGGCAAAGCTGCCGCCGCGCAGGGCCAGGTCAGACTGTGCGCCGCCCGCGCCGCGCTGTTCGATGAAAACCGAGGCGTCTTCCCGCAGTAGGTCCAGCGGCGTCTCCAGCGCCAGCGTTGTGCCTTCCACGGGCAACAAGACCACGGCGCGCGGCGACTCCGCCAGGGGCACGGGAACCGCCGAACCCAGAACGATCATGGTCTCCACGGGGTGAGGAATGGGGGTGGTCTGGGCGGACGCTGACAGCGCGCTGCCGGCCAGCAGCAGGCAGGCGGCAATCGAATGTGCTTTGGAAACAGGCATAGACATCTCAGTCCCAATCCTGATCGATGCCGGGCCGGCGTTCAAGGACGATTTAATATTGTTCTTGATAATTTAGCCGTTCAATTATTATGAACAAATCATGCGTATCGATGCATTTCTCGATGAGAGTCCGTTGTTTGCCGTCAACCGGGCGGCGCGCCGGTTTGAATCGCTGACCACCCAGGTTCTGGCGGCCGACAGCCTCGGCTTTCTGGAAGGGCTGGTGCTGGCTGCCATGTTCTTTGAGGCGCCGCGGTTGGTAAAGCCGTCGCAGTTGGCGGAGACTTTTGGAACCACGCGAGGCAACGTGAGCCACTGCGTTTCTTCGCTGGAGGCCAAGGGACTGTTGCAGAGAAAGATCGATCCCGAGGACGCGCGCGCCTACCTGCTCACGCTGAAACCGCAAGGGAAGAAGTGCGCTCTGCGGGTGATTGCCGCCTTTGACAAGTTACAGAAAGAGTTTGAGGAGGAGGTTGGAAAGACGGCCCTGGGCAACATGCTCAAGGGCATCCGCAAGCTCGAAGGGCTCTGCGCGCCAAGGTAGAGGGCGCCCAGGTGGGCGCCCTCATTGTTCCCCTTACAGGCCGGCTCAATCGATAGCCCTACAGGATGTAGCGCGACAGGTCCTGATCCTTGACGATGGATGCGACCATCTGCTTCACATAGCCATCGGTAATGACGAAGACCTTCTCAGAGCCCGCGGGGGTGACGCGCTCCAGATAGGGCAAGGGCGTGGACGACTCGCTCTTGATGGCCTCGGTAAGCGCGGCGGCGGCAGCTTCATCCGGGGCGCGTCGGGCTACGTCGGGCGCCAGGAAACTCACATCCTCCAGCACCCGCTCCATGATGGTATGCAGGCGGCGGGCGCCGATGTTTTCAGTTTGCTCGTTCACCTTGAAGGCAAACTCCGCCATCTCGCGCAGGGCCTCGGGAGCAAACTCCAGGCTCACGCCCTCGGTCTCAAGCAGGGCCGAGTACTGCTTGGTAAGCGAGGCCTTGGGCTCGGTGAGGATGCGCAGGAAGTCGTCCACGGTAAGCGACTGCAACTCAACGCGGATGGGAAAGCGTCCCTGCAACTCGGGGATCAGGTCGCTGGGCTTGGAAACGTGGAACGCACCGGCGGCGATGAAGAGAATGTGGTCGGTGCGCACCATGCCGTAGCGGGTGTTGACCGTGGTGCCTTCCACAATGGGCAGAATGTCGCGCTGCACGCCTTCGCGGGAAACATCGGGCCCATGGCCGCCCTCGCGACCGGCAATCTTGTCGATTTCGTCCAAGAAAATGATGCCGTTGGACTCGACGCGCTCGACGGCCAGGCGGTTTACCTGGTCCATGTCGATGAGCCGGCCCTCTTCCTCCTGCACCAGGTAGTCGAAGGCATCGGCGACTTTCATCTTGCGCTTCTTGCTGGCGCCGCCAAAGATGTTGGGCAGCATGTCCTTGAGGTTCATCTCCATGTCCTCAAGGTTCTGGTTGCTGATAATGCCGAACTGCGGTGTGCCGCGGTCGCGGACATCGATCTCCACCTGGCGGTCGTCCAGCTTGCCCTCGCGGAACTGCGCGCGCATCTTTTCGCGCGAGCGCTGGTGGCTTTCGGCGCCGGGCAGCAGCAACTGGTCTTCGGCAGCAGGCGAGGAGGAGGGCTGCATGGGCGGCGGAGGCAGCAGAACGTCCAGCAGGCGCTCTTCGGCGTTCATCTCCGCCTTGTCTTCCACTTCTTCCAGCCGCTCTTCGCGCACCATGTCGATGGAGATCTCGACCAGGTCGCGGATCATGGACTCGACGTCGCGGCCCACATAACCCACTTCGGTGAACTTGGAGGCTTCGACCTTGAGGAAGGGCGAATTGGTCAGCTTGGCCAGCCGCCGCGCAATCTCGGTTTTGCCCACGCCCGTAGGCCCGATCATGATGATGTTCTTGGGCATGATGTCGTCGGCAATATCCGGTGGAAGCTTTTGGCGGCGCTGGCGGTTCCTGAGCGCAATGGCCACGGCGCGCTTGGCGGCGCGCTGACCAACAACGTGCTTGTCGAGCTCGGCGACGATCTCGCGCGGCGTGAGTTCGTCGAGCGCAAGGTCCTGTTCTTCAGCGGATGCGGGCAGGTAAATAGCCATGGATGGATGGGGCTGGCGGAAAATCGTCCGTTCGCCCTATAACTCCTCAATCGTTACGTGGTCGTTGGTGTAGATGCAGATTTCGCCGGCGATCTTCATGGCCTTTTCGGCAATCTCGCGGGCGCCCAGTTCGGTGTTTTCAAGCAGCGCGCGGGCCGCGGCGGTGGCATAAGGGCCGCCGGACCCGATGGCGGCGATGGGCTCGTCGGGGTCGATGACGTCACCCGAGCCGGAGATGAGAAAGGTCTGGCCTTTGTCGGCCACCACCAGCAGGGCCTCAAGGTTGCGCAACATCTTGTCGGTACGCCAGTCCTTGGCCAGCTCGACGGCGGCGCGGTTCAGGTTGCCGGCGTACTGCTCCAGCTTGGTCTCAAAGCGGGCAAACAGGCTGAAAGCATCGGCCGTGGAACCGGCAAACCCGGCCAGGATCTTTTCCTGGTAAAGGCGGCGAATCTTCTTGGCGGAGTGCTTCAGGACGTGTTCGCCGAGGGTCACCTGGCCGTCGGCGGCCATCACCACCAGTCCGTTGCGGCGGACACAGATTACGGTGGTGGAGCGAATTCGGGAATGTGGTGCCGCTGCGGATTTTTTGTCCAAAGCCAAGAAAAACCTCCGGAAATGGGGCGTCCGGCTGGCCGGAACTCCTTACAAGATGCAGTCCTGAGTATATCGCAGCGAGAAACTGCGGTACTGCCGTACGTCTGTGTGGATTGCGCCGATTGCAACTGGGGTATGCTTTAATTGGGACCCGGAGGTAGAGTCCCACCGCAAATGATTCTCCTCAATGCAAGGGAACTGGAGATTGGCGCCGGAGTGGCCGCAGCGGCCCTGCTGGGTGCGCTCGGGGCCTGGCTGCTGCTGCGCAACCGTCCCTCTGCCGAGGAGGTGGAGCGCGCCCGCCGGCATTTCCTGGTGCAGTCGGGGCGCATCCTCGACGGCATGTTGCTGGACGTTTGCGAGGTGGAGGCCACGGACGGCCGCACCCTGACCATGCTGCTCTTCAGCTATCGCATCGGCGGCGTGGACTACGAGTGCTCGCAGGATATTACCGACATTCGCAGCGTGGTCGACGAGACCCAGGTGCGGGCGGGCTTTCCCTGCTCCATCCGCTACCAGCCCGGCAATCCGCAAAACAGCATTGTGGTGGCGGAGGGCTGGTCCGGGCTGCGCATGGGCCTGCCCGTTTTGCCTGCCTTTGACGACCCCGATCCGTTGGATATGAGCCACCTGGACCATCTGCGGCCCGGCCGCGGCTAAGACCGTCACCTTTCCTGTAAAGCGGAAATTGGGCTAACCCACCCGAGCGGGGCTGGCAAGCCAGAGCCCTCAACCAGCCCCATTCATCAGGAGTAGCCTGACCCGCGCATGTGTCTTAGGGGCAGAAATGAACCAAGGCAGGTCCAGCCACCAAAGCTCCGTGCCCCATCCTTGCGACTTTTTTCTGTCGCAAGGGGGGAAAGACAAGAAGCCCTATCAGCCTCGTTCACCCGGCGCGGACTCGGAGCGAATCGCCCATTGCCCCCGAACCTTGGCGATTGGTCCCGGCCGCACGCGGCTCAGCCGTTAGCGGCCGCGCAGCCTAGCCCTTCGGTTGCTGCAGGGCGCGGCGTTTGGCGGCCCAGCCTTCCATGTTGACCTGGCGGGCGCGGCCCACGGCCAGAGCCTCGGTCGGCACGTCTTTGGTGATGCAGGAGCCGGCCCCGATATAGGCCCCATCCGCCACGGCCACCGGCGCCACCAGCGTGGAATCGCTGCCCACAAAAACGCCCTTGCCGATCGTGGTGGTGTGCTTGTGCACGCCGTCGTAGTTGCAGGTGATTACCCCGGCGCCTATGTTGGTGCCTTCGCCCACCTCGGCATCGCCCAGGTAAGTGAGGTGGCCGGCCTTGACCCCTTTGTGCAGCTTGGCCTTCTTGGTCTCCACAAAGTTGCCCACGTGGACGTCTTCGCCGATCTCGCTGCCCGGCCGCAGGTGGGCAAAGGGCCCGATCTTGGCCCCATCGGCTACCGTGCTGTCGCTCAGGATGCAGCTCTGGCGCAGCAGAACGGAGTTGCCCAGCGTGCAGTTCTCAATCACCGAATAAGACCGGATCAGGCACTCCGCGCCGATGCGGGTGTGCCCTAGCAACTGTACAAACGGCTCGATCACCGTGTCGGCGGCAACCTCCACCTCGGCATCGATCACGCAGGTATCGGGCCGGAAAATGGTGACTCCCGAGGCCATCAGCCGGCCGGCGGTGTTGGCGCGCAGGGTGGCGTCCAGGGCCACCAGGTCGGCAATGGTGTTGGCTCCCAGCACTTCAGCCGCCTCGGGGGCCTCCAGGGCCACCACCAGCTTGCGCGCGGCGCGCAGCAACCCGGCCATATCGGTCAGGTAGAGCTCGCCGTTGGCGTTGTTGGCGGTCAGCTCGCCCAGGTGTTCCAGCAACGGCGCCGTCTGGAAGGCGTAGATACCGGAGTTGATCTCGGTCAGGCTCTCCTGTTCCGGCGTGAGATCCTTCTGCTCCACAATGGCCTCAACCTCAGCAGACTTGGGCGACTGGCGCAGGATGCGGCCGTAGCCGGTGGGGTTCTGCGGTGCGGCGGTGAGGATGGTCATGGCCGCCTCCTCGCCCTGATGGAAGCGCCACAGCTCTTCGAGGGTCTCCGGCCGGATCAGCGGTACGTCGCCGGAGAGCACCAGGATATTGTCGTAGCCGGCAATGGCCGCCTCGCAGCACTGGATGGCGTGGCCGGTGCCGCGCTGCTCCGTCTGTTCCACAAAATGGACGCCGGTTTCCGCCACCGCCGCCTTCACTTGCTCCGCCTGGTGGCCGATGACCACATAAATATCGCCCGGAGCCACCAGCGTGCTGGCGGTGGCGATCACGTGCTTCAGCAGCGGCATGCCGCCAATTTCATGAAGCACCTTGGGACGGCTGGATTTGAGCCGGGTTCCCTTGCCCGCGGCCATGATGACGACTGCCAGTTTCGAACTCGATTTCACGTTCTATCTCCTCGTAAACATATGCCGTTCAGCCTTGCGCCATTCCACCCAGTATTAGAACAAATCCGGGGGTGGGGCACTCTATGCAAGCAAGAACTGGGTGCCCCATCCATTTCGCGTTCTTTGCGAAATGGGTGGGAAAGCAATGCGCATGGGACCCCACTCAAAACAGGATCGGGTGCCCCACCCTCGCCGCGTCTTTGTTCTTGCGGCTAGGGTGGGCCTCCCACGCACTCCAGAAGCCGATCAACAATCGCCGCCTCTTACTGCTTCTTCCCGGCCTGCTCCGGCTGGGGGATGGTAATGTCCACTGTCTGCACCGGCCCCAGCTTCAGTTCATCCAATCCAGGCTTGATCTCAGGCCCGTTGCCCACCACCAGCACCGCCAGCTTGTCGGGATGGACATACTTTTTTGCCACCCTGGTCAGATCGGCCAGGGTCACCTTTTCCAGGGCGGCCTTGTAGGTCTCCAGGTAATCCGCCGGGTAGCCGTAGAACTCCAGCCGCTCCCGTTCGGCCAGCACCTTCTCCCTGGTGTCGTAGCGGAACAGGAACGAGTTGAGAATGTCCTCCTTGGATCGGTCCAGCTCCACCTGGGTAAAGGGCCTGGTGTTCAGCCCGGAAACTTCCCCGAGCGCCGCCCGGGTGGCCTCCACGGTGGAGGCGCTCTTGGTCAGCACCATCACGTCGAAGGTGGCCGGATGGTCGTAGGCAAAGCCGTAGCCGCCACCCACCGCGTAGGCCAAACCCAGCTCGGTGCGCACCTTTTGGAAGAGCCGGCTGCTGAAGCCGCCGCCCAGAATGTCGTTCATCAGCGCCAGCGCCGGTACGTCCGGATTGCGCCGGTCCGTGCCCAGGCCCACGATCTCCACGTTGCTCTGGTTCACGTCCTCCTTGTCGATGAAATAAATTCCCGGCTTGGGTCCGGCAAATACATCGTGGCGGGCGGCCTCGGGCTTCACCCGCGGCAACCCCTCAAAGGCCGCGCGCAGTTTGGCTTCCATGGCCATCGGCTCAAAGTCGCCTTCGACGGCCACAATCAGCGGGCCGCCCAGCGTGCGCTCGTGCCAGGCCTGCAAATCGGCCAGGGTGACCTTGCCAATGGTGGCCAGTTCCGGCTGGCGGGTGTACGGACTGTTGGCTCCGTACACCAGCTTGGCGGCCTCGCGACCGGCGATCTCCCCTTCGTCGTCGTTGCGCCGCACAATGCTGGTGGCCTCCTGCTGCTGAGCCAGTTCCAGCTTCTCCGCGTTGAATGCCGGATGCAGCAGCAGGTCCAGCGCTAGCGCAAACACCTGGTCCGCATCGCCCTTCAGCGAATCCCAACTGAGCGAAGTGGAGTCCTCGTCGCCCCCGGTCTCGATGTGCGCGGCCTTGGCTTCCAGCAGGTCGTCCAGGGCGTCGCCGTTCATTTTGGCTGTGCCGCTGGTCCGCCAGGCCTGCCCGTAAAGGCCCACCAGACCGGCCTTGGCCGGGTCCTCGTCCCGCGCGCCGCCGGGAATCAGCACCGAGCCATTCACGAACGGCAGCTCGTGATCCTCCTGCAAAAACAGCACAATGCCGTTCTTCAGCACAATCCGCTGGGGCTGCTGCGGCTTGAACTGGTGAAGTTTCGGTATGGGAATCTGCTCCCACGGCTTGCTTTGCTGGGCGCAGAGTGTGATCGGCGCAAGCAAAGCCGCAAACAAGGCGAAGACAGCCAAAGAACATGGGTGCCCCAGGTCTCGCTTCTGAGACCTGGGATTCTGGTCAATCTGCTTCATCGACAGGCTCTTCATTGCGCGCCTCCATCTTTCTTGGCTGCCTCTGCGGGAGCCTCGGTGTCGATCTCGGCGCTGGTGCGGTTCGAGGCCACAAACACCTTGTCTGCCACCCGCCGGATGTCCGCCTTGCTCACCTTGTCCACCCGGTCCAGTTGCCGGAACAGCTCTCTCCAGTCGCCATAGCGGGTCTGGTACTCGGTCAGCGCGTTGGCCAGCCCCTGGTTGTCCGCCAGGCCGCGCAACACGTCGGCGCGGGCCCGCGTCTTGTACATCGCCAGCTCCTCGTCCGTCACGTCCGAGGTCTTCAGCCGATCAATCTCCTTATGGATGGCCGTCCGCATCTCCGCCGGCGCGTGCCCCGGCAGGGGAACGGCGTAGAACGCGAACAGGCTGGGATACTTGTCGCCGGGGAAGGGGCTGAAGCCCTGCGCCTCCGCGGCAATCTGCTGGTCGCGCACCAGGCTGCGGTAGAGCCGCGAAACCCTCCCGTTCGACATGATGTCCTGGATGGCGTCATATACCGCATCGTCCGGGTCGCGATAGCTCGGCCGGTGGTAGCCCTCGATATAGAACGGCTGCGTCTGCTCGCGGATCACGACCGTCTTCTCCGCAAACTGCCTGGGCTCCACGGTGGTCATCTCTTCCGGCTTGGGTCCGGCGGGAACCCGGCTGAAGTACTTCTCCAGCATGGGCAGCACTTCCGCCGCCTTCACGTCGCCCACCACCGCCACCACCACATTCGACCCCACGTAGTATTTCTTGTGGAAATCCATGGCCTCGGTTGCCGTAATCTGGCTCACCTCGCTGGGCCAGCCGATCGAACTGCGGCCGTAGTTGTGCGCCACATACGCGGTGGCCAGGAACTGCTCGATCAGCCGCCCGATGGGGTTGGAGTCGGTGCGCATTCGCCGCTCCTCCATCACCACGTCCCGCTCCTTGTAGAACTCGCGCGGAACCACGTCGGCCAGCCGGCTGCTCTCCAGCCAGGCCCACAGCTCCAACCGGTTCTCCGGCATCGACCAGAAGTACATGGTGTTGTCCAGCCCGGTTTCGGCGTTCAGGCCGTTGGCGCCGTTGCGCTCCGCCACCTCGGTGAACTGGTTGGGGATGACAAACTTGTGCGCAGCGGTCTGCGCCTCCACAAAAGCCTGCTTCAGCTCCGCCAGCTTCTGGGGGTCGCGGCCCACCGGCTTCAGATACTCGGCCTCGTAGGCGTTGTTGGCCGCCTCCACCTTGGCCAGCGCAACCTTTTCGGCTGGGTAGTCGTTGGTGCCAATCTGGCTGGTGCCCTTGAAGGCCAGGTGCTCGAACATGTGCGCCAGGCCGCTCTCGCCCGAGGGATCGTTCACGTCGCCTGCGTCAATGAAGGTGGAATAGCTGAAGACCGGCGCCTCCGGCCGCTCGCAGATCACCAGCGTCAGCCCGTTGGCCAGCACCTTGGTGGTGGTCTTCTGCTCGAAACTCTTCAGGTCTTGAGCCCGCGCGCCGGCACATGCCATCGCCACGGCCAGCAGCGCTACAGCCCCATTCCAAAACCAGGAATTCTCTCTGCTTCGCATCCAACCTCCATGTTCGAGAGGCGCAAGATCGCTCCCCGCACTGCTTTCAAGCTATTGCCCGCAGCCGGGCAGGGTCAAACGGGCTGGCTGGGGACGCTCGGTTTTTGGTTCGGGGGTGACTCTGATAAATTCGTGTCGCTACATAAAGGGATTGGTCTGGACGGGAAAATCGGTTTTCTGAGATACGCTTTCCGCCGCTTCCGTCTTTGCAGATCATTTCCGGCTTTCTGCTAGCCTGAAGCCTGAGTCTTCTGCCAAGCGGTTGGGGGCCTTCGCCCCCCCCCTCCCCCCCCCCATACCCCCTGGGGGTATCTAGGCACTCAGCATTTGCGCCGTCTTGCAACCAGCTATTCCGCCACAAACTGCGCAATCCGCTCGGCAATCACTTCGGGAACCAGGCGAATGGCCGTGTAGCTTTGTCCTTGCAGGGGGGTGCGGTCCTTGGACAGAACAGAGGCCTCAACCACTGCGCTCGGCACGCTCTTGCTGGCTGTCGTTGTCATGGCCTTCTTTTAAGTTAAAACCATTCCGCCACTGCGCGCGAACCGCTTCGGCCCGCTGCGGGGGAAGGCGGATGAGCGGGGGGGTGCCGGGGCCCCGCCAAGCGCTGAAAGATTCCAGAAAGAAGTGCGGAACCAGCTACGCCATCGGGCCGTATCGACCATCAGAGCACCAGCGCGGTTCTCCTGTGCTCGGAACGGGGAACGTATGAAACGGGTTACGATTGCAACGCTGTTCGGTCTGGTCGCGGGCTCGATCTGCGCAACCTTGTTATTCTCGTCCGGCACCATGAAGTTCACGGTTGTCACTCTGCTGTGGGTGTTGCTGAACCGGGCGGTGATGGGCTTTGCCATTGGTGCCTCCGGGCTGAAACTGCACTGGGCCTGGAACGGCATTGTCATGGGGCTGGTGACCGGATCGATCTTTTCCTACTTCCTCTTCATGAATCTGGGCGCGGGCCTGATGCCGCCAGTCAATTTCCTGGTCAACGGTCTCTTCGGCTTGGGGATCGAGTTCTTGACCACGGTTGTTTGCAAGCAGCCGGCGCTTATGGCTGCACGGGCAAGGTAGCAGGGCGCAACGGCCCGGAGCGGCTGGTTTCGGTCATGGAAATTCCGCCCCAGGTCTCTGACCGCATGTTGCTGTACCAACTATGGGTGCCCCTGGTCCCGATTTTTGGACCTGCGAAACACGGGCTCAAAGCACCAGATCACCCGGCCGGAGACCTAGGTCTTTGACAACTTGAATTGGTACCAACTCCGTGCCCCATCCATTCGCCTTTTTTCTGGCGAATGGGTGGGAAAGCACAAATCCAAAAGGCACGAAATCATGCTGTCAAAAGCCTAGTTCGCGTCCGCCGGCCGCAGATGCCGCGCCACCGCCCACTTCAACTCGTCGATGCCCTGGCCGGTCACCGCGGAGATGGCGTGGAACTCCAGCTTGCGGCGCTTGACGTGCGTGGTGAGTTTCTTCAGCTTCTCCGGGTTGGCTGAGTCGATCTTGGTGGCCACCACGATCATGGTCTTGTGGGCCAGAGGGTGGTTGGGCATTGCCGGCTCATCGGCCTCGCTCGAGAAGGGATCGGACTCCGTCTTGATTCCACTGCTGGAGAAGCTGGCCAGTTCCTTGTTGATGACCTTGAAGTCTTCCACGGGGTCAGGCCGGCCGCTGGCGTCTGAAACGTCCACCAGGTGCAGCAGCAGGCGGGTGCGCTCAATGTGGCGCAGAAACTGGACGCCCAGGCCGGAGCCCAGGTGCGCGCCCTCGATGAGGCCGGGCATGTCCGCCACCACAAAGGACTCCTGGTCCGGCTCTTCGCCCACCGTGACCACGCCCAGGTTGGGTTCCAGAGTGGTGAAGGGGTAGTCGGCAATCTTGGGCTTGGCCGCGGAGATGCGCGAGATGAGCGTGGACTTGCCGGCGTTGGGATAGCCGACCAGACCCACGTCGGCCAGCAGCTTCAGCTCCAGCCGGAAGTTGCGCTCCTCGCCGGGGCGGCCTAGTTCGTGCTCGCGGGGGGCCTGGTGCACGGGGGTGGCAAAGTGCTGGTTGCCGCGTCCGCCGCGTCCGCCCTTGGCCACGATCACCTGCTCGTCGGGCTCCTGGAAGTCGTGCACCAATTCGCCGGTATCCTGGTCATAAACCGCTGTGCCCACAGGAACTTTGAGAATGATCGAGTGCCCGTCCAAGCCGCTGCAATTGGAGCCCAGGCCGTGCTCGCCGCGCTGCGCCTTGTGCTCCGGGTTATAGCGGAAGTGGATCAGGGTATTGTGGCGCTGCGAGGAGACCATGATCACGTCGCCGCCGCGTCCGCCGTCGCCGCCCGAGGGGCCGCCGCGGGGGACGAACTTCTCGCGCCGGAAAGCCATGCAGCCGTTGCCGCCGTCGCCGGCCTTTACACGTATCTTTGCTTCATCAATAAACATACACAACCAGGGAATAGGGAATAGGGAACAGCGAACAGGGCTCATCGAGCACAGGAGGAGCCGGATCCAATGTGCCGTCTCTTCAGTTTACCGGCAAAAACAAAAACTTGTTGACTTATCCAGTCCAGCTTAGAATCGCTTGCAACGAATCGGCAGGGCAGTGCGGCGGCCCAAAACGGGAGTTTCCTGTTTTGGAACCACGGGGCTGGTGCGCTGTCGCGGCCATTCCAGCCGCCAGGTCGTCCAGGGCGCTGGACGAACGCCAGTCCGGCTGCCCGGTCCGGACCCGCCGCAAGAGCGGGCAGGACATAACTGAGTCGAGTTTTCCCAGGTCTGCCGCGAGCAGGGATCTCGATGGCAGCAGGGGGTACAGGGAGTTGGATGCGGCCGCTCACGGTGGCCGCGTTGCTGATGGGCGCCGGCGCGGCTGCGGCGGCGCAATCGGCGGGGAGCGGCTCGCTCGCCGGCAAACTGACTGACTTGCACTCCGCACCCCTGGACGGCGCCGCGCTGACCGTACGCAACCAGGCCACTGGCGCGGAGATGCGCACCACCACCGCAAAGAATGGGACCTACCGCTTCAACGGGCTCCAACCCGGCGAGTACACGCTGATGGCGGTGAGCGAACAGTTGGGCCAGGGGAGCCTCGAAGGCATTCTGGTGACCGCCGGCGATGAGGCGCGGGTGCAGGCTGCCATGCAGCTTGAGCCGCTTCAGCCCAGGTCCCTCCAGATCGTCTTCCACTATGTCCCCCCGGAGTCTCCGGCGGTCAACGCCCCGCTGGCCGTTGAGCCCTTGCGGCAAATGACCCTGCGCGGCCAGCACTGGCAGGACCGCGTGCTCGATATGCCTGCGACGGTGGCTGTGGCATTGACCGCCACGCTGCCCGGCGAGGCCTTCCGTGCCCTGGACTTAAGCGGGATGGACTGGCCGGAACCTGCTCTGCGGACGGCCGCAATTCCCGATCCGCCTGGCGACGGGAAGACGAGCGCGGAGACAGCCGAGCCCCCACTGTGTGCGGCCACACCGGAGGTGAGCCAGCAACTGGCCGCCGTCATGCTGGCGGTGGCTGGCGGCGGTCTGGCTCCGGCGCTGCCCTCCAGCGGCCTTGCCGGCCTTCTGCGGGGCTCCCCAGGGGTGGCGGGGATGGGCGCTGGCGGCCCTGTCGAAGGCGCTCTGCTCCAGGCATGGAGACTGCGCGGCGCGGTGATGGGCGAAGCGGCGATGGGCGTGGTGCAGGCGGCCATCGAGCTTGGCCAGCCTCAGCCCGGCCTGCCGCAGACAGCCTTTCAGAACGCCGATCCGGTTGCGCCGGCGGTTACCGGCAACCTGACCGGCGAGCAGTTGCAGGCGCTGCCTTTGAGCGGCCGCCACTGGCAGAATTTTGTGCTGGATTCACCGCCGAACCCGGCGGGGAGCGGGGCGGCGGCCTCGCTGCGGAGCGAGGGCCAGCAGCCGGCCGAGACCACCGTGGATGGCGCCAGCACCCGGCTGGCCTTTGGCGGCACGGGCTCACCAAATCAGGGCGAAAACGCTGAAAAGGGCATGAGCCAGGCCTGGGCAGGGGGGCGCGGATTGGCGGTGAGCGAGGCGGCCATCCGCCAGGTGCAGACGGCGGCGGGTACCGTGGAAACCGAGGGGGCGCGGGCGGCCGGCGGGCGCATGAACGTGGAAACCCGCGGAGGCGCCAACGGCCTGCACGGCCAGGGCTTCTACTTCGACCGACAGAACACCTGGGGCGCGCAGAACCCCTTCACCCAGTGGGTGAAGGAGACCGCGCCGGCCACCTTGACCGCCTCCCCGGTCTTTACCGCGGAGTCTTATACCCCGCCGGATCACGAAACCACCTGGGGATTCGGCATTGGCAGCCATTTGCGCCGCGACAAGCTGTTCTGGTTTGCCGCGCTCGACCGCTACCAGCGCAACGATCCGGGGCTTGCTACCGTGAAGCATCCGGACGAGTTCTTCCTCCAGCCCGCCAACGACCAGATGCAGGTGCTGAGTGCCCGGCTGGGCTTGAGCGGCAACAATCCCGTGGCCGAGGGCCTGGCGGCTTACTCCAAGCTGCTAGAGACGCTGGGCGGGCTGCTCGGTCCCTCTCCGCGCACCGCCAAGCAGTGGACCGGCTTTGCCCGCATCGACTGGCAGGCCAGCGAGCGCCACCGCTTCACCCTGGAAGGCATTGGCGCGGACTGGGATGCGCCGGGCGGAGGGCTGACCCGCGTCGAGGAAACTTACGGCAGCAACAGCTTCGGTTCGAGCCAAGCCAGCCAGGAGTGGCTGCTGGGCCGCTGGGAAGCGTTCCTCACTCCCAATCTACTCGCTGTTTCCCAGGGCTCCGCGGGGAGCAGCATTCTGAGCGCGCATGCTGAAACGCCGTCGGCCTACGAGCAGGCGTTGCTCAAGCCCAGCGTCTGGGGCCAGTTGCCGCAGATCGTTGTGGACTCGCGCTACGGCTTCACCATCGGCAACCCGTCGCGCTTTGGCTCGGGCAGCTACCCCGACGAGCGGATCTACCAGGGGCAGGAATCGGTGGATTGGGTGCATGGCGGCCTGCTGGTGAAGGCGGGCTTCGAATTCAGCCACAATCGGGACGCGACGGGCCTGTTGCGCAACCAGACAGGCACCTACTACTACGCCAACGTGGAGAACTTCGCCTCCGATGCGCTGGCCTTTGCCTCCTTTGGCGTCTCTGGGGAACTGAATCCCGACGACCAGCACAATTGCGACCAGACGGGCAAGGTATGGCGCGACTCCGCGGGCACGCTGCACGGCCTGGGCTATCTGCCCTGTTACTCCTACTACTCGCAGACCCTGGGGCCTACCGACTGGTGGCTGAGCACCAACGACCTGGCCGGATACGCCACCGCGCAGTGGCAGGCCGGCAAGCTGTTTGTGCTCTCCGCCGGGGTGCGCTGGGAGCGGGAGCAGTTGCCGCCGCCCATTGCCAAGGTGAACAACCCGGATCTGCCGCTGACGCAGAAGTTGCCCAGCCTGGGAGACAACTGGGGGCCGCGGGCAAGCCTGGCCCTGGGCAGCGCGGAGACCCACTGGCCGGTGCTGCGCCTGGGCTATGGCATGTACTTCGGCCGTCCGCAGAACGCCACCCTGGAGACCGCACTCACGCAGACAGGCAGCGTCAACGGCGACCTGAACTTCTTTATGCGGCCTACGGACGACCTGCACGCCGCCGGAGCGCCGCCGTTCCCCTACGTTCTTTCCGGGCAGCCAGGCAGTATGGTCAAGCCGGGAGCGGTCGAGTTTGCGCCCACCTTCCGCGCTCCCCAGGTGCACCAGTCCGTGACGGCGGTGGAGGAGACGCTGCCCGGCCATGTGCAACTGACGGCCAGTGCCATGGTCAGCCTGGGCCGCCATCTGCCCATCTCCGTTGACACCAACTTCGATTCCGCAGTGAACCCTGGAACCATCACCTACGCCGTGGTGGACGGCACCGGCAAAGGCCCCATCAAGAACGCGCAGGTTACCGTGCCTTTCTATGCTTCCTGGCCGTCGGCCACCTCGGCCACAGGCTTCGCCGGCCGCCTGAATCCGGATTACCAGCAGATCACCGAGATCGTGAGCCGGGCCAACTCCACTTACGAGGCGGCCATGTTCAAGCTGGTCCGCTATGGCCGCCGCGGCCTCAGCCTGCACGCCCACTACACCTATGCCCACGCCATGGACTGGAACCCCAACGAGAGCACGCTGGTGGCCGGCAGCGACCCGCTTGACCCGGCCAACTTCAGCCAGGAGTATGGAACCGGCAACCTGGACGTGCGCCACTCCGCCGCAGCTATGGTCATCTGGGAAGCCCCGTGGAAGCTTCATAGCCTGGCCGGCGTCCTGGGCAACGGCTGGATGCTCTCGGGCATTGGCCAGTACCGCAGCGGCCTGCCCTACACCATGCGCACCTCGGGCTCGCTGGCCGAGGAATTTGACCAGAAGACCGGCGCGGCCATCGTGGCCTTGGGGCCGGGCATGAACGGCTCTGGCGGCGACAATCGCGTCTACGGCATCGGCGGCGACGGCCGCGTCTACAACGTTGGTCGCAACACCTTCCGCTATCCCTCCACATGGAAGGCCGACCTGCGCCTGGGCAAGAAATTCGACCTGGGGCACATGCGCCAGATAGAGCTGCTGGCCGAGAGCTTCAACCTGTTTAACCACCAGAACGTAACTCAGTTGGAGACCACCGGCTATTACCTCGAGTCCGGCAGCCAGTCCGGCGGCCTACCCACGCTCAACTTCCTCACCGGGCTCAAGGCCAACACCACCGCCTTCGGCCAGCCGCTGAACGTCAATGCCACCAACTTCTACCGCGAGCGCCAGGTGCAGGTGGGGTTGAGGTTGAGATTTTAGGGCTACGGCCACCCGCAATCGGCAGCAGGCTTCACCCCGGCAGGTGCCGCCCAAGAGAATTTGCGCGATCCGCCCCAAGCGGCTATCACAAAACGGCCTATGCGCCGATAAGGGAGCACCCGGATTCCTGCTGGGTGGGGCGGATGCAAGCCCCGGAAACCAATGGAGTTTGAGTATGTCTACTGAAGAAGTCGTCAAAGCCCGATCGATCGCGGACGCCACCGTTGCCACGCTGCGGAGCTTCGAGATACCGGCGACACCGGCCAATTACGCCATCTGGTACGAGTATCATGCCGGCCTCAGTCCCAACCTGCAAAAGACCATCGACGTCATGATCTCCAACGATGCGCGCTTCGATGAGACCGCTCTTCAGGACTTGTACTCCCTCTTCTTTTCGTCCGCAAAAGAGGCGCAGGCGGTGCGCCACACTTCGTTGCTGGCCCTGGATACGCTGCAGGAGATTGTCGGCCTGGCGGACGGCGCCGGTGCGGACGCGCATCAGTTCGGAGCTGCGCTAAAAGGCTTCGCCTCAAAAGACCTGGGCCAGAGCCTGGACAATCTGAAGGGCCTGATCGAGAACCTGGTCGTCGAGAGCAAGAAAATGGCCGGGCGCAGTGAGTATGTGGGCCTGCGCATGCGCGAGTCAGCCGATAAGATCGAGGCGCTTGAACGCAACCTGGAAAGTGCGATTCGCGACTCCACCATTGACGCTCTCACCGGCGTCGCCAACCGGAAATCTTTTGAAACCGTTATCCGCAAGATAGCCGGAGACGCCATGAACAGCGGCGACGACCTGTCCTTGCTGATGATCGACATCGATCACTTCAAGCGGGTCAACGACACCTGGGGTCATCAAACCGGCGACACGGTGCTTCGTCACCTGGCGCAGACCGTGCAACAGGCAGTTCGCGGCGGGGACCATGTCGCGCGTTATGGCGGCGAAGAGTTTGCCGTCATCCTGCCCCGCACCGATGCGCGCTCCGCCGTCAACGTGGCAGAGAACATTCGCAAGGCGCTGGCTCGCGAGCCTCTCCAACTCGACCTCAATCCCCCAATGACGCCCATCACGGTATCCATCGGAGCTGCCTGTTACGAGCCGGGTGACCCGTTGGCCGACTGGGTTGGAAGAACCGACGCAGCTTTATATCATGCAAAAAATGAGGGCAGAAACCGTGTGGAACTCGATCGAGGGTGGAACTAGCGAAAGTGTAGTTTCAAATGTGATTCCCAGGTTGTGCTTGATCACCGACGATTCCGCGCCGGTGAGGAGAATTGCGCGCAAAATCCTCACCGGGCTCGGGTTCGAGGTGGATGAGGCCGAACATGGCCAGGTAGCTCTCGATAAGTGCCAGGTGAGGATGCCTAACATGATTCTCCTTGACTGGAACATGCCGGTCATGGATGGGCTGGAATTCCTTGTCGCCCTTCGCCACAGCGAAGGCGGAAAGGTTCCCACGGTGATCTTCTGCACCACCGAAACCGACGTTGAGCACATTCAGAAAGCGATCGAATGCGGCGCCGACGATTACCTTATGAAACCATTCGACAGGGAGACGTTGACTGCCACGCTGGCTGGAGTTACCCCGCGGGCATAAGCCGCGGGTTCGTCGCCGATCATCCTCGCCAATGGTGCAGGATGACGGGCGCCCCACCTTCGCCTCCGTCATACTGAGCATCATGACTTGCTTTGCGAATTACGCCCAAAATGACAGGTCGGGATCGACTCCATTGGGCTTACCCGCTCTGCTATTGGGAGCGAGCGCAGCGAGTCGAAAGACTGCCCTGAGCCAAGCCGAAGGGGACCTGCGTTTTGACGCTTTTGCGGCCAGGCGCAAAGATAGAGGCGCGGCGAGGGTTGGGCGCCCCGTTTTGTTTCTGGAGAACCCAGCGTGTCAATGGGTATGAACTGGATGGTCAGGTTGCGAGGGGGAGTACCGTCTCAGCCCAGCTGACAGCCTCGATGTAGTTGCGGATGAGTTCCTCGCGGTTCAGTCCGTTGGATTGGACGACTTCTTCGCAATGGTCCCAGTCGGCTTGTTCGTAGCTTTCCAGCCATTCCAAGAGGCAGCGCTCCCTTCTGCGCATGCCCAGCAGAGCCTCGCGAATTTCCTCGCGCAGCGGCATCGCCGGGGCCAGGTCCGCCATTGAAATGCGCAGCATGGCCGGCAGCAGGCTGAGGAGCCCGAGCAGATACTGCTCCGGGGAACTCAGATCGCAAAGGTCGGCCGCCTGTTCGCAGAATCGGCCGCGCACAAAGGCCATGCGCAGAATCTCTGGAGGTTGCCCGGCATTCAATTCGCTGGTGATGGCCAGGGTGGCGATGTGGCGGAAGGTGATGTCGCCCACCATGATCAGGGCCACCTCAATAGAGCGGACCTCCTGGCGAATGGCGCAGAGCGGCGAATTGACCAGCCGCAGCAGACGGTGGGTGAGGGAGGCATCGCGCTTCACCAGTTGGCTCAGCTCGTGCATGTCGAGCGGGTCTTCCTGGAGCAGTTTGAGTATCTGGATCTGGGAAATCCGGTTGGGGGGAATCTTGCGGTTCTTGGAGAGTTCCGGGCGGCAGAAGTAATAGCCCTGAAAGAGCGTGAAGCCCTCCACGCGGGCCTGCCTGTATTCTTCCTGGGTTTCCACCTTCTCCGCAACCATCACAAACTGCTTGCCGCGCAGGCGCTCGAGCAGTTGCTGCCGCTCGGCCGGCCCGGTGGCCATGAAATCGACCTTGATGTAGTCGGCCAGTTCCACCAGGGGCAGGAGCGTCTCATCCCAGGCAAAATCGTCCAGAGCCAGGCGGAAGCCCATCCCCTTCAGCTTGCGGCAGGCGGCAATCACCTCAGGCGTGGGAGCGACGCTCTCCAGGATCTCCAGGACCGTCATGCGGGGGGGCATCACGTCCACCAGTTCCTCGACCAGGGACTCGGTGGTGCAGTTCACAAAAGCGGGCAAACCGCACGTCAACCGGTCGAACCCAAAGGCCACTGAATTGTCGAGCATGATGCGAGTGGCCAAGTTGCCGTCGCCGCGAAAGGCCAACTCTGGTCCGCTGCGGAAGAGCAACTCGTAGCCATGCACCCGGTGGCGCAAATCCAGAATCGGCTGGCGGGCCATATAACGCAACTCACCCGTCATTTCCGGCAGAGTTGACTCGGGACTCTCGGCCGGCACCAATGGTCTAGCCATGAGGCCCTTCCTGTACACCTTTTATTATCGGCCAATCGCGGGCGCAATTTGAAAAATGCCGGAATCTGGGACATTACCGATCTTGGTCTTGCAATTGCGTTCTGGTTTCCCTCCCCTTTCGCAAAAAAGGCGACGGGGATGAGGCATGGTGTTGCATTGCTGCCGGGCTGGATCAGTAGCGGCTGGTTCCGGAGTCGCGGGTACTCCCCATGAACATTCCGCCGTTCAGGACCAGAATATACCCTCTTCTCTATCCTGCCCTGGCGGGGGTAGAAACACCAGCGGGCGCGCATCTTACCCACCCAGGCTCAGCACCGCATCTGCCCACTCCACGGCATTCGCGTAACACTCGGCCACCTTTTTCGGGTCGATTCCGTGGGCCAAGACCATGGCATCGCAGACGGCCCAATCGCCATGTTCGTGGAACTCCAGCCACTGCAACAGGGTGCGCTCGTGATTGATTGTTCCCTCGAGCGCCTCGCGAATCTCCTCGCGCAGCGGCAGCATCGGCGTCAGCTCCTCCATGGAGCAGCGCAGCATGGCGGGCAGCAGGCTCATCATGCCCAGCAGGTACTGTTCGGTGGGGTCCAGCCCGCAGCCGCACAGTCTGGCGCCCTCTTCGCAAAAGCGCGCCCGCACAAAGGCCATGTGCAGAATCTCCGCCGGCTGGTCGGAGTTCATCTCGCTGGCGATGGCCAGCGTGGCGATGCGGCGAAAGATGTCCTCGCCCACCGTGACCATTGCCGACTGGATGGAACGGACCTCCTGGCGCATGGCATAGAGGGGCGAGTTGACCAGGCGCAGCAAGCGGTAGGTGAGAGATGCGTCGCGCTTGACCAGGCGGCTGACCTTGCGCAGGTCAATGGATTCCTGATGCAGCAGTTGCAGGATCTCGAAATGGAACAGGCGGTTGGCCGGAATCTTGCGGTTTTTGATCAGCGTGGGGCGGCAAAAATAATATCCCTGAAAGAGTGTGAAGCCCTCCGCGCAGGCCTGCTGGTATTCTTCCTGGGTTTCTACCTTTTCCGCCAGCATCGCAATCGACCTGCCGCGCAGCCGCTCAAACAGCTCTCGCCGGGCCTCCGGCCCGCTCAAGGTGAAATCCACCTTGATGTAGTCGGCCAGTTCCACCAGCGGCTCGAATTTTGGCGCCCAGACAAAGTCGTCGAGGGCCAACCGGAACCCCAGCCCTTTCAGCTTATGGCAGGCGGCAATGAGACTGGGCGTGGGCTCCAGTGTCTCCAGGATTTCCAAAACCGTCATGCTGGAAGGAAGAACTTCTACCAGATGCTTGGTCAGCGCCTCGGCGGTGCAGTTGATGAATGCCGGCAGCCCGCCGGTCAGCTTTTCCAAACCGAAGATGACGGTATTGTCGAGCATGGTGCGGGTGGCGTGGTCGCCATCCCCGCGAAAAACCGCCTCCGGACCGGCCCGGAAGAGCAACTCGTACGCATGCACCCGCCCGCGAAGGTCCAGAATGGGCTGGCGCGCGACAAAGCGCAATTCTTCCGCCGGGCTGGCCGGAGCTGCCTCTGGGCTTTTGGCCGGCAAAACGAATGTAGACATGCGGCCACCCCTCAGCTTTTATCGGCTGGTGGCTCTGCCGGGTTCAGGGTTTGCCGGAGTTCGCGGTAACTTTTCTGCAGATTCCCGAATCGGGACTACAGCATTTTCACTTCTGGTGTTTACAGAAAACAAAAGCTGAGTGGCTTTTTCCTCAAGAAAAAGCCACCTCTCAAACCGCTGTAATGTCAACATGCGAAGTGAAAATGCTCTAGCCGCCCATGAACATTCCGCCGTTCACGTCGAGAACGTGCCCAGTGATGTACGCGGCGCTATCCGAGGCCAGAAACGCCACCGATTGTGCAATTTCCAGGTCGGTACCCGGCCGGCCGAGGGGAATGGCAGCCAGCATCGCGGTGCGCAGCTTCTCGTCCAGCACCGCCGTCATGGGGGTCTCGATGTAACCCGGCGCCACCGCGTTCGCCGTGATGCCCCGCGAGGCAACCTCGCGCGCCAGGGAACGCGTAAGGCCGATCAGTCCCGCCTTGCTGGCCGCATAGTTCACCTGGCCCGCCTGCCCGGTCCTGCCCACCACGCTGGAAATATTGACGATCCGCCCCCAGCGGTTCTTGAGCATGGGCCGCAACAGCGCCTGGGTCAGCAGGAATGCGCCAGTCAGGTTGGTGGCCAGCACGTCGTCCCAGTCGGCACGTTTCATGGCCATCATCAGTCCGTCGCGGGTGATACCGGCGTTGTTGACCAGGATCTCGACCTTGCCGAAGCGCTCGATCACGGCCTTGGCCGCTGCCTTGATGGACTCCTCGCTGGAGATGTCCAGTGCAAAGGCTGCCGCCTGCCCGCCGGCCGCTTCGATTTCCGCGGCCACCTCTGCCAGCTTGGCCTGGTTCCGCGCCGCCAGCGCCACCGTGGCCCCGGCCCGCGCCAGCTCCAGCGCGCATGCCCGGCCAATCCCCTGCGAAGCTCCGGTCACCAGAGCAATTCTTCCCTGCAAATTCGACATATCTCTCTCTTGAACCCGCGCGCCCACTGCTCAGCGCCCTTCCGTCCCCCATTATAAGTGGGCGGAATTAGGGTTTTTTCAATGGTAACGGCGAAGGGCCCAATCTCGGCGATTGAGCCCCTGCTTTCGATCCCGAATGCGGCTTTGCTGTTAGGCCACGGTCTCCGCGGCCGGAACTTCCGCCCCCAGATGCGCCTGCCGGTGCTTGTAGCTGGCCGCGATGAATTCGCGGAAGAGCGGATGCGGCTCCAGCGGCTTGGACTTGAACTCGGGGTGGAACTGGCAGCCGAGGAAGAAGGGATGGTCCGGCAGCTCCACGATCTCCACATAGGTGGCGTCCGGGGTGGTGCCGCTGAGGCGCAGACCGCCGCCGGTGAGCAGCGCTTCGTACTCCCGGTTGAACTCGTAGCGATGGCGGTGGCGCTCGCTGATCTCGGTAACACCGCCGTAGGCCTTGGAGGCCAGCGTGCCCTCCTGAAGAATGCAGGTCCAGGCGCCCAGGCGCATCGTGCCGCCCATTTCTTCCACGCCCAGCAGCTCGCGCAGCTTGTAGATGATGCGGTGCGGGCTGGAGGGGTTGAACTCGCTGGAGTTAGCCTCCTTGAGGCCGCAGACGTTGCGGGCAAACTCGATGCAGGCGGTCTGCATGCCCAGGCAAATGCCGAAATAGGGCACCTGCTTCTCGCGGGCGTAACGGATGGCGTTCAGCATGCCTTCGATGCCGCGCTTGCCAAAGCCGCCGGGGACCAGGATGCCGTCGAATCCCTCCAGTTGCGCCTCGTAGCTGCGGTCGTCGGGAGTCTTGGACTCCAGCCCCTCGGCTTCGATCCAGGTGACGTCGAGCTTCAGGTTGTGGTCGATGGCGCCGTGGGTCAGGGCCTCCTTGAGCGACTTGTAGCTGTCCTCGTACTCCACATACTTGCCGACAATGGCGATGGAGACATGGTCCTTGGGGTGGTAGCAGCGGTAGACCAGCTCCCGCCAGCGGGTCAGGTCGGCCTCGGGGGCTTCCTTGTGCAGGTACCTGAGGATCAGTTCGTCCACGCCCTCCTTGGCAAAGCTGAGCGGGCACTCGTAGATGGAGGGCACGTCCACGGCGCCAATGACGGCGCGCTCTTCCACGTTGCAGAAGGCGGCGATCTTCTGCTTCATCTCGCGACTCAGGGCGCGCTCCGAGCGGCACATGAGCACATCCGCCTGGATGCCGATGCCCAGCAGTTCCTTGACCGAGTGCTGGGTGGGTTTGGTCTTCAGTTCCTGGGCGGCGTTGATCCACGGCACCAGGGTGAGGTGGACAAAGACGGTGTTTTCGCGGCCCAGTTCCTGGCGCATCTGGCGGATGGCCTCAAGGAAGGGCAGCGACTCGATGTCGCCCACCGTGCCGCCGATCTCGACAATAGTCACGTCCGCGCCATTGGCCGAGACCTTGCGCATGGCGTTCTTAATCTCATTTGTGACGTGGGGAATGACCTGGACCGTCTTGCCCAGATAGTCGCCTCGCCGCTCCTTGAGGATGATCTGCTCGTAGATGCGGCCGGTGGTCAGATTGTTGTCGCGGGAGAGCGGCGCATGGGTAAAGCGCTCGTAGTGACCCAGGTCGAGGTCGGTCTCGGCGCCGTCGTCGGTGACAAAGACCTCCCCGTGCTGAAAGGGCGACATGGTGCCCGGATCGACATTGAGGTAGGGGTCGAACTTCATCATATTGACGCGCAGACCGCGGCTCTCAAGCAGACAGCCGATGGAAGCCGCCGCCAGCCCCTTACCTAAACTGGACACAACTCCGCCCGTCACAAAGACATACTTTGCCGACATCGATGCAACCTCTTGATTGGTTGGTTTGGATTGGACGTACCAGGTGGGCACAATCAAGTATGGCAGAATTGGGCATTTGAAGAAAGCATTAATTTCCTCGGCAAGGCCCGCAGACCGCACGAGCATCGATGTATCTTGTTGTGAATAAGCACCTTGCGTTTTTGTATATTGTTCATCTCAAGGTACTGGGAAGGCGGGCCGGGGCCGCACGGGCGTCTGCTTGCCGGGCGATGAAACTCCCCCTTGCCGCCAGCCGCCTGCGGGCCTAGGATGCCTGATGGAAGGAGCGATCCGATGACGACAGCGACAAGACCGGTCCGCAAACTGGGCGCTACCGGCCCCGAGGTTTTTCCCATCGCCCTGGGGTGCATGGGCATGAGCGGAATGTATGGCGCCGCCGACGAAACGGAAAGCGTGGCCACCATCTACGCGGCTATCGATGCCGGAGTCAACCTGCTGGATACGGGCGACTTCTACGGCATGGGCCACAACGAGATGCTGATCGGCCGGGCCTTGCGCATCGAACGCGACGAGATGATGCTCTCGGTCAAGTTCGGCGCGCAGCGTGCTCCGAACGGCGTCTGGCTGGGCTATGATGCGCGTCCCGCCGCCGTGAAAACCGCGCTGGCCTATTCGCTCAAGCGGCTGGGCGTGGACTACATCGACATCTACCGTCCCGCGCGGCTGGACCCCCACGTGCCCATCGAAGACACCATCGGGGCCATTGCGGAGATGGTGCAGGCGGGCTACGTGCGCCATATTGGCCTGTCGGAAGTCGGCCCGGAGACCATTCGCCGCGCCGCCGCCGTCCACCCCATCGTGGATCTGCAAATCGAGTACGCGCTGGTGAGCCGCGGGCCGGAGGCCAAGATCTTTCCCGTGCTGGAGGAACTGGGCATTGGCGTCACGGCCTATGCCGTGCTCTCGCGCGGGCTGCTTTCCGCCTCCCAGCCGGCCGGGGAGGGAGATTTCCGCGCCCACATGCCGCGCTTCCGCGCAGAGAACCTGGCGCGCAACCAGCAACTGGTGGAGCGGCTGCGGGAGATCGCTTCGGCCCGGGGCATCACGCAGGTGCAATTGGCCGTGGCCTGGGCGCTGGCCAAAAGCCCCTCGATTGTGCCGGTGATCGGCGCGCGCACCCGCGCCCAACTGGCTGAAAGCCTGGGCGCGCTCAACGTGAACCTCACCGCCGAGGAGATTCCGGCCATTGAGGCGGCGGTTCCAGCGGAAGCCGTGGCCGGAGCCCGCTACGACCCTGGCCAGATGAAGTCGCTGGACAGCGAGAAGTGCTGATCCGGCAGGAAGGCAATGCGACTGGGTGCCCCATCCTTTCCGCGTTTTGTGCGGAAAGGGTGAGAAACTACCACCATCTCGATTCATGCCGGGTCAATAGGGTGGCAAAGAACCGATGAACGCCAAGATCACAATTCTCAGGACCGACATCACCAAGCTGGCCGTGGACGCCATTGTCAACGCCGCCAACACCTCACTGCTGGGCGGCGGAGGCGTGGACGGGGCCATCCATCGCGCGGCGGGGCCGGAGCTGCTGGCCGAGTGCCGCCGGCTCAACGGTTGCTCCACCGGACAGGCCAAGCTGACCAAGGGCTACCGGCTGCCGGCCAAGTTCGTGATTCACACGGTCGGCCCGGTATGGCACGGCGGCAAGAGCGGTGAGCCGGAGTTGCTGGCCAGTTGCTACCGCTCCTGCTTTGCGCTGGCTCGGGAACACAGTCTGCACACGCTGGCTTTCCCAGCCATCAGTTGCGGCGTCTACGGCTACCCAATCGACGAGGCCGTGGAGATTGCAGTGCGGGAGACGGCGGCGGAGTTGAAGAAGAATGACGCGCTGGAGGAAGTGATCTTCGCCTGCTTCGGCGAAGAGGTCTATGCGGCGTATGAGTTGGCGGTGCGGCGGATAGAGTAGGCGGTAGAAGTGATACCGATTGCTCGTTGATTTTCTTTGTTTCACGGTGCGAGCATCAGGTTTTCCCACCCATGGCGCACCCGGCTCCTAGCCTCGACCTCCGCCGCTTCCGAGAGTGAGATATCTCATTTTGGTGCGGCTGACACTGGAGCAGATACGGGAGTCGCGTGCTCAACGGTTGGTGATAGTTGGCTCTTCGGTTGGATGGCAGTTTGCGCATAGACACTTATAACTGCTGAAAACCCGATTACGTAACCAAGGATGAGAGTAAGGACAGCCGAAACTCCCAGCCAAGTGGCAGTCACAACTGTACTGTCTTTTTTATTCTGAAACTCCTTCGCTCTTCCTTCGTGCTTCTCAATTACAAGGCGTACTTTACTCCAGTCATTGGGGAGATGGTCAAATTGTTGCATGTAGGCCCGAAGCTGATTCGCAGCTTTGTACGTAAACTCGATCTGCTTGGAGAGATGTGTCACTGCGCGAGAAATCAGAAAGTTATGCAACACGCATGCGATCAGGGACGCCAAGACCCACAGCAATGCAACTATAAGCCACAATAGGTGGTGTTGAATCTCGTATCTAAGCGCATCGTTCTGGTAGCCAGAGCCGACGAAAGTGATTCCCACAGCCAACGATCCTGCCGCGAGAACTGAAAGTTTATCGAAGAAACCAGTGCGGACCTCAAGATGGTGAATGTCCGAGTCAAGCATCTGCTTTTCGAGGGAATTCTCCCTATCGACAGACTGCTCGAGTTTCCTGAAGTGAATCTCTGCTGGCTCCATGTGAACATCCTATGGCGCTAAAATGGGATCGCTAGACTTGCGTTCGTCGAAAAAAAGGCCAAAGTGTCTGTCGTCCTCCAGCTTTGGCTCCGTCAACCGCTCAAGTCCGGAAAAGTTTCGGGAGCGCCGTGGTCGACTCGATTTCCTCTGGGATTATTCTAAATCTCCATACCGCTCAACAAAAGATCCCTGGAACCAGGAAGAAGAGCTGATTCTGAATCCCGGGCGGTTGATTGCCAATCTGGAAACGATCCATTTCCCAGCCCACTGGCTGCTGTAGAGCGAAGCCCTCTCCGCTCCACAGCAGCCAGTTTCATTTTTCGCAATAAGTTAGAAGTTGAACGTAACCTTCGCCGTCAGCGCGCGGGGGGTAACGAAGTGCGTGCCGCTGAACGTCGAGAGGAAGTTATAGAGTGCGTACTTGTTGGTGATGTTGACGGCGGTCAGGTTCAGGTTCACCTTGTAGCGATCCTTGTGGAAGATGTTGTCCTGGCCGAGGCTCACATCGAACAGGCTGCGCGGCGCAATGCGCGGCGGATTGTGGTCGTCGTTCTCCGTGCCCGGCGCGGGAATCTTGACCAGCGACGAGGTGTACTGCGAGGGCAGGCAGGACTGGAAGCCCGAGGTGGGCGTGGCCCGGACGCCGTTGCAGGTAATGCCCGCCTGCGCCTGCTGATCGAAGGTGAGGCCGCTCAAATCCACCGGCGTGGTGCTGTCCGTGGCGAAGGGCAAGGCGCCAGCCACCATCCCGGAGTCGTAACGCCAGTTACCTCCGCCCCAGGCGCCGTTGAGCAGGCCATGCTTGGCGAACTGGTACTGCGCATGGGTGGTCTGGTTGAACTTTTCGTCGTGGTCGATGCGGAAGGCCTGACCGGCGGCGGTGACCGGCACCGTGCCCAGTCCGCCCACCTGCGGCGAGAAGAAGCGGGCCGCCACGCCAGACATGACCACCTCCGCCGAAAAGCCGTGATAGCTGGGCATGCTGGCGTTGACCGCGAAGCCGGGAATCTTGGAGTTGTGCCAGTCGATGGGGAAGGTGATGGGCGTGTTGCCCAGCACGCTGAAGTCGAAGCTGTTGTGGGTGTACTTCCAGATGTATTCGCCGCCCAGCACAAAGTGACGCCCCATCGCCTGCTGCAAGCCGATGTGGAACTCGTTGCGGTAGCCCGGCGGCAGCGAGGCGGTGACGCAGGGCACCAGCGCCTGGATGACCGCAAAGTTGCAGCCCTCGCTGCTGAGAACCAGGTTCTCGTTGAAGGGCGTTTCCAGCGTGCGCGCATAGGAGGCGCGCAGCACGGTACTTGTCTGCTTGACCTTGTAACTGACGCCCACCCGCGGCTCGGCTTGCCGGGCCACGGTGAGGCCGTTGTACAGGTCGCCGCGCAACCCCAAGTTGAAGAGCCAGTTGCCTGCGGTAATGGCGTCCTGGATGTAAAGTGCGATTTCCTTCACATCGGTGTGGCCGCGGAAGTCATAGAGCCCGGTGGCCGGGGTGGGCCGCGTCAGATCGTAGCCAGCCAGCAGGGAGTTATAAACCGAGTAAGTGCCCGTGGTGTTGTTGGCGGTATCGTTCACCACGTAGCCCAAGGCCGCGCACTGGTTGGGGCTGGTGATCATGGCGGTCTCCACGGGAGAGCCGTTGACGGCGGTGAGGCAGGGCGCGTTCAGCGCGGGATCCACCACACCCAGCCCATCGTTCTCGCTGAGCAGCGTCTGCTCATAGGTCGCGCCGCCCTTCACATTCTGCCGTCCGCGGCTCCAGCTAAGGTCCGAGTGAATGCCGAGGTTGGTCAGGCTGCGGCTCTGCGAAACGGTCTCCCGCTGCAGGTCGGCCGGTCCCAGGTCACTGAGCGGATTGCCGCTGGGGTAGTAGTCGAACTGGTCCTTGCGCACAAAAGCCCCGGTGTTCAGCACCGCATCTTCGCTCAACACGTGGGTCCAGGTGGGGGAAATGTTGAAGGTGCCGATCTTGGCCCGCTGGTCCGTGGCAGGCAGCGAGCCGGAAGCCAGCGAATTGTTGAATTGCGCCGGGTTCAGGTTGTCGTAGCTGTCCGGGGTCTGGAACCACGAGCGCGTGTAGCCCAGGTTCAATTGCACCGTGTCATTCCCGTTGAAGCGGTAGTCGGCGCGGTTAAAAAAGTTGGTTTCGTTGCCGTGATCGTGGAAGGCCTTGAACTCCGGCGGGTCGAGGAAGCGGCTGGTGTTGAGAAAGTTGCCGGCGATAAATTCGCCCGCTTTCTTGTTGCCCACAGCCAGGTTAAAGCTGGTGTTGACGGAGCCGAAGGAACCGTACGAGGTGTTGAAGTTGCCGGTCGGTTTGGGCGTGTCGAGGCCGGAGCGCGTGGTGACCTTGATGACCACGCTGGTCTTGTCGCCAAACTCGGCCGGCGGCGCGCCGCTGATCACCTCCAGCGACTGCACCGAGTCCATCGGAATCTGGTTGGAGAAGACCTTGCTTTGCTGGTCGGTGATTGCCTGCCCGTCCACGGAGAAGGAGTTCTCCGCATGGTCGCCCAGCCCGTGCATCTGGCCGTCGGAGTCGGCGGAGATGCCGGGAGTGGAAAGCGTTACCAGGGAGCTGATTCCGGAGGACTCGCTCTCCATGGGAATTTTGTTCATCAGTTCGCGGTCCACGTCAGTGTGGAAAGTGGAATCGTTCTCGATGAGGTCGCCACTCCCTTCCACGGTCACCGTCGAGTCGGCGCTGGCAATCTGCAAAACCAGCTTCAGGTTCGCTCCGAGCGATGTGCGAACCTCAACGCTCTGACGCAATGCCGCAAAGCCGTTGGCGGTGACAGTGATCTCGTAAGGATGGACTGGTACGTTGGAGAACTCGAACTGGCCGGTGGCGTCGGTGATTGCCGTCCGGTCCAATCGGCTCACGGCGTTCACCAGGTTGACCGTCGCCCCCGGAATCACGGCCCCGGTGGAGTCGGTGATGGTACCGCGCACCGCGCCGGCGTTGCCGCTCTGGCCGAGCGGGTCAGCCGGGGCAATAGGATTACTCGCCGCCAGGAGCAGGATAAAAAAAGGAAGAATGAAAAAAATCGCGCCGCGTTTGAACGGCATATGAGGCCTCCGAATGATGGTTGACAACTGCTGGAAGCAGGCTCCCAGGGGGGGATTGCTCGCGGAGCCTGAGGATTCCTGCCGCATCGTTTCCGTCTCTGGAAGAAACCGCCTGTCAGTTGCGCCGCCGCGGCTTCTCGAAAGGAGGAGTGACCTGGCAAACAACATCAAGGGAGAGCCCGGAAGGATGCCCTAGCAGCCGGCGGGAGGGGGGCGCGTGAAGAGCTTGGGATGCCAGTAACGGACTTCCGCGCGCGCCTCGACGAACTGCACGGTCGCCGCGAACTTGACCATCACCAGCACGGCGGCCATCACCGCGACCGGCGCCGCCGAATGCATGGCGATGCACAGCGGACAATGGTCGGCGTCGCTCTCCTGCGCATGCAGATGGGCCACCTGGGCCACGGTGAGCAGCGCCAGCAGGGCCAGGCACACTACAGTCGCTAGCGACAAGGCCCATGGCTTGGCGCGACGCCATCTGCGGAAATATGCCTGCACTTCGGTCAACCAGCAACCTCTGCATTAAGGATACACATGATTGGATGCACAAGGACCAGATACGTTTACGGCTCCGGGCGGGATTCACCTGCCGCGCCAACGCCAACCCCGCCGCGCCCGGTTCGTCTACACTGTGGGGCGATGACCAAATTCCTTCATTTCCGGCGATTGCTGACCGCTTGCCTGGCGCTTCTGCTGCTGGCGGGGGGCGCGGCGGCGCAGACCCAGAAGCCCCTCCCGCTGAAGCCCAACCTGCCCGGAATGGGCACCAACCACCGCCTCATCCTCAAAGACGGCAGCTACCAGGTCGTGCGCAAGTACGAGATTGTGGGCGACCGGGTGCGCTACATCTCCGTGGAGCGAGGCGGCGACTGGGAGGAACTGCCTGTGGACCTGGTGGACTGGGACGCCACCCGCAAGTGGGAGCGGGACCACGCCAACCAGGTCGAGGAAGCCGCCTCCCCGGCGATGAAAGAGGCCGAGGCTATCGACAAGGAGGAGGAGGCCGCGCGCGACCAGCAGAAGGCCCGCATGCCGGAGGTGGCCAAGGGCCTGGAACTGCCCGATGAGGACGGCGTGTTTGCGCTGGACACCTTTCAGGGCACGCCGGAGCTGGTGGAGCTGCTGCCCACCGAACTGAACATGAACGCTAAAACCAAACATGGACTGCGGACGCTGAACCCGCTGGCAGGCGCCAAGGCCAGCCTGGAACTGGAGGGCGCGCACGCCAAGGTGCACCTGCACGTGAACGACCCGGCCATTTACCTCTCGCTCAACGCCCGCGACGACGCCGAGGAAGTGGTTTCGCACGCCATGATGGTTGACACCGGCGGCGCCAAGGACGCGGTCAACCGCAAGCACGGCGCGCATTCTGCCAAATCGGGTTTCGCCATTGTGCACGCGGACGAGCGCAGAGCCCTGCGCATTGTGGGCGCCATCCATATGAGCCTCAATGGCACGGTCACCCAGGACGAGAACGTGATTCCGACCACGGTTGAGGTGCTGCCCGGCAAGCACTGGCTCAAGATCACGCCCGCTCAGCACCTGCTCATCGGCGAGTACGCCCTGGTGGAGATTCTGTCGGCCAGCGACATCAACCAGTCGGTGTGGGACTTCCGCGTGGACCCGCAGATGGGCGACAACCCGGCTTCGCTGGGACCGATTCAGAAGTAGCTGACCCGCGAGGAGCCGTCTCGACACATTGGCTCGGCCTCCGCTATCATGGGCGCGGCTGAGCCAGGAGAGAGCTTTGATCCCCGAATCATTGCGCCCTTCCACGGGTTGGCCAGGAGGCATTCTGTATGGCGAAAGAGGATGCACCTCTCGATCTTTGGTCCATGAAGTCGGCTCAATTGGCCAGGGAGTGCCGCCGGATTGCCAATGACGGCGGGGGGGCGACCGACGCGAGGCTGCGCGCCGAGGCCGTGCAGCTGGCGGCGGAGTTTCAGGAGGCCCTGCTGCTGCCCCAGGACGATTTTCAGGATCAGGCGCGCCGGGCAGCGATGCTGGCTTCACTGCGCAAGCGGGCGATCGAAATCCTGGTCAAAGTGAGCCCGGTGGGTTGAGCGAGCCGACCGCCAGGTCTCTGACAGCACAGCTTCGCACCTCCAGTTCACACCTTCCCAGGTCCCAAAATTGGGACCTGGGGCACCCAGTGTTGGTACAACTTCAAGCTATCAGAAACCTTGTGGCCGGATTCCGCGGCGCATGGGGCGGTGGATCGGGCGGAGCCACGGCAATCCGGAATCCGCCTCAGGCTTAATCCGGCGCTTTGGCCTGCGAGAAGCGCTGCCGGCGCTTTTCCCACTCCTCGGAGGAGAAGAATCGCGGCCCCACCTCGATCAGCCGCGGAATCATGTTGAAAACCGCGACCCGGCTCCAGGGCCTGCCGTCCCGCATACGAAAGCCTTTCTCATTCAAGTCGCTGACGATGCTGGAATAGGAGAAGTCCTGCACCAGCAGTTCCATCATCAGCATCAGCGCCTGGTGCTCGGCGGGATCGGCTTCCAGCTTCATGCAGTCGTCAGAGATGCGCAGTCCGTAGGGGATGTCCTCGTTGAATGCGCCTTCGGTGGGGGTTTCGGCATCGGGCAGCTCGCGCCGCCATTCGATGGAAACCATCTGCCATCCGGCTGCCGACCGCTGCCGGATGACCTCGGGGCTGAATGGCCCCGAAATCACATCGCGAATCCGCTCGAAATACGCCATCGCCAACCTCCCCGCATGGTTCCTGCTAGGGGGTTATCAGCAATTTGCATGCCAAAGATCTGGCCGGCCGCAGGCGCGCCAAGGGACTCATCGGCAAGGAGATCGCGGTATGGCCGGTATTCCAGCTCAGGCCGCAGCCTGTGCGCTTCTGCAAGAGCGTGTTCGCTAGCGGACAGCGGGATGGGGAATCCCAGGTCCCAAAGGCGGGCCTTGGGGCGCCCGGTTTCAGGGAAGGGCCGGTTGAGGTTAGAGGTTTCCTACCCTTTCGCCAGAAAAAAGGCGAAAGGACGGGGCACGGAGATCTTCCCTACTCCCTGTTTCTTACTCCCTGACGCTGATTCCAAGCGCCTTCATCTTGCGATAGAGGTGGCTGCGTTCCAGGCCAAGCAGCTCGGCGGCGTGGCTGATGTTGTTGCGCGCTTCCTCCACCTTTTTCAGGATGTACTCGCGCTCGTAGGCGTCGCGCGCCTGTTGCAGCGTGCTGAACTCCTCCGTGGAGCGCGTGCCCACCTTGTGGGTCAGCGGCGGCAGATGCTTGCGCTCGATGCGCAGGGTGCGAGGGTTCAGGATCAACATGCGCTCGATCACGTTCTTCAGCTCGCGCACATTGCCCGGCCAATGGTACTTGGCCAGCGTCTCCAGCGCTTCATCGCCGATCTCCATGCGCGGCCGGCCGTACTGGCGGCCGAATTCGGCCAGAAACTCACGCGCCAGGAGAGGTATGTCCTGCTTGCGCTCCCTGAGCGGCGGCACAAAGAACGGAACCACGTTGAGCCGATAAAACAGGTCCTCGCGGAAGTTGCCCTTGGCGATCTCTTCTTCCAGGTCCTTGTTGGTGGAGGCGATCAGGCGTACGTCCACGCGCAGGGGTTGCGTGCCGCCCACCGGGGTGAACATCTGGTCGTCCAGGGCGCTGAGCACCTTGGCCTGGGTTTTCAGGCTCATGTCGCCCACTTCGTCCAGAAACAGGGTTCCCCCGTCGGCGCGCTCCAGGGTGCCCCGCTGCTCGACGGGTCCGCCCGGCTGAGCGCCGTGCCGGTAGCCGAACAACTCGGCCTCGATGTGTGCCTCGGGAATGGCCGCGCAGTTCAGCTCGACAAAGACGCGGTCGCGGCGCAGGCTCTCGGCATGGATGGAGCGGGCAATGAGCTCCTTGCCGGTGCCCGACTCGCCGTAGATGAGAACCCGGCCGTTGGTGGGCGCCATCAGCTTGATCTGCTGGCGCAATGCCTTGACCGGCACGCTTTCGCCGGTGAGCACCGAGCCCACGCTGAATTGGCGCTTGAACTCGATATTCTCTGAGCGCAGCCTCCGCGCCTCCACCGCATTTTTGAGTACGATCAGGGTGCGATCGAGCGAGAGCGGCTTCTCCAGGAAGTCGTAGGCCCCGAGCTTGGTGGCCTTGACAGCAGTTTCTATGGTGCCGTGGCCGCTGATGATCACCACTTCCGGGCGCATCTCCGCGGCCAGCTGGTGCATATCGGCAAGCACGTCGAGGCCGTCGCGGTCGGGGAGCCAGATGTCCAGCAGCACGACGTCGTAAGGGGTGTCCTGCAACAGGACCAGGGCCTCGCCGGCGGTGGCGGCGCTGGCTACGCCGTAGCCCTCCTCGCGCAAAATCTCTTCAAGCGAGTTGCGAATCTCCGCCTCGTCGTCTACCACCAGAATGTGATTCATGCGTGCGATCCCTTCGTCGGCGCGGCGGATTGGGTCTCCTGGACCGCCTGCGCTCCCGCGCCCGGCTCCATCAGCGGCAAACGCAGCAGGAAGCGTGCACCCTTGGGACTGTTGGCCTCGGCGCGCAGGCTGCCGCCATGCTCCTGCACGATCTTGGCCGCAATGGAGAGCCCCAGCCCGGTGCCGCGCTGTTTGGTCGAGTAGAAGGGCAGGAACAGCCGCTCGCGGATCTCGTCGGTCAGGCCGTGGCCGGTATCGGAAACCTCGATCTCAATCGCCCCGCCATCCTCGCTCAGGCTGCTGCGCACCCCGAGCACCCGCAACAGACTGCCCTGCATGGCCTCAGCCGCGTTGTCGATGAGGTTGGCCAGCGCGCGGCGGATGGCTTCGGGATCGGCCAGCACCGTGGGCAGCCCCGGTTCCAGGTCGAGCTGCACCGTGATGCCATCAAGCCGGCCGGCGAACAGGGCCAGCGCCTCCTCGGCTACCTGGTTCATATCGCAGGCCCGCGGCTGCGGCGCGGGAAACTGCGCCAGCGCGGAGAACTGGTCCACCAGCGTGCGCAAGGTTCCCACGCAACCCAGAATGACCTCGCTGCACTTGCGGATCACGTTGGGCGAGTCCGGCTGGGTGCGGTCCAGATGGCGGGCGATCCGCTCCGCGGAAAGGGAGATGGGCGTGAGCGGATTCTTGATTTCATGGGCCACGCGTTGCGCCACCTCCTTCCAGGCCAACTGGCGTTGCGCGCGCAGGAGCTCGGTGGTGTCTTCCACCACGAGCACGGTTCCATGCTGCTTTTGAGCCAGATCGAGGCGCGCGCTGGTTACCGCCAGGTGGATGGTGCGTCCCCTGGTGTGGAATTCAACCTCAGTGGAAGCCGCGCCCATGCGGTGGCCGCGGCGGATCACGCCGGCCACATCGTCCAAGCAATCGGCGGGAAAGAGGGCATCGATTCTCTCGCCTCCCAGGTGCGCGTCTTCGCGTTGGCCCATCAGCACGGCAAAGGCACGATTGGATTGCAGCACGAAGCCCGCGCCATCCAGCGTGACCACGCCGCTCGGAATGGTCTCCACGATGGTCTCCAACTCGCGGCGCCGTTCCTCGATGGCCAGGTTGGCCGCAGTCAGTTGCGCCGACGAACTCTCAGCCAGTTGCCGGCTGGCCTCAAGATCCGCCGCCATGTGGTTGAAGCTGCGCACCAGGTCGCCCATTTCGCTGCTGGCAATCAGACCCACGCGGTAGTCGTACTTGCCCGCGGCAATCTGGTCCATGGCGTCGGCCAGCGCCTCTACCGGACGGGTGATCTGCTTGGAGAGGAACAGCGCCAGCCACACGCTGGCGAAGAACACGAAAACGGTAATCAGCAACAGCAGCAGAACGAAGGTGGTGCGGATGCGGTGGCGCGAGCGGAAAAGCTGCCAGTAGGCCAAAGCGCCAGTGCGGATGCGCCCGGCGGTCTGGCTGAGTCCATGGGGCATGGGCAGCGCCACCACCACCGCCTTGCCGGAAGCCGTGGCCGCCATGCCCAGCGCATAGTCTTCTCCCGCCAACTTCAGCACCGGCTCATCGCTGCGCTGGGCGGTGGAAAGCAGCCCCACAGAAAGCGGTCCGTGCAGCTGAATGGCGGCTCCCTGCTCACCCTGGTCCAGCCAGGGATAGATGCTGGCCGGGCTCGACTCCGGTGGCGCCTGAAAGCTGGCCAACATGCGCAGGTCCTTGTCATACACCACCGTAAAACCGCCCGCCAGGGTGATGCGATGGGAACGCAGTTCATTCTGCAGCGCCGGCAGGTCGCGATCCGCGGCACCCGAAGCCGCAATCGACTCGGCCTCAACGCGCGCGTTGGTGGTGACATACTGCGCCAGTTCGAGCACCACCCGCGTCGAGTCCTCGCGCAACTCCGAGGTGTTGGGCGAGAACCAGCGGTCGATGGACCGGTTCATGAGCCCGAAGCTGAACAGAAACATGAAGATCGCCGGGGTAAGCGCGATGAGCGCCGCGCCCAGCACCATGCGCGTGCGCAACTGCGCGCCCAGGGCGCTGCTGCTCTGGTCGGCATAGAGCTTGAGGATGTTCCTGAAGAGCAGCATCGACAAGAGCATCAGCAGCAGGAACAACAGCACCGTGAGTCCGGTAAAGACCAGCGTCTCTCCGGAGGTTTCGGGATTCAGGAAGCCGATGTTCGAAGGGTTGAATGCGTTGAGCGCGATCAGCAGGGCAACAAACAGCAGCACCCCGCCCGCAAGCAGGACAACGGAGCGGCGCCGGGGATCGCCTTTGAACTGCATGGGGCGATTATAGAGCGGCGGCGGTGGAGGTGTGGGAGGAACAGGGAATAGGGAGTGGGGAGGCGAGAATGCGAAACGACGGCAGCGTTCCTTCCCGTCCCTGGACGGAGCCAGGGAATCAGCCTGGCAGCACCGCCTCCATCAGCTTGCCGGCCAGATGTACATTGGAGGCTGAAGTGGGCCGAAATGTCCACGGGGTCGCGCATTTCTATGTTTTTTCATATTGATGGACTTATGGCATGAGTGGCCGGCATGGACGGTATCTCTGCTGCAAGCCCGGGGGCCTTGGTCCCCTGAGCCCCTCTGCTTGCAGAGCGTTCAATCGGCTGTTGACAAAGATTTTTGCCGGGCCTATTGTTTCTTCGTTTTAGCTGTACGGAGGACTCGATACCATGGCCAAGTTTGATCTTCAACCCGCAGAATCGGAGCTTCAGCAGTTAGCGGAGCGGTATTGGCAAGAAGCCGGCACAAGAGAACGAGAGCTTGAGAGAGCCGCATTTGAGGCCGGGGAATTGATTCGCGGCGGCGACTTCACGCTGCCCAACCTGGAGACAATCGTTCGTTGGAAGTCCGAACGGATGGTGCATTACCTGATCGGCAACAGCAATGAGAACATCAAGAGCGCCCTGACGGTGGCCACGGCGGCGGACACTTCGCCCCAGGACGCCATCAACGCTCTGATCGGACTGCGCGGGGTGGATCTTTCCATTGCCTCGGCGATCATGGCGGCGATTTTTCCGGAGCGGTATGCGGTGTTGGACTACAGGGCGCTGGAATCGCTGGGACACGCCAAGCACGATGTTCAGTTCTATGCCGAATACAACGCCTTCTGCAATCGATTGGCCGAGGAAGGGAAGATGAAGCCGCAGGGCGACCTGCCGGGCGCGACTCCGCTGCATGCTCTGGAGCGGGCGCTCTGGCAATGGTCGAGGACCCGCGCAGATCAGCGCTCGTAATCACCGCCCGGCCAGTCTTTTGGTTGCGCCAGGTGGATGCAATTCGATCTGAACCGTCAACGGAAGGAGAAGCGGGTGGTGGGCTGGGCCGTGGTGCGCGGCCCATCACTGCGATTCGATAAGCTGCTTGAGCTTCAGCGGGAGCCGCATCCTGGAAGCGGACAGGAATCCGGGCAGCCGCTACAATCAAGATCGTGAAACACTCCTTTGAAATTGGCCCGGTCCAGGTGGGCGCGGGCCAGCTTTTCCTGATCGCCGGACCGTGCGTCATCGAGTCCGAGGCGCATGTGCGCACCATGGCCGAAGCCATCCAGCGGATCACGGTCGACCTGGGCATTCCCTACATCTTCAAAGCCAGCTATGATAAGGCCAACCGCACCAGCGTGAAGAGCTTCCGCGGGCCGGGGCTGATTGAGGGCACGCGCATCCTGGGCCGGCTGGCCAAGGATACGGGGCTGCCGGTGCTGACTGACGTGCACGAGCCGGGGCACTGCGCCATCGCCGCCGAGGCCGTGGACGTGCTGCAGATTCCAGCATTCCTGTGCCGCCAGACCGACCTGCTGGTAGCCGCGGGCAAGACCGGCCGCGCCGTCAACATCAAGAAGGGGCAGTTTGTGGCGCCCTGGGATATGAGCTACCCGGTCGACAAGGTGCGCTCGACGGGCAATGAGCGGGTTTTCCTCACCGAGCGCGGAGCCAGCTTCGGCTACAACACGCTGGTGGTGGATTTTCGCTCGTTGCCGGTGATGCGGCAACTGGCGCCGGTGGTATTTGACGGCACCCACTCCGTGCAGCAGCCCTCGGCCGCGGGCGGGGTGAGCGGCGGGCAGCCGGAGTTCATTCCCCTGCTGGCGAGGGCGGCGGTAGCGGCGGGCATTGACGGGCTGTTTTTCGAGGTGCATGACGACCCGGCCAACGCCAAGTCCGACGGAGCCAATGCGCTGGATTTGAAGCTGCTGAAGCCGCTGCTGGAGAAGCTGTTGGCGATTCACAAGGCGGCGCGTTAGCGGGTCAGCAAGTCAGCGATGAATGCGTGTTTTCCACGCTTGCGGCGAAAAGAGCAAGATGCGGGTCCCCTTCGGCTTCGCTCAGGGCAGGCTCTCGACTCGCTGCGCTCGCTCAGGATGATAGCAAGGATGGGGCGCCCAGCTTGCGCGGGCAGGGAAAGAGACCGGTTGAGGATGGCCGTGGTCAAGGCTGGATCGGGGCCGGCGATAGAACGGAATCGACTCCGATCTAGGCCGCCAGGTGAGTCAAAGTTGCTGGCGTGTGGCGTTGCGGTAAACGTGGCGCCGCCTTGAGGGCGAAGGCGCATACGCGCCGGTGCTCTTCCAGTTCGTACCTGGCGCGCTCCATATCCACATTTCTAAATGCCGCAAACATGGTGGAAACCCGATAACACGCAGACGACTTAGCCTCAATGTACTCGCTGCTCCTTGCCTTGAATGCTTTTTCCAGATTGTTGCAGATGACGCAAAACATGACGCTCCTCTCCGGCTCTTCACCAGACTTGCATTGGTTCAAATGTGACCGCGCTACCTTGCGAGGAGTTCCTGCTCGGCGTGGAACCAGTCCTGTTTGTCCTGGCCGTTCTCGTTGCCGCGGCTTTCATACAGCTCATATGCCCGCGCCCTCACCACTTCCTGCGATGCTCCGGCATGTGACTTGACCGCCACCTTGGCGGGAGCGCTTTTCGAAGCGGCAACCTTGTTTACGTTCGATTGCTTGCGAGTCTTGGAAATGGCCATTGGGAAACCTCATAGGTAATAGATACTAAGCGTAAGATACTTCAGATCAACTGACTTAGTTCAGAGAATCTGAAAGAGGAGAAGTAGGCCCCACTCATTGTCAAGTGTTATCCCAATCGCCACACATGTCAAGCATTTTTCCAATATCGCTCCCTGAAGTTAACCTTCCCTAATTAGTTCGATCTTAATAAGTTACCAAAGATGCCCGTTGATCGAATCGCCGCCGCGCGCGCATTTGTTGTTGCTTCATGGCTTTAGGGCGAGTCTCTCTTTTTGGCGCGAAATGGTCCGAATACCAACAATTCTGAGGCGGGCTGTACCATCTTGTCCGCACCTTTCCGGTCTCGACCCAAGGCCAGGCGGCCGACCTCTGTCCGCAATCCCGGCGAGGCCGATGCTCTCTGAAGGCTAGGTTTCGCTCTTGCTCTGGGGCGGCTCTACTCCTGCTTTCGGAGCCGTCGCCTGACGGACCGCGCACTCCACATCCTCCATCTTGTCCAGCAGCAGGCTCAGGCGCTGCGAGAGGGACTGGATTTCAGTTTCCGAGCGCCGGTTCACATCGAAATCCAGCTCGCTGCGCAGGCGGTCCTTCAAGTCCTGGCGATTCTGGCTCATCATGATCACCGGAGCCTGGATGGCGGCCAGCATGGAGAGGAACAGGTTGAGCAGGATGAACGGATAGGGGTCCCAGGCGCGGGCGTGCATGGCTACGTTCACCCATGTATAGCCGACGAGCACCATGCCAAACAGCATGATGAACGACCAGGAGCCGCCAAAGCGCGCCACCGAGTCCGCCAGGCGCTCGCCGAAGGTAGTCCGCGCTTCGATCAACTCGTTGGGGTTGCGGCTCATGCGGGTCTGAACCAGCTTTTGCGAGGCGTGGAACTGCCGCGCCAGCACGGTCATCATGTCCATGCCGGCCATCGGCCTGTTCCTCATCAATTCGGCGATGTCGTCGCGGCCTACTTCCAGGCAAACCGTCTCTTCCTGCGCCATGGCCGTGGTCTGGTGGGGTGTCTGCTGCAGCATGGAGGCAAATCCGAAGAAGTCGCCGTGGGTGGGTTCGTCCACCACTACCTCCTGCTGGTCTTCGTCGGTGGTGGCCACGCGCGCCTTACCGGACATGACCACGTAACCATGGTCGGAGGGGTCGCCGGCCTTGAAGATACGCTGGCGCGGCAAGAATCGCTTGATCTCAACCTGCGCCGCCAGAACGCGCGCTTCGTCGTCGTCGAGAAGCTCGAAAAGTGGAACGTGCCTTAATTCGTCGGGATCGCAAGGCATGGCTCGCCTCTTTCATGGCCCCGGCTAGGGGCCTCCACGTCCTATTGTGAAGGAACAGAGCAGGCCCGGGTTCGTGGTTTTCCACCCTCGCGACAGAAAATAACTTGCAACGATGGGGGCAGGGGGCCACTTGCGGTGGAGCCAACTTTGCCGACTCTGGTGATTGGCTTCCCAAGTCCCAAAATCGGCACCTCCACCCCGTGGACGAAGACCTGTCCGTAGGAACCCCGGATCTGCGGCGCCCAGCAAAGATGATTTTCCCGTCAAAAACCGATGCCGGGTGGCGGCCGACCTTGCCTGATAGCATTTCTCCATGTTTTCATCGCCGCTTTACAAGACCCTCCGCGCCGTGACGATTGCCGGCGTCGTGCTAGCTTTCAGCCCTGGATTCAACTTGCCCAGCGCCCGGGCGCAGGGAGCCGCAGCAGCCCAGGGACCGGATCGCACTCATATAGATGAGGTTCTAAAAGGGCTGAACCATGGCCGCCGGGTGGGCCAGGTGGCGGTTTCTCCGGACGGCAGGCGGGTGGCATGGATCGAGGAAGGCAAGGAGGGCGCGGAAATCCGCGTGGCCCGTGCCTATGAACTGGAGAAGAGCGAGCGGGTGACGGCGGCGGCCAAACCGAGCGAGCACTGCCAGGAAAACCAGCTTGCGTGGGCGCCGAATGCGCAGGCCCTGGCCTTTTTCTCGGACTGCGGTGGCCGGGACGGACAAGCCGACCTTTACCTTTCTCGGTTGGACGGCAGCGTGGCGCGGCGGCTGACGGAGCTGAAGGGCTATGTGGATATGCCGGCCTTTTCGCCGGACGGGAGCCGCGTGGCCTTCTTATATGTAGAGGGGGCGACGCGGCCTGCTGGGGCGCTGGCGGCGATGAAGCCCCCCGCTGGGGTGATCGGTGAGGACGGCATTGAAGTTCAGCGAGTGGCTGTAGTCGCTGTTGGCACGGCCAAGCCGGTAGCTCCCGTGCTGGCCACGCCCGCCAACCTGCATGTGTACGAGTTCGACTGGTCGCCGGACTCGAAGGTGCTGGCCTATGTGGCCGCCGATCCGCCGGGAGAGAACAACTGGTGGGTGGCCAAGCTCTATACCCAGGCGCTGACCGGGCTCCCCAACGACAGGTCTTCGTCGTTGGGGTGGGTGGACGGCGAGCCAAAAGCGATTCTGGCGCCCGCGGAGGTTAGCGGCCCGCTGCACGGCCTGCAGATTGCCGTGCCGCGCTGGTCGCCGGACGGCAAGGCCATCGCCTTCATTGGCGGGCTGATGAGCGACCAGGGGGCCACGGGCGGCGATGTGTGGATTGTCTCCTCCGACGGGGGGCAGCCGCGCAACCTGAGCCAGGGAAGGCCCACTTCGCCGGCCTGGATCGAGTGGGAGAGCAACGAACATCTTTTCGTCACCGAGCTGGCGGGCGGCAATGTGCAACTGATCCGCTACCACCTGCAAGGGGACCGCACCAGCCCAGGCGGGCAAATCAACTTCGGGTCACCCATCTTCAGCATTCCGGGCAGCGTGGGCGACGGGCGAATGGATTTGAGCCTTTCTGCCACGGCCGACCGCTCGCTGTTCGTCTTCAAGGCCAGCACCTTCGACCACCCGCCGGAGATTTACGGGGCGAGGCCGGGCACGGTGATGACCTCAGGGCTTGAGGGTGTGATGCAACTGTCGCACCTGAACGAGGGGGTGCAACCGGGCTGGGGCAAGTCGGTTTCGCTGAGCTGGAAGAGCGATCAGTTCAGGGTGCAAGGCTGGCTGATGCTGCCCAAGGACTACGACCCGGGCAAGAAGTATCCGCTGATTGTGGAGGTGCATGGCGGGCCGGCCTCGGCGGAGGAGTCGCACTGGGGCGGGGGCGGTTTGGGCGCCACAACGCTCTCCGCGCTGGGCTATTTTGTGCTGCAACCCAATCCGCGCGGCAGCTTTGGGCAGGGCGAGGCCTTTACCCAGGCCAACCGAAAGGATTTTGGCTACGGCGATCTGCGCGACATTCTCAAGGGGGTGGACACGGTGCTGGCCCGGTACCCGGTGGACCCCGGCCGGGTGGGCCTGACCGGCTGGAGCTACGGGGGCTTCATGACCATGTTTGCGGTGACCCAGACCGGGCGATTCAAGGCGGCGGTGGCGGGCGCGGGCATCTCCGACTGGCAAAGCTACTACGGAGAGAACTCGATCGACCAGTGGATGACGCCGTACTTTGGCGCCTCGGTCTACGACGATCCTGCGGTTTATGCCAAAAGCTCAGCCATCGACTTCATCAGGCAGGCGCACACGCCCACGCTGGTGGTGGTGGGCGACCGGGACGGGGAGTGCCCCGCGCCGCAGTCGTTTGAATTCTGGCATGCCTTGCGGGCCCAGCATGTGCCTACGCAACTGGTGGTGTACCCCAACGAGGGCCACGGCTTTGTGGACCCGGCTCACCGGCGCGACGTGCTGGAGCGTGCGGTGGAGTGGTTTGCGCGCTACATGCCGCCGGCGCAGTAGGGTTGCTCGCCATCCAGGCGTGGCGGAGTCTATGGAAAGAGGAGCGGGGGAATTCGCCCGGAACGGCTTGTCGGCCGGGGCCACTCCGCCCTGATACACTTTTCATTGGAGTTTCAGAGCGTGTTTCGCCGACCGGCAGCAGGGAAGAGCGTACCGCCGGGAGCCGGTCTTTTGAACGGACTTCACCGGCTGCAGGCCAGCCATGGGCTTGTCGACGAGCGGCTATAGAGCATTTTCTGAATGAGTGTGGTCTTCGGATCAATGAGCAGAGCCGCAGGCCCCTGGGGGCGCGGGCTTGAAGGCAGAGGTTCCGGTTTCCACCATTTTCAGGAATGCTATAACCCAATTTTTCTGACGTATTCGGAGAGACCGTTCCGCGGTTCAAAAAGGCGGGGCGGGGAGGATTCATGCGGCGGTTTTTTACGCTTGTCTGCTTGTTGTGCCTGGCCCTACCGGCCGGGATTTCGATCTCCGGCTGCTATCGCAACCCGGCGGGGAACTTTTGCAATGGTTTGGGTTACGGATTGAAGGACACCGATGTGGCGTCCATCGATCTGGAGCCGCGGACCACGGGCCTGTCGATGGCCTTTGGGCAGACGCGGCAGGTTAGCTCTCCCACGGCCAAGACGTGCAAGGGTGACTCAGCCAGCGTGGGAACCTATACCTACGGCAGCACCAACAAGCAGTTGGTGGATATTTCGCCGACCGGCAATATCTGCGCGGGTACCTGGAACAGGAACACGGGTGGCGGCATTGCCGACTACACCACATGCACCGCGCCCAATCCGCTGCCCAGTACCGGCGGGCTCCCCTACAGTTCGGCATATATAACGGCTTCCGCCAACGCGGTGACCTCGAATCCCGTCGAGGTCTATGTCCATGCCGAGGTGAGTGCGGTCACTCTTGCGCTGACTGGATCGCAGCAATGCTATTCGCAGGGCGCACTGGCTCAGCTGGACGCGCAGGCCTGCTTCAGCAACGGCACCTCGCAGGTGGAACTGTGCGCGCCGTCCACGGTGACCAACTACGCCTGCCCGCTGCCCTCAGGTGTGACTTCGGTCCCCAGTTGCAGCACGGCCATCGGCACCCTGGCCTATTCCGTCGGCACTGCCTCGGTGGCCTCGATCAACAACGAGACCAATCAGATTACGGCTGAGCAGCCGGGCACCACGGTGATTACCGCTTCGGTGGCCGGGTCGGGCTCGTCGGCCGGCTACTTCTCCACCTGCCCGCCGGCATCCATTTCGGTAACGCTGAACGGCGGCACAAAGGAGACGGTGACCCAGGGTGTGCAGCAGAACCTGACCACCACCGCGATCGACACGCTGGGCAACCCGATCACGGGTCTGGCTCTGGACTACCAGTCGACCGACCCGGTCGACCTTACCGTGGGCAGCACCGGGGGCGTGGTGCCCACCTTCGCCGGCCAGGCATCGATCTATGCCGTCTGCCAACCTCCAAGTTGCAATCCCTCCCCCATCAACCAGGTTGGGCTGCACGGCACGGGCATGCCGGTCACCAGCAACCCGGTCAACATCACCGCGCCGGGCACGGCCAGCGACTTCGTCTGGTTTGCAGCTCCGGGGCAGTCGCAGTACTTTGTCCCGGTAGAGCTGTTGACCGGTACAGTTGGTTCCACGGTGCGCCTGCCGTATGTGCCGAACTCGATGCAGATGGACAAGATGGGATCGAACCTCTATTTCGGCTCATCGCACGGTCTGATGGTGTACAGCACCGGTTCCAACACGCTGTCCAAGCAGGACCCCGCGGTGCCTGGCGTGGTGCTGGCGGTTTCACCCAACAACCAGACCCTGCTGATCAACGACCAGACGCGCCAGGTCTTCTACGTCTATGCCGCGGCGGGCAACTCAACCACTACCTATGGCGGCATGGGCAACGCCGCTGCCTGGACCCCCGACTCCAAGACGCTCTACATCACCGACAGCGCCTCGCTGGGCGCCGGCCACAGCGATACGCTGTATGTCTACAGCGTGGCAAGCGGCTGGAGCACCTATGACCTGAGCGCATCGAGCGGAGGGCAGAGTCTGGCCATCACCATCCCCAGCGTGGGCACCTACCTGAGCGGAAGCTCCACGGTGGCTCACACCTGGTGCCCCACCGGAACGGTGGGCAACTCGGCGAGCATGAGCTTTTATCCGCAGGGCGACTCAGTGGCCGCGCAGACCGACGTACTGGCCGCCACCACGGATGGCCAGCACATTCTGGGCGCTGCCATGGTCGGGGGCGGGGTTACGCTCTCCGACATCGGCGTGACCATCCCCAGCGGGCAATGCCCGCCGGCCGTGGGCAACGCGCTGCAGCCGCTAACCATTGCGCACACCCTGAACCAGCAGCCGCTGAGCAAGGTGAACGCCACCACCCTCAACCAGATCGTGACTTCGCCGGCATCCAACCTGGCTTTTGTCACCTATGCCGGCACAACCCCCGGCGCCCTGCTTCCCTACTATGTACCGGTGGCTGGCGGTACGGCGGGCACGGTGAACTACCTCACGCTGACCGGGGACTCGGCCATCACGGCCCCCGTGGCCGGCGCCTTCAGCCCGGACGACAAGCTGTTCTTTGTCTCCACGGCTGGCGATAACATGATCCACTACATTAGCGTGGCCACCCTCACCGATACGCAGCAGATCAGCCCGAACCTGCCCGGCTGCACGCCTGGCGCCGATTCCGGCTGCACGTTGACCACCCCGGCTGCCATCGTACCGGCTACGATCATCACCGTGAAGCCGCGTTCGACCACTTAGCCCGCAAAGCACCATGACCAACAGGAAGGCCGGTCGAGCGCCGGCCTTTTTGTTGCTCTCTCCGCGAATTCGCCGCGCCCCCTCGTTTTCGCGTTCTTTGTGAAAAAGCGGAGAGGCTGCCATGCCGCCGCAGCACGATAGAATCAAGACATGATCAAGGGGATATCCTTTCTTCGTCCTGCCGGCAGCGCCGCGGTCTATGACCGGCTGGCAAGCTTCTTTTCCGCCCTGGGGTTCGCTCCCGGCAAGGGCTGGAAGGAAGAAGACAGTCGTGGCGCATCGTTCCTGGCCCCGCTGGGCAACCTGGAATTTGTCGATGGCCAGTTCCCTTCCACCGCCGATGTGCTGGTGGAGGTGACCGCGCTGGACGCGGTGTATCAAGCGGCCCAGGCCTGGCTGCGCGCGCAGGGCGGCGATGAAGCCGCTGCCCGCCTCTCGCCGGTGACGGAGACCCATTGGAAGGCGCGCATCTTTACCGTCGAGCCGGAGCCGGGGTTTGGCTTCAGCTTCTGGGCGTGGACCGATCCGCTCAAAGGCAAGCCGGTGGCCGTGGAGGGCGACTTGTGCGCCGCGGGCATGAAATTTGCCGTGGTGGCGGCGCGCTGGAATGCGGTGATTACCGAACGCCTGCTGGAAGGCGCGCTGGACGCACTGCTGCGCAGCGGCGCCAAGAGAGCCGACATTGAAGTGGTTCGCGTTCCCGGCGCCTGGGAGATTCCTGCCGCCGCACGCACCCTGGCCAACCTGGGCCGGGTAGACGCGATTGTGACACTGGGCTGTTTGCTGCGCGGAGAAACCGCCCATTACGAGGCCATCTACAACGAAGTTTCCCGCGGCATTGGCCAGTCGCAACAGGAGACCGGTATTCCCCACAGCTTTGGCGTATTGACCTGCGAAACCCTGGAGCAGGCGCTGAACCGCGCCGGCATCAAGGCCGGCAACAAGGGATTTGAGGCGGCCGCGGCGGCCATTGAGATGGTGAGCCTGCGCCGCAAGCTTGAACAGGGCGGCACAGCTTGAGCGCCGGGGCAAGGCGCAAGTCGCGCGAGCTGGCCATGCAGATGCTGTTTCAGGCAGACATCGGCAAGCAGACTGCTGAGCAGGTGCGCGCCACCTTCTGGATGGCCGGCGACGAGGTGGAACCCGAAGTCCGCGGCTTTGCCGAGGACCTGTTCCGCGTGGCCATAGCCCACCAGGAGAAGATCGACGAGCTGATCGTGGCCAACTCCAAGCACTGGCGCCTGGAGCGCATGCCGGCCGTGGACCGCAACCTGCTGCGCATGGCCGTGGGCGAGATGCTGGGCTTCAAGGGCACGCCGTTCCCCATCGTCATCAACGAGGCCCTGGAGATCGGGCGGCGTTATTCAGCGCCGGAGTCCATCAACTTCCTCAACGGGATGCTGGACGCGATTGCGCGCGGGCTGATCGGAAAGTAGGAATGCGGCAACCCAGGGTCTTAATTGCTTAAGTTTTGAGCCTGAGTCATTCGTCGCCGAGCCGACTCATCGGCTCGGTCTGGACCTTATTTCGACGAAACAGCAACCAAGCCGCCAGATACCCGATAGGGTACCATGCGATTGCTGCGCCAATTGGGCCTAAGAGATAAAAGCCAAACCAAGAAACTGTTTCGAAATCGCGGCTTTGAAATCCATTCGTCCTGAATAGATACAAGCCCCATTCAAATAACTCCGCGGTGGTTGGTATGAGAACGACTGCCTGAAGTCCCTTCCAGAACCCGGCTCCAGAACGTGACAATGCAAGCCAAACCGGGTAGGACAAGGATGCGGTCAGAAACAAATATGTGTAGGGGTAATTGGGAACTTCCGGTGGATGCGCATATTGGATCGAGAACACGCAGATATAAGCGGCCAAATAAGCTAGATTTATGACCCAATAGACATTTCTGATCCTCCTGTGCATGTGGAATGCTCATCCTTGACGATCCATCCAGCCTATCTCCTTGATCCTGCGTCCCCAACGGTAGATTGCAGTGCATCAACGCCAGCTTCCAGCCGATGTGGCGGGCCTGTTCTCTGGCGCGGGGCGACAACTGGTGATCCGGCTCCTGGGCCGACAGACCGACCCACAGGCTGCCTACCGGCTTGGCGCCGAGCAATTTGGCGGTGGTGCGCAGGGCGTGGCCGGTTCCGGTCACCAGTGGGATGAGGAAGCCGGGCATGGCGGAGGAGGCTACGAGCACGGCCTTGCGAGTGAGCAGCTTCTTGCGCGGCTTGGGGGCGGGGCCGCTCCACGGCCAATAGGTGAAGCCGATGATCCGCTCCATGAACCGGCGAAAGATGGCAGTCACGTTTCCGTAGTTGACCGGGCTGCCCAGCACCACGGCATCGGCCGCGTCGATTTCCGCCAGCAGCGCCTCCAGGTCGTCCTCCTGGCAGCACTTGCCGCGTTCCTCGCCGGGCGTCTGGGTACATTGGCGGCAGTTCTTGCAGAACTCGATGTGCTGGTCGGTGAGGTGGATGGTGTGGGTGATGGCGCCCTTTTCCCTGGCGCCCTCCAGGATGGCTTCCACGGCGCTGTCGATGGTCCCGCCCCTGCGATAGCTGCCGACAATGGCCACGACCTTGGTGATCATTTTGAGGCCTCCGATCCCATGCGCGGGCAGGTTACTACAGGTTGCGGGCGCTGCGCTGTGACATTCCACCCAAAGCTGCGCATCTCTCCCGAATGCGCACATTTCAACCGAACAGGGCAGCTGGCGGAAAAGCCTGCGATTGCATTGCTGTTATCCTTGATGAATGATTTGGCGCTCAAATGCCGCGGTATGTGCGGCGCTGGCCCTGCTGATGGGCCTGTTCCCGATTGCCTGCCACAAGGAAGAACAGGCGGTAGTGGGCGTGGCCAAGAATGCGGTCAGCGCTGAGCAGAAGGCGCAGGCGGCTGCCCAGGCCTCTGCCCAGAAGAGTGACCAGCAACGGGCCGCGCTGGCCGCTATCCCGCTGCCCACCAAGAGCATGTATGTGGATGTGCATGAGCCGGGCGCGTGGGCCAATCCGTTTGTCTCGGTCGGCGCCGAGTCGCTCACCCTGCGCGTAACCATGACCGATCCCAACCCCAGTTCCATGGGGAAGGGCACCCTGCTGCGTCCGGAAGCTGCCCGCCGTCAGGAGCTCCAACTGCGGCCCGCCGACCTGGCTGAGGCCCTGATTGCGCTGCCCGCCGGCGCCTGGCGCTATGGCCGGGTGGTGGCCGTGGCCGAGTCGCCGCTGGCCAGCCCCAAGGATCGCCCCAAGGTCCGCCGCAACGTGGAAGCCGCCATCCAGAAGCTGAATGACCTGGGCATCGTGGTCGAGGAGTGGCCCGCGCGGTAGAGGCGCCTCGCTCTAGCTGCTTCTGAAACGGGGCCGGCAGGAATTGGCGCTTTCCCACCCTTGCGACATGAAAAAATCGCAGTGATGGGGCACGGGGCATTTTGGGCGGGCCGTGCGGTTGGGTTGCGCTCAAAAACGCGCTACTATTCCCCGGTGAACACTTCACCTTTTTCCGCCCTGACCACCATCCAGCCGCAACTGGACCATGAGCGCTTTGCCGCGCACCGCGAGTTGGAAGCCCTGCTCAAAGCCAATTTGCGCGGCGAGGTGCGCTTCGACCTGGGCTCGCGCGCGCTTTACGCCGCCGACTCCTCGAACTACCGGCAGTTGCCGGTGGGCGTGATTCTGCCGCGGGATGCGGAGGACGTGGAGGCTGCCTTGGCCGCTTGCCGGAGTACCGGGGCGGCGGTGCTGCCGCGCGGGGCAGGCACCAGCCTGGCCGGCCAATGCGCCAACGTAGCGGTGGTCTTCGATTTCTCGCGCTACATGAACGGGCTCAACTCCATCGATCCCCTGGCCCGGCTGGCGCGCGTGGAGCCGGGGATTGTGCTGGACCGGCTGCGCGAGGCCGCGGAGGTGCATCACCTCACCTACGCGCCCGACCCGGCCACCCACAGCCGCTGCACTTTGGGCGGCATGATCGGCAACAACAGTTGCGGCGTGCATGGCCTGCTGGGCGGCAAAGTGGCCGATAACGTGGAGTCGATGGACCTTGTGCTCTACGACGGCACGCGCATGACGGTGGGCCGCACCAGCCCGCTGGAGATGGAAGCGACCATTCGCGGCGGAGGCCGGGTGGGTGAGATTTATGCTGGCCTGGCGCGTCTGCGCGATCGCTATGCGGGGCTCATCCGGGAGAAGTTTCCCCGCATTCCGCGCCGTGTCTCCGGCTACAACCTGGACGAGCTGCTGGACGAGAACGGCTTTCACGTGGCGCGCGCGCTGGTGGGCTCGGAGGGCACCTGCGCCACCATCGTTTCTGCCACGGTCAACCTGGCCGCCAGCCCGCCCTACCGGGTGCTGACGGCACTGGCCTTCAGCGACGCCTTCCTGGCCGCGGACGCCGTGCCCAGCACTCTGGAGCACGGGCCGATCGGGCTGGAGGGTTTTGACGCTCTGCTGCTGGAGTTCATGCGCCGCAAAAAGCTGGCCGTTGAAGACGTTCAACTGCTGCCGCCCGGCGGGGGCTTTCTGCTGGCGGAGATGGGGGCGTGGGACGCCGAGGAGGCGCAGGCCAAGGCGGAAGCCCTGGTACGCGCCGCCCGAAGCTGGCCGGCCCGGCCCGTGGCCCGCATCTATACCACTGCCGAGGCGGCGCGGGTGTGGAAGGTGCGCGAGTCGGCGCTGGGCGCCACGGTATTTGTTCCCGGCGAACCCGAGGGCTGGGAAGGCTGGGAAGACGCCGGCATTCCTCCCGCGCAGCTTGGCGCCTACCTGCGCAAGCTGACCGCGCTGATGGGCGAATACGGCTACCGCAGCCCGCTCTACGGGCACTACGGCCAGGGCTGCGTTCATTTGCGCATCAACTTCGACTTCCGCACCGTGGAGGGCCTCCGCCGCTATCGCGAGTTCATTGACCGCGCCGCCGACCTGGTGCTGAGCTTTGGCGGGTCGCTCTCGGGCGAGCACGGCGACGGCCAGGCCCGCGCCGCCCTGCTGCCCAAGATGTTCGGCCCGGAGCTGATGCAGGCCTTTCGCGAGTTCAAGGCCTTGTGGGACCCGGACAACCGCATGAATCCGGGCAAGCTGGTGGACGCCGTGCGGGTTTACGACCCCATTGAGAATCTTCGGTACGGTCTGCCCGCCCCAGAGCAGCCGGCCGCGCTGGAGACCCACTTTGCCTTTGCCGCCGACAGGGGCTCCTTGGAACGGGCCACCGAGCGCTGTGTGGGGGTGGGCGCCTGCCGCAAGACCGAGGGCGGGGTGATGTGCCCCAGCTACCGCGCCACCGGCGAGGAGCAGAACTCCACGCGCGGACGGGCGCGCCTGCTGTGGGAATTGCTCGCCGGGGCGCTACGCGAGGAGGGATTTGAGAGCCAGGCGGTACATGAGGCTCTGGATCTCTGCCTCAGCTGCAAGGCCTGCAAATCCGAGTGCCCGGCCCAGGTGGACATGGCCGCCTGGAAGTCGGAGTACCTGACCCAGCGTTTCAAGGGACGGCTGCACCCGCTGCACCACTACATCTTCGGCTTTGCCGACCAGTTGGCGCGCTGGGGTTCACTCACGCCGGCCTTCACCAATGCCCTGCTCACCGGCCCGGTGACCAGCCCGCTCATCAAGCGGATTGTGGGCGTGGCGCAGGAACGGCAGCTTCCCCGCCTTGCGGCCAAGAGCTACCAGAAGGGAAGGGTTCCCTCCGCCGAGACCTCCAACGTCCCGCGCAAATCCGCCAAGCAGGACACCGCAAGGCCCGAAGGGCAGTTGGCCGCACTGCAGGTGCCGCAGGTGGTGGTGTTGTGGCCGGATACCTGGAATAACTACTACCATCCGCAGACCCTGGCCGCAGCGGAGTCCGTACTCACGCAGGCGGGTTTTCGGGTGCAGGTGCCCAAAGGCCACATCTGCTGTGGGCGGCCGCTCTACGACTTCGGGCTGCTGGACGCCGCGCGTGGTTACCTGGCCAAAGTGCTGGAGCGCATGGGCCCGCAGATCGATGCCGGGCTGCCGTTCATCTTTTTGGAGCCAAGCTGCGCCAGCGTCTTCAAAGATGAATTGCTCGAACTTTTCCCCAAGGACCCGCGGGCGCAACGCATGACTCAGCAGGTCTGGCTGCTGGCTGACTGGCTGGCCGCCAAGGCTCCCGAGTGGGCAAAGGGTCGTTTGCAGGGCGCACATATTCTGCTCCACGGCCACTGCCACCACAAGGCAGTTTTTGGCGGCCCGGCAAATGAAATTGCCCTGCTGGAGAAAGCCGGAGCCACGGTGGAGCCGATCCAGGCGGGCTGCTGCGGCATGGCTGGGCCGTTCGGCTTCGAGGCCGACAAGTTCGAGGTGTCGAAGGCCATTGCATACGACGGTTTGCTGCCAGCGGTGGAGGACGCCGGGCCGATGACCATCATCGTCGCCGACGGCTTCAGTTGCCGCGAACAGATTGACCAGTTGGGGCACCGGCAGGCGATGCATTTCGCCGAGGTGCTGGACCGCAGTTGCGGCTGCGGAGGGTGAGCCGCTGTGAATAATGTGCTATCCAATTCATTTGAAACACTTTGAGAGGGACTTTGTTTCCATTCAATCGCCGCACGTTCTTGCAACTCTCGACGGGAGCCTTGCTCGCCGCCGCTTCAGACAAACTGCCGGGCAACTCCGTAATTCCATCGATTGCGAGCCAGGATGGATCGGTCGAGGTAAAGGGCTCCAACTATTCCTGGCAATACTCGCAATCCGACGACACTTTCAGCCTGCGCGATTCCAGAAAGCGCCTGATTGTGAGCGGAACCATGCAGCCGGCGGTAGTGGTGGCGCCGGCCGATCAACCGGCCTCCCGGCTGTGCAGTGCGGGCAAGGCAGCGGGGCATCGTGCTGAGCCGGGGCGGATCACTTTTGACTACGAGGGCGTGAATGGCGCGGCCCGGCTGTCGGTAACCTGGCGATTTGACGAGCACGGCATCTGGACTGACCCCCTTGCTTATGACGCGGCCAGCGCGCAGGACGTGGTGAGTGTGCATTACTTCTGCGAGGCCGCCGGAACCACCCGAACGCCGTCGCTGCATGCGTCTTACCAGGTAGCGCCGGGGCTGCTCTCCGGTTCGGCAATCAGCCCGATTGTGAGCGAGTATGTTCACCTGGATGAAAGCGTGTGGCTGGGCCGGGGCAGCTTCATTCCCGGCCTGAATCAGCAATGGGGCCTGCCGGTGCATTACTTCTGCGGATTCAGCATTGATGGATCGGCAGGCCAGCGAAACCAATATACCGAGGGGAGATCCGACGCATTTGCCTGCGGACTGGCCGATTTGCCTGGCGGCGACCTCTTTCTGCAACTCAACGAAGGCAAGAGCAGCTTGTGGATCGACTATCGCAGCGATCTGTGGAAGCATGTGCGCGGTCCCGGCCGGCTGACGCTGGGAGCGACCCTGCTCTGGACCGTTGCGCCGGATTACTACCAGGCTATCGGCGGCTACTATCAAGGGCTTCTGCGGGCCGGAATCATCCATCGCCAGAGCAACTCCGAGCGCAAAACAAAGATCGCGCTGACTCCGCAGTTCTGCACCTGGGGCGTGCAGGTGGATCGGAACAAGGGCGGAGAGCGGCTGGACGAGAAGTTCCTGAATGGGGTGTACAAGGAGCTCAAGGCTTCGGGGATGCAGGCCGGGCTGTTCTCCATCGACGACAAGTGGGAAGGGACTTACGGAAAGCTGGAACACGCGGCGGACCGACTGCCAAACTTTGAGCAGTTCCTTGACCAGTTGCGGGCGGATGGCTACCGCATCGGCATGTGGGCGGCGCTGATGCGCTGCGAACACCCGGCCGATCTGGGTTTGACGACCGATCACATGCTGAAGCTGCCGGACGGAAAGCCCTATCTGGCAAGCTTCTCCGGGTTGCACTATTACATTCTCGACTTTACCCAGCCGGCGGTGGCCAAGGTGCTGGGCGATCTGGCCAGAAAGTTCATCCGCAGATACAAACCGGACCTGCTGAAGTTCGACTTCGGTTACGAGTTACCGGCCGTGGGGATTGCCGCCCCGCAGGACAAGAACTGGACCGGCGAGCGGCTGATGCTGAAGGGGCTGGAAGTCGTGATCAAGGCGATGCGCGAGGAGAATCCCGACCTGGTGGTGATGTACTACAACCTCTCACCCCTGTTTCTGGATTACTTTGATCTGCACAGCCCGGACGATCTGTATATGGCGGCGGGCGAGTACGAACTGGAAGCCAACCGGCGTTTCTACTTCAGCAGCCTGCTGGGGCAGCTGGGAGTGCCTACCTACGGTTCCTCGGGGTACGACTGGGCCAGCGCGCCAAGTATCTGGTTCGACTCGGCGGCGGTGGGCACGCTGGGCTCGCTCAACGACTTTCAGGGTGACGAGCAAGGGGAGAGCGCCACACCGGAGTTTGTGGCCCGGTACAACGGACTTACCCATGTGCCGCGGCCCACCAGCACCTTCGAGATTCTGCCGCTGGACACGGTGTCAGAGGCGCCGACGCTGGGCGCGCATGCCCGCTCGTGGGCACGATTCGAACAGGGACAACTGGTTCTGCTGGCCTATCGACCGCACCCCGCGGGGGAAGGGAACCAGCTCATGTCTTCCACGGAGAGCGATCCCCGCGTGAAGGATGCCATTCACTCGGGCGTACCGGTGGTGGTTTCCTCCAGGAGCAGTGAGGACCTTGCGCATAGCGGCAGCCTGGCCCTTGTGGCGTATGGCCAGGGTGAGATCGTGGTGCGCCGGCAGCAGGGCAGACAGGCGGAGATTCGCAGCCACTATTTTGGAGGAGCGGTCATTGAAAGCCATGCTTCCATCGAGGGTGGGCAGTTGAAGGTGATGGCCGTCGAGCATTCGGCTGGAGCGCCGCTGGAGTGGATTGAGGTGCACGTCTCCTGAAACTCGGATAGAGCGGTTTTGAATGCCGAGATTGATCTGCCTTCCCAAGCCCCAAAATCGGGACCTCGGGCACCCCCGTAAAGGCCCTAGTAAACCCTCTGCTTTGAAAGGGCACGGCTTTAGAGCGTTTCTCTCATAGGTGTACTCCGTATCCGGAAAACCGGAACCAAGCTTGTGCATTGTCGGGAGTGATCTGTGGAAGCAGTTCAGTGATCG
>Ga0302202_10000280_pt1 | contig 66704 bp, 68 predicted proteins | sample II_Bog_N3_3_FD_194579 | JGI IMG/M metagenome (GOLD analysis project Ga0302202, IMG submission 194579) | Peat permafrost microbial communities from Stordalen Mire near Abisko, Sweden - II_Bog_N3_3 | ecosystem: Environmental > Terrestrial > Soil > Wetlands > Peat | place: Sweden: Abisko... | reverse complement strand
GGCGACTGCTTGGTCGTGCACGACGCCGAGCTTCGTCTGAGTCTTCTCGGCCGCTCGAGCCAATTTGACGGCTGGCTTTCCGCCCACCAATCCCAGCACCTCACACGCGCACTGCAATCGCTTCAATTCGATGCGAACCTTGTGCAAGTGCTCGTTGGACGAATCCGCTCGAGCCACTTTCGCGGCTCGCCGAACGTCGCGCCAGGCATTCTTTAGTTGTGATTTGAGCACTTCGGACGCCGGTCCCTTGGCCTCGGCGTCGAAGACAACTGATGAGCCAATGGTGGCAATATCGTCGACGAGGAGCGCGTAGCGCTTGGTCGTTCGCTCCAAGGCGCCACGCTCGCGGGCCTCTTCGATGCGCTGGTCAAGTCGTTTCAGGACCTGTGGTTGCACGGGTTCATCCTCGATCAACCACAAGGAGTTCACGATGCCGGTACGAAGTACGTCGAGGTCACGAATCTCCCCGAGCACCCCGGCGTACCACGACAGTTCGACGAGTATCGGATCTGACCATTCAGCGTCGAACAATCCCGAGAAGGTTCGAAGTACCGACCGCAGGCGCCGCACGCTGACGCGCGCTTGATGAACCTGACCAACGACGGTGTCTCTTCGACGAGCCTCTCGCCGCGGCACCTGGAAGACACTCTCGCCGCGTGCGGCTTCGAGTAATTTGCCGGACTGCTCAGTCGTCAAATCGTTGAGCAGAAAATTGCGCGCGAACTGGTCGAGTACGTCAGCGATGACGAGGTCGGCCGTCGCGGTGGAGTCCTCTACCACGTCGCCTCCTCCATGATTGAGGTGGCGCAGTTCACGCGTAAAGGTCTGGTAACTCGGTTCGTCAGGGGCCTTTCACGACGGTCATCAACTCGATGGGTGGAGATTCAAGTCTACGGCGCGGCACGCGGCGCCGTTTCTCACAAGGGCGCCGCGGGTGATCACATTCTTCGCAGGACCACGGCCCTGCGCCCCTAGTGCACGACGGCCAGTGCCTGGAAACAGACATCCCGGCCGATTCGGCCGGGATGTCTGAACCTTCTGGAGCGGACGACCGGGCTCGAACCGGCGACCTCGACCTTGGCAAGGTCGCGCTCTACCAACTGAGCTACGTCCGCGTGGTCACCAATAGTAGCCGAGGCGCCGATCAAAATCGACTTCGGCTCATTAAACGGCGGTGTCGATCAACCTTGAGGCCTCTTCCTTCAAATAGTCACGGAGGGTCGCGAGATCAGGCATCGTCTGAGCGCACGCGAGCATCCCGAACTCCAGGTTCTGCTCGAAACCGAGAACCGTGACGTTCAATGAGAACGGGCCGAGCAACGGTCCGACCGGTGCCGCGGACACGACGCGGTGACCACTCAACCAGAGCGGGATTGGCGGGCCCGGCACCGAGGACAACATCAAATTGGCCATCGGCGGCAACCGGTCGAACAGTCCGAACGCGTCGAACATCTTGCCCCCGAGCGACAACGCGGTGGGACCGAGAACGCGCGGTATCTCCTGGAACATCTTCGCGCTGTTATGGCGCTGCACGCCGACGGTCTTCGCGGAGTCCTGGGCAATCGCCCGCAATCGTTCGACTGGGTCGTCGATGTCGGTGTGCAGCGCCACCAACATGCCCGAGATCTGATTGCCCATCGCCGCGGCGTCACCGTCACCTCGTACGTTGATCGGCACGAAGGCGATCAGGTCACGAGGTATCTCTTCGCCACGGGCGGCCAGGAGTCGTCGCAATGCACCGCTCACCGTCGCCACAACGAAATCAGTGACCGAGGCCCCGTGATACTTCGCGGCGCGCTTCGCGTCGGCGAGGGGAATGCGCATACGGTGATACACCTTCTCCACCCCGGCGCGCCCGTTGAACGACGTACGGCGCGCTTCGAAGATCGAGGGCTGGTTGGGCGTCGTTCGCTTTCGACCCCGCGACAGCGCCACGCGCACGACCGTGCGTACGACGTCGAACACTCGGGTCAGCCACGACGTCACGACGCTCACGGCGAGCGCCGGCTCGGCGCGCAATCGACGAAGACCTTCGAGCACGAACGACATCGAATTCGACGCGACCGGTTCGCTTGACGCGTCGTCCACTTTGGGGGCCGGTGCGCGTACCTCGGGCGAAATGTCGAAGAGACTGGCGAAGGTTTCGGCCCCGGACACGCCATCGGCCAACGCGTGATGCACCTTGAGCGCCGCGGCGACCCGCCCGTCCTCGAGACCCTCGACGATCACGAGCTGCCACAGTGGCCGCGTACGCACCAGTGGTCGCGAGAGAAACTCCGAGATCAGCACGTCGAACTGGTCGGCCGTACCGGGCGACGGCAACGCGACGCGCGAGATGTGTCGATCAAGGTCGAAGTGAACGTCCGGCACGAGGGACGGCCACGTGAGGTCGAAGGGGGCTCGAATGATCCGCTGGGTCAGCACCGGTATCTCGTGCAGTCGATCGGCGACGTTCTTGCGGATGAATTCAAAACGCTCGGTGGGATCGGCGACGTCGCCGAAGTCGAGTTCAATCACCGCACCGATGTTCATGGCCGACCCCGGTACCTCCAGCAGGAGGAACGCACTGTCCAGTGGATCCAAGTAGCGGGTCAACGTCCGCTGCTTCCGAAACCACCCTCGCCACGCTTGGCCGGCGGGAGCTCCTCGACCGGGGTGAACGAGGCGAGCGGCACAGGTAAGACGACCAATTGAGCGATCCGGTCACCCTTTTTCACCTCGTAATCGTGGGTCGGATCGAGATTCACCAGGGCGACCATCACTTCGCCGCGGTACCCGGCGTCGATCAAACCGGGCGCGTTGATGCACGTGACGCCGTGCTTGGCGGCCAGGCCGCTGCGCGGTAAGACGAATCCCCCGTGGCCCTCGGGAATCGCGACGGACAGCCCCGTCGAGACCATGGCGCGGCCCCCGCCCGCTTTGATGACGCGGGTCTCAACGGCGACCAGATCGCATCCCGCGTCGCCCTCGTGGGCGTACACGGGCAAGGTGGCGTCGGGTCGCAGGACCCGAACGGGGATTTCCATAGGGCGAAGGATATCGCCGGGCGATACGAGCATTGGCTGACGGTTATGTAGTCTCGCACTGTGCTCGTGTGGATGGATCTGGAAATGACGGGGCTCGAACCGCAACGTCACGTCATCATTGAGATCGCGACCCTCATCACCGACGACGACCTCAACGTGATCGCCGAGGGCCCGGACCTCGTCATTCACGCCAGTCCCGAACAGATGGGCGAGATGGGTGATTTCGTCACCGAGATGCACACCAAGTCCGGACTGATCGACGCGGTCAACCAGTCCACGGTGACCACCGAAGAGGCCGAGAACCAGACGTTGGCCTTCTTCAAAGAGCACATCGCCGAAGCCCGCACGATTCCACTCTGTGGCAATTCGATCGGTACCGATCGCCGGTTCCTTCAGGAGTACATGCCGACGCTGGAGGAGTTTCTCCACTACCGCAACGTGGACGTCTCGACGCTGAAGGAGCTGACGCGCCGCTGGTACCCCGAAGTCCTGGAGGCGCTACCCGAGAAGGCGACCGCGCACCGCGCCCTGGACGACATTCGCGAGTCGATCGAGGAACTGCAGCACTACCGCGACACCCTGTTCGTCAAGGGGCCGGTGAACCCTCCCACGCTCGATGAGTGACGCCGTTGTTTCACTGGCGGACGCCACGGCGCAAATGACCGCGGCGGGCTCGATGTTCGAAACCGAGCGCACGTCGGTCAACGGCATCGAAATGACGGTGTGGAAGCACGCCCCGGCGACGCTGCGCCAAATTCTGGACCTCTCACTCGCGCACGCGTCGCGCGACTTCCTCGTCTACGAAGGACAGCGCTTCACGTTCGACGAGCACTACCGAGCCGCCTCAACGCTGGCCGGACGACTCATCGCCGGTGGCGTCGCCAAGGGCGACCGCGTCGCCATCGCGTCGCGCAACCTTCCCCAGTGGGTTATCGCCTTCTGGGGAATCGTGCTCACCGGGGCGGTCGTCGTACCGATCAACGCGTGGTGGACGCCCGAAGAGTTGCAGTACGGACTGAGCGACTCGGGCACGTCGGTGCTCTTCGTGGACGAGGAGCGACTCGAGCGTGTCCGCAGCAGTCTCGATCAGCTCCCGGCGCTGTCCACCATCGTGGTCATCAGTGAGGACCCGAGCCGACCGGCTCGACTGGGCGCGGCGCACGCACGAGTTCGCACGATCGATTTCAACGAATACCTCGGCGACATCAGCCCGAGCGCGGCGCCACCGGACGTTGAGCTCTCGAGTGACGACGACGCCACGATGTTCTACACCTCGGGCACGACCGGCCATCCCAAGGGCGCGGTCGGCACGCATCGAAACGCCATCACGAATCTGATGAATCTTTTCTTCGTGGGGTCGCGCGCCACCATGCGCTTCGGCGCTGGCAACTTCGATGAATCGGGTGAGAGCATTCCCAACGCCGCCCTCTTGAGCGTGCCGCTCTTTCACGCCACGGGTTGTCTCGCGACGATGATCACGGCCACGGCCTCCGGCGGCAAACTCGTCATGATGCACCACTTCGACGCCGGCCAAGCGCTCGCGTTGATTGAGTCCGAGCGTCTCACGATGTTCGGTGGCGTGCCGACGATCGCGATGCAGATACTCGATCACCGCGATTTCGCCAAGTTCGACACCTCGAGCGTGAAATCGGTCTCCTACGGCGGCGCGCCCGCTCCCCCCGAACTGGTGCGACGAATCCAAGCGGCCTTCCCTGGGGGCCAACCTGGCAACGGGTACGGACTCACTGAGACCTCGGCCGCGGTCTGTTTGAACAGCGGCGCCGACTACCTCGCCAAACCCGACAGCTGCGGCCCGGCGATGCCGGTCGTGGAATTGGCGATCGTTCCCGAGGACTTCGACGGCGACGAACCCTCCGCCGATCTGCCCAGGGGTCCCGGCGTGGTCGGCGAACTATGGATCAAGGGTCCCAACGTCGTACGCGGCTACTGGAACAAGCCCGAGGCGACCGCCAAGGCGTTCACGAAGGGATGGCTGCGCAGTGGCGACATCGCGAGGATCGACGAGGAAGGATTCGTATTCATCGTCGACCGCGCCAAGGACATGATCATCCGCGGTGGCGAGAACGTCTACTCGGTCATCGTCGAGGCGGCCATCTTCGAACACCCCGACGTCGCGGACTGTGCCGTCGTCGGACTCCCCCACACGACGATGGGTGAAGAGGTCGCGGCCGTCATCGTCCTGCGGCCGGGACACGTGCTCGAGGCCGAAGAGATCAATCGCCACGTGGCCCGTCACCTGGCGCGCTTCGAAATGCCGACCCGGATCTTCTTTCGGGCCGAGCCACTCCCGCGCAATCCGCAGGGCAAAGTGCTCAAGCGCGAACTTCGGGCCTCGCTCGTCGAAGAGATCGAGCGTTCGGCCTAGTCGCGAAGTGCGTCGAGCGCGTCGAAGGTCTCGTCGTCGAGCGTGACAGCGGCGGCGGCGCAGTTCTCCTCCACGTGGGCCACCTTGGAGGTCCCGGGAATCGGCAGCAGGACCGGGGAACGGCGCAGCAACCACGCGAGCGAGAGTTGTCCGACGGTGATGCCGTTCTTGTTCGCCAGCGCGTCGAGCGGACCCCCACTACGTGCGAGACTGCCTGCCGCCACGGGGAACCAGGGGATGAATCCGATGCCCTCGCCCGCGCAGTACTCCAACACCGCTTCGCTCTGTCGATTCGTCACGTTGTAGAGGTTCTGTACCGTCGAGATCGGGACGACCTTCCTCGCGGCGACGATCTGCTCGACGCTCACTTCAGAGAGCCCGACGGCCTGCACCTTGCCCTCGTCGAGCAAATCACGGAGCAGTCCGAATTGATCCTCGGGCGCGACAGAAGGATCAATGCGGTGCAATTGGAAGAGGTCGATCGACTCCTGGCCCAGGCGACGAAGCGACATCTCGCACTCCTGACGTAGGTAGTCGGGGCGACCGCACTCGCGCCACGCGTCGGGACCGATTCGCAAGAATCCGGCCTTGGTCGCGATCTTGACCTCGCCGTAGGGGTGGAGCGCCTCGCGGATCAACTCTTCTGAGACGTACGGTCCGTACGAGTCGGCGGTGTCGATCAGGTTGACTCCGAGCTCGACGGCGCGCTTCAGGACCGCGCGACATTCGTCGGGGTCCTGGGGCGGCCCCCAGATACCCTCGCCCGTGATGCGCATCGCGCCGAAGCCCAGTCGATTCACCGTTTGGTTGGCGTACGTGAACGTGGTCGGTTCAGTCATAGAACTCCTTCTCGAACTCTCACCTTAAAGTGAAAAGGCAACAAGCGGCCACCCGAAAGGGTGACCGCTTCTCGACTGTGTTGCGACTATTTGTTGGGCTGCGGGGTGTAGCGCAGGTAGTCCTTTACCTTGCGAAAACCCTTGGGGAATTTCTCCTTGGCGTCCTCGTCGCTTACGGCCGGTGCGATGATGACGTCATCGCCGTCCTGCCAGTCGACGGGCGTCGAGACCGGAAACTTGGCCGAGAGCTGCAGCGAGTCGAGCACGCGAAGAATCTCGTCGACGTTACGTCCGACCGAGGCCGGGTAGGTCAGCGTGAGCTTCACCTTCTTGTTCGGGTCGACGATGAAGACGCTTCGGACGGTCAACGTGTCGTTCGCGTTCGGGTGAATCATGTCGTAGAGGTCCGCGACCTTGCGATCGGCGTCGCCGATGATCGGAAAGTTGAGCTCCGCGCCCTGGGTCTCACTGATGTCACTCTTCCAGCGCAGGTGGGAGTCGACGTCGTCCACCGACACGGCGATCAATTTGGTATTGCGCTTGTCGAACTCGGGGCGGCGCGCGGAAAAGGCGCCTAGTTCGGTGGTGCACACCGGGGTGAAGTCCTTGGGGTGCGAGAAGAGGATGCCCCAACCGTCGCCCAGATAGTCGTAAAAGTTGATGGTGCCGTCGGTGGTCTCCGCCGTGAAGTCAGGGGCCTCGTCGCCGAGTCGAATCGCCATGCTTTGCTCCTTGAACGTGATGTCAGTCCCTTGACTGAACGAGCCAACCCTAGTGGGAAACATAGAATTCTTGCCAATACCCATCGGATTTGTAGAGAAGTGGAAACCCTTCGATCACGAAGGCTGTGAAACTGGTGTGATGGACGCACAAAGCCCGCCGGTCGTCGCGGCCTTCGATCTCGACGGCACGCTCACCGAGGGCGGCAGTGTCTTTCCCTGGCTCAAGTCGATCGCCGGACGCGGACGCACCTGGCGCGCGAGCTTGTCCCTCGCGATACCCCTGACGATCGGCGCCATTCGCTCGAGTCGGTGGGCCGATAACGCGAAGGAGCGACTCTTCTTGAAGCTCCTCGCCGGTCTCAACGAACAGAACGTCAAGGCCGAATCGCGTACCTTCGCGCTCGAACACCTCGAACGTGAAGGTCGGGCTTTGATGCTGTCGCGCCTCGCGTGGCACCGAACCCAGGGCCACGACATCGTGATCGTCTCGGCGTCACCGCAGCTCTACGTTGACGTCATGACCGAACAACTCGGAGCGAACGTCGGTCTGGGCACCCGTCTCGCGGTCGATCCGCGAGACCGACTGACGGGCGGGTACCTCGGCAAGAACTGTCGTGGGAGCGAGAAGCTGCGTCGACTCGACGAATGGATCGCCAGTCGCCACTACCCGACGTCCCCGATCATCTACGCCTACGGCAACTCACGGGGCGACCGGCGGATGTTGAGCGGCGCGACGCATCCCTTCAACGTCGGTCGGCTCGGCCCGTTCGGCTCGCTTCGCCGTTTCCCGCGACTCAAGTCCGCGGAACAGTAACTACTGCTGACGGATCGCCGCACCAAGTTCGACGAGGCCGCCTTCGCGTCCGTCGTAGGTCACCTGAATCGACGCCGCCTGTTCGCGCCACGCGATGACGGTATTGCCCCGAGGATCGACGACGCCGATGTTCACGTCGTAGATGCCGTCGAGGAGCGGAATCTGCGCGAGGTCGATGCCCACGCGGTTCTTTCCGGGCGTCAGGTTCACCGGTGAGCCCTTGGCGTCGCTGCGACTGATCAGCAGACCTTTGCGAGTGAAGATCTCCATGACGAAGTTCCCGCTGTAGGCGCTCTGGGACGTGATATCGACATCGAAGTGCATGCCGGCGCCGCTTCGGACGTCGAAGGAACCCGACGGCGTGGTGATCGAGTCAATGCTGATCGACGCGAGCAAGCCACTGCGATCATGCTCGACGGCACTGTCCATGAGGTGTTCACGGAAGATTCGAAGTGACTCGTGCGTGGGACCGTCGGCGATCATGTGTCCCCCGTCGAGCACGATCGCGCGATCGCAGATCGCGCGAACCTGGTCGGCGTTGTGGGTGACGAACAAGATCGATCGGCCCTCGTCTTGAAAGGTGCGGATTCGATCGATGCACTTGGCTTGGAAGCGCTCGTCCCCGACGGCAAGCACCTCGTCGACGACGAGGATGTCGGGATCGACGTTCACGGCGACCGCGAAGGCCAGTCGGACGTACATGCCGCTGGAGTAAAACTTCACCTGGGTGTCGATGAAGTTCTCGATCTCACTGAAGTCGACCACGTCGTCGAAGATGCCCTCCACCATTTTCTTGGAGAAACCAAGCATCGCGCCGTAGAGAAAAATGTTGTCGCGACCGGAGAGTTCGGGCTGAAATCCGGCTCCGAGTTCGAGGAGCGCGGCGAGGCTGCCCCGGAGGTGAATCTGACCCGAGGTGGGTTGCAAGACTCCGCAGATGCATTTCAGCAGGGTCGACTTGCCGGAACCGTTATGACCGACCAGACCGACGGTTTCGTTCGTGTCCACGCTGAAGCTGATGTCTTTGAGCGCGTTGAACGTTTCGACCGTTCCCGAGCGCGGATGGAGCATGCGCTCCTTCAGGGACTGGTGGCGCTCGTGATGGATCTTGAACGTCTTGGAGATCCCTTCGACCTTGATGACGGTGGTCATTACAATTCCGACTCGAAATTCCCCTGGAGGCGCCCGAAGAGCACTTCGGCCCCGAGGAACACGATGACCATTATGCCGAGCAGGGCCAGGTCCAGATAGAAGTACGTCGACATCGGCCACGACGGCAGGATCTGCAAAGTCAATGGGACGGCGTGTCCGTGAACGACGACAGTCTGGGTGGTCGACGGCGCGGTGGTCGCCACGTAGAAGGCCCGTTGGAACGTCAACATGATGAGCGTGATCGGGTTCAAGAAGTAGAGCCAGGCCACGCCCCAGACGTGCAACTTGGGCGCGATGGAGTGTTCGTAGGAGTAGACGACCGGTGAGAGGAAAAACCACAGCTGGAGGATGATCAGGATGAAATGCTCCATGTCGCGCATGTAGACCGTGATCGCCGACATGAGGATCGCGAGAGCCGCGGTGAAGAGATATAACCCGAGGAACGCGATCGGCAGTAACCAGAAGTAGGCGTAGTCCGGAGAGTGCTGGACGAGCAGGAGGTACGCACCAAACACCCCGAGCTGGATGAAGAAGTAGAAGGTGGCGGCACCCACATTTGCGAGCGCCAGGATCTCGCGAGGAAATGAGACTTTCTTAACCAAACCGGAACGCACGACGATCACGCCGGTCGCCGTCGAGAGCGACGTGTTGAACATGTTCCACACGATCATGCCCGCGAACAGATAGACCACGAAATTCGGAATGCCGTTCTTCAAAACTTCACCGAAGACCAGCCAGTAGATCGCCAAGAACAGAGAAGGCGTCAGCATTGACCACACGATGCCCAACGCCGAGTTCTTGTACTTGATCCTGATGTCCGACCTGATCAGGCTGAACAGTAACTCGCGACGATTCCAGAGATTGCGGAGTCGAGTGATCAGACTGTCACGGGCACTAACGACGCGAAAGGCGTCGTTCTCCAGCGAGCGTCGAGCGACTCTCGTCGTCGAGCCATCGCTCACTAGGCGCCTTGACGAACGGCCGAATGTTCAATGACTGCATCAATGAAGCCGTACTCCAATGCCTCTTGTGCGGTGAACCAGCGGTTGCGATCGGAGTCCGCTTCGATCTGTGCGAGCGACTTGCCGGTGTGAAAGGCGATGCGCTCGGCCAACTGCTTTTTCATGAACCCGATCTGCTCGGCCTGGATCGCGATGTCCGACGCCTGACCTTGCATGCCGCCCATCAATGGCTGGTGCATCAGGATTCGACTGCTCGGCAACGAGAAGCGCTTGCCCGGCGCCCCGGCGCACAGCAGGAACTGCCCCATTGACGCCGCCATGCCGATACAGATCGTGCGTATGTCGGCGTTGACGTACTGCATGGTGTCGTAAATGGCCAGTCCATCAGTGATTACGCCGCCCGGCGAGTTGATGTAGAGACTGATGTCGCGCTCGCTGTCTTCGGCGTCGAGCAAGAGGAGTTCGGCGCAAATCCTGTTCGCGGAGTCGTCGTTCACTTCGGAACCGAGGAAGACAATTCGCTCGCGCAGTAGTCGCTGGTTGAGGTCATTGGCGCCGAATCCGTCGAATCTGTTGGAAATATTCATTGCACCAATCTAACGTGCGAGGCTCCAATCACCTCGATGTGCGCCGTAGACTGTTGGCTCTTGCGGGCGTGGCGGAATTGGCAGACGCGCTGGTTTTAGGTACCAGTTCTTCGGAGTGTGGGTTCGAGTCCCTCCGCCCGCACTCAACGTCGCAATCAAAATGCGATCGAAGTCTTCAATCCCTGCTAAGGTGGAATGACTGTTTCGCCGCACATCGCGGTGGAGACCGATTCGACTGTAAAACCTCGAGTTGGGCTCATCTCAACTTGTAGGAGTTATATGTCTATGTCTTTTGCCGCGCTCGGCGTGCCGTCCAATTTGGTCGAACACTTGAAACAACGCGGTATCACCGAAGCCTTCCCCATCCAAGAGGCCGCACTGCCTGACGCCCTCGCCGGGCGCGACGTCGTCGGCAAGGCCGTCACCGGCTCGGGTAAGACCCTGGCCTTCGGCCTTCCCTTGATGGCGCGCCTCACCAAGGCCCGCCCGCGCAAGCCCGTGGCCCTCGTGCTCGTACCAACTCGCGAACTCGCCGCGCAGGTCCAAAAAGAGCTGGCTCAGTTGACCGACGACCGCGGTCGCCGCGTCATCTGCATCTACGGCGGCACCTCGTACAACGTCGCGCGCAAGGCGCTCAACTTCGGCGTGGACGTCGTCGTGGCGTGCCCCGGCCGTCTCGAGGACATGCTCGAACAGGGCGCGCTCGATCTCTCGGCCGTGACGACGGTGGTCGTTGACGAAGCCGACCGAATGGCCGACATGGGTTTCTTACCGTGCGTGCGTCGAATCGTCGGCGCCACTCCCCGTGATCGTCACGTGATGTTGTTCTCAGCCACGATGGGTCCCGACGTCAAGTCACTCGTCAAGGAGTTCACGCACGACGCCGCGATTCACGACGTCGTGGGCGACGAAGCGCCCAGCGACGTCGACCACTACTTCTGGCGAGTGGCGCGCGAACAGCGCCCCCAGATCACGGCCGACATCGTCGAAGAGTACGAACGAGCGCTCGTGTTCACTCGCACCAAGCACGGCGCTGACCGGCTGGCCCGCCAGCTCGAAGAGCGCGGCATCTCAGCCGTTCCCCTGCACGGTGACCGTACGCAGGCCCAGCGCGAGCGAGCGCTGCGCAGTGTGAAGAACGGTCAGATTCAAGTGTTGGTCGCGACTGACGTCGCCGCGCGAGGGATCCACATCGAACTGCTCCCCGTGGTCATCCATTACGACCCGCCGGCGCAGGCGACCGACTACTTGCACCGCTCGGGTCGCACCGGTCGAGCCGGCGCCACCGGCGCCGTTATCTCCCTCGTGGGAGAAGACGTCATCGGTCAGGTGAAGCGCCTGCAGAAGGCCCTCGGTCTCGAGACGTCCATCGAACGACGCGAAGACGCCCAGCCCATCCGACTCGGCGCCGTTGACGACGCCGTGGCCGCGGAGCGTTTGGACGACCGCGGCGGCAAGGGCCGCTCGGAGCGTTCGACGCCTCGCGAGCGTGAACACGGTCCGCGTGGATTCGAGCGCGGTGCGCGCAGTGATCGAAGTTTCTCCGACCGAGCTCCACGTCCCGAGCGAAACACGTCGCACGCGCGCCCCGAGCGCAACTTTTCCGATCGTCCGGAACGCGCGCCGCGTGTCGAGCGATCATTCACCGACCGAGCTCCCCGTCCCGAGCGAAGCGATCGAGCCCCTCGTGTCGAGCGCGTCTTCACCGACCGTGCACCCCGTACCGATCGAAACGATCGAGCCCCTCGTGTCGAGCGCGTCTTCACCGACCGTGCACCCCGTACCGATCGCTCGAGCGTGCGCGACGCGCACTTCACCAAAGGCGCCAACCCCGCCCGAGGCAGCGAAGCGGTCGTGAGTTTCTTCAACGACGCGAAGGGCTTCGGCTTCGCTAGCGACGACAAGGGTGACGACCTGTTCATTCACTTCTCGAGCATCGTGGGCGACGGCTTCAAGTCACTCGCCCAAGGTCAGAAGATCACCTTCGAAGAGGCCAGTGGTCCCAAGGGCCGCGAGGCTCGCAACGTTCGCGTCGTCGGCGGTGGCCGCGAGCGCCGTCGATAGGATCAATCACCATGTCTGAAAAGCCACTGGTCGATCCACACCTCGGACCGGCCCCTGACGATCTCCTCGTTGAGGACCTCATCGTGGGCACCGGCGAGGAGGCCACCGTGGGCCGCAGTGCCGTGGTTCACTACGTGGGTGTCGGCGTCTCGAGCGGCGAAGAATTCGACGCGTCCTGGAACCGTGGCGACACGTTCGTGTTCCCCCTCGGGGCCGGTCACGTCATCAAGGGTTGGGACCAAGGCGTCGTCGGTATGAAGGTTGGCGGACGACGCCGACTCGTGATCCCGGCGCACTTGGGCTACGGCGATCAGGGCGCCGGCGGTGTCATCGCGCCCGGTGAGACGTTGATCTTCGTCGTCGACTTGATCGAGCTGCGTTAGTCGAACGGACTGGGTGACGAGTCAATCGCCACCATCCGCTGGTAGTCGCCGTAGCGTTCGCAACAGATTTCGGCGACTAGTCGAAGTCGATCGTTGGGGTCACTCAGGCTGAGCACCTTGAACTGATCCAGCGTCGACATGGGCGTCAACGAACACAGCTGCCAACTTCGAATCCACGGGTCCGGGTCCATTTCACAGTTGGACTGCAGGCATTCGTCGGCGAAGAGCTCGCTCTGGAGCGCACGTATCGCGCGCACCGCTGACTCGGTTGACTTCAACAGTGCGGCCATCACGCTGTCCTCGTCACAGCAGCGCTCCTTGACCAACGCCCGGGGATACGGATCGTCCTCGAGCCAGTTCGCCACTTCGAAGCATTCGACACCTTCGGCCATGACCACGGTCTGTCCGTTGGGCAGCACCTGCGCGCCGAGGATCTGCATCAGGGTGCCCACCGACGTACGTTCATCGAAACCGCCGACGTCGGAACCACGCGCGATCAAACAGGTGCCGAAGCGCTGCTGGGTTTCAATGTCGCTGAGCATTTGGTGATAGCGAGGTTCGAAGACGCACAGGCCGACGATCTGATGCGGGAAGATGACCATGCCCAAAGGAAACATGGGCAGCACTTGGTCATTCACGCCTCCACCCTAAGGTGAAATCTTCGTGAACAGACTTATCTTCGGGCGAGTTCTGCGCACAACGCGCGCAGTGCGCGACCGCGATGCGAGAGGTCGTTCTTCTCCTGCGGCGACAGCTGCGCCAGCGTCCATCCCCCGGCTTCATCGGCTACGAAGATCGGGTCGTATCCAAATCCCTGATCACCGAGGCGCGCGTTCGTGATCACGCCGCGCAGTTCGCCCTCGACACAGAATGACGTTCCGTCGGGGTACGCGACCGCGATAACGGTGACGAAGCGCGCCGTTCGCGGCGTAGGCACGCCATCAAGTTCGTTCAACAATTTGGTCACGTTGTCCTCGTAGCTCGCCGACTCGCCCGCGAAGCGCGCGCTGTGCACCCCGGGCCGTCCGTTCAAGGCATCGACGAAGAGCCCGGTGTCGTCGGCGATCGCGGCGCGACCGGTCGCCTCGACCAGCGCGCGCGCCTTCAACAACGCGTTCTCCTCTAAGGTGTCGCCGGTCTCTTCGACGTCGGCGACGTCTTGGGGCCGGTCCAATAAATCGACGCCGAGTGGCAACAAGACGGCGCGCATCTCTTCGGCCTTATGGGGATTCGCCGTCGCGAGGACGAAGGTCGTCACGGACGAGGCGGCGGTGGACTCGACAGCACCCGACGCTGGGCCTCGTGAATGGACGCGATTCCGGTCGCGGCGAGGTCTAACAGCTCGTCGAGCTCCTCGCGGGTGAAGGCCGCCTGTTCGGCCGTGCCCTGGACCTCCACGAAGCGCCCGGTGCCGGTCATGACGACGTTCATGTCGGTGTCGGCCCGCGAGTCCTCCTCGTAGGGCAGATCCAGCAGCGGCACACCGTCCACGATGCCGACCGAAATGGCCGCCACCGAGTCGCTCAACGCGTGTTCCTTCAACGTTCCTTTTTGGACGAGGCGAGTGATCGCGTCGTGCAGTGCCACGTATCCCCCACAAATCGAAGCCGTGCGCGTGCCCCCATCGGCCTGCAGAACGTCGCAGTCGACGGTGATCTGCACGTCCGCGAGCAGTTCGAGACGGGTGACCGTGCGCAGCGATCGACCGATCAGTCGCTGAATCTCCTGGGTGCGACCGGACTGCTTGCCTCGAGCGGCCTCGCGACTGGCGCGCTCGGGCGTCGAGCCGGGCAGCATTGAATATTCGGCGGTGACCCAACCTTTGCCGGTGCCGCGCAGCCAACGCGGGACGTCCTCTTCGACCGAGGCCGTGCACAACACGACCGTTCGACCAAAGCTCACGAGAACTGATCCGGCCGCCATCGCGGTGAAGTCACGCTCGAAACTCAGTGGCCGAGCCTGTTCGGGACTGCGCCCGTCTTTGCGCGTTGTGGACATGGAACTCCTCACGATAATTGGTGCGACCCAACGGTAGTTGAGGTTGTTCGTCCCGAGGTTTTTAGAAGTAGATAATCGATTTCGCGCGCTCGACGACGTCATCGATGTTGTCGCTCCACGCACCGGTCGAGAGATACTTCCATCCGTCGTCGGCCACGATAGTGACGATCGTGGCGACGTCGTCATCGCCAATGGTGTTGGCGCACTTGACCGCTCCGGCCATGATCGCGCCCGAGGAGAGACCGACGAAGAGACCGACCTCGGTGAATCGTCGGGTCCATTCGATCGACTCCTTCGGTCGAACCACCACCCTGCGATCGAGCAGTTCCGCGCCGTGGTTATCGGTGAAGATCGGTGGGATGTACCCGTCGTCGAGGTTGCGCAGTCCGTCAACCATCTCGCCGGACGGTGGCTCGACGGCCCAGATCTGCACCTCGGGTCGGTGCTCGCGAAGATATCGTCCCACGCCCATCAACGTGCCCGAGGTGCCGAGACCGGCGACGAAGTGGGTGATCTCGGGCACGTCGGCCAGGATCTCGGGTCCGGTGTGCCGGTAGTGCGCTTCGGGGTTGGCGGGGTTGGCGTACTGGTAGAGGAACGTCCAGTCGGGATTGTCGGCGCTGAGCGATTGGGCGAGACGCACGGCGCCGTTCGATCCCTCGGCGCCCGGCGAATCGATGATCTCGGCTCCCCAGGCGAGCAACAACTGGCGACGTTCCGGTGACACGTTCGACGGCAGTACGACCTTGAGGTGGTAGCCGCGCAGTCGACAGACCATGGCGAGCGCGATCCCGGTGTTGCCCGAAGACGGCTCGATCAGGATCTGGTCCGGTTTGCCCGGGATCAATACCCCGTCGCGCTCGGCGGCGTCAACCAGGGAGAGGGCCACCCGGTCCTTCACCGAGCCAGCGGGATTGCGGCCCTCAAGTTTGGCGAGAATCGTGACGTTCGGTTTCGGCGACAGCGCGCTGACGTCGACAACCGGTGTTTGACCAATGAGATCGAGCACCGACGCAACGCGCGTCACTACAACGAGCCTCCGGCGACGGCGGGCAACAGGGTGATCTCGTCACCGTTGGTGACGGGCGCATCGACACCGCCCAAATAGCGCACGTCATCGTCGTTCACGTAGACGTTCAAGAAACGGTGCAGGGTGCCGTCGCTGTTGAGCAACTGGCCCTTCACGTCCGGGTGATCTGCGGTCAAGTGATCGAGGACTTCGCCGACCGTTGACCCTTCGACCGTGACCGAAGTGTCGCCACCCATGGCCGGTCGCAGAACTGTGGGAATTCGAACTAATGCCGTCATCTCATCTCTTCCGGTTTGGTTGATTCCTGACTAACCAAGTCGACATTACTAGCCGGGTGCCACGCCGTGACGCGCGGGGCCTTCAGGGGGCCCGATTTTCGGTCCCAGCGGGCTGGATGGAAATCTGCTCCTCGTCGACCACGCCCTCAGTCACGTGAAAACTTCGAATAACGCTCGGCACGTCGCGCAGTGAGACTAGGACGTAGTGCCACGTCGGGTCGGGCGCCTGGGCCACGTCGGTCGGGCTCGGATAGGCCTCGGAATGCGTGTGCGAATGAAAGACGCCGATGACCGAGAGCCCCATTTCCTCACTTCTTCGGTAGGCCCGCAGCAACACGCGACTGTCGATTTCGTAGAGCTTCGCCGATTCGGCGACGTTGGGGCTCGGGAGTACTTCGCTCACCATCCCCTCGAGCGTGCCGAGCAGCAGACCGCAGCCCTCGTTGGGAAGGGCACGAATGCAGGTGGCCACGATGTTGTCTCGCTGGACCGAAGTGAGAGTCAACACACGTGTACCCTACCCACCTCACCCGGGCACTCCGAACCCGTGTCACTACGCTTGAGAGATGGCCCGAGCCAAGCAGATTCAAGAAAAGCGCGCCCAGAAGAGGGTCGACGCGAACGCCGGCGACCGAGTGGTCGCCACGAATCGCCGTGCCCGCTACGACTACGAGATCATCGAGACCCTCGAATGCGGCATCATGCTCAGCGGGTCCGAGGTGAAGTCACTTAGAGAGGGCAAGGCCCAAATCGCCGAAAGCTACGCCCGCTTCGACGACACGGAACTGTGGCTGTACCAGATGCACGTTCCCCCGTGGGTCTACGCCACCGGCTTCGGCAGCCACGATCCCGACCGTCGTCGCAAGCTCTTAGCGCACCGGCACGAGCTCGATCAGTGGCAGCACGAGACACGCACCGAGCCCCTCACGATGGTGCCGCTCAAGTTGTACTTCAAGGACGGCAAAGCCAAGGTCGAGCTGGCGCTCGCGAAGGGCAAGAAGTCACAGGATCGTCGACAGGCCATCGCCAAGCGAGACGCCGATCGCGACATCGCTCGTGCGATCCGTCACACTGAGAAATACACCTAAAGCCCAATATCGACGGGGGCAGGTAGACTGTCTGTTCAGCCATATCGGTTGAGAAGGAGGGGGTGAATGGTCTCGACAATGGTCGTCGAGGTGAAAGAAGCGAGCCGTGGTCTCCGGAACCACGCTAAAGAGCCGGAAACAATAAATAAACGCCAAGCCTTCGCTTGCGCTTGCTGCTTAGGTAGCAACATCCGCCTAGACCCAGCCCTGCGGTTTAGATATCGGGTGTCATGAAGTGGGGCTTACCGTCAGAACTCGTTAGTGGTTCCGTCGGGACAATTCAGCTAACTACGGAACGTCATAGGTGCTGGCAGCAGTGACGATCCCGACAATCCCCTGTTAGCTGCGCTCGGAGAATGTTCACCAAGAAGCCGTTGGACCGGGGTTCGAATCCCCGCACCTCCACTCACTAGTTCGGCTTTAAGGCAGGTTAGGTGGTGCGCTTTTATAGAGGTCGCACTGAGCCTGTGCAAACCTCGGCCCGACACCGCGTGGATCCGGGCGTCTACTTTTCGTGCGTGACAAACTCCAGGATGATTTCGACGTCTACCTACTGACAAACAGTAGAAATGGTGGCTTCAATGATGTCCTTCGAAGAAGCACGAACAACGATGTTGCCGCGCGGCGGTGATGAGGTCGTCTCGCTAGTGGTTAGGTAGTAGGTCCCCGGGCCCACGGCAAACGCGTAGTAGCTCAGGCTCGTGCTGCTCCTCAAGGTTGTGGTCGCCACGACGCGACCGTTAGAGCGCACGTGGAGAGTGACCGTAAAGGGCCTCCGGAGTCCTAAAGATGGCCCGGCATCGCACTCAGAGACGCTTCCAGTGATGACGCTGACCTTGCCAAGCGACGAGCTTGACGCAGAGTCAATTCCCATTGGCAGGACAGCGAAAGTGACGGTTAGAGCCGCAGCGGCGACAGCCCAGCGACCGAAGCGCCGACCTGAACTCCGAATGCGCGATCGCCTCGAGTTGCCAACACCAGAAGATCTTCTCTCGTGAGTCATTAACACTCCTTCACTCAAGTGAGCAGCCACCTTTGGGGTCAACCCTCAGAGGGTGAAGCCAAACTTACGTGTTCGGCTTCAATGTCGGGTACGCACCAGGAAGCCCTATGGTTCACGCACCATTAACCTGCCCTAAAGCCGAACTAGCTCCACTCACTGTCCGTAATCCCAAACGGTGGACAAACGTGAATGAAGTATTGATTTCGGTGGCCCGCGTAAGTTCCGTCTCATTTGTGAGGAACCGGGACTCTCACGAGCCATCGACGTCTACCGCGCCTCGAAACTTCGTAGACCTGTCGATCCCTCGTCACTGGGCAATTCTGGGCCCTATTTGGCAGTTTTCTTGGTGGACGAGACGGTGAACGACGTCCCCCCTGGACTCAGCGCGCCTACTTGATCGAGGGGTTTAACATCGCTCTGTATGGCGAACGCCAGGGTCGGCCAAGTACTGATCGTGCCCGTGACCTTTGACTGGGTGGCGCGCGCCCTCGCAAAAGTGACCGGTGTCGTATGCGCCAATACCGCTGTCGTACAAAGGTTCTCGCAGATCTGGGGCGCCTCAACAATCCATTCGGCACTCGATTGAGCCGGAGTCGGGATCGGCTGAGCGACCGGAGTACTGGAATGCCAGCCGGCCGTCGCGTCGTCAACCATAAACACCCAATGTCCGTTCGCGAACGAGACCTCGGCCGACACTGAGTCGCCGGGCGCCACCGGGTCGCTCGACGTAGGGAGCGAAACCGACAGTCCTCCATTTTTCTCCGAGGCGTAGCCCCAGAGCTCATAGAAAGCGGAGTAGTAGGGCACGCCATCTTGGCAGACGTCGCTGGTACCAGCCTGCTCCACAGTCGCGTTCGTCTGTCCGTCGATGCCCACCCAAGTTGTCTCCCAGGATGTCGCGGCACCGCACGTCACCGTCGGTACGGTCCACGATCCTGAGATCGAACTGAACTTGTGACCGTCACTCGCGACGTCGACGTACCCGGCCCATTTACGTCCGTACGTCACCTCGTAAATCGTCGCCGGGCGGGTCGTGACACTGTTTTTCCTATTTGAAAACGTCGCTCTGTACTGGACGACGAATCCACTCAGCGTGGCCGCGGAGACCACCAGAGTGCGACGAGTTGCTCCCTTCACCGCAGACCAGTGCCCGGGGACGCTCGCGCTGTACCACTGCACGACGGGCGTGGGATTCCCCGATGACTTCGCACGTAACGTCGTCGTGTCATAGGTCGAACTGCCGTCAGCCGATATCGCCGCGTTTGACGGCTGGCTCGTGACTCGCAGATCGCCGCCGTAGTCGGCGGACGACACCGTGACTTCTGCCAGGAGGTCTCCGGGGGTGAGGATGAATCGGTAGTGCACCGGGTGCGACGAATCATTCGAAGGTAGGTGTGCAGTTGACGTGTGTAGACCCGGACCGCAGGTCCACGCCGGCGTCGAGATGACCACCGTGGGTGCGGCGGTGACGAGGCACTTCGTGCCCGTGGGCCCGCCGAAGGCGGAGAGCGTCACTCGCCCACCGGCCCACGTCATCGTCGTGACTGAAGTTTGGAGATCAATCGCGGGGGAAGCACCCGCGCCACCGATCCAGAGCAATGGGACGAGCGCCATGGTGACGGTCGCCACTACTTTCAAACCTCGCGCGTTACGTTCGATATGCGAATGCTAGGAGCGCCGCGCCACGTTCTGCGCTTCTCGATCTATTACCGCATTGGCCGACCAAATTAAGATTCTTTAGGTGTATGAACTGCAGCGTTTGCGATCCGACCACGAGGATGCGGTTCTCAACTTCGAAGTTGAGAACCGTGCCTATTTTGCGCTGTCGATCAGCGATCGTGGCGAAGAGTTCTTCGAGGAGTTCACGGAGCGGCACCGAGAACTACTATCCGAACAAGAGGCGGGGGCTGGCGCCTTCTACGTCCTCGTCGGTGAAGACGGAACGCTCGTGGGACGATTCAACCTTTACGATCTCGTGGACGACACCGCGGTCGTCGGCTACCGCGTCGCCCAACACGTCGCCGGTCGTGGCGTGGCGACCACTGGATTACGGGACCTGTGTCGTGTCGCCAGTGAAGATTTGAGGCTACGGACGCTCAAAGCGCTCACCACTAAAGACAACGTTGCGTCGCAGCGAGTGCTGGAGAAATCCGGATTCGTCTTCGTTGGACCGTCGCAGGTCGCGGGCCGAGACGGATGGTTGTTCGAACTCGCCCTGACGAGCCTCTAACACCGACTCTTAGGCGTCGGCCGGCAACTGTTTCACCCCTATGACATTGCCCTCGGTGTCACGGACCTTCGCGACGAGCAATCCATTCGCGACGTCGGTGGGCTCTTGCAACACCACCGCGCCGCAAGCGCGTAGGGCGGCGAGCGAGGAAGCGATGTCCTCAACGTCGTAGAACGGCTCGGGGCCGGTCATGCCTTGGTCGTGACCGTTCGGGATAAGTCCGACCTCGTGGCCGTCGACTTCATAGCCGACGTAATACTTCGAATCGACGTGCGGCTCAGCACCGAACAACGCGCTGAACGTGGCCTTCGCCTTGTCGAGGTCCTTGACGGGATAGAGCACGGTATTGAGTTCAGCAGGCACGAGAATCTCCTCTTGTCACGTTTCGCCACGATCGTGGGTCAATATGAATGACACCGTAGCCCTGGAGAGTGTGACACGTGGAGAGCGAGAGATATCTAGTCCAAGAGTTCGAGTCGAATCGCCCGCATTTGCGCGCAGTGGCGTTTCGAATCCTCGGCAATGCCCACGACGTCGACGACGTCCTACAAGACGCGTGGCTTCGACTCTCGACGTCGGACTCAGATGAGATCGAGAACATCACCGGCTGGCTCACGACCGTCGTGGCACGAATATGTCTGAATAGGCTGCGCTCCCGGCAACGGCGCCCCGCCCAATCGCTCGACGACTCCTCGGCGGACGTTGAACGTCTCGTCGTACTCACGGCAATGACGCCAGAGGAACAGGCCGAATTAGCCGATTCGATGGGTCTGGCACTCCTCGTTGTACTCGAGATGCTCTCACCAGCCGAGCGAATCTCCTTCGTGCTGCACGACATGTTCTCTTTCTCCTTCGACGAGGTCGCCCAGATTCTCGGGAAGTCATCCGAGGCCTGTCGACAGCTCGCGAGTCGGGCTCGGCGGCGCGTGCGAACCGCCGATGATCCGACCGCTGATCCGCAGCGCCAGCGCGAGGTCGTCGACGCATTCCTGAGCGCTTCGAGGAGCGGAGACTTTCAGACGCTGCTCTCGCTACTCAGCCCCGACGTCGAACTAGTTGCCGACGCGGCCGCCGTCGCCATTGGTGCGCCCGAGCGAAAGGACGGTCCCTTCGACGTGGCGACGAGATTCTCGGGAGGTGCCCAAAGCGCCCGAGCCGCACTCATCGATGGCCGGGCGGGACTGGTGTGGGCACAGGCAAGACGACCAAAGGTCGTATTCGATTTCACGGTGCTGGCGGGCAAGGTGACGAGGATCGACATGATTAGCGACGAGGATGTACTCGATGAGTTGAACATCGAATATCTGCGTCATCAAAAGGGTGGGTGACCACATTGGCGCTCGACGCTGTACTCTCGGGGAGCGGCCCACACTCATCATGTGGGCCGCATTTTTCTTTGGCATGTCGTGGACACTGCGAACACCGTCTAGGTCATCTGATCGAGTTGAAGGCGAGTTTCCTCACGGAACGACCGTTCGAGGAAACGCGCGCTCGGCATTGACGTCGCGTGAACCGATACAGTTTTCGACATGACCAAGCGAACCAGTCCCCCATTCCGTGCCGATCATGTCGGAAGTCTCTTGCGGCCCGCGAATCTTCTGGGGGCTCGCAAGGAATTCGCCGACGGCACAATTGACGCCGACGCGCTGCGCGAAGTGGAAGACGCCGCGATTCGTGACGCCGTGGCGCTGCAGGAAGACCTCGGATTCCAGAGCGCGACGGACGGCGAGTTTCGCCGAACGTCGTGGCACATGGACTTCATCTACCAACTCGGTGGCATTTCCAAAACTGACGAGCTGTTGCAGGTCGCCTTCAAGAACGCCGAGGGATCGACGTCGTTCACCTCAGCCGCCCTCAAGGTCGACGGACCAGTGCGCCTCGAACACACCATCTTCGAAGACGCCTTCAAGTTCTTGAAGTCGGTGACGACGACAGCAATTCCAAAACTCACGATCCCTTCTCCGAGCATGGTGCACTACCGAGGGGGCGCCGCGGCCATCGACCCTGAGGTCTACGACAGCGTCGATGATTTTTGGAATGACCTCAGCGCGGCCTACGCCGAAGAAGTTCGTCGACTCGGCGAGATTGGCTGTACGTACCTCCAACTCGACGACACGTCTCTCGCCTATCTCAACGACCCCGCCCAACGCAAAATGATCTCGGAGCGCGGTGACGACGCCGATCACCAACACCTGCGTTACATCAAGCAGATCAACGCGGCGATCGCCGGTCGGCCCGAAGGCATGGCCATCACCACCCACTCGTGTCGGGGTAACTTCCAGTCCTACTGGGCCGCCGAAGGTAGTTACGACTTCGTCGCCGAGGCTCTCTTCAACGAACTCGACGTCGACGGATTCTTCCTCGAGTACGACGACGATCGCTCGGGAGGTTTCGAACCACTCCGCTTTGTGCCCGAGGGCAAGATGATCGTTCTCGGACTGATCACCACAAAAAACGGGACGCTCGAAAGCAAGGACGACATCAAGCGCAGGATTGATGAAGCCAGTCAATTCGTGTCGCTCGACCAACTCTGTCTATCCACGCAGTGCGGTTTCTCCTCAACCGTCGAGGGCAACAGCCTCACCTTCGATGAAGAGGTCGCGAAACTTCAGCTCGTTCGTGCAGTCGCCGACGAAGTGTGGGGCTGAACGAGAGCCTGACGAATGCTGAAGTCCCGATGAAGTTATGTTGGGCAGCGTGCGGCGTCCTCGACTCATTCCTCTCGCCGCACTGACCGTCGTTGCTTCGTTTCTCGGTGTCGTGCCGGGAGCATCACCCGGACAGGGCGCCTCGATTCACCCCAGTCCGCTGGTCCACCGAGGAATTTCGATCACTAATATGACGGCCGGAGCCGGCTCGCAAATCGATCGCGTCGACATGGTCAACCCAACGTGGGGATATGGCGTCGTGGCGAATGACACGTTTTACCCGACGCGATGGGTCGACCTCGTTCGCACCACGAACGCTGGTTCGAGTTGGACGATGCAGGGGGCTCTCCCTTACTTGTCGTTCCATCAGGGCGGCGGAGAACTCGTGCCCACGATCGATTTCGTCAGTCGACTCGTCGGTTACGTCTCGAGCGAGGGACAAGTGCCGGGTGCAATTTTCACGACGACGAACGCTGGGACCACGTGGTCAAGGGTCCTGACCCCCGGCGTCGCACCGAGTTTTCTGGCCACGGCGTCAACACTGGCAGTGGTGAGCGACATCTGCTCTCATCCACGCCAGTCAACCGATTTCAACTCTTGTCCCAACGACTTGTCGCTGTACCGGGTCGGCGCCACGACTCCGTGGCGCACGGTACGGATCCCCCGAACGAGCAACGTCGCGAACAGACACGCACAACTGTTCGCCATCGTCTCGTCGAACACCTTCGTCATGAGTGAAGGCGAACCGGGCGGGGGCGGTCAGCACAGCCGTCTTTCGCTTTCAGAATCCAGCGACGCCGGAATCACGTGGCGTCACCTCGACGACCCCTGCGCTGGACTCGGATCCGATCAACTGGTTACCTATAGCTCCCAACGGTGGCTCCTCTCTTGCTTCCTTGGCGTGGGCATGAACCAAGGTATCGGCGCCCTATGGCACACCAACAACGGAGGCGCCACGTGGTCGAGAGTTTTCCACGGTGATGAAGAGGCGACGACGCTGGTTCCCAGCGGAAATGGCCGCGTCCTCTTCGGGGAGGTCGCCGGAGCGACGGGCGGCGTCGCGACTAGCAACGATGGCGGTGCCACGTGGACCCGCACCGACATCGACGGTCAAGGCGGCTCGCCCGAGTCCCTGTCGACCATTGGATCGACAGGAGCGATCGATGATGTTCTTGGTGGCTTGATCTATCGAACCCGAGACGGTCGCACTTGGACCGCACTGCCGGAATTGCCCGCGGGCTCATACAAAGGATTGACGATCTGTACGACCGGTGACAACGTCACTGCCGCTCTTCGCACGAAGCCGATGAAGGGCATACCAGGGGCATCGCCGATCATCTTCACGAACCGCGGCGCCCGGAACTGCTATCTCGACGCATCTCCGGTTGTCCAAGCGACTGACGGAACGACGCGAACTCCGGTCGGACCGCCCGCCGAAACGAACCCCTCCGATCGACCTGATTACGTGGTCTTGAAGGCCCACGGCGGTCGGGCCAACGTGATGCTGTTGATCTCGCCCACGACTGGATGGACGCCTCCACCGGTCTGCGATGCCAAGGTCGCGACCGGAGTGACGATTCACTTCGGATCGCCGTCGCACTTCTACGACAAATTTCGAGTTCCCACTCGCGTGTGCACCCGGATAGCGAGCCTAAGTGTGAACCCCGTCCTCACCGGTACGAACACGCACACGTAGACGAAATCTGCCACCGATCACTCAGCGGAGCCAACGACACTTCTGCGTCTTCGGTTCACACCCCACACGAAGCGGTCACGTGGCGAAGGAGCCGCGCTCGATGCGATGTCTCGTCTTCATCACTCACCTTCGCTCGGATTCATGAGTCGAATCGGGTGCGCTCAGGAGTCCTCGTAGATCCGCCGATCGTTCAAGAAGCGACGACGTCGGAGAAGACGACGGATCAACGTGCTCGGTCTCGCCACCCTCGCGCCCGACGATGAGGTCGTTGGCTTCGACGCGAAACCCGATGGACGTCACGTCGACATTACGTGCCCTCACACGTTCAGCGAAGAGCAGTCGCGCGGGAGCACGTCGGCCAGCGCCCTCGATGCCATACGCAATGAGAGGATTCGGGATCAACATAACGCTACGACGCCGAGCTGACCTTCACGTCGCCCGAGACTGTCTTGGCGCTGATCGAGACGGCGTCTTGGGGCGAGCCCCCCGTCGTTCCGTCGAGCGGCATCGTCGAGGAGAGTCGACCGGAGATCGACGTCGCGTCGACGTCCACTTCCAGTCCGCGCGCCACGGAGACCGCCACGTTGCCCGAAACCGTCCGCACCGAGATGTCCGAGGGGACCTCCACCGACAAACGCACGCTGCCCGAGGCGGTGCGAATCTTCGTGATGGTGCCGGCGCCGTCACAGCGAACGTTGCCCGAGGCGCTGTGACACGTCAGGCTCTCTCGAACGGTGGCCGTCGTGACATCCCCGGAGGCGGTCTTCATCTCGAGAACGCCCACTTCGTCGGCGACCGATACATTCCCGGACGCGCTGGTCACCGTGGCTTTCGCGAGGCCCCCGATGATCTCGGTGTCGCCCGAGGCCGTCATCACTTCAACGCTCGATCCCTCCGGCAGCGCGATGTGGACATCGGGGTCGGATCCACCGAACTCGAACCAGGGGCTACGACGAATCGCGGCCTTAAAGCCACGCATGGCGTTGAAGTTCTCATGCGTTCGAGTCCGAACGACCAACGAATTCTTTTGCCGGTCGAATTCGATGACGGCCTCGTCGAGCATGCGTTGGAACGAAGGATCCTTGACGCTGAGGGTGACCTCAATCACATTGCTCTCCGAAGCTCCGATGGTCACGTCGCCGCTGGCCGTGGTCACACGGACGGTTCCGGGGCCGGATGTTTCGAATACTTCATGGCGTTCTAGTTTGGCTGTCACTGCATCTCCCCCTCGGTACCCCGACGACTTGTCGGACGTGGTGCTGCTGAACATGGTGCGCTCCTTCGCGAACTCTTAGGCGCGGCCCTTGCCGCGAAGTTGTCGCGGATTGTGCGATCCGGACTCGGTCGGGTCGCTGCGCACGGATCGCTCTAGCGTGCGAACGATCCATGAGTTCACTGACGATCCGACGTCCGTCGCGAGGTGTTCGATGTCCTCTTTCAGGCCATCGCTGAGTCGCAACGCGATGCGCGCGGAGTAGTCACTCGGCGTCGGGGCGGCGACGTTGCCCTCGACCGCGACCACACGATTCATTCGAATCTGATCGCCTTCGAGGTTCAACGTCAGCGCGACACTGTCCTGGAGATTGAACTCCTGGATCACGTGGTCCATGGCTTCGAGGAAATGCGCGCGCAGCGACGGCTCGATGGCGGCGCTCAGGCGCTCGGCGATTGACGCCGTCTCGGGTCCCCCGAGCTGACCCAATGCACTGAAGTCCTCACGGATGCCTGCTAGTAGTTCTAATATCAACATGACATCATCTTAATATTACTTTGATATCAATATCAAGTCATGGGACTGACATCCTGACGCACAGGGCAGTTCGCAGCGAATTGGTCAAAAAAACGGCGTAAGAGTTGGGATAACGTCAACCCGTGAGTGCCGAAGAGGGAGCCGCCATCGGCATCGATGATAAAGACCAAGAACCGGTGTCCCGGAAGAAAGGCTCGATTCGGTCACACGAGCAGTTGATTGGAATGATCATCCTCTCGGCGGCGTTCATCATCGGATCGTTCTCCGTAGCATCGGGGATCCGAAACCGAAATCAACCGCAGACCAACCAGATCACGATTACCGGTTCCGCTGAACAGGCAGTCACGTCCAACACATTCCAATGGATGGCAAGTGTGGCCAGCACGAAGTCGACAACCTCGGCGGCACTGGCGCAATTGAAGGGGTGGACCGCCCAGATTCGCAACGCGCTTATCGCCGCCGGAGCTCTCAACGACGAAATCTCATTTGGCACGGAATATGTGCAACCCAATACACAGGCGACCGGTCAAGTGACCAGTTTCACTATGAGCCAAACGGTCACCGTGCAGTCCTCTCGCCTGACCGCCATGCAGCGTGTTCTGGGCGTCAGCAATCTCCTGCTCGCCAACAACGTTCCGTTCATCGCCCAACAACCGCAGTACACCTTCAATGGATTGAAGAAACTGCGACCCGCTCTCACGGCAGAGGCGGCCGCAAACGCTCGACAGCGTGCTCAAGCCGCGTTGGGCAAACAGGTCACGTTGGGGAAGCCGATTTCGATCAAGGTGGGACAGGTGTCCGTGGATGCGCCCGGGTCCGTCAATTACGGCAGCGGAGACTTCAACACCAGCTCGATTCCCAAGATCGTCTCGGTGGTGGTTTACGCCACTTACTCAACCTAGAAGAGGTCCTCACCCTCGCATGATGAACCGATGAGGGTTGGGAGGTGGTCCTGCGAGCAGATCGTGAAACTCGTGATCGGCTGACAGTCACTCGTCGAGTAGGCATCATTTATCGGCTGCGCCGGGTATGTCTGGTAGGTCAGTCCCCAAGTCATTCTCAGAACTACATGAATTCATGCCTTTTTTCTCTTGGTGACCCAACCGTCGAGGTTGCGCTGTGAGGGAGACACGATCTGAAAGGTGCCCTCGGCCATGACCGAACGCCAACCTTGCCATTCGAAGGTCGACAGCGCATCCAATCCCTCAGTGAGCAAGGTACGCGCGAGGATTCCCTTCACCGCTTTCGCGTCGTGACCAACGGTGGTACCGCCTTCGCCATCAAGAAATTGCACCCGCACGACGCGACGCGTGCTCGCGAGCTCCCCCAAGTCGAGGGCCGCCTCGTGCTCGAGGGGCAAGAGATTGACGATGGTCGAACGCTGCGCGTGCGCGGCCAGTGCCGGGGTGACCTTCGGTCGCCAGAACGTTGACATCGTGCCGAGCGGGGTGACGCCGACATTCATCTTGAGCCGAAAGTCAGCGATGCGATCCTCGGCCGTCGTGATGCCGTAGAGGCTCGACGGGACGAGTATTCGTCGACGCTGCGCCGGCTCCAGTGACGCGGGACCCAGGTGCGACCACACCACGCCGCTGTAACGCCGCCACGCCGCCAGGCGCGCAACGCGCTCATCAGCCAAGTGCCTCGTGGACTCGAGGGCCCGTTCTAACAATGGTCCGCGGGCGTTCAGCACGATCTCTTGGCGTCGCGTCGTCGACCCGTCCAGCATCGCGATAAGGGCCTTGATGACGTCACGACGATCTTCTTCGAGCACGGTATCGAACGCGCCGACACTCGCCCGCATCGTGCCGCCGGGCGTCTTGGCCTCCGAGGGAGGGACGAGAACGATGAGCGGTGCGGCCACCACCTTTACGGTACTGGCCGAGCACCACTACGCCGCTTGCACGAGCTCCTTCGTCACGCCGAATGCACGCAGGAAGTGGCGAACCTTCACCACCTGGTCTTCGGTGAGGTCGCGCGAACGAGTTGAGCCAAACGACGTCGTCTCGCCATCGATGGTCACCGCCCAGTTGCCCCGGTGCGTCTCATATACCTCGCCAAAACGTCCGAGTAGTGAACAGACGTCGTGCCATTGAATGTTGTGACAGAGCGGATGACTGAAAAGCTTTTGGGCGGTGATTCGGTGGTGATGATCCAACTTGAATGGCATGCTCAACCCCCTCTTGAGGGTCGAGGTCATCTCGCCCTCAAAATCACTCTCTACCCTCTAGGCCGAGAAGTCAAGGCTTGCGACAAGTTCCACATGCTCGGTCATCGGAAACAGGTCAAACACTCGCAATTCGCTCATCGTGAAGCCCCCGGCGAGCAAAATCTTGAGGTCACGGGCAAATGTCGCTGCGTCGCACGAGACGTAGATCATTCGACGGGGTCGCCGTCGAATGATCGCTTCGGCCACGCCCTTGGCCAGCCCGCCCCGAGGAGGGTCGAGGACGACGATGTTGTCTTCGTCCACCGAGTCGTTGACCGATCGCGGCGTCACCGACCACTCACGAACCTTCAAGTTGCGAAAACCTTCAGCGTTCTCTCGAGCGTCGCGCACCGCGTACGGCGAGGACTCGACCGCCGTCACTCGTCCCCCCGGTCCGACGACCTTGGCCAGGGGCACGGAAAACAGCCCGACGCCGCTGAAGAGGTCGGTGACGTAGTCATCGGACTGCGCGCGCGCCAGTTCGAGGACGGTGTCGAGCAGCATCGTCGGTGCGTCACGGTGCGACTGCCAGAAGGAACGCGGTCCCACCGAAAACACGTGACCGCGCACGTCGACGCGCGAATGCGTTGAGGGCTCGAGCGGTTCACCGCGCAAGGAGCACAGCTCGTGCATCATGCCCCGCGGCGTGAGCCGGCGAACGACCGCGAAGGGATCGCCCTCGCCGATACCTCGCAGCTCAACCTCTTCGGCACCGTGCCACGACGACGCGAAGGCGGGCGCGAACCTTCGATTGGCTATCCAACAGGCGTCGAGGGTGACCAAATCGTGCGACCGCGCGGCGCGCAGCGAAAGTCGGCCGTCGTCGACCGCACAGCGAAGGCGAGTCCGCGAGCCCTGCGGCTCGCTGGCTGGTTGCGTCACCGAGATCTCGTGTTCGACCCCGGCGATCCTTCGCAGATGTTCAGTCACCAGTGACGATTTCCACGAGATCTGCTCCTCGGCCGACGCGTCCTGTAAGTCACAGCCGCCACAACCTCCCGGGTGGGCGTAACGACACGGTGGAACGACTCGACCGGGACTGGCTTCCAGGACCTCGACGGCGTCGCCGCGTGAAAATTTCGACGTCGACTCCGTTACGGCAACTCGGACCAATTCGCCCGGAAGGCCGTGGCGCACGAAGACCACGCGACCGTCATCGAGGCGTCCGACGGCACCGCCCGTCGCGGGCCGTTCGAGACGAACTGGGCCGGAGAATTGGTCACTCTTGTCGTCACTCACCCCTGCAGCCTACTGAGGCATGAATTGCGTCAATTTTGTCGATCGCGTCGTGGTGACGAACAACTAGTTCTGAATGTGCGCCAGGAAAAGATCAACGAGGTCGGCCGCGCGTTCGCGCGCCGCGGGCGTTTCGAGTTTCGTCTGCTCGACCAGCGCGCCCACGTCGACACCGAAGTCGCGGGCCTCTTCGATTCCACTGGCGAACCAGTCCGAGAGTTGGACGTGATCAATCTCGGGATGAAACTGCACGCCGACGTTTCGTCCCACACAAAAGGCCTGCACCGCGCGCGGCGACGTGGCCCACAGTTGGGCGCTCTCGGGCAGCAGGCAGTGATCAAAATGGAATTCAAACCATGGACCAGTCGCGATACCCGAGTCGTTGTGCGCCTCGACGTCGTACCAACCGATCTCGGGTTCGTTGGAGCGCTCCACGATTCCCCCGTGATAGAGGCAAAGCGCCTGAGCCCCGAAACAGATCCCGAAGACCGGGATGTCGCGCCGCTCGGCCTCGGCGATGAGTTCAATCTCGCGCCCGAACCACGCCTGCTCGACCTCTTTGTCGTAGACCGCGCTCTTCGATCCGAGAATCACGAAGACGTCGTAACCATCGAGTGACGGCGTCACGCTGTTCTCGTTCATCATTCGCAGGTCAATCTCGTAGCCGCGCGATTCGAGGGCTTCCCCGATGAGTCCGGAGTGGTCCTCGAGGTGGTGGCGGAGTACGAGCGCGCGCGTCATGGGTGATGAGCCTACGGGAGTCGACACGTGGTTCGTCGACTAACTCGACGGCAGCGACCACCCCATGGACTGCGCGATCTCCTTACACGTTGGACAGATCGGGAACTTCTGAGGATCACGCCCCGGCACCCAGACCTTGCCGCACAGCGCCATGACCGGCGTGGCGTTGATCATGGCGCCGACGACTGAGTTGTCCAGAGCGACGAACTCCCCATCCTTGGGCGTGTAGCCCTCGAGGACGATGTGCGTGAATCGTTCGTGGTCGTCGTCGTCGACCTGCGTCGAGGAGGTCACGATCTGTTGAGTATCGATCTGCGGGGTCATGCTTGAAACCATAGTGAAGTCACTATTCTCAGGTTCCATGAAGCGACGACGCGTCACAAAACCGGTGACCAAGCCACTCGGACGCGTCGCGTCGCATTTCAGCCGTGACGGACTCCCGAAGAATTCCTACCGCACCGAGAGTGAGGCGAAGAGTGCGGCGCAGTTGGCGTGGACGTTGAGCGGCGTCGATCTGAACAGTTACCGCTGCGACTACTGCTTCCAGTGGCATATCGGCAAGCGCTTCAGGGAGGATTAGCGCGACTCGTGGCGAATCGGGCAATATGGAGGGACTTGAAACGAAAGGTCCTCCATGGGAGTTCAGGCGTACATCTTGATTCAGTCCGAAATTGGCTCGAGCGAAGCCGTTGTGCTCGCGACCCGTGCCGTGCCCGGCGTGCTGGAGTCCTTTGAAGTGACCGGTCCCTACGACGTGATTGTGCGCTGCCAAGCCGATAGCGTCGACGATCTCGGCAAGTTCATCGTCGGTGCCATCCAGAAGGTTCCCGGAATTACCCGCACCTTGACCTGTCCCGTCGTCAATATCTAGCCGAACGCGCCTTCGGCGCGAAGTGCCTCTAGGTGTGTCGGATCGACTCCCCATCGCAGTAGTCCCTCACGCGTCCCCGAGCCGGCCTTTCCCGGGGATCGCCCGATCGCACCCGGCGTCTTGGAGAATCGCGGCGCCGGCTGGGGTTGAATGTCGCCGTCGAGCGAGAACACGTTGCGAGCCGCGTTGTAGCGGTGACGAGCCGCCTCGCGCGGCGTCAGGACCGGCGTCACGCAGGCGTCGACGCCCTCGAAAATCTCCGTCCACTCGTCGCGCGTCTTTTCTCGAAACTTCGCCGCGAATATCTCCTTGGTCGCGGGCCACGATTCGCGCTCGAATTGGACAGGCATTTCACTGCCGTTGATGCCGAGACCGTGGAGTAGCTCTTCGTAGAATTTGGCTTCGATGGCGCCCACGGCGACGTACTGGTCGTCCTTGGTCTCGTAGACCTCATAAAACGGCGCGCCGGTATCGAGCAGGTTCGAACCCCGTTCCTCGTGCCAGAAGCCGGCGTTCATCAGTGCGTGACTCAACGCCATCAACGACGCCGAGCCGTCGACCATGGCCGCGTCAACGACCTGTCCTTCGCCGGTCGTGCGCGCCGACAGCACCGCCGCCAGAACGCCGAAGACGAGGAACATTGATCCTCCACCGAAGTCGCCGACGAGATTGAGCGGTGGTACTGGCGGCTCATCTTTGCGGCCCAAGGGCCACAGCGCCCCGGAGACCGCGATGTAGTTGATGTCGTGGCCCGCGCGTTGGGCGTTCGGTCCGTCCTGTCCGTAACCGGTCATGCGTCCGTAGACCAAACGGGGATTACGTTTCGCGACGTCGTCGGGTCCGAGCCCGAGCCGCTCGGTCACTCCCGGACGGAATCCTTCGATGAGGACGTCCGCCTGTTCGCAGAGTTCGAGGACCAGGTCCCGACCGGCGGGGTTCTTCAAGTCCACCGCGACCGACGGGCGTGAGCGATTGAGGATCTCCCACGTGGTCTCGTGGTCGGCGTCGGCGTCGCCGCGTTCAATGCGCAGTACGTCAGCTCCGAGGTCGGCTAACAACATGCAGGCGTAGGGACCCGGACCGATCCCCGCTAACTCGACAACCTTCAAACCTTCAAGGGGACCGCTCACCTTTGTCAGTGTAGGTTCGAGTCTTTTGCGCCTCGGTTAGTCCCACCAAAGATCATGACCGAGGACGCCCTTGGCGATGAGACCGAGTTGGATCTGGCTGGTGCCTTCGACGATCGTGAGTTGACGTGCGTCGCGGTAAAACATCTCGGTCGGGTGTTCTTCCATGTAGCCGGCCGCGCCGAGCAACTGGACCGCGAGACCGGACGCCTTCACGGCGACTTCGGAGGCGTAGTACTTGCACATCGACAGCATGGGCACGTACTCCTTCGTGAAACAGCCCTGGTCGGCCAGCCACGCGCCGCGGTACGTGAGAAGGCGCGCCGCCTCGATCTCGGTCGCGCACTTGGCGATCTCCCACTGAATACCCTGGAACTCGGCGATCGTCTTGCCGAAGGCCGCACGACTTTTCACGTATTCGGTCGCGTACATGAGTGCGCCTTCGGCGAGGCCGAGACCACGCGCCGCGACGATCGGTCGCATGGCGTTGAGTGACTGCATGACGAGGGCGAAGCCACCCCCGATCACTTGACTCGCCGGGACCTTCACGTCGGTAAAGACGATTTCGGTGGTGTCGATACCCTTCACGCCCATTTTCTTGTCGACGCGCGGTCGAGTCACGCCGGGGCTGTCGACCTCGACGATGAAGGCGCCGATGTTCGTGTGAAGTCGCGACGCCGGGTCGCCGGTTTTGGCGAAGACGACGAACCAGTCGGCCTGCATTCCACCCGAGATCCAGCACTTCGTACCGTTGAGTACGTAGCCACCGGCCCCGTCCTCTCGGGCCCTGGTTTGCATTCCCGCGACGTCGGATCCGGCTCCTGGTTCAGAGAGGCAGAACGCGGCCCGACGTGTCCCCTTGGCGATACCCGGGAGGTAGCGCTGCTTCTGTTCTTCGGTGCCCGCGATCATGATCGGCCCCGTTGGCAGTCTGGTGAGCAGCAGCATCAGGCCGAGCACATTGGAGTACTTCGTGACCTCTTCGATCGTGACGGTGAGGCCCATGATGCCCGCGCCCGAGCCGCCGTACTCCTCCGGGATGCACAGACCGAGGAGATCGGCCTTGCGGAACTCGTCAAAGAGGTCCTGGGGGTACTGCCCCGTGGTGTCAATCTCACGCGCCCGGGGCTTGATCTTGTCCTGGGCCAGCCGTCGCACGCTTTGTTGCAGCCCTAGTAGCTCATCGGAAAGTTGGAAGTCCATGTCATTCAAGGTAGTCGCGAGCCTGTGCAAGCATTGTTCCGTGGCCACTTTTCAACGCGAGCGCGCGCTCGAATCGATGACCCGCTCGACCTACGACCTCGTGGTCGTCGGCGCCGGCATGACCGGTGCGGGCGTCGCGCTCGACGCGGCGTCACGGGGCCTGCGCGTCGCCTTGATCGACAGCGGTGACATTGCGTCCGGGACGAGCTCGAAGTCCTCCAAAATGGTCCACGGCGGCCTCCGCTATCTACAGCAAAGAGAGTTCCGACTCGTCTATGAGAACCTGCGCGAACGACAGCGACTCCTCGAGAACGCACCGTTCCTGGTGCGCCCCCTCCCCTTTCTCGTGCCCCTCTTCGGTCGCAACGGCGTCGCGTCCAAAGCGCTGGTGAAGGGCTACTCGACCGCGCTTCGAATCTACGAACTCAGCGGCGCCTGGCGAATCGGACAGCGTCATCGCAAGATCACTCGTGACGAGGCGCTCGCGCTTTTGCCGACCCTCAACATCGATCGGCTCGTCGCGGGATTCCTCTACTTCGACGCCCGCGGCGACGACGCACGGGTGGCGCTCGCCCTCGCCAAGACCGCGGCCCTCGACTTCGGCGCCGACGTCGCCACGTACCTGCGCTGCGTCGACATTCTCCACGACGCCTCGGGGCGCGTGAGCGCGGTGACCGCCCACGACGAACTGGGCGACACCACGATCTCGATCACGACCTCGGCCGTCGTGAACGCCACCGGGGTGTGGGCCGATGACCTGTTCACGATCGCCGAGCACAAGACCTCGCACCGAATCACCCCGGCCAAGGGCGTCCACCTCAGCGTCGCGCGCGACCGTCTACCGGCCGACGTGGCGGCGGTCTTGAGCGTCCCGGGTGACCGGCGCAGTATCTTCGTCGTGCCCTTCGAAGGGGCGGCGTTCACGTACATCGGTACGACGGACACCCACTACGAAGGAGAGTTCGACGAACCGCACTGCACTCCCGAGGACGTCGACTACCTACTCAACGCCGTGAACGCGTCGACGTCGTCGAAACTCACCACGAGCGACGTCACCGGCGTCTGGGCCGGCCTTCGACCGTTGCTCGCTCCCGTTGCGGGCAAAGTAGTGAAGGAACGCACGGCCGACCTCTCTCGCCGACACCAAGTGACCGATTCGCACGACGGCGTCGTGCACATCACCGGCGGCAAGTGGACGACCTATCGGCAGATGGCCGAAGACACCGTCGACGCACTTCGTCCCTACGTGTCCGGTCTCAAGAGCGTGCGAACGAAGTCGTTGCGTCTCCACGGCGTGGGGCCGTGGCGCCCGACGACCGAACGAGAGATTCACCTCTACGAGCGTTTCGGAGAAGACGGCCTGGTGATTCTCGACATGATCGCCGACGATGACACCCTCGGTGAGTGGCCCATTGACGGTCAGCCCTACGTCGGTGCCGAGTTCGTCTACTCCGCCCGTTTCGAAATGGCGACCTCATTGATCGATCTCCTGACACGGCGCACTCGCGCCCACTTGCTCGACGCCCGTGCCACCTTGAAGGGCGCCTCGCTCGTCGCCGCGCTCGTCGCCGCCGACCTGGGCTGGAGCGACGCGGACCAGCGACGCGAACTCGACGCGTACGAGTCGCTCGTGCGTCGCGAGTTCGGCGCCGCCGGACTGACTTTGTAGAGTGCAACGGTGACCCGACCGACGATGCCGAATGAGTATCCGGCGGGATCGTTCGAAGAGGTCCCTTCATCGCTCGCCCCACCGGCGCTGCTCGAGGATCTCACGGGCGCGGGCGTCGCCTTCGACACGAGCACCGAAGGTCGCGCGGACCACGGACGTGACTGGTGGCCGCTGTCGATCCCCGTCGTCGCGAAGGGCCACGTCCCCCAGTGGCCCGGCGTGGTCGTTCGACCGACCTCGAGCGATGACGTGCGCCGCGTCCTCCAGGTCGCCTCGAAACATCACGTCGCGGTGACCGCCCAGGGCGGACGCTCCAGTGTGGTCGGCGGCGCGGTCGCCCCCGAGGGCGCCATCGCGCTCGACATGACCGGTCTCAATCGCGTCCTCGACATCGATACGGTGTCGGGCACCGTGAGTGTCGAGGCGGGCGTCTTCGGACCCGACCTGGAGCGAGCAGTCTCCGAGTCGGGCTGGACGGTCGGACACTTCCCCCAATCCTTCGAACTGGCGACCGTCGGCGGATGGATCGCCTGTCGCGGCGCCGGCCAATACTCCAATCGCTACGGAAAGATCGAAGACATCGTGCGTGGACTGAGTGTCGTGCTCGCCAGTGGCGAGACGGTTGAACTCGGGGGGCGAGCCCCGCGCCAGGCGGTAGGCCCGGACCTCGTGCAACTCTTCGTCGGTTCCGAGGGCACGCTCGGCGTGATCACGCGCGCGACCCTCGTCATGCACCGCGTGCCGAAGAGCGAACGACGAGCGGCTTACGGCTTCGCCAACTTCGACGAGGGACTGGACGCCTGCCGTCGCGTCATGCAGCGCGACGCTCGGCCGGCCGTGCTGCGACTCTATGACGAGATTGAATCGAAGCGCTCATTCGACGTGGAGCGCTGCGCGTTGATCGTGCTCGACGAAGGCGACTCGTACCTGGTCGAGGCGACAATGCGGATCGTCGCCGAAGAGTGCGCCGCGGCCTCGGTGCTTGATTCGAACCTCGTCGCGAAGTGGCTCGAGCACCGCAATGACGTCGGGGCGCTGGCGCCCCTATGGGAGCGCGGCTACGTCGTCGACACGATCGAGGTGGCGGGCACGTGGGCGTCGTTGCCCGCGATGCGTCGTGCGGTTATCGACGCGCTAGGGCACATGACGGGCATCACCGTAGCGTCGGTGCACCAATCGCACGCCTACCTCGACGGCGCGTGTCTCTACTTCACCTTCGCCGCACGGCCCGAGGACGACGTGAGCGGGTTCTATCGTCGAGCGTGGGAGTGCGTGACCGAAGAAGTGCTGCGCCACGGCGGTGCGCTCAGCCACCATCACGGCGTCGGTCGCAATCGAGCTCGCTTCGTCCCCGAAGCCCTCGGCAGCGCGTTCAGTGTCCTGCGGGACCTAAAGAAACTGCTCGACCCCGACAGCATCATGAATCCCGGAGTTCTCGGCCTGGGTGGTGCGCCGTGGTGAAGGCCCTCGCCATCGACGTCGGTACGACGTCGATTCGAACGGCCATCGTCGACGCCAATGGAACTGTCACCCACGCGCATCGCCAACGACTGAGCCTGACCACGCCGAATCCCGGTGAAGTGGAACTCGACGGCGTCGAGATCGCGCGGCTCGCGCTCGAATTGGCGACGCGCACGTTGAATGAGGCCGGTGGCGCCGACGTCGTGGGCATCACCAATCAGCGCGCGACCACGATTGTCTTCGATCCGGTGACGGGCGCACCGGTGGGTCCCGCCATCGGGTGGCAGGATCTTCGAACCGTGATCGACTGTTTGGTCTTGCAGGGCGAAGGTCTGCGCCTGGCACCCAATCAGTCGGCGACCAAGGCGCGCTGGCTCGTAAATCACTCGCGACGAGCTTCGAGCGAACTCCGATTCGCCACCATCGATACCTGGTTGGCGTGGAACTTGAGTGGCGGCGCCCTCCACGTGACCGATCGTTCGAACGCGGGCGTCAACGGTCTCGTGGCGCTGGGTGTCGAAGAGTGGGACCAACACGCCCTCTCCGTGCTCGGACTCGACGCGGTGATGATGCCGAGCATCGTCGACACCATGGGGATCATCGGGCGCGCCACGTCGCTGCCCGGTGCACCGATGATCACCGCATTGGTCGGCGACCAGTCGGCGTCGCTCTTTGGCCAGTCGTGCATCTCTCGGGGCGCCAAGATCACCTTCGGCACCGGGGCGATGCTCGACATGGTTCGAGGGATGACGGGGCCCGAACGGATGACACGATTTGCGTCAGGCTGTTTTCCCGTCGTCCTGCACAGTCGCGATCACGAACTCACCTGGGGCATCGAGGCGATCGTGCTCTCGGCGGGTGCGTGCATTGAATGGCTCCGCGACGATCTCGGTCTGATAACTGACGCCGCCGAGACAGAGTCCCTCGCAGAGTTGGTCTCTTCGACCGAGGGCGTCACGTTCGTGCCGGCCCTCTCGGGGCTCGGCACGCCGCAATGGGACTTCGGCGCGCGCGGCGGATTCTTCGGGATCACCCGTGGATCGACGAAGGCGCACGTGGTGCGCGCGGTGCTCGAGGGCATCGCCCAGCGCGGTGCCGATCTGGTGGACGCCGCCTACCAAGAGACCGGCCAGTCGCTCGAAGAGATTCGCGTGGACGGTGGCATGAGCGACAACCGATTCCTCGTCCAGTGCCTCGCCGACTTCACGGGTCTGCGCGTCGCGGTGTCATCGGAGCGTGAGGCCACCACGCGAGGTGCGGGGCTCATGGCGCTGGTCGGGCACGGGGCGCTCTCGTTCCACGACATCGAAGGACTCTGGTCGCCGTCAATGGTGCTGACACCGTCGATCCTCGAAGAAACTCGCCGTCGTCGTCGTGACGAGTGGGCCAGCGTCGTGCGGCGGGTCGAAAAGACGATTCCGGAGCTGAGTGCGGTCGAGTTCTAGTCCGCCCACGGCGCGTCGTCGAGGGCTAGATCGAGCGTCGAGGGCGATTCCAGCAGGTGCTTGGACAACATCAGGCCCCGCGGCTGGGACAACGTCACGATACCGGTCACGACACCGCCGCGGGAGTAGAGCGCGAGCCACTTCCCCTCTTCCGGACTACCGCTGACACGCACCACGTCGTCATCCGGTCGTGCGTGGCCCAACATCTGGATCTTCTTGCCGTACTGATCGGACCAGAAGTACGGCACCATCAATGCCCGAGTGCCTTCGCCCGTCACCCAGAAGTGCGCCAACTCGTTCGCGTGGAGGTTCGCCACTTCCCAGTGTTCGATCCGCACGAGTTCCTCGCCCATCACATTGGGCCAGCTGAAGCGCGCGACGTCGCCGATGGCGGCGATACTCTCGCGCGCCAAGAGGTTCTCGTCGACGACAACACCATTATCCAACGTGAGTCCGGATCCCTCCAGCCATTCGAAGTTCGCCAACGCGCCCGCGCCTACGATCACCGCGTCGGCGTGTAGTGGTTCCCCGACCTCGAAACGAACCACGAATCCCTCGGTGCCGTGTTCAACGTCGCGAATGTGCTGGTCGCTGCGCAGTTCGACATCCGCGTCCGCGGCGAGTCGCTCGAGCCACGAAGAGACGTCGGGACCGAGGACACCGATGAGTGGTCGCTGCAGCGCTTCAAGGACGATCGGCACGAAACCGCGACTCTTCAGTTGGGTCGCCACTTCGGCGCCGATGAAGCCACCGCCGATGACGACGATCACGCTGCCCGCTTTAAGTCCGTCGAGTTCGAGGCGCATGCGCAGTTCGTCATCGCGGTTGCGAAGCGTGAGAATCTGATCGTCGGCACTGAAGGGGAGCCGGCGGGCCCGTGCGCCGGTGGCGATAACTACGTGCGTTCCCTCGACTCTCGAGCCGTCCTCGAGTTCCACCGTGTTCGACTCCACGTCGAGCGACATCGCTCGGACACCGAGACGGAGGTTTACCTTGGTCTCGGCGATGCGTTCGGGCGTCGCGAGCGTGGCGCGTTCGGCGTCCCACTTGCCCGCGAGCACTTGTTTGGAGAGCGGCGGACGATCGTAGGGCGCGTAGGTCTCCTCGCCGAGCAACGTGACCTCGCCGTCGAAGCCCTCTCGCCGCAGGGCCTCAACGAGGCGCCATCCCCCGAAACCCGCCCCCACGATGACGACGTGATCCGAGTTCTGCAGCATGATCAGCGCGCGAACATGGCGAGCCACTGCTCGGCGCTCGCCGGGACCAGTGCGCGGTTGTGCTGGCGGACATCACCCATGGGCGCGCTCGGGTCGGCCGAGTAGAGATGGCCGGGAAAGAGAGTCGTGTCGTCCGAGATCGCCGAGAGACGCTGGGTCAACGTCCGGTACATCTCTTGGGGGTCCGAACCCGGTAGGTCGGTGCGACCACAGCCGTCGAGGAACAAGGTGTCGCCGCTGATCAGGCGGCCGTTCACCAACAGGCACTGACTACCCGGCGTGTGTCCGGGGGTGTGAATCAACGAAACTTCGAAGTCGCCCACCGCAACCACGTCGCCGGCGCCGTGAGCGACGAGGGAGTCTTCGCCGACGCCCGTGCGTTTCGTGACCCACTCCACTTCGTCGGCCTGCACGTGAATCGGCACGTCGATCCTCTCCAACAGTTCGACGATGCCGGCGATTTGTGCTCGACCACCGAGATTGCCGCCGACATGGTCCGGGTGATAATGCGTCGCAAAGACCGCACTCACGCGCATGTCGTCGCCTTCCACGAGATCAATCAGTTCGCCGGGCCGATAGGCCGGGTCCACTAATGCGGCCTCGCCCGTCTCGCGGTCACCGAAGGTGTAGACGAAGTTGACCATCTGCTCAGCGACGGGGTCATCGAGGGCGAAGTCCAGTCCACTCAGTAACTGGCGAAAATAGAAGCGTTCGGTCATTCGCTTTCGAGGACCCTCGACAGGCGTGGCGCCAATTCATCGACCTTCGCCTTCGTGGCGTCCAGTCGAGCCTCCAGCGTCTCGATGATCGCCGTCGCGCGCTCGAGTTTCACGAACAGTTCGTCGACCGAGACCTCACCTTCATCAAAGGACGCGACGATGGCGTCGAGTTCGTTCGCCGCGTCGTTCCAGTCACCGACAGTGCTCATGGCAATGCTCCAGTCTTTTCATTCACAGTAGATTCAAACGACCCGTCACTCACCAGTACCGTCACGCGGTCCCCCTCGTTGACGTCGTCCAGCGATTTCACGACGGTGCCGTCTCGGTTGGTCACGACGGACCAGCCTTGGGCGAGCCGTCGTTTCGGGTCATAGGCGCTCAGGAGTGCCCGGTTGCTCGCGAGAAACTGCGCGCCAGTGTTGAGGAGATGGCGACTGTGCATCAACAGTGCGCCGCGAGTGCTCGCGAGGTGGCGCTGCTCGGCGCGGAGCCGATCACGCACCGCGAAGATCATGGTGCGTCGACGCTCGGCGACGTACTCGGTGGCCTCATCGAGAACCGCTGTCGTCGCGTCGAGGACACGCTGCGCCGGAAGACGCACGTGACGGGCGTGCCAGTTTGCGACGATCCCCGCAATCTCTTCACCCAGTTTGGTGGGCGTGATCGCTCGGGTGTGCGCGACGAGGTCGGCGATCGACTCGTCCCCGGTGTGACCAATTCCCGTGAAGATCGGGGTCGAAGACGCCGCGATCGCGCGAGCCACCCGCTCGTCGTCGAAACAGGCGAGGTCACCCTTGGAGCCACCACCGCGCACGACGCAGATGATGTCGACACCGTGTTCGTCGAGCGTCTCAATCGCCGCGACGATTTGGGCCGGCGCCGCTTCACCCTGCACCGCGCTCTTGACGAGTACGATCTCGAAGCCGTAGCCGGAGTTGAGCAACTGACCGGTGAAGTCGCTGTAGCCCTCCGTACCAGGACTGGCGACCAGTCCGACGCGCAACGGGACCGGTGAAAGTGCGACCTGCTTATTGGAATCCAACAGTCCCTCGGCCGTCAGTCGCGCAATCAGTTCCGCTCGACGGCGCGCAACGTCACCGAGCAATCCCTGCACGTCGATCTGCGTGATGGTGAAGCCGATCTTTCCCTGGGGCGCGTACACGTCGACGTAGCCGTAGAAGTTGACAATTAACCCCGCCGACAGCGTCACGCCTTCGGCGGCGAGCTTTCGTTTCAGGGGCGCCCACGGCGTCGCCCAGCAGTGCGCGTTGAGCACGGGACGCTTGGTGTCTGAGGACGCGGAACCGGCGTCCACGAGGTCGACGTAGACGTGACCCTTCTCGTAGACCTTGGCGATCTCGCCGCGGACCCAGTGCGGATGACGGCGACCGTACGCCGATTCGAGTCGCGCGGTGAGCAGTTGGTAGAAGGCGCCGACCTCCAAGATCTCTTCAGTGTCACTCACTTCTTCATCCACGACGCGAGGATACCGTGGCGTTACAAGATAATTACGACTCTTGTCCGAGTCGTGGGCGTGTGTCAGAATTGTCACGGATGGTGAGTCGACTGGGTGGCCGCACCGCCTGGCAACAGGTGGTGAGGAAAGTCGGGGCTCCACAGGGCAGGGTGCTCACGAAATGTGAGTCGCGGTGACGTGCAGGACAGTGCCACAGAGAAAAGACCGCCGATGGCTCGGGTGACCGAGTACAGGTAAGGGTGAAACGGTGCGGTAAGAGCGCACCAGCATTGTGAGTGATCACAGTGGCTTGGTAAACCCCACCCGGAGCAAGATCAAACGTGGGAGCGCGTGGCCCGCATGCCTTGGAAACAAGGCACTCCCGAGGTAGATCGCTGAGATGGATGGCCGCCCAGCCTTCCGCAAGGAAGGTGGACAGAACCCCGCTTATAGGTCGACTCATCATCCAACCACCTATTCGAAAGTCGAACCGTGTTACACCTGCCCTACCGCGAGTTGCCGACCGCGGAACCCGGCACACCCGATACGCGTTCGCCGCTGCGCTATTTGATCTGGATCGCCGCGCAACAGAAGATCCACTTGACCTTCAACGCCCTCTTCGGTATCGGCTGGATGGTGAGTCAGGCACTGATCTGGGCGGCCGTCGGCGCCGCGATCGACCACGGCGTCATCCCCAAGAACGAGGGCGAACTCTTCTTGTGGGTCGGCGTCGTCATGGCGCTCGGTCTCTTCCAGGCGATCTGCGGCGCACTGCGTCACCAACTGGCCGTGACCAACTGGATGAACGCCTCCTACAAAACCGTTCAGGTCATTGGCCACCACATCTCGAAGACCGGCTCCGCCGTGACTGACGAGATCCCTTCCGGCGACATTGTCAACACGGTGGCCTCGGACGCCATGCGCATCGGTGGCGCGTACGACGTGTTCGCGCGCTTCATGGGCGCGATCGCCGCCTGGGTCGTCGTTTCGTTCATTCTCCTCTCGTCCTCGGTCGAACTGGGACTCATTGTCCTCATCGGTGTGCCGGTCCTGGCGTCGCTCACGACACCATTGATGAAGCCGTTGCACGCCACCCAAGCCGCCCAGCGCGAAGCGGCCGGACGTCTGGCGGCGCTCGGCTCCGACACCGTCGCCGGACTTCGCATCTTGCGCGGCGTGGGCGGCGAAGAGGTCTTTCTCAATAACTACAAGCGCCAAAGCAACATCGTTCGACTCGCGGGAAATCGCATCGCCGCGCCGCAGGCCGGTCTGGAGTCGGGCCAGGTGCTGCTGCCCGCGATTCTCACGGCAATCGTGACGTACCTGGGCGCCCAAGACGTGATGCACGGGACCCTCGCACCGGGACAGCTCGTCGCGTTCTTCGGCTACGCCACCTTTCTCACCACGCCGCTTCGCACGGCGATTGAGTACGTCATCGCCACCACCCGCGCCTTCGTCGGCGCCGGTCGCGTCCTTCGCATCTTGAACATCGACCCGTTGGTCGCCGAACCGGCGTCACCGCTGCTCTGGCCCGCCGTGATCGATGCCATCGATGACCGCGTGAGTGGCCTCTCGCTTCGTCGAGGTCAACTGGTCGCCTTCGTCACCGAAACACCGGCCGAGGCATCACAACTCGCCGACCGCCTGGGTCGATTCGTTCCTGACGTCGCCGGCGTGACGATCAACGGAACGCCGCTGGGTCTCTTCTCGGTCGCGGACACCCGCCGCAACATCGTCGTGAGCGAGATCGAACCACGCCTCTTCTCCGGTGAACTGCGCTACGAACTCGTCCCCCACGGTGACGTCTCCGACGGCAACATCATGCCCGCGCTCGAAGCCACGAGTTCACTCGACATCCTCGAGGCCTTGGAAGACGGACTCGACACCCTCGTTGAAGAGCGGGGTCGAAGCTTCTCCGGTGGACAACGCCAACGTCTCAGTCTGGCGCGCGCGATACTGACCAACGCCGAGGTACTGATCCTCGTCGAACCGACGTCCGCGGTCGATACGCACACCGAGGGACGAATCGCGCAGCGACTGCGCCACGTTCGCGGCGCACACACGACGCTCGTCGCCACCACCAGTCCCCTGCTACTCGAGCAGATGGACGTCATTTACGTAGTGGTGAACGGACGCGCCTTCGCACACGGCACGCACGACGAACTCATTGCCGCGTCGTCGACCTATCGCCAGATCGTGTTGCGCGAGGACGCCTGATGCAACTGCCAGTCGCCGATACCGCCGCCGTTCGCACCTACGCCAAGGTGCTCATCGGCCAACACCGCTCGAAGTTGGTCCGGATGCTCTCGCTCTACGCGCTCGCGGCGTTCATGGCGCTCATCCCGGCCTACATCATCGGCGAGATCACGAACTTCGCGGCCGATCACCAATTGACGGCGCATCGCATCACGCTCTACGTCGGGATCCTCTTTGTCTCGTCGATCCTCTACGCCGGGCTTTCCTTCCTCGCTCGACGCCGTAGTTACCTCTTGGGCGAGACCGTCTTCGCGCAGTTGCGCGAGGAGTTCCTCGAAAGCGTGTTGGGCCTGCCGTTGGTCGAAGTGGAGCGCGCCGGCACGGGAGACCTGCTCAGTCGAACGACCAATGACATCGAAGCGCTGTCACGCACGGTGCGCTTCGCCATGCCCGAATGGCTCGTGGCCATCGTGCAGGCGCTGTTGACGCTCATCGCGATGACGATCGTCAGTCCCCTCGCGACGCTCGCCAGTTTGGTGTCCCTGCCCATTCTGTTTTTCTCGACGCGCTACTACTTGCACTACGCCACGCCCGGCTACCGGCGCGAACGAATGAGCTACGCCACCATGTCGGGCTCGGTCTCCGAAACGGCCGAAGGCGCGCGCACCGTTGACGCGCACCGCCTCGGGAAGCGCCAGGGCCAGCGCATCGAGGGCAACATTCGTGAGTCCTTCTACTCCGAGATGTACACGCTGCTCATGCGCATGGTCTGGTTCCCCACGATCGAGAGTGCGTTCGCCCTCGCGGTCGCCACGACGCTCGCCTGGAGCGGGTGGCTGGCGCTGCATCACGACATCACGATCGGGGCCGCCACCACGGTCACGCTCTACGTCGTGCAGATCAACGACCCGATCGACCGCATCGTGTCGTGGCTCGACGAACTCCAGGTCGGTCAGACGTCGTTGGCGCGCCTCGTGGGCGTGTCGGCGGTGCGCGACGACCGCCCGACCGAAGGCGTCGAGCCGAAAAACGAGACCATCACCATGAATGATGTCCGCTACGCCTATCGTCCGGGCTTCGACGTGTTGAACGGACTGTCGCTCACGATTCGACCGGGTGAACGACTGGCCATCGTTGGTCCCTCGGGCGCGGGAAAATCCACCATCGGGCGGTTGCTCGCCGGCATCGACGCGCCGGGGAGCGGCTCGGTGATGGTGGGTGACGTGGCGCTCGCGAGCATGCCGTTGCCGATGCTGCGACGACACGTAGCCCTGGTGACCCAAGAGCACCACATCTTCATCGGCACGGTACGCGAGAACTTGGCGCTCGCCAAGCCCGAGGCCACCGATGACGAGATCGTTCGGGCCCTGGACGCCGTCGACGCACTCGAATGGGTGCAAGCGCTCCCCGACGGGATTCTCACCGAACTCGGCACGACCGGCTACCAAGTCTCCCCGGCCCAGGCCCAACAGGTGGCGCTCGCGCGACTGGTGCTGAGCGACCCCCACACGCTCGTGCTCGACGAGGCGACAGCCATGCTGGATCCGCGAGCGGCGCGTCATCTGGAGCGTTCCCTCGTGGCCGTGCTGCGGGGGCGAACGGTGGTGGCGATCGCGCACCGTCTTCACACGGCCCACGACGCCGACCGTGTCTGCGTCGTGATCGACGGCAAGATCGCCGAGTTGGGCACGCACGACGAGCTGGTGGCGCTGAACGGTGAGTACGCGTCACTCTGGAGCTCCTGGCGGAACGAGAAGCCCGGCCCGTCCTAGGATTTCAAGTGCATGGTGACTCCACTTCTTCGCGGCGCCGAGATTGACGCCTGCGTCCACCGAATCACCTTGGCCCGCGCCGAACCGAACTACGCGCACCGAACTCCCGTGACGCCCGAGATCCAACGACGACGTGACGAAGCCGAGTACCACCGCCGCAGCGTCTTCGAGCGATTGGTCGCGCTGTACCCGGACGCCGTGACGGCGAGCGGGCATCAGCACACGGAAGAGCTGATGGAGAACGGCGTCGAACTCATCCTCAACGCCCGACTCGCCGATTTCGCGGCACGCAGAACCATCACGTCCCAAGCGTTCGTGCGCGTCGGTCGGGTCGACGACCGCTTCACGTACGCGCCGCTCGTGATCAAGAACCATGAGGTGACCGAGGTCTCCTCCAGCCGGCAACTGCTCGAGGGATCCCTCGAACGACTGATGCCGAGCGACGTCGTGGTGCGTGAAGGACTCGGACTGCGCTCAACCGCCACCGTTCGCCGCGACGTCTTGTTGCTCGACGGAGCGACACGTATTCTCCAAGCCTTCGCCGCCGCGGATCCGTCCCTTCGAGGCGCCCTGATCGATCGCAACTCTCGGCTGTGGTGGCTGGACTTAGCCAGTCCGACGTATTCGCGCAGCAACCTCAGCGCCTATGACGCGTTCTACCGCGAGCGCGTCGACGCGCTCAGCGCACTCGACGAATGGTTCGACCTCGGCGGAGTGTTTCCAACCTCGCCCTATTGGCACCGGGAATGCTTGACCTGCGAGTTCTCCGAGCACTGTCACGGCGAACTCGAAGCGATCGACGACGTCTCACTGACGCGCTTCACCTCGATCGATCAACAGTCCGCGCTCCGCGCTCACGGTATCCACACGCGAAACCAATTGGCTCGGCTCGATCCCGTACGGGCCAGGTCGGCGCGCGCCAAGTCCGCGGTCCCCGCAGCGCTCGTCGGCGTGGAGGACGGCCTCGGACGAAAGTTCGACCGCCTCGATGAACTGATTTATCGAGCTCGCTCGCACGTCCGTGACAGTGCCCTTCGAATCCTCGACCCCTCGCTCATGGGTTGCCCGACCGCCGACGTCGAGGTTGACGTCGACATGGAGAGCTACGACGACGCGACGTACCTCTGGGGAGCGAACGTCACGTTGAACGCACCAGTCGACGGGCTCGTCGAGGGCTACACGACTTTCGTGGAATGGGGCGAACTGACGCGCGGGGCCGAAGCCCGCAACTTCGCCGCGTTCTGGACGTGGCTGACCAGCCTGCGACAGATCTCTCAGTGGCAGGGTCGAAGTTTCGCGGCGTACTGCTTCTGGGCCCAGGCCGAAGACGGCGCCATGAACCGCGCCGTCGCCACCGCCGTCGAAGGTGGGCCCACGCTCCAGGACCTCAACGAGTTCCGCCAACTATCGCCGCCGGCGTGGATAGACCTCCACGACCTCGCGAAGGCGCAAATTCAAACTGCGGGACAACTCGGACTGAAACAGCTCGCGGCCTCGGCCGGTTTCCAGTGGCGCGACGTGAATCCCAGCGGCGAAGCGTCGATGCTCTGGTACGAAGTGGCCACGCGCGACGACGATGCCGAGGCGGCGATTTCGCGTCAACGCATCCTCGACTACAACGAGGACGACTGTCGCGCGACCAAGTCGCTGCGCGACTGGCTGAACGGCCCGGCGAAGTACCTAGCGCACCGCGACGACCCTGTGTAGCCTCGCGCGTGTTCATTAGCATTGGTCGGTGACCCCGGCGACACCAGTACCTGCTCGCGAGGTCACGTATACGTTGAGCGCCCGAATATTGGGAGTGCTCAACACGGCGCTCTCGATCACGTGCGCCGTGGTCCTCGCGCTAGGACTCAGTGATCTCGCCCAGCGCCGCGTTGCGTCGGGCATCTGGCTCTTGCTGGGTGTCCTGGGCATCCGGTGGGTCCTGGCCACGTTGATCGCGCGGTGGAGCGTTCACGCAGGGGCGACGTTGCGCGCGCGCTGGCGCGCCACGTTGGTACTGCATTTCACGGTACCGCAGCCGGAGCGCGAGCGGAGCCGGGGCGACCTCGGACTCGCCATTGAACAGGCGTCCGATCGACCGACCCTCAACCTGCTCGAGACGAGTGCCGTCGTCGCGCCGGCCGGTCTCGCCGTGCTCTTCTGGGCCGGCGGTTGGTTGGCGTCGTTGATCACCGTGGTCCTGTTGGTGGCCGCGGTACCGCTCTATCGACGAGCCGGCAAACGCAGCGAGGCGTCCGCACTCGAATACCAGCGCCGCCGGGCCCTCCTGGAGGGCCGACAACTCGAGTTGTTGCACCACACGACAGAACTACGCGCCCTGGGCGCCGTCGAATACGGGGCCGATGAGATCGCCGCCATATCGGACTCCGAGCACGCCATCGCGATGCGCGCGATTCGCGTCGCCCTCGAGTCCTCGCTGGTCACGGAGTTCTTGAGCGGCGTCAGCATTGGACTCGTCGCGATGGTCGTCGGCTTCGCACTCTTGGGCGGGCGAATCACGCTCGAGCACGCCCTCGTCGCGGTACTGGTGACCAGCGAGATCTTCACGCACGTTCGTCGCTACGGCGTGGAGTTCCATCGCCGCGAGGACTCCGAGCGTTCACTGGTTCTCTTGGACCGCGGCGCGAGCGCGTCCGACGTCACTTCGACCGAGCTGCTCGTCGCGACTGATCTGGTGACGACGGCGCAGAGCCGTCCGGTCAGTGTCACCCTGACGCCGGGTCAAACTCTGCTGGTCACCGGTCCGTCGGGCTCGGGCAAGACGACACTCCTGGACACGCTCATCGGTTGGCGCGATCCGCAGACCGGTGCGGTTGTGCGCGCCAATGTCCGCACGGGGCACGTGAGCGTCGAAAGCGCGTTGCTGTCGGGTACGTTGCGCGACAACCTCACGCTCGGTCAAGCAATTCCTGACGGTGACGTGACGGCGTGTCTTTCTTCGTTGGGACTCCTCGGACCCCGATTCGAAGACCTCGATACCGCCCTCCTCGCCGACGGTAGGGGGATCAGTACGGGAGAGAAGGTTCGCGTGGTGTTGGCCCGAGCGCTCCTCGCCCACCCCGATCTTCTGGTCATCGACGACGTGGCCGGCGTTCTCGACGAAGACGGTCGACGTCTCGTTCGCACGGTGCTCAAGGCGCCCCGCTCCTTCGGCGTCATCGAAGCGACCGTCGACACGCCGCTCTTCACCGACGTCACCTATCGGATCGAGTTGTCACCGTGAGAAACGACATTCGTCGACTGCGTCGCTGGCTCCGACGTGCCCAGCCACCTCGGGGAACCCTTCTTCGCGCCCTCGCGGCCGGTGTCGTCGCCTCAATAGTGAACGTCGCGTTGTTAGTCGGAGCGGTGGGGCTGTTGGTCGAGAGCGCGACGCGCCCGGGGCTTCGCACCGTCCTCGGCGCGCTGATCGTTATCGAGCTCTTCGCCTTCCTGCGGTCGCCGCTTCGTTTCATCGAACGACTCAGCGCCCACCGATTGGGTTTCGCCGCGGTCTCGCGCTGGCGCCGCTGGCTCGTTCTCACCGTGGGCGCGTTCACTTTCACGCGGTGGCGCTCGTACGCCGCGGGTGATCTACTGGAACGCTCGCTTCGCGATACTGACGAACTCCAGGACCTATGGCTTCGTTGCGTGATTCCTTTCATCACCTCGAGCGCGGTGATGCTGCTCGGCGACCTCGTCATCGGTCTCATGGCGCCCCACGGGAAATGGTGGTCCTACGCGGCCGATTTACTCGCGGTGCAACTCCTCGGTGCCGCGGCGCTCGTCGCCAATGTCGGCCCGTTGCTGGGACGCGACCGGGTCCTTCGACGGGCCCGCGCGCGCTACCGGGCGCAATTGGTGGAGTTGAGCGCCGCCACGCCGGAGCTGGTCTTACTCGGGCGAGTTGGTTTCGCCGAGACGCGCGCCGTCGCGTCCGTCGACCGGTTGCGACACGCCGAGGCCGCGCTGACGCGCCAACACGATCTCTCCAACGCGGTCGCGCCAGCCATGACCGCCCTCGCGCTCGGCGCTCTCGTGGTGCGACCGCACAGTGCCGCGCTCTGGATCGTCGTCGCGGCGCTACTGGCCCTCTCCACGTTCGAATCGCTCAACGTCGTACGTGACGCACTCGACACCGCCGTCGCCGTGAGCGCCGCGGCGGAACGTTTGGAAGAGCTCGACGTTACGGGCCCGCGCGGCGACGCCGCCTGGCCGACGGACTCAACCGTACGTCTCGATCACGTCACGATCAACGAGGAGAGTGAGACCCTGGTGGCCGATGCGTCGCTCGTCGTCGCGCCCGGTCGAAGGGTCGCGCTCACCGGTTCATCGGGTGTCGGAAAGTCAACGTTGCTACGAGCACTCGCGGCCCTCGACGTCGTGGCGAACGGCACGATCAGCGTGGGCGACGTGGCGATCACCGACATTGACGAACGCGAACTGCGTCGGGGCCTGGCCTACGTCGCGAGCGAGCCGGGGCTCACGCGGGGCTTCGCGATCGACGTCGTGAGTCTCGGGCGCCCCACGTCGCGAAACTCGCTGGAGGACTTAGCGACCTTGGGACTCGCCACGCAATCCACCACGCGTTGGGAGGATCTCTCACGCGGTGAACGCGCGCGAGTCGCGATCGCGCGCGCCATCGTCACGAGTCCGGCGATCCTTCTACTGGACGAGCCCACGAGCGGACTCGGGACCGACGAGACCGAACGCGTACTGTCGCTCCTCGGCGCATCGGTCGCCACGGTCATAGTCGCGACACACGATGCCCAGGTGATGGCGTGGTGCGACGAGGTCCTCGAACTCATCGACGGGAACCTCCGCGTACTCAGGCGTTGAGGTTCCTCATCCCGGCCGCGACGTAGCGATCACCGGCCACGGCGTCGCGCGGAATCGCGGCCTCGAGGGCCGCGACGTCGGCATCGCTCAAGATGACGTCGTCAGCAGCGATGTTCTCGTGGAGCCACTTACGACGCTTCGTTCCGGGAATGGGCACGACATCGGGGCCGCGTGAGAGGACCCACGCCAGGGCGAGTTGGGCGACGCTCGCGCCCTTGGACTCGGCGATCGCCTCCAGGTTCGCCAGGAGCGTCAGGTTTTGATCGTACGCCTCGCCGCTGAAACGTGGCTGGTGCTTGCGAAAATCGCCGTCGCTCGTACCTTCGCGATTACTCACTTCGTTGGTCAAAAATCCTCGTCCGAGTGGGCTGTAGGCGACGAAACCGATGCCGAGGCGGCGACAGGTGTCGAGCACGCCGTCTTCGGGGTCGCGACTCCACAACGAGTATTCGCTCTGCAGCGCACTCACCGGATGGACCGCGTGGGCCCGTTCGATCGTCGCCGACGAAGCTTCAGAGATGCCGAGGTGTCGGACCTTACCGGCCTCGACCAGGCTCTTCATGGCGCCCCAGGTCTCTTCAATGTCGACGGTTCGATCAACGCGATGCTGGTAGTAGAGGTCGATCACCTCGACACCCAGGCGCCGCAACGAGGCGTCGCACGCTTCGGCGACGTACTCCGGTGTGCCGTTGATGCGGATGAAGGATCCGTCGGCGGCGCGCTGGTTACCGAACTTCGTGGCGAGCACGACCTCGTCACGACGACCCTGGATGGCGCGTCCCACGAGCTCTTCGTTCTTGAAGGGCCCGTACATGTCGGCGGTGTCGAGGAAGTCGACGCCGGCGTCCAACGCGTCGTGAATAGTGGCGATTGATTCGGTGTCGTCCCCGGCTCCGTAGAACTCGCTCATGCCCATACAGCCGAGTCCCTGTGCGGAGACTTCAAGACCCTGGCCCAACGTTCGGCGATTCATCGCGTCTCCTTAATGTGAAATTGCTCACAAACCTTTGTTTGCAGGCTTCTGGTGACAGAGTAGCGGCTGGTTCGCGATTATATTTTTGTGTCATTGGCTGGGGGGGCCAAACATCGAGGGCCCGCTTGTTCTGGATACGCGGAACAGGCGGGCTTCGTTGTTTCTACACACGACTCTGACGAAAGTTTCAGCACCTCTATGGTTGTGTCGTGAGCGGTTCGGTAATTCCTCCCGACATCGCGACCCCGCAGGTGCGACCGCTGCTTCGTGGTTGGCTCCACTTGGTCGCCTTTTTCGTCCTCTTCGCCTGTTCACCCATTCTCTTCGCGCGCTGTCGAACCTGGTCCCAAGTCGGCTGGGTCCTCTGCTTCCTCGTGGGCGTCGGAGCGATGCTCATCACGAGCGCCCTCTTGCATCGCGTGAACTGGACGCCGACGCAACGACAGGCGTGGCGTCGAGCCGACCATTCCACGATTTTCCTCGCCATCACCGGCACCTACTTCGCCATCGCGGGGCTGACCATGCACGGCACGATCCGCCTCGTCACGTTGATCATCATCGGCGTGTGTACGTGCATCGGCATCGCCATTCGCCAGTTCTCGATGAACGCCCCGAAGTGGGCCAACACGATCCCCTTCCTGGTCATGAGTTGGTTTGCCGCGTTGGTCATGCCCCAGATCTACCGGGGCGGTGGACCGCTGTGCTTCTCGCTCATCCTCGGCGGGGGCGTGGCCTACTCGGTCGGCGCCGTCTTTTACGGCTCGAAGCGGCCGAAGCTCTCACCGAGGGTCTTTGGCTACCACGAGCTCTTTCACGCCTTCACGTTGATTGGCGCCGGGCTGCATTTCGCCGCCATCAGCGTCGCCCTGCGCTAACTCTCGAGGGGCGGCACGACGTTGTAGTTCAAGAGCGACGGCGTCCACATCCTCGAGCCGATCGTGGTCATGGACCCGTTGCTCAGGTTCATCCGCCAGGCCACCGAACCCGAGACACCGAGCGCCCACGTCATGGCCGACTTAATCGGCGACATATGACTGAAAATCGCTAGATGGGAGTTCGCGTCGTGCATCAAGCTCGTCTGATCGCCCAGCAGCACGTCCAGGTCGGCGTGCACGCGTTGGTCGACCGACGCCAGCGATTCGCCGTCGCCGAAGGCCGTGTTGTGGTCATGTTCGAAGGCGCGCCACTGCTCTTCGCTTACGCGGCTCAGCGGTTGTCCGTCGAGCGAGCCGTAGTCGACCTCGATGAACGACTCCTTCACCAGCGCGCGAAGGTCCGGCACCGCCAGGGCCGCGGTCGCACGAGCGCGCTGCAGGGGCGACGTCCACACTTCTTGGACGTTGAGAAGGAACGGTCGCAACGCGCGCGCTTGGCGCTCGCCGAGTTCGGTGAGCGTCGGGTCGCTCTGGCCGACCAAGAGTCGCGCGGCGTTCGACGACGTCTGTCCGTGACGAATGAGAATGATCACGGCATCAGCAGACGGCCACACTCGGGACAGTTCATGAAGGCTCCCTCCGGCTGCCCCTTCCATCGATCGAGATCGAGCGGCGACAGCGCGATGCGACAGCCGTCACAACGGCCCGAGACGATCTGGGAAGCTCCGGAGGTGCCCGCGCGCGCGAGGGCCGCCTCGTAGCGCTTCAGGAGTTCGGGCGCCAGGGCCGCGCACTTTTCGACCCTCGAGGCGCGCAGGGCGACCAGTTCTTCATCCAGGCTGGCGTGGAGTTCGACGATCGCCGCCTGGATTTCGCTCCGCCGCAGCACGGCCGGTTGCGCCGCGGCCTTGACGGCGTTCACGGCCTCGTCCAACGGCTCGACGGCGATGAGGTACTCGAGTTCGAGGTCGTCGCTGCGCTCGAGCAGTTCGCGCACGTGCTGGACTTCAGTCTGCAGCGCCGCCAGCTCCCGGGAATTCGCGGTGGAACTGCTCAGGGTCTTGTCGAGGCTCTCGGCGCGGGCGCGGAGGCGATTACCCTCTCGTTGGGTCACTTCGTAGGCCGATCGCACGGGCGCCAGTGCGGCCTGGGCTTCGTTGAGCACTTTTAACTGGGCGCGAAGTTCGACTTCGAGCGCGGCTAATTCGGCCGTCTCGGGTAAGTGCGTCTTCTGGGACCCCACGCGGTCGAGCCAGCGATCGGCCTCCATGAGTGCGCGAAGGTCGTCGGTCTCACTCACGTTTTCAGTCTCGCACGTTCCACGTCTCGAGCGACCGGGCGAGCTTGGCCAGCGCGGGCGCGAGCGCGGGCTCGCACCGTTCTTGCGCCGTGTCCAAGTCGAACCAGTAGACCTCGGGACTCTCATTCTCCGGCGGCGACGGATCGAGCGGTGGGGCGATGATGACGTAGCGCAGGTCGTAGTGGGTGTGACCCCTGGGGCCGGGATGCAGGTCAACGTGGAAGAGTTCGACGGGATCGAGGTGGCGCGCGACGAGACCGGTCTCTTCGAGCGTCTCGCGCAACGCCGCCGACTCGGGACCTTCGTTCGCGTCGACGTGACCGCCAGGCTGGACCCATATTCCGAGGAGCCGGTGGCGGTGTAACACGACGCCGCGAGAGGAGACCACGAACGCCGACGCGGTGAGGTGGTGATCACTCTGGTCCTCGGCGAATGGATTACCCGGTCCTTCGAGGCGTTCGAGCGTCGCGACGATGGAATCGGACTCGCGCTGGTCGACGGGATCGATCCGCTCGATCTGTGAGCGCAGCGCGTCGAGCGCGCTCACTGGCCGTCCAGGAGGCGTCTCACCGACGCCGGCACCGGTATCGTCCCGGCGGCCATGGCGCCGTTGGTGTCAGGAATCGGCGTCCCGTAGTGGATTCGGGCGGGCACCATTCCGGACCACACCGGTAGGTCGAGGTCCTCGTCGGGATCGTCCGTCGGACCGGAGGAGAGTTTGGCCGACGCTTCATCGATCGCAACCGCGACGACCATGGTGAGGCGTCGTTCGGCGTCGTTCATTGCCCTCACCTCACTCGCGCGTCCCGGCAAGACCGCGTCGACGAACAGGTCGAGGACCCTGGCCTTCTCGACGTCGTCGCTCACGAGCGTCGCTGTGCCGAAGACCACGACCGAGCGATAGGTGATCGAGGACTCGAATCCACTGCGCGCCAAGCGCAGGCCCTCGAAGAGCGTCATCGAGACGCACGCCTCGCCGCGCTCGACGATTGACTTCATCACCGCGTTCGAAGGACTGCCGTGGAGGTAGATGGTGTCGCCCTCTCGCGCGTGCAACGTCGGAATCACCATGGCGTTTCCCTGGACGATCGCCGCCACGTGACACAGGGGCGCTTCGTCGATGACGGCGAAGATGACGTCACGTTCGTAGTTGGCTTTGGCCGCCAGACGACGAACCCTCGTCTTCGGGCCGGGCCCGAGTACGTCACTCATGCGCGAAGGTCACCGCCAAAAAAGGTCCGCGCCATTCCGGCGACTTCGACGTTCTCTTCGAAGAGTCGGGCGAACATCACACCGCCTCGGGCCGACGCCTGATGGACGGCCACGGTCGGTGCGCCGGCGCGTTGCACCCACCACGGCGCGACCGCACACATGGCACTGCCGGTCACACTGTCCTCGGCCAGCCCGAGGCGCGGCGCGAAGACACGGATGGAGACGTCGACGCTCGGACCGCCGACACAGGCGGCGATGACCATCGAGCTGGGTACCAAGAAGAGATTCATGGAGTCGACGGCGAGTCCGCACAGGGTGTCGAAGTCCTCAACGACGGCCAGGACGCCTTGGCTCCCGGCGCGATAGACCTCGCTCACCGGACCGAGCGCGTCGTTCAGCACCGACGGGTCGGCCTCTTCGAGGGACCAGCGTGGGAGGTCGATGCCGAGCAGCCCGTCACTCATGCGACGACCCGAGAGGGTGCCGGCACGCGTCTGGAAGTAGATCTCTCCCCCGGGCACGCCCAACTCGTTCAGCAACACGTGCAGACTCGCGAGCGTCGCGTGGCCGCACAACTCGACCTCGACGGTCGGCGTGAACCAGCGCAAGCTCCACTGATCGCCCACCCGGCGCACGAACGCAGTCTCTGAAACGCCTAGTTCGAAGGCAATCTGTTGCAGTTCATCATCGGGCATTGATCGCTCGAGTAGCACTACGACCGCCGGGTTGCCACGTTCGGCCTCGCCGGTAAAGGCGTCCACCCACCAGAGACGGTGACCGAAGGCCACGTTGACAGAATCCACGTGTAGAGCCTGCCACAACGACGGCCGCGACCACCTAGGGTTTTGGCGTGCGTGTCGCGACGTTTAACCTTCACGCCGGCGTCGACGGATGGGGTCGACCGACGAAGGTTCTCGATCACGTCGTGAGTCTGAACGCCGACGTGCTCATCCTCCCGGAACTCTGGCGCGCCGAATCGGGCACGGACTTCGTGGCCGAGCTCAAGTCGCGATTGGGAATGGAGGGACTCTTCGTTCCCCTGGCCTCCGGTCAGCGCGTCACGTCGGGCACGGGTGGGCGGACGTGGCAGCCACTGCTCGCCCACCTCAGCGGCGAACGCGGACTGTTCTTCGACGAACATCGCGCGTTGAGCAAGGTCCAACGCATTCGTCGCGCCACGGCCGAAGGCGTCGAACAGGGCGAATGGGGGCTCGGTCTATTGACGCGACTGCCGATTCGAGAGATTCACGCCGAGTCACTCGGACGCCTCCCGAGAGAGAAGGTGCAACGGACCCTCATCGTCTCCACGCTCGAAACCGAGGGGCGCGCCATCTACGTCCTGGCCGTACACGGCGCGCACCTGAGTCACGGTTCGTATCGTCAGTATCGACGGGTCAGCGAGATCGTCGCGCGTCTTGATCCAGCTCTGCCGATTCTTCTCGGGGGCGATTTCAACTCCTGGCGACCATTGCTGCGGGTCCTCTTGCCCGGATGGCGATCGCTCGTCACCGCGCGAACGTGGCCGGCGCGCACGCCGCATTCTCAGATTGACCACCTTCTGGTTCGCGGCTCGTGGGAAAGTCTCGGCGGATTCGCCAGCGACGGTGGCAGCGACCACCGCGCCCTCGTCGCCGACGTGCGACTGGCGTAGCCGTCGATTCGAAGTTCGCCGCGACGTCAGTCCAACTGGACGCTCTCGTCGACCACCACGAGTGTCTTGCCGTGATTGCCGCCCGTGAACAAGAGATTCAACGCGTCCGGCGCGTGCTCGAGACCCGGCACCAGGTGTTCTTGGTGTTTGATTCGACCGTCGAGCACCATGGCCGCCAATTCAACGTGCGCCTCTGCGTAGCGATGCGCGAAGTCGAAGACGATGAAGCCCTTCATCTGACCCCGGCGCATGATCAGCATCGAGGTATTGGTGACGCCGCCGCGTTCGGTGGCGTTGTACTGAGAGATCGCCCCACACATCACGATGCGCGAGTGCATCGCAATGTTCGCCAGCGTCGCGTCGAGAACGTCGCCACCGACATTGTCGAAGTACAGATCGATGCCCTTCGGGCAGGCCTCGCGGAGGCGTTGGGTGAGTCGCGCTTCGCGATAGTCGACACACTCGTCGAAGCCGTATTTCTCCACGACCTCGCTGCACTTCTCCTCTCCGCCCGCGATGCCGACGACTTTGCCCGCGCCGCGGGCCCTCGCGATCTGTCCGACCACCGAACCGGTCGCTCCCGCGGCACCCGAGACGACGACCACGTCACCCTCTTTGAACGCGCCAACGTCCAAAAGTCCGAAGTACGCGGTCAGGCCCGTCGCACCGAGGACGTTCATCACAGTCGCGAGGTCCAGTCCGAGCCCCTTGGGCAGCACCGTGAACTTATTGGACTCGCTCGCAATCGCCCACTCCTGCCAGCCGGTCATGCCGTTCACGACGTCGCCTACGTGGTAGCGCTCGGAGTTGGACTCCACGACGACGCCACTGCCGCCCGAGCGGATGACGTCGCCGATGCCGATCGGCGGCAGGTAACCGGGCGCGTCGTTCATCCAGGTTCGAATCGTCGGGTCGATCGAGAGAAGACCGACCTTGATCAACGCTTCATCCGGACCGCACACGGGCATTGGAGAGTCGATCAATGAGGTCGTCGATTGGTCGACCATGCCGGTCGGTCGTTGTGCGAGGGTGATTTGTCGGTTCGCCATTTGAGCTCCTAGGTCGTACGTCACGTTAGGGCTCACCGGGATCTCCAGTGAATAGTCCAACGCGCCTAGCCCATTCCAATCAGGTGTTATCAGCCGAGTGTTGCCAATACCTGACTAAGTAGGTAAGGTTTGTCATGATTAGGGCGGAGACGGGGAGGGACTGCGGTGACCACCGAGACGAAGCAGGAAACTGCGGTCGAGGACATCAAGAGATCAAGTAACTACTTGCGTGGCGCAATCAGCCAAGAACTCGACAACGACGTCGCCAGTGTGTCCAACGAATCCGAGCAGATCCTCAAGTTCCACGGCATCTACGCCCAGGACAATCGCGACGTGCGCCGAGAGCGCGCCGTCAAGGGTGAAGAGCTCGACTACATCTTCATGATCCGCGTCGGAGTCCCCGGCGGACGGCTGACGACCGATCAATGGCTGGCGCTCGACGCCGCCGCCTCCGACGTCGCCGACGGCACGATAAGGCTCACCACCCGTCAGGCCGTCCAGTTCCACGGGGTGCTGAAGGACGGGCTCCGACCGCTCGCTCGAGCCGTGGACGCCCACCTGATGACGTCCTTCGGAGCCTGTGGCGACGTCGTACGAAACGTCGTTTCCTGTCCCGAACTGCAGGGCAACGACGCCGACGAGCGCCTGGCGGAGATCTCGAGGCACCTGACCCGAAGCTTTCGCGCGACCACCGACGCGCACTGGGAGATCTTCGTCAATGGCGACAAGGCCGCGTCACGCGAAGACGCCGCCGAGCGACCGTTCTACGGCGAGACGTACCTACCGAGGAAGTTCAAGATCGCCGTCGCCCACCCGAACGAGAACTGCGTGGACGTCCTCGCCCAAGACGTCGGGTTGATTCCGGGGGTTCACCCCGAGGCCGGCGACGGATTCAATCTCTTGGTGGGCGGCGGCCTCGGTCGGGCCTACGCCAATCCCGACACGTTCGCGCGCCTGGCCGATCCGATGACCTTCGTCGCCTACGACGAGGTCGACGAGGTCATCGCCGCGGTGCTGGTGACCTACCGCGAACTCGGCGACCGTACCGACCGCAAACGCGCACGAATGAAGTACGTGGTGGCCGACATGGGCTACGAACAGTTCCGCAAGGAGATCGAGGTTCGCCTCGGACGAGAACTTCGCGAGCCCCTGGAACTGCCCACCCACTTCGACGCCGACCACCACTTGGGTTGGCGCACTCGCGGCGACGGGACCCACCAGGTCGGTGTACGGGTTTCGGCCGGTCGGGTTCGCGACGAGCCGGGCGGCACCCGACTGCGCTCGGCGCTGCGACTCATCGCGCAACGTCACCCGGTGACGTTCTTCCTCACCGCGCAACAAGACGTCGTGATCAGCGGCATTTCCGACGACGCGCGAGGGGACGTCGAAGAGATCTTGACCAGGCAAGCCGTGCGACCCGACGGCGAACTGGGCAACGTCGAGCGCACGGCCCTGGCGTGCCCCGCGCTGCCCACGTGTGGACAGGCGCTCACCGAAGCCGAGCGGCGCCTTCCCGAGCTCGTGGGCAACATCGAGGGCGCGCTCGCCAGTCGACAGCTCGGTCGGCGCGCGCTGCAACTTCGCATGACCGGATGTCCGAACGGCTGCGCTCGACCGGCCGTCGCCGAAGTGGGTATCGTCGGTCGCACCAAATCGACCTACGACGTCTACGTGGGCGGCGGACCGCGCGGCGATCGGTTGGCGACGCTCTACCGCGAGAAGGTCTCCTTCGACGAGATCGCCGTCGTTCTCGGTCCGCTGTTCGACCGCTGGGAGGCCGAGGGTGACGAGGACGAGTCCTTCGGCGACTTCATGACCCGAGTGGGCGTCGCGTGACGGTCTATCTCGTGGGCGCCGGACCGGGTGATGCCGACCTCATGACGGTGCGCGGAGCGCGGTTGCTGGCCGCGGCCGACGCCATCGTGCACGACCGTTTGGTGGAGCGCTCAGTTCTCGATCTCGCTCGACGTGACGCCGAACTGGTCGACGTCGGCAAAGTACCGGGACGCTTCACGTCACAGTCGATGATCAATGATCTGCTCGTCTCACTCGGTCGCAGGTACGACACCGTCGTGCGCCTCAAGGGCGGCGATCCGTTTGTCTTCGGGAGAGGCGGCGAAGAGATGATCGCGCTCGGTCGCGCAGGCGTGGTTTGTGACGTCGTGCCCGGCGTCACCTCAGCGTTCGCCGGGCCGCTGGCCGCGGGAATCCCCGTGACGCATCGGGGTCTCTCACGGGGAGTGACCGTCGTCACGGGTCACACGGAACGTCACGACGACGGCTATTTTCGCCGCCTCGCCAACCCCGAACTCTCGCTCGTCGTCCTCATGGGTGTGGCGGCTCGGTCATCGATCGCCACGCAACTCATCCAGGGAGGGCTCTCGGATGAGACTCCCGTGGCTGTCATCGAGAGCGCCTGGACGACTCGTGAATCGGTGACGCGCTCGGTGCTTCGAGAACTCGGGTCGCTCGACGTCGCCTCCCCGGCGATCATTGTCATCGGTCCGTGCGCTGCTCTCTCGGTGCGCGAACTGCTGGCCGAGACGTCCGCGCTGGTCTAGGCGTGCTGCCGCTGACCCTGAAACTCTCGGACAAAGACGTCCTCGTCATCGGAGCCGGTCGCATCGGCACGGGCAAGGCCCAACTGCTCGTCGACGCCGGAGCTCGCGTGACGATGATCGCGCGCGAGGTTCTGGTCGAACTACCGCGCGGACTGGCCGCGTTCGAGCAACGCGACTATCACGACGGTGACGTTCGCGGCTTCGCCCTGGTCGTGTCGGCGACGGGTGAGGCCACGGTGAATGACCGCCTCGTCGACGAGGCTCGTCGCGAGAACGTCTGGTTGAACGTCGTTGACGATCCGGAACGCTCGGACTTCTTTTTCACCGCCGTGTACCGTGACGGCGACGTCACGGTGTCGGTCTCCACGGAGGGTGCGTCGCCGGCCCTCGCTCAGGAACTTCGCACGATGATCGCCGAGCGACTGCCGGACAATCTGGCCGACGTCGCCCAACAGCTGCGCCGAGAGAGAGCCGATCATCACGCCAAAGGATCGAGTACCGAAGGCGTCGACTGGCGATCTCGAATTCGAGAACTACTCGGCGCGACCGAACCCTCGCGCTGAAGCGGCCTAAGTAGTGTCCCGAGGGACGGACAGGCCATCGACGTAGGAGGTCAGATGACGGATCGTGTTCTCGTGACGGGCGCCACCGGTTTCATCGCGCAGCATTGCATGCTGCAACTGTTGGAGGCCGGCTACGAGGTGCGAGGGACGGCCCGATCGGCCAATCGCGCCGCCGACGTGGTCGCGATCCTGTCGCCGCATCTCAGCGACGCCGCGCGAGGTCGACTCGACGCGCTCGAGGTCGTCGCGGCCGATCTCACTCGCGACGACGGTTGGCGCGGTGCCGTCGAGGGCTGCCGCTTCGTGATGCACATCGCGAGTCCGCTGCCGAAGGGTGTCGTGAAGGATGAGAACGAATTGATTGTTCCGGCGCGCGACGGAGCGCTGCGCGTACTGCGCGCCTCCCACGATGCCGGGGTCGAGCGCGTCGTCCTTACCTCGTCGCTCAGCGCAATTATCTACGGCAACGACCGTTCGCACCTCTTCACCGAGGCCGACTGGTCGAATCTTGACGGCAAAAGGATCGGCGCCTACGACAAGTCCAAGACGATCGCCGAACGCGCTTCCTGGGAGTACATGGAGACCATCAAGGATTCGTCGCCGATGGAGCTCGTGGCCATCAATCCCGGTCTGGTCCTGGGTCCGCTGCTGTCGAGCGATTGGGGAACGTCCGCGGAGATGGTGAAGAGGATTCTGGACCACAAAGTGCCGGCCATACCGAACATCGGTTTCGCCACCGTCGACGTTCGCGACGTGGCGAGCGCTCACGTCACGGCGATGGTGAGCCCGAATGCCGTCGGCCAACGTTTCATCTGCGCTGAAGCGAATCACTCGATGATGGAGATCGCTGAAATTCTCAAAACCCGTTACGGCACGCGCGGATTCAAAATCCCGACCGGGCGACTCCCCTCGATCGTCATTCGAGCAATGGCAATATTCGATAAAACGGTCCGATTGGCGCTGAATGATCTCGACACGTCACAGAACGTCGACAATACGAAGATACGAGCCGTCTTGAATTGGCAGCCCCGGGACCTCCTCGAGATGACGACATCAATGGCCGACTCCATGATCGACTACGGCGTCGTTCAAGCCCAAAGGCAATAACCCGCGCCCACGCAGTGTGACGCTCTGAACACTACCCCGCATTGCCGTTTTCCACCGCCGAAGAGACGACGCGCCGGCCGGCGTGAAATCTTCGCCTGCGCTCCAACCTGTAACTTGGGGACCACTATGGCGCCGGGCACTGAGACACCTCTCCTCGAGCTCGAACACGTTTCGGTTCACTTCGAAGGGCTTCGGGCGCTGGACGATGTTTCCTTCGACGTCTCTCTCGGCGAAATCGTCGGACTGATCGGACCAAACGGCGCCGGCAAGACCACCGCCTTTAACGTCGCGTGCGGTTTTGTGAAACCGTCACAAGGTCACGTGCACTATCCCAGTGCCGGGAAGTCGAATCTGCGTCCCAATCAACTCGTCGGCGCCGGCGTGGCGCGAACACTGCAGGGCGTCGGACTCTTTCCCCACTGCAGCGTGCTCGAGAACGTGATGGCCGGCGGACACCTCCGGCCCAACGGGGGCTTCGTCGCGAGCTTCCTTTCACTTCCCAACGAAGTGCGCTCCGAGCGCGGTCTGCGTCGCGACGCACTCGCGATGTTGGAGCGTCTCGGGATTGCCGACATGGCCGCGCGACTCCCGTCGGCCATTCCCTACGGCATCGCGAAGAAGGTCTCGGTGGCCCGCGCCCTCATGAGCGGCCCGACGCTACTTTTGCTGGACGAGCCGGCCTCCGGCCTGGATGAAGCAGAGCTCGAAGACTTTGCACGACTCATCGTTGAACTTCGCTCCACCATGGGCGTGCTACTCGTCGAACACGACATGGAATTCGTCATGCCGCTGGTCGATCGACTCGTCGTACTGAATTTTGGCCACGTCATCGCCCACGGGACACCGGCCGACGTGCGCAAGGACGATGCGGTGATTGCCGCCTATCTCGGCGTGGACGAATGATCACGATTGACGACCTGACGGTCTCCTTCGGAGCGGTCCAGGCGTTACGCGGCGTCTCATTCGTCGCCGAGACTGGCAGGATTACGGCCGTGCTCGGCGCCAACGGAGCGGGCAAAACGACGTTGCTGCGCACGATTAGTGGTTTGAAAGAGCCCAAGTCCGGGACGATCACAATGGACGAACGGAGCTTGGTTCACAAACGGACCGAGGACATCGCCCGACTGGGTATTGGTCACGTGCCCGAGGGCCGCGGCGTCATCGGTGAATTCACCGTGGAGGAGAATCTTCGACTCGGCGCGATGATGGCCAAGGTCAACCTGCAACAGGGTCTCGATGAACAGTACGAACAGTTTCCGGTACTCGGCGAGCGACGAAAACAACACGCGGCGAAACTCTCCGGCGGCGAACGCCAGATGCTGGCGATGGCCCGAGCGCTGATCGCCAAGCCGTCGGTGCTCCTCTTGGACGAGCCCTCCCTCGGCCTCGCCCCCCTGGTGACGGCCCAGTTGATGCACACCATTCACTCGTTATGCGAAACGAGTGACCTCACGGTGATACTGGTCGAACAAAACGCTTCGTCGGCCCTGAGAATCGCCCACCACGCCGTGGTCTTACACGTCGGCAAAGTTGTGGCCAATGACGCGGCGTCCGTCGTCGCGGCCGATGAGAACCTTCGTCAGTATTACCTCGGACTGGTGGAGTGATGGATCCGTTCCTCACCTCGCGCATTGTCACCGACGTACTGGGCGGACTCACCAACGGCGTCATCTTCGGAATGGTGGCGTTGAGCCTCGTGCTCATTTGGCGTTCTACTGGCGTACTCAACTTCGCCCAGGGCGCGATGCCGATGTTCGCGACGTACGTCGGCTTCGCGCTGTTGTCGTACCACTTCGGCTACTGGGCGTGCGTCGTGGCCTGCGTCATCGTTGGCCTACTGATTGGTGGACTGACCGAACGTCTCCTCGTTCGAGGTCTCTACGGAAAACCGGAGATCAATCCAATCGTGGTAATGGTCGGGTTCCTGATTGTGCTCGAAGCGGTCGCGGCGGCAATCTGGTCGTCGTTCCCGCGAAGTCTGCCGACTCCATTCTCATTCAAGGATTGGCAATTAGCCGGTAAGCCGCTGGCTCTGTCGCCCTTCACGGTGTACGAGATCGTCACGGCGCTGATCGTTATGACCGCCGTCGCCGTGTTGTTCCGATTCACAAAACTTGGGCTGCAACTGCGCGCCTCGGCCGTGGCGCCCGAGGTGTCGCGACTACTTGGTGTACGCGTCGGTCGACTCCTTACGTTGGGTTGGATGCTTTCGACGGTCGTGGGTGTCATCACCACGATCCTCGTCGCATCAAACCTCTTTCAGGGACTGACACCGACGGTAATGGACGGCATCTTTGCCTACGGGTTCATCGCGGCGGCCATCGGCGGTCTCGAGAGCCCCGTCGGCGCGATCGTGGCGGGCGTCTTGCTCGGCATCATCAATCAATTCGTGACCGACTACGTAAACCAAAACGCCGTGATCATCATCGCGCTGGTGTTGCTCATCGTCTCACTCATGATTCGCCCGAGCGGTGTCTTCACGAAGCGATCAGAGAGGCGCGTCTAATGAAGCGTGACTGGACCCGCCGTCGAGCTCCCCTCGCACTCGCCGTTGCGGTCGTCGTGTCCGTCGTCGCCGTCGTCGCCGTCGTGAGCGCCACGACGACGCGTGAAGGCGTCGCACTGAGCATTGCCATCGACCTCGCGATCGCGTGCGTCACGACGCTGAGCCAGCCCGATCTCAAGTCAAGCCACCCGGTCGTGTCACGAGCGGCGTTGACGCTGCTCGGACTCGACGTCGCCATTTTCATCACGTTTTTCCTCAATTCGAGTACCAACTTCAACCTGGCGACCGGTGCGGCGATGTCGATCGTGCTGCTCGGACTGTCATTCTTGACTGGCGCCTCAGGACAGATCTCCCTCGGTAACGGTGCCTTCATGGGCGTCGGGGCGTTCGCCATGGCGATTTGGTCCAATCATCACGCGACCACGCCGATCTTCCTCACACTCTTGATCGCCGTGGGGTGTGGCGCACTCGTCGGACTCCTGCTCGGACTACCGGCCACGCGACTTCGGGGTCCGTATCTCGCGGGCATGACCCTGGCGTTCGCCGTTGCGTTCACGTTCATCCTCAGTTCATTCAGCTCCTGGACCGGCGGGGATTCCGGTCTGCAGCTGCCGACCGAAGCGTCGGCTCCCCGATGGCTCGACGGGTTCTTTCACGCCGGCACGTCGCCGCTCACGACCACCACGCTCTACATCACCGACGTTGCCATCATCGTCGCCGGCGTCGCCTTCTTCTTCATGGCCAATCTCTTCGCGAGTCGAACCGGTCGAGCGATGCGCCTCATTCGCGACAATGACGTGGCGGCCGAACTCGTCGGGATCTCCCTGCCGCGCGCCCGCGTCGTCGCTTTCATCGTGTCCTCGGCGTACGCCGCCCTCGGCGGCGCGTTGTTGACGTTGATCAACAACTCCGTTTCGCCGGCGACGTATTCATTCGCGCTCTCGGTCACGATTCTGTCGCTCATCGTGATCGGCGGCATCGGCACGATTTCCGGCGCCGTTATCGGCGGCATCATCTACGCTTTTTCGACGAACGTCATCTCGTGGATCACGACCCAGACCGGTCTCAACCCTCAAGGCAACTTCGCGAGCCAGCTCAACGGCATAATTTTCGGCGGACTTTTGATCCTGACGATGCTCTTTGCGCCTCTCGGAATCTCCGGCGCGGTGCGACATTTATGGTCCCGCGTGCGTGCCCGTACTCAGGGGTGACTTGAAACCAAGGTTCGTGACGCCTACGCTCTCGCAACAAGAGTTCTAAATCTAGGGGAGAAAATCAAGATGGTTAAAAGCAAGACACGTCGCGTGACGATTACGGGTACGGCACTTTTGCTGTGCCTCGGTCTCGTCACTGCCGGCACATCCATTGTCGGCGCGGGAGCCGCGACTAAGAAGGTTCCCGGCGTCACCGCCCACCAAATCACGATCGGCGCCACGGAGCCGGTGACGGGCATCGCGTCCTCGGGCTACAACCAGGTGGCGAAGGCGGCCAACGCCGTCTTTAAGTACGTGAACAAGCGCGGTGGCATCTACGGACGCACGATCAAGTACGTCATTAAGGACGACTGCTACGGCACGCCGGGCTTCGGTTGCACCGGTGTCCCGAACACCGCCACGCAGACCCACGCGCTGCTCGGCATTCCGGTCTTCGCGACGGTCGCCTCGCTCGGCACGCCGACGCAGGACTCGGTTCGCGCGCTGCTGAAGGGCGATGGCGTGCCCCAGTTGTACGTGGCCTCGGGTTCTCAGGACTGGAACAACGCACACCAGTACCCCGGCCTGTTCGGTTGGCAGCCCAGTTACAACGAGGAGAGCAAGATCTTCGCGAAGTACCTCACGGCCACGTACCCGAACGGCAGCGTCTGCTTCCTGGGACAGGGCGACGACTTCGGCACCGACGGTCTGGCCGGCTTGATCGCGGGCGGCATCACGCCGACGGCCGAGTCGCTGTATTCGGTCGACGCCTTGGTCGCGTCGAATGGCGCCTCGATCGCTCCCTACATCCAGCAGTTCCAGAGCGACAAGTGCACGATCGTTGTGCTCGACTCCATCCCCGGCGCCACTGACGCCGCACTGGGTGCCGCGCTGCAGTTGAGCTACTCACCG